>Ga0307296_10000908_pt1 | contig 14527 bp, 18 predicted proteins | sample ER_DNA_153_FD_194467 | JGI IMG/M metagenome (GOLD analysis project Ga0307296, IMG submission 194467) | Bulk soil microbial communities from the East River watershed near Crested Butte, Colorado, United States - ER_DNA_153 | ecosystem: Environmental > Terrestrial > Soil > Floodplain | place... | reverse complement strand
CAAGCCCCTGAGCCTCTGACCACGCTCAAGCGCCTGGTGCACGAGAGCGCGCGCGATCAGATCCGCCGAGCGCTCGAGGATAACGGGATCGTATTCCTGGTTTCCGATCAGGGCGAAGGAGTGATGTTTGTCCGGCGCGACGCTCAAGCTCGGCCGAACGGGCGCGATAGTCGGCGGGCAGGGAACCTGCGTCACAAAATGGCGGGTGCGCCGTGGCAGCATAGCTCAGACCGCCTTCGCGATAGACGGTCGTCGCCTGCGTGATGCCGATTTGCCGTCCACGAAAAGTCCTGGTACCGCGGTGAGGATTGCTACGTTGATAGTGCAGAAGACCACGAGGAAAGTCGTGACGATACCGCCGTTTGAGGATCGACCGCCCGAACTGGACCGCGTCGGACCTTACGATCACAAGCATCTGGCGAGTTATCTCCGCCTGCTCGACGCGGAGGCTGAGGGAGCCGACTGGCGCGAAGCCGTCGCTGTGATCTTCGGGCTTGACCCGGAGAAGGAACCGAAGCGTGCGAAGCTTGTCCACGACAGCCATCTCGCGCGCGCACACTGGATGACAGAAAAAGGCTATCGACACCTGCTTGAACCGCGCATGCAGTGACCGATCGGCGTGCCCGCTCGGCGCCGACACGCTGCATTCGCCAGTGTCGGAAGCGCTGCTATCGCGTCATGCCGAATCGCTGCCTAGCAGGACGTGCAATTTTCTCAATACTCGCCTGACGATCCAATAACGATCTGTCGGGGAGGAGAAGAGATATGCCAGCGGCGTCCGACTGGCGGTCAGCGCATACCGCTGACATGCTCATGCGACTCGATCAAGAACAGTTTGCCGTCGAATTTCTCCGGCGAAACCCCGCCTATGGCGAAGATTACCGCAATACGCAGAATCGCATCGCCGCCGGATCGTTGTCGCATGATGCGGGCATGGCGGGCCTTGCGCGCCGTTGGGGGTTGAGCTTTCCCGCATGCGCCCGACATGCCTGCGTGGGCTTCACCTGCCTTGTGGAGACCGGAACACTCGCCTGCCGCTGTCATCGTTGCGCGGGCACCTGAGGACTTTACGGCGGCGCGTTCTATCGATCCCGATCGACAAGAGCCGGTCATCCAACACGCTGATACCGAGAACGGCCGGCATGTCCTTCTCGATGATCCGGAGGGCCGCCATCGGATCTGGCTCGTCGAGAATGTTCATGCGCGCGCCGGCAGCGCTTTCCTGGTTCCTTTCGATGACGATTTCGGCGCGCGGCTGCACAGCCTTCAGCGCCTGCATCGGCGCCTCATCGGAAAACGAGCCGGGCCGCCGCTCCGTAGCCTCCAACTGTCGCCGACTCAGCGTGCACGGCTGACCCTCCTAGTCCGCGCGCTCGATGGCGAACAGGAAGGCGTGAGCCGGCGCGAAATCGCCGCCGTGCTGCTCGACGCTGAAGCGCGTCATATCCCCGCGATCGAATGGAAGAACGCGGCGCTGCGTAAGAGGGTCAACCGTGTCGTCGCCAGCAGCGTGGCGCTCATGAACGGCGGCTATCTCGCGCTTCTTCGCGGCGACCCGACGCGCGCGCAACGCTTTCGACGCCCATGACGGTGCAGCAATCCTATAATGATAAACCGCTCTCGAGCCATAGGCGACGTTCGGCCCGTCGGCACATGGAATCAAGCTCTGCATTTCTGTTGCGCCGCCGTTTCGCGTGAGAGGGACACTGCAGGAGCGCTCCTGCGGCGGGTCTCCCCCACAGCGCAGATTCTCCTTCACGCTTGCCTCCGTTCCGCCGCCTTGCCCGGCAGCGGCCCAGAACCGCACGGAGGTTCCTCTTGCCCTCATCGTCATCAGGCGTTGCTCCGCGTTTCGTGCGCACTCACGACGCGGCCGCCTTTCTCGGTCTCTCCGGCCGGACGCTCGAGAAGCATCGCTGCACCGGCACGGGTCCGGTGTTCCGCAAGCTCGGCGGTCGCGTCGTCTATGCGATCGAAGATCTCGAGACCTGGGCCGCGGACCGCAGACGCAGCTCCACGTCCGATCCAGGCCCGCAGCAACCGTCTCACGGCGCGGCACCGCCGCGTCCGGCGCCGGCGCGCGCGCGTTGAGCTGGTCGGGTCGCATGCGCAGCACCATCGACGATCAGCAGCTCGAACTGTTCCGGGCCCGGCCCGGCGACATGGCGTTGCGCGACGCACAGGACCTGATGTCCTGGCCGTTCTTCTCACTCGCCAAGACGCGGCGCGTCCGGCCAATCGACTTCCAGATGGGCGAGGTTTCGATCCGGGTCGAGGCGACACCACAACACGGCATGGCGACCATCTGGGATGCCGACGTGCTGATCTGGGCAGCCTCGCAGATCGTTGACGCGCGCGACCGCGGCCTCCGCACCTCTCGCCTGATGGCCGCGACGCCGTACGAAATCCTCGCTTTCATCGGTCGCAGCGACTCCCTCCGCGACTATGAACGCCTCAAGGCCGGGCTCGATCGGCTGCAGTCTACCACCATCGCCACCTCGATCCGGCAACCGACCGAGCGCCGCCGGCACCGCTTCTCCTGGATCAACGAGTGGAAGGAACGCATCGACGCCCGAGGTCGAGCGAGGGGCATCGAACTGATCCTGCCCGACTGGTTCTACGCCGGCGTCATGATGGACGCGCTCGTGCTGACCATCGACCGGGCTTATTTCGATCTGACCGGCGGACTCGAGCGCTGGCTCTATCGCCTCGTGCGCAAGCACGGCGGACGGCAGCAGTATGGCTGGAGCTTCGACCTCCACCATCTCTACCTCAAATCGGGCAGCCTCTCACCGTTCAAACGCTTCGCGTTCGAACTGCGCGACATCGCACGCCGCCAGCCGCTGCCCGGCTATCGGCTTGCCCTCGCACCCGGCGCTGCAGGCCAGCCTCGTCTGTCCTTTCAACCCAACGCACCCGAGCCCTTGGCCACGAGACGCCTTGCTCGTTCATCTCGCGCCAAACCGGTGGACAAGCGGTGAAACGGCCCGTGCTATCAGGAACCGCCAGGCCCGTGCTATCGGGAACCCGAAACCCGTGCTATCGGGAACCGGAGTCGCTATTAACTCGCTCCAACACCTCTACAAATCGCGCGCCTAACTTTGCTAACAGAGAATCCTACGGATTCTTTCTAACGTCCTCCGCCGGATGTCGATCGGTTGAAAACAACGATCCGTTACGGCGGGTGATCATTCAAGGAGCTTGCGAGCGGTATACATTGTCCGGCACTCCCGCCGCACGTCAGTCCGTCCATCGGCAGCGCTCCGGTAACCTCTCATGCTCAGCCACCATCAAGGTGGCGCCATGATTATCGCGTTGCTCAATCAGAAAGGCGGCGTCGGCAAGACGACACTCGCGCTGCGTCTCGCCGGCGCCTGGGCGCGGCAGGGACGGCGCGTCACGCTGATCGATGCCGACCCTCAAGACTCGGCGCTTGATTGGTCAGAGCAGCGCACGCGTGAAGGGCTTCCGGTTCTCTTCCGCGTCGTCGGCATCGAATGCGAAACGCTTCACCGTGAAGCGCCCGCGATCGCCCGCCGCGTCGATCATGTCGTCATCTACGAGTCCCGCCTCGCCGCCCTGATGCGATCGGCCTTGCTCGCCTCCGACCTCGCCCTGCTGCCGGTGCAGCCGTCGCCGTTTGATGGATGGGCGTCCGCCGAGACGCTGACGCTCATTGATGAGGCGCGGACTCGCCGCCGACTGCTCGTCGCGCGCTTCGTGCCTAACCACTGCACTGCGCGCACAGTGATCGCCAGCGAGACCGCCGCAGCGCTCGCCGATCACGATCCGCCGTTGCTGCGCCAACGCATCGGCCAACGCGTTGCCTTTGCCGATGCGGCGAAGACCGGTCGCCTCGTCTGGGAGATCGGTACTGCCCAATCAGCCGCCCGCGACGCCAACGGATTCGCAAACGAAGTCGGGAGGATCGGGCGATGACGATTCTCACCGCCGGCAGTCACATGAGCGTGGCAGATAAGCGATTGACCGCCTCGCCGTTCACCGACACACCCGATGGCAGCATATTGCTGGCGTGTGACTGCTCTATTAATCGGCGGTTAACGTACTGGCGGTTCGGCCGGTGCCGCCATCTCGGTTGCGCGATTGACGTGCAGGCGACGGCGCAGGTCCGCGACCGTGTCGTCACCCTCCTGCCTCTGGACCGAGGGCGCGCTATGACGGAGCGCCCGCGCCGAAGCCAATTTGCCGCCCGTCCCGGCGACGTCGAGAGCCGGATCAAGTGGTCTGAGGCACCCACGCTTGCGGCCGCGAAGAACCGCGCCTTCGCCGCGCGGCTGACGATCGACATCACGCCTGAACTGCGCGACCGGATCAAGGTCACAGCGTTTCATCGCGGTGTCACCGTCGCCGACATGCTGCGCGAGATTCTCGCCAAAGCCCTTCCAGACGTCGATGGAGGCATGCCATGAAGGGTGCAACGCCGCTCAACACCTCGCGCGCGCATGACACCGCCGCCATGCTCACCCATGTGGAGTTGACCTGGCACAAGCAGCGTGTCGAGCATCGCATACGCTTCGGCCGGCAGGTTGGACAGCAGGTTCTCGATCGCCACCGCCGCGTCGTTAGCTTTGCACCCGGCAGCATTTTCGGCTTCGTGCGTTGGGCGGCCAACGACTTCGGCACGATCATCTCACGCATCGACATTGTGCGCGCGGTTGCCGCCGGCGAGCGCTATCAGACACTGCCGTTCGTGCGACCGGGCGGCCACAGCCTTTTGCGCATGGATGGCTGGGCTAAGGTGGAACGTGTGCTGCAGGCGATCGACGCCGTTGAAGCGCTGGGTGTCGATCCGGCCGACGCCGCGCCGGAGTATTGGCAGCACATCCACAACCGCATGTCCGTCAATGAGATCCCCCGCGCCTATACGCGAACACGCCATCAAGCCTGGCTCAAACGGCGGGAGATCGCGTCATGACGCGCACCATCACGATCCTTGCCACGTCGATTGCAAGCGCCGCCCTTGGCACGTCTGCGGCGATCGACCTGCCAAAGCGACTGCTCTGGAATGCCAGCGCCAGCGCACCGATCGGCCTCTACGCCGTGCAGCCCGCCGACGACCTCCAGGTGTCGGATCTCGTCGTCATCGCGCCGCCGCCCGAACTCACCACGTTTCTCGCCGCACGCGGATATCTGCCGAAGGGTGTGCCTCTCCTGAAACGCGTTCTTGCGCTCACGGGGCAAACCGTCTGCCGCGATGGTCTCGACATTCTCGCCTACGGCACGTCGGTCGGACGCGCCCGCATCCGCGACCGCGCCGGTCGCGAGCTGCCGGTCTGGCAAGGCTGCCGTCGTATCGCCGACAGCGAACTCTTCCTCATGAACTGGGATGCGCCGGACAGCGTGGACGGTCGGTACTTTGGGCCGCTGCCGCGCAGTTCGGTCATCGGCCGCGCGCTGCCCGTCTGGACCGACGAAGCAGGCGACGGCCGCTTCGAATGGCGTGCCGACACCCGCTGACGGCCCGCCGATTGTCCTCACCACGCCTGCAGAAAGGATTGCAACATGGCACAGATCGGTACCTTCACCCGCACCCAACATGGCTTCACAGGTCGACTGCGGACGCTGTCCCTCGACATCGAGCTCGTGCTAGTGCCGGCAGAGCACAGCGACACCGAAAACACGCCGGACTATCGCATTCATGCCGGCGACGAGAACGGTCCCGAAGTCGGTGCAGGCTGGAGCCGCACCGGCGACAAGGCCGGCGAATATGTCTCGCTGCAGATCGACGATCCCACCTTCACGCAGCCGCTCCGCGCCAACTTGTTCCAATCCGGCAGCGACCGCTCCGCCTTCCATCTGCTCTGGACGCGCCCATCCAGACGCGAGAACCGGAGCTGATCCGTGCCGCCATTGTTCGACACCGGCACTGCGCGCGCACGCCGAATAGGCCGTCTCATCGCCATTCCTCTGTTCGCGGAAAGGCTGGCTCATTCCTCCGTCCCGCTCAGCGATCAGGCGGCCGTCGAGCGCAGCGGCGGTCAAGAGCGGCCGAAGGCCGGCCTTGCGCCTTGCTCTTGACGGTCGCGAGCACGGCGGCATCACGCTGCCGCGCAGCGGACGGAGCGCTTTTGCCAAAGGAGCAAACCTTATGGATCTAGTGACGTTGGTGACGGCTTGCGCGCTCGCCGTCGATCCGAAGCTCATGCATGCGCTCGTTTGGCACCAATCGGGCGGCGAACCGTGGGCAGTCTCGGTGCAGGGCGAACCGAGCCCGAGAGTCTACTCCAGCCTGGACGAAGCGATCCGGGAGACACGCGCGAGCTCCATTGGCGGCGTCGTACGTGTGGGTCTCGCCGGGCTTTCGGTATCACCATCGAAAGTCGCAGCATCGGTCCTTCTGCCATGCCGCAACGTCGCGATGGCAGCCGTTCAGATCGCCAAGCACGCCAGTCGCTGCAAGGCGCATCCGCGTCTCAAAGCCGATCCGACCTTTTGCGCGGTTGCGGTTTATCGCGGCTCATGGGAGCAGCCGGACCTCAAATTCGCGACCGACATCGCGACATCGGTTGCCAAGGATGACGCGCCGAATTTCGACATGCCGAAGGGCACCAGCACCGAGATTTTCGACACGGCGGCCGATCCGCCGCTCGACACAAATACTCTCGCCGTCGATGCAACCAATGCCTCCCCTGAGCGCGTGAGTGCTTGGTCCAGCGCGTTGTTTCCTTCAAAGCCCAAGCCTGTAACACCTAAACCAGACAACACATCGAGCGATCGTCCGGCTGTGCTCGAATCACCTTTACCCCGCATGCCCACGCCGCCTCCATCGCAAAGCAATCCGCAAGACCGTGAACTCTTCGTGCGTCGTTGAAGCAACGAGCGTGCGCAATGATGCTGATCGCAGGCAATCGCGAGACTGCGAAGACCGGCGCACAAAAGAGTGCGAACGGGAGGGGACAGGCGAACCAACCGACGGAGGGCAAGATAAAAGGCCGCGAGGTGCGGCCCGGTTGGGGGACGGTCGGGGCATTGTTCTCGCAAGCGTTTTCATCGTCGCGCCGCGATGTGAACCACAATTGTGCAGCCCGCACACGCGGCAATTCCGCAATCCCTTCAACGAAAATCACACCTCGCGGGACATCTGGCCATGACCAGCGAGGATGACTTCCGCATCCGGCCAGGCCGCATCCGCTCGCGTCAGATCCAGCACGCAAAACCGTTCGTCGCCCAGGCGCTCGCCGCCGCCCAGAAGGCAGGCGGTCATGTCAGCCGCCAAGGGAGGATCGGCGCTCCGCGCGCTTCACGCTTCGGCCGCGGCCGTGTCGCCAGCGTGCAAGCCAACCGGCTGCTGACCAGCCGCTCGCGGCTCGCCACCATCAAGACGCGGATCGTCCGGCACAGTGCCCGCCGCGCGACGCTCGGTCCGCATCTCAACTATCTGCAGCGTGAGGGTGTGACGCGCGACGGCGAGAAGGCGCGCATGTTCGGTCCCGAGGCCGACAAAGCCGATGTGAAAGAGTTCACCGAACGCTGCGAAGACGACCGGCATCATTTCCGGTTCATCGTTTCGCCCGAAGACGCCTCGGAGATGGCCGACCTGAAGGGCTTCGCGCGCGATCTCATGAGTCAGGTCGAGAAGGACCTCGGCACCAAACTCGACTGGGTCGGGGTCGATCACTGGAACACCGACAACCCGCACGTCCACATCATCCTGCGCGGCTGTGCCGACGACGCGAAGGACCTCGTCATCGCGCGGGACTACATCAGCGAAGGCATGCGGGCGAGGGCGCAGGATCTTGTCACGCAGGAGCTCGGTCCGCGCACCGATCGTGACATCCGTCGCAGCCTGGACAGCCAGATCGAGGCCGAGCGCTGGACGCGGCTCGACCGTCAGCTTGTTCGCGACGCCGGTCGGCAAGGCGTTATCGATCTCGCACCGCGGCCCGATCGGCAGCCCGACGACTACCTGCCGCAGAAGGTCGGCCGGCTCCGCAAGCTCGAATCCCTGGGTGTCGCTCATCAGCTCGGACCGGGCCAATGGGTCGTGACGGGCGAGGCCGAGACGAGGCTACGCGCGCTCGGCGAGCGCGGCGATGTCATCAAGCGCATCCACCGGGCGCTCACGGAGCGGGGCATCGAACATGCTGCGTCGAACTATGTGCTCGCCGGCGAAAGCATCGGCGATCCCCTTATCGGCCGCCTCCTTGACCGCGGCCTCGACGACGAACTGAAGGGCACCGCCTATGCCGTGGTCGACGGCATCGACGGCCGAATCCATCACGTCAAGCTTCCCGATCTCGACGCGGCCGGCGACAGCGCGGCCGGATCGATCGTCGAGTTGCGCCAGTTCGACGACGCGCATGGCCGGCGCCGTGTTGCGCTCGCGGTGCGCTCTGATCTCGACATCGACACGCAGGTCAAGGCGTCCGGCGCCACCTGGATCGATCGCCAGCTCGTTGCCCGCGAGCCCGCATCATTGGGTGGCGGCGGATTTGGCGCCGAGGTGCAATCGGCAATGACGGCGCGCGCCGACCACCTGATCCAGCAGGGGCTCGCGCGTCGGCAGGGCCAACAGATCGTCTACGCCCGAAGCCTCCTCGACACGCTGCGCGAGCGCGAGCTCGACGCCGCCGGCGCGAAGCTCGCCGCCGAGACGGGAACACCCTTCCAGAAGGCCGCGAGCGGAGACTACATCGCCGGCGCCTATCGTCAGCGTCTCGTGCTGTCGTCCGGCCGCTTCGCCATGATCGACGACGGGCTCGGCTTCCGTCTCGTGCCCTGGTCGCCCTCATTGGAACGAAATCTCGGCAAGCACGTCTCCGGTCTCGCACGTGTCGACGGCGGGGTCGACTGGAGCTTCGGCCGCAAGCGGGGTCTCGGCTTGTGAGCACGAGAGGGCCGTGCCCGGAGGATCAGTATTTTTTCGCGCCGCTACGTCGGCTTGCGATCGCTGTTCGATTGCCATTGAACGCAGACGGGCAGGCGATTTTCCTGACGCCTTGAATTCCCATGTCAAGAGGCGCCATGACCGCGACCAAGATCCTCTGGGGCCAGATCCTCACCGTCTTCGCCATCGTGCTCACCACGACCTGGAGCGCGACCCAATGGACCGCATGGCGGCTCGGATTTCAGGCGCAGCTCGGCACGCCATGGTTCGACCTGGCGGGGCTGTCGGTCTATCCGCCACCTGCTTTCTTCTGGTGGTGGTACTTCTATGACGCCTACGCGCCCCGCATCTTCTTGGAAGGCGCCCTGATCGCCGTCTCGGGCGGCTTCGTCTCCATCGCCGTCGCCATCGGCATGTCAGTCTGGCGCGCCCGCGAAGCAGCGAACGCCGAGACCTATGGCTCGGCGCGCTGGGCCAACGCCGACGAGGTCAAGGCGGCCGGCCTGCTCGGACCGGATGGCGTGATGCTCGGCAGGCTTGACGGAGAGTATCTGCGTCACGACGGACCGGAGCACGTGCTGTGCTTCGCCCCGACGCGAAGCGGCAAAGGCGTCGGCCTCGTGGTTCCCTCGCTCCTGACCTGGCCGGGAAGCTGCATCGTCCACGACATCAAGGGCGAGAACTGGAGCCTCACCGCCGGCCTCCGGGCACGCTTCGGGCGCGTGCTTTTGCTCGATCCGACCAACACCGCCAGCTCCGCGTACAATCCGCTGCTCGAGGTCCGTCGCGGCGAGTGGGAGGTCCGCGACGTCCAGAACGTCGCCGACGTGCTGGTTGACCCGGAAGGTTCGCTCGAGCGGCGCAATCATTGGGAAAAGACCAGCCATTCGCTACTGGTCGGTACGATCCTTCATGTCCTCTATGCCGAGACCGACAAGACGCTCGGGGGCGTTGCGTCGTTTCTGTCCGATCCCCGGCGTCCGATCGAGACGACGCTGGTCGCGATGATGACGACGCCCCATCTTGGGAAGAAGGGGCCGCATCCCGTCGTCGCCTCCGCTGCCCGGGAGTTGCTCAACAAGTCGGACAACGAGCGCTCCGGTGTGCTCTCCACCGCCATGTCGTTCTTGGGATTGTACCGCGATCCGGTCGTGGCGCAGGTGACGCGCCGTTGCGACTGGCGCATCGCGGACATCGCGGCGGCGGAGAAGCCGACCACGCTCTATCTTGTCGTGCCACCCTCCGACATCAGCCGGACCAAGCCGCTGATCCGCCTGATCCTCAATCAAATCGGCCGGCGCCTCACCGAGGACCTGAACGCGACAAACCGCCGGCATCGCGTGCTCTTGATGCTCGACGAATTCCCCGCGCTTGGTCGGCTGGACTTCTTCGAGTCGGCGCTCGCCTTCATGGCGGGCTACGGCCTGAAGTCGTTCCTCATCGCGCAGTCGCTGAACCAGATCGAGAAGGCCTACGGCGCCAATAACTCGATCCTGGACAATTGTCATGTCCGCGTCAGCTTCGCGACCAATGACGAGCGCACCGCCAAGCGTGTGTCCGACGCGCTCGGGACGGCGACCGAGATGCGGGCGATGAAGAACTATGCCGGCCATCGCCTCTCTCCATGGCTCGGTCATCTGATGGTGTCGCGCTCGGAGACGGCCCGGCCGCTGATGACCCCCGGCGAGGTCATGCAACTCCCCGCCACCGATGAGATCGTCATGGTCGCCGGCGCGCCCCCGATCCGCGCAAAAAAGGCGCGCTACTTCGAAGACCGGCGTCTCGCGGAACGCATCCTGCCGACGCCGACCCAGACGGAAGATGCGATCATCGCCAAGCCCGATGACTGGTCCGCTCTCGCTCCCGTGCACCCGTCAGCGTCCGTGGCGGATGCCAGTCACGGAGATGAGATGGCGTCAGCCAACGTTGCCCGCACGGATGGCAACGCGGAGGACGATCCGGCCAACGCCGGCCTGCGCCGCGAACCCGGCCTCGAACGGCACAAGGACATTGCCCCCGAACCCATAAAGCCAGCCGTCAATGAGTTCGATCCTGAGACGGACCAGCGCGACGACGATGCCATCCGCGTCCGGGCGCTGGTTCGCAACGTCCGGAGCGTCGCGCGGCAAGTCTCCTTGGATCCCGGCGACGGCATGGAGCTCTAAGATGGAAAAGAAGATGCGCCTGTCAGTTTATCTGGATCCTGATCTTATGCGCTTGCTCGCGGACTTTGCCGCACGGCGTGACCAGTCCCGCTCCCTCATTGCCGAAGCTGCCATTGCCTCATTCCTCTCCCCGGATGGCGATGAGCGGCGGGAAGCCGTTATCGCCAAGCGGCTGGACGGCATCGATCGCCGCATCCAGCGGGTTGAACGCGATACCAACATCGCGATTGAGACCATGGCGCTGTTCGTCCGCTTCTGGCTCAGCACGACACCACCGTTGCCCGATGCGACCCAAGCCGCGACACGGGCCAAGGCGCTCGAGCGCTATGATAGTTTCCTCGACGCCCTCGGCCGGCGGCTCGCCAAGGGGCCGAAGCTCCGGCAGGAGATCGGCGAAGAGGGCGTTTCATCGCCATCGGCTTGATCGGCAAAGCCTGCTCCTGACTGTTACTTCGAAATCACGCCCGAACATTTGTTTTGAGAGCCGGTTCCCCATCGTGTCGGCAAAGGGCTGAACTTGTTTTTCACAACTAGCTAGAGTACACACCTGTCGAGTCATTCTAAGCAGGGAGGGCGCAAACTTCGAGGCGCCCTAAGTTATTGCGCTGCCCGATAATTTTCGCTCGAGCATATGAAGCTACAGGCACAATTCTCGGACACCGCGAATGATCGCCGGCGCGTGGTTAGGTCAGCAATCATGAGTGCGCGCGCGTTTGATTTGGCTGATCTGTATACATCGGAGCGCAAGCGCCTGCATAGGCTAATCCATCGTATCGTCGGCAATCGCGCGGTCGCCGAGGATGTCGCGCAGGATGTGTTCGTCAAACTGCACGATCGAGCGCTTGGTCCGACGGACCATGGTCTGCTGTTCCGGACCGCCCAAAATCTGGCACTGGACCATCTCCGGGCTCAGCGGGTCCGCGACGCGTACGCGCGGACAGCCCTTCCTGAGCAGCACATCCAAGACCAGCCCCTCCCGGATCACATGATTGATGCCCGTCAGAGGCTGCATGCCCTGCTCGCCGCGCTCAAAGCGTTGCCCCCACGGACTCAACAGATCTTCCTCTTGAACCGTGTCGATGGCCTTTCCCAGCCCCAGATCGCCAAGGTCCTGGGACTTTCGGTCAGCACGGTCGAAAAGGAAACCATCCGGGCCCTCGCTTTCTGCCGCGCCTGGCGGAAAGACCATGATAAAGCGTAAGCGATTTCGACCGTAGAATCGTTCCCTTACTGTCGGATCAGTGGCAGCGAGACGGGCGACCCGAAGGGCCATGAGCTGGGAACCCCACGACGATCCCGAAACCGAGAAGCTTGCGAGCGAAGCGACTGCGTGGTTCGTGCGGCTCAAAGAGCCCAGCGCGACCGATGCAGATCGTTGGGCCTTCCGTCGTTGGCTCGCCGGCGATCCGAAGCGGCACGAGGCTTTCAACGAGGTGAAACGCCTCTGGTCGGACCTCGAGACTCCTGCAGCAATACTGGGCGAAGGCGGGTGGTACCGTGACACAGCAAAGCCTGCCCGCACCCTTGTGAGCCGCAGCTTGCCCTATGCCGCTAGCTTGGCTGGCTGTCTCCTCGTCGTGTGCGCTGCGCTGCTCTGGCGCGATGCTGGCCTTATCGATCGCATGCGAGCCGACTATGCGACGCGTCCGGGAGAGCGCCGAGAAATCACATTGGCTGAGGGATCCAGCGCCTATTTGGACGGCGATACGGCGCTAACCGTCAAGCTCGACTCAAACGGCCGCCGCATTCGGTTGCTGCGGGGACGTGCCTGGTTTGATGTCATGTCGACTAAGGGCTCGTCGTTCGCCGTCGCCACGAGCGACGTCGAGGTCCGCGTGATTGGCACCGCGTTTGCGATGGACTGGGATCATGATGAGATCGGCGTAGTCGTCGAGCGGGGTCTGGTCACCGTATCTCACGCCAATGACAAGTCCGTCGAAGTTCCCGCAGGACAGCAGGTGCGAGTTGCTGGCGGGCGCATGGGGCAGGCGACCAATGTCGACGCCGAAGCCGCGCTTGCCTGGCGCCACGGAGTGATCATTCTCGATCAGGCACCGCTTGGTCGCGTCGTCGATGAACTCGAGCGCATGAAGCCCGAGCGGGTAATAATCACGGACAGCAGCCTGCGTCGCCTGACTCTTTCGGGCGTGTTTCGCGTCGACGACCCTGACGCGGTGGTGGAGGCGCTCAATTCCGCCCTCGGCCTGAAAACTGTTTCAATTCTCGGCTTTGCTATACTTGTTTATCGCTGAAACGAAATTACGGCCAAATTTCTCTTACGGGGTTTGCCTGGCTGAATCGTTCTGACCATAGGGGGGCGCTCAAGGCCAGTTTGTAGTGGAACGAGGGTCAATATGGCGCGGGCGAAGAACGGAGTTTGGGTTTTGGGCGGTGTGTCGCTTAACGAACTCCTTTGCGAACCCGTCACGGTGGCGGAAATCCAGCTTTGGCTCGAAGAACGAGGCGCTTCACTCCGATCCTCGCAATGAGGATGCCACGCTATGTCCGTGGAGATTCCTCATCTGCGCTATGTCGTAGCCGCGGCGGACCACTCCAGCTTCCGGCGCGCCGCCAACGCGCTTAACATCACACAGCCGACGTTGAGCAAGCGCATCCGCGAAGTTGAGGACAGGCTCGGTGTCACTTTGTTCGAGCGTTCGACGGGGGGCGCCGAACTCACGCCGATCGGCGAAGAGTTCGTGGTGTCCGCACGCCGCGTCCTTGCCGAACTGGAAGTCATGCAAATTCGCGCGAAAGCGGGCAAGCGCGGCGATGCCGGCCGGCTGGAGATCGGCTTCTACACGTCGCTCTCGACGGGATCGCTACGCGATATCGTGCTGACCTTCGTCAAGCAGCACCCTGACGTGGAAGTCAATCTCGTCCAAGGCGCCCGCGCGGCCCTGATTCCGCTGCTCGATCGCGGCGCCATCGACATCGTCGTGGTATTGGGCGAACACGTCCACACCGATTATGCGCATATGAGCCTGTGGTCGGAACGGATCATGGTCGCATTTCCGAAAGGGCATCCGCTTGCCGCGCGAGAGTTCGTCTATTGGACAGACATCAAGAACGAACGATTCCTGATCAGCCGACGCGATCCAGGTCCCGAGATTCAGGACATGCTGCTCAACAAGCTCACATCGCCGGGAGATCGTCCTCTCATCAAGCCCATCAATGCCAATCGCGAGGACGTGCTCAGCATGGTGGACGGCAATCGCGGCATTACCCTGACCTGTGAGTCCTCGACCGGCAATATCTTGCCGGGTGTTGTCTATCGCGAGGTCCGCGACGGCAATGGACCGACCCGTGTGGGGTATGTCGCGTATTGGCGCCGTAACAACGATAATCCTGCGCTGAAGCAATTTCTGAGTCTCTTGCAAGCCCATCCTGCGGTGCCGCCGGTCGGCAACGGGTCGCTGGCCTGACGGTCGAAACCGCCGTTCTCCTGTATTTTTTCGCTCCGCTACGACGACCGCTTTGATGTTGTTGCATCATAACAATTCCTGCCTCTTCT
>Ga0307296_10000904_pt1 | contig 14544 bp, 11 predicted proteins | sample ER_DNA_153_FD_194467 | JGI IMG/M metagenome (GOLD analysis project Ga0307296, IMG submission 194467) | Bulk soil microbial communities from the East River watershed near Crested Butte, Colorado, United States - ER_DNA_153 | ecosystem: Environmental > Terrestrial > Soil > Floodplain | place... | reverse complement strand
TTTTTCCTGACGCATGAACAGGTAAACAAAGAGTAAGTTCAACGGGATTAGTTCGAACCAAAAATAATAAATCGGCTGCCCCACGAACAGGAGAGCAAACAAGACCAGCATCCGACTATTGGTCATCAATAAGCCCCACCATTTAAACATGGGACCGGTCTCATCTCGATATCGCTGCTCCAACCAAACCGGAATTTGGCCGTGAAACAGCGCACTGGTTGTATTTCGCAGCTTTTTTAGTTGGGGCGCGAGCATTTCTTGCTGGCGAGTGAAATTCGAATACAGCACGAGCAAAAACTTCTGCCAGGGCCGCTGACGCCATGTCCATTCTTGATACTCAGCTCGCAATTCAGAGGAGGAATCCAGCCCGGCTCGTACGCCGTTTCCTACAAAATACAAATACGTGCTGCGGTAATAATCAGCGGCTGCGCCTTGCAATGCGTGACTAATTCCAGCAGCAAGGGCCAGAAACCAGATTGCCGGCGAGTAACCTTCAGCCAGACCACGGAGAACCAAATGCAGGTAAATGCTCGCAAACACCAAATGGTCGGCAATGCTGTCGATGATCCGGCCTTTGCGGCTGTCCCTCTGAGTTAGACGAGCGAGTTGGCCATCCGCATTGTCGAGCGCGTTAGAGCAGACATGGAGTACCATGCCGGCGATGTTGATTCGCAAATCGCGATAATAATAAAGATGCCCCGCAATGACACCGCAGGTGCCGGCCAGCAACGACACAGCCGCCGGCGTCATCCTGATTTGCGCAAAAAATTCAGCCAGCCGAAACCCGATGGGCCTGTAAAAGTACAGATCTAGAACGCCCTCGACCTGGCGTGCTTTGTAAGTGGCTTCCACGCGTAAGCGAAGCGCCTCTTTTGGTTCGGACATGAAGCTCAGCGTGATCGCAGGCTCACGCACTCTGCACTGCCGCAGTAGGAACCAGCGTGTCTGCGAGAATATTCAGCGCCTCATCAAGGTCCGCGCGCGTGTGTTTGGCTGTCACGCAGGCACGAAAACAGATTCGATTTTGAGGAACAGCCGGATAATCCACCGGCGCGACCCAAAGACCGCGTCGCCGAAGTTCATGCCCAGCCCGATACATGCGCTCTCGATCCCCGATGACGATTGGCATCACATATGTTGTCGACGCGCCGGTGTCCAATCCGAGATCTCGGAGCTGCGCGTGGAAATAATCGGCGTTCTCCCAAAGTTGCTCGCGCAGTTCCGGCTGACTGGTGCCGAGCTCCAGCGCTTTGAGAATCGCCGCGATCACCACCGGTGGCAGCGCACACGAGTAAACGTAAGGATGCGCGTAGAAACGCAAGTATTGCAGTGTCTCCTTGGAACCGGCAACAAAGCCTCCCAGCGCGCCGAACGCTTTCGAGAACGTCCCATAAACGAGTGGGACGCGCTCTTCTACGCCAAAATGCTCAGCCGCTCCACGACCATGCTCTCCGCATGCCAGCATCGAGTGCGCTTCATCAATAAAAACGCTCGCATCGTGCGACTCTGCCACAGTTATTAATTCCCTAAGATTCCCGAAATCGCCATCCATGGAGTAAATGCCCTCGACAATCACCAGTTGACGCCGCCCTTTTTGACGGCTCAAGGCGGCATCAAGCGACGATGGATCATTGTGCTCAAACTTCTCTGTCCGGCACCGGGACAACACAGCGCCATCGCGAAGGCTAAGGTGCGAGCGGTTGTCCAAAATCGCTACATCGCTCTTACGCAGCAGCCCGGAGATGGTGCCGAGCGCGCCGCCGAAACCGCTGTTGAAAAGCATCGCGTCCTCGCGTCCGAGGAATTTTGCGACGCGCCGTTCGAGTTCGCGGTGCAGATCGGTCATTCCTGAGAGCATGGGCGAACCGCACGCGCCCAGTCCGTGCGTCCTCAGAGCTTCATGAGCAGCGGCAAGCACCTCAGGATGATTGGCAAGGCCGAGATAGTTATAGGAGCAGAGATTAATGACCGGTCGCGCTTTCCCACGGTAGCTAATTAGCGTGCGCGCATCTGCGGTGGCCAGGAGCTCAGGCTCGTACAATTCAACCGCCCACGCGCCAAGGCGAATCCAATTCGTGAAGCTCGCTGGAGCTTGCAGGGGATCGTCGCTTTCACCCCCTAGAAAATTGCTCAGACTAAGTTTTGCCGGGTCTTGATTCATCAGACCGTACAGTTTCTTTTGCTCGCTCCGTTCTCCTCGGACGGTATTTCCCAGCAAAAGTGGCAATTTTTGTAATTCACTAGATTCCTTACGAAGTCCGCGCTGCCTTCGCTAGCGCGGAGTTCCGTGTCGGGGCAGCCAATCTAACGGGCTTCCGATATCACGACAAGATTTTAGTGGAGTTATAGGCGTCCGATTTTCGGCAATATGCGTGACTAGACGAAGGCAACGCGATTACTTTCGCGTGGTCCGAAACACGTAGTCCCAAAGCGGTGAGCTGATACCGTATCCGGCGTGATCGTCCCGGTAATGATGACGAAGATGATACTGCTTCAGCCAAAGCCACACGCCGCGTTTCATGGGAAAATGATGCGTGGCGTAGTGGAGCATGTCGTAACAAAGATAACCGAAAACCAGCCCGGCAAAGACGCTCGGGGCCAGCCGTCCAAAAATTAAGAGAAAAACGCCGTAAAAAAGAAAAGCGAGCGGAACGCTGATGCTCGGCGGCATAACGAGCCTCCGCGCGTCGTTTGGATAATCATGGTGAACGCCATGAATAATGTAGTGCAGCCGTTGTCCCACCCGTGTCTTCGGTTTGTAATGAAAGATGTATCGGTGGATGAGGTACTCGAGCAACGTCCACAGCAACATGCCGAGCAAAAACAGCGCCACTACCGCCCAGATCGACAGTTGGCGTTGCCAGAGTGAGATGTAGAGCATGAAGCCAACCACCGGAAGATACAAAACCAGCGGAGTCGCCGGATGCACCCGCGAGAAGAATTCGATGAAATCACTCTCGAACATTCGAACCGTTTCGTTCTTATTCGAGACGTAAAGCCGCTCCGCCATAACTAAAAACTAATAGGCCGGGCACTGAGATCAAGATTGCCATTCCGACTGTTTGTGGTCTCGGCAGGCCCGTGAGAGTCGCTATCGCGGGATTCTTTCATTCGTTCGACTCGCGAATAGAGGCTGTATCGATTGTCAAAAACGAACTGCAACAGCAAGCGACTCCATGAGGAATGATATTTCAGATTGCCATAAAACTCCGGCGCCATTGCGCGCAGCTTCGGCAGATTGTTCCACGGAATTGAGGGAAGATCGTGATGCTCGTTGTGATAGCCCATGTTCAACGCCACCCGATTGATCGGCCCGTAATAACTGAACGTCTCCTGGTCGAAATCGTATGTGTAATGTTCCTGAATCCAGCGTGCGCCCACCGGATGCAGCCCGATCGAAAAGAAAAATGCGAATACGAGATAGAGAAATCCTGCCCAGCCGCAGAAATAGACAATCGCTACATCGTACGCCGCTGCGCACGCGAGATTAATGGAGAACCATCGGTCCCACATTTTAATCGCCTTTAGCCGAGGCGGGCGCGTCACCTGAAAGAAAGGAAAAAGCATCAGCCAGATCGCCTTGCGGTACCATTTGTTGCCCACCAGTCGCGCCTCCCAATGGTTCGCCAAATCGGCGTCGTACTCGTAATCGCCTTGATGGGAATGATGTTTCAAATGATAAACACGAAAGCCCATCGCGCCCGGTGTGAGATTCGGAAGATCGGCGATGATGGCCACCATTTTGTTCCAGCGCGGACTCCGCAGAATCAGGTTGTGCGTCGCATCATGAATGATGACGTAATTGGCATGATTGGCGAACGCTCCGACGCAAAAAGCGATAAGCAGACTGAGCCACCAATAATGAAATCCCAGCGCGCCCATTGCGTACGCGATCGCCGTTTGCAGGACCACGATCGAGACAGCAATCAGCGCAGTGCATGGATTGCGCACCATTAACTGGCGAACTTCCGGATGCGCCTTGATGATCGCCCGCGCCCGCCCCGGATGCGGCTGATCAGATTCAGACTGGTGGAAGGCCTCTGGCATGGGCTTTCAAACTATGCATCGCAGCCGCGTCCTCAAACGCCCTTTTTCAAAGCGTACGACAAGCGCACAAATCCAGAACAGCGATTGCGCAGCTTGAACTGAGCAAACCATCGCTGCAAACGGTACTGAACAATCAGTGAAGCTGCTAAGGTCTAAGTTGCCATATCTCGCCGGGCGACAACACCTCTGAGCTGCGAAGAAAATCAGATTTGAATCCAACATCGCAGTAAATGGATGGAACAAGAACAACACTATCCGTGTCCCCCATACTGCCGTGAATACGTATGTTTGTCCGGGCCGCACGTTCAGCACCGTCGACGTTGGCTGATAAAAGTAATAGTTTGGGGGCTCGCGACCGTCAGTACACGTCGCCCCGATGTTGCCAGGTCTCCCCGGGGGACAACCACGCCCCTGCTGGGCGGAGAAAAACCAGATTTGAATCCCACATCGCAGTAAATACATAGGTCCACCCGGGCTGGACGTTCACGGTTGCGTAAGTTGGCTCGCTTAAGCTTGCGTATGGCACCTTGAACACGGTTAAGACATGCGGCCCCGCTGGCACCCAACCGTCAAAGCGGCGACCCTGTACAATGTTGGCGACAGACATGCCATCGATCTGGAGATGGAACGCCAGATTCCATCCAAAGTTCGGCACTCTTTGCACAATCAGGCGACCAGGCGGGGGACTCCCCTGCGCTACAGTACTGATCGAAATTGCGCACACAAAAGCAAGAATCAGAAGAACGTTGCTGACCAAACGGTGTCTCGGGTTCATGGCACATATTACGCACACGACTGGTTTTTCGCCAGTGCTGACGCGACAAATCTTAGTGCGACCCTAACGGGATTCGAACCCGTGTTACCGCCGTGAAAGGGCGGTGTCCTGGGCCTCTAGACGATAGGGTCACGAAAGCGCGGGCAATATCCGAATTGCCATTCTCTTACGCAAGGCAAATTACCAGCGAAATCGACTGTTATTCGTATGTGCTTGGTAGCGCTATTCGGTGCTCTCACTGGCGTCTTTGCCGCGCTACGCTGGGCAGGCTTGCTCTTGCTCCGAACGAACTTTATTAATCAACGCCGCTGCACGCGCAGTTGCGCCTTGATGCGAGCTCAAGACTTCACGCGCGTTTTGCACAAGGCACTGCCGCGCTTTGGTATCGCGTAGAAGCTCGGCGACCGTCCGTTCGAGAAAATCGGCGTCGCGAACTTGAATCGCGCCGTTTTTTGACACGAGCGCCTTCGCAAGCGTCGCGAAGTTTTCCATATGCGGGCCAAACACCACCGGTTTGCCGGCCAAAATCGGTTCCACAGGATTTTGACCGCCCTGCGCAGTGAGGCTTTTTCCGATAAAAACGACGCTGGCGATATCGTACCAGCGTTGAAGTTCACCGGTGGTATCGAGAAGCAAGCAATCCGCGTCGCTGGCTTCGCGGCCGGTGCCCGCTTCGCTGGCGAGGGCGACACGCAACCCTAACGCATCCAGTTGTGCTCGGATTTCCGGCAGCCGTTCGACGTGGCGCGGCGCAATGAACAGGCGCAATGACGGAAATTGCTGACGCAAGCGCAGAAAAACCTTCGCCAGGATTTCCTCTTCACCACGGTGCGTGCTACCGCCGAACAGCACGGAACCATCTCGGGCCGGGACCGACCATCCATGCCACGGGGATGCGGCTACAGTCTCGGTTTGTGCCTGAACGTTAGGGTCGTACTTGATGCTGCCAGTGCACTTGATTCTGCTGCGCTCCACGCCAATTCGCTGCCATCGATCGGCATCCGCCGGTTCTTGTACGCAAACCAAATCGAGAAGTCGGAAAGTCGGCGCGACAAAAAATCGGAACTGTCGATATCGTAACTCAGAGCGCGGGGACAATCGCGCGTTAACCAGCACAAGTGGAATGCGGCTCGTGTGCGCTTGGGCGGTGAGATTAGGCCAAACCTCCGCCTCAACCAGAACGATCCGTCGTGGACGAATCACAGCAAACGCACGTCGCATAATCGGCCAATAATCGAGCGGCGTGTAAATGACTTCCATCCATGACGGAGCATTTTGGCTTGCCATGGCGAATCCGGTAGTAGTGGTCGTGGTCAAAACGCAGTGCAAATCGGGCTCGAGCGCGCGCAATGCGCCGGTTAGTTTGAGCGCGACGTTCACTTCTCCGACACTAACTGCGTGCAACCACGTCGATCTTTGATTCGATAGACGGATGCGCAGTTCGCGATCGTACCTTCCCAAGCGCTGTCCGAATTTTTTGCGGTAACCGCCGCGACGAACCATCTTTAGCAAATAACCCGGTAAAAAGAACAAGAGTCCGACGGGCCAAAACAAATTATAAATGAAACGGATCACCGGATTGCAGATTGCGGATTGGGGACCGCGGATAGAAAGAGCACCTCAGTCGCGCCATATTTTCGTGCTCGGTCGATATCCCAAAACTTTGTGGCCGGAATACTCTCTCGTGGCCGCTTTTCTAAAATGAGAGTGCCACCCTGAGCCAGCAATCGTTGCAACGCTTCGTTGGTGAGGAGCTTTTCAGTGTAGCGCTCGCCGTGCTTTGTCTTTAGATACGGCGGATCCGCAAAGATAATGTGAAATGTTTCTGCTGTAGAGTCGTGTCGGAGAAAATCGAAAACGTCCTGCTGTCGAATCCTGCCCCTTAATTTTGTCTTCGCGAGGTTCGCCTTGATGATCTCTGCAGATTGCCGGTCTTCCTCAACAAACACGACGGATGACGCCCCGCGGCTGAGCGCTTCAATGCCCAAAGCGCCGCTCCCGGCGAAAAGATCGAGGACGCGCGCGCTGATGACCGCGTCGCCCAAACTGGAAAAGATAGCGGCCTTGACACGATCCATTGTAGGTCGCACACCGCGCGCGGGAACTGCCAGGCGGACCCCACTGGCGCTGCCGGCGATGACCCTCATGGCGACACAACCGGCGTGGGCGTTGCAGCGGCTTCGGGCGGCGCTTCCTCCGGCGAAGGAGAGGGCGATGGCGCCATGGGCATTGTCTCTTCGATCTGTTTCTTTTTCTTTTTTGATCGATCCCTTTTTCCGCCAAACAGGCTATTCAGCATATGGCTTAGATCGCGGCCAACGAGTCGATCCATCAAATTTGTGCTGGGCCGGTCGATAGTACCGCCTACCTGAAAGTCGATGGCGGAATAGCCTGGCTCATCAGTGGGTTGAAAATTCACGCGAATGGCTTTGAAAAGCTGGCCACGAATTCTGTCGTTAATCGCAAGCTGAGAATCGAGTTTTAACCTGCCGTCAAATGCGACTGTGCCGGACGCAGTCAGGCGAATATTCGGTGAACGCAAAATCAACTCGTCAATCGTGACCAATCCTGGGCTCAAATGATATTTCGCCTCGGCTTGCTCCAAATGAAGCTCTTGTAGCTCTTCAATTTGGAGAATCTGCCCGAGCAACACCAGTAAGCTATATTGTTGAACGCGCCCATTACGCAGGACAATTTGGCCCCTGCCAACGAGTCCGTTCGGGTCGGCAGTTTTCCCGGAAGCTTGGAAATTTCCGTCCAATTCGCCCTTGACCGTTCCCTTCGGACCTCCGGCGTTTTCCACAATCTGATCGGCAAGCACATCGCGAAACTTTACACTCGTGGTGAAGGGCGAATCCTCCGCTTCCGGCTGCATTGCAAAATAGCCATTGATTTCGCCGTTTGCGGCGCGGGCAGAAATTTTGGAAAGCTCCAATACGTCAGGCTCGTACCGCAGTGTGGAACGCAGTTGTTCTAAAAAAAAGCGATCTCGTAACGAAATTTTTGCCACGGTTGTGTCGCCGTGAAGCGCCGACGCGCTGCGGATGCTGGTATGAAAGTCCACCCCTGTAAAGCTCGCGAGCAACGCGCCAGTCTGATCGAGAAAACTGAAACTGCCGTCTTTAATGCTCACTCGTCGAACTTCGGGAGCCACTGCCATTCTCGATTGTTGTCCTGGTGGTCTATTGTCGATAGGTCCCTGAGCTGGAGAGGAAGGATTTCCTGACATAGCGGTATCCCCAGGCGTTGCCGTTACATCGGCAAATTCGCTTTGTTTTCGCGATTCTGAAACACTTGCAGTCGGTCTTGGAGAAACTCCAGATAACTGCACTTCTCGTGAACTGGGTAATCTCCACCTTCCTTCGGCGTCTTGCGGCCAGACGACATTGGGTTTGATAAGTGACACTTCTTTGATCACAAGCCTTTGGGAGAAAAGCGAAAGGAAGCGAACGCGAAGCCGAAATGTTTTAGCTTCGAGGAAAGGGCTCGGGACCGCCGGGGAGGTTTGCGGAATTATGATCCCGCTGAGTTGCAGCCCGCCCCAGGGAGTCACGCTCATGCTACGAATTTCGAGCTTGGTACGGAGGCGGCGGCTCAGTTCCTGCTGAATCTTTGCTTGTGCGCCTTGCGATTGCACATACAGGTTCACGCCGAGCAAGAGAATCGCGCCGAGCGCAATCACCGCCGCGAAAGCAATCAGCGTAATCCGGCGCAATTTTCGCATCGTGAGACGTTACGCAGCCCCACTTTGAAGAAAAGACTAAAGCCTTCGCCTACTTTTTCCGTATGACCAACACAGTTGTCATTCTCAATCCGACCGCAGGCAGTTCCGAAACCTTCCGGGATTGGGAAGAACGCATTGAATCAGTTACTGGCGGTTGTCCGATCCGCATCACTTCACGTCCGGGCGAAGCAGAAGCATTGGCCCGGCGTGCCGTTGAGGAAGGTTTTGCACGGGTCGTTGCCGCCGGAGGCGATGGAACGGTTAATCACGTGGCGAACGGACTCGCTGGCAGCAGCGCGGCCTTGGGTCTTCTTCCCTTGGGCACAGTAAACGTCTTTGCGATGGAGCTCGGCTTGCCATCGCACAATCTGGAGCTTTGCTGGGAAATCATCAACGACGGGAATGTGCGTCTGGTTGATCTGCCGAGCGCGAACGGAAAATACTTTGTCCAGCTTGGTGGGGTTGGACTCGATGCACAAGTGGTTAAGGAAACGAGCCTCGCGTTCAAGCGCAGTTTCGGTCCGCTAAGCTATCTCATCTCCGCAGCGCAGATCGCGGCGCGGCAACCACCGAAGCTGTTCCTTGAGTCCGGAAACGCTCCTGTGAGAGAAGGATCGTTCGTCCTCATCGGCAACGGGCGGCTTTATGGAGGACCCTTCCCCTTTTTCAAACACGCCGTTTTAGATGACGGTTTGCTTGACGTCGTTGTATTCAAACGCCTGGGCTTCCTCGAAATCATTAAGTACCTGCAAGACGTTGTATTCAGTTCCCATATCCGTGCTCCCGAAATTGAATATTTTCAAACGCAGCGTCTACGCGTAACTAGCGACCAGGACGTTCCCCTGGAGCTTGATGGCGAACTGGCCGGCAGTTGTCCGGTTGATTTCCAAATCCAGGAAAAAGCGCTCCGGATTCTGGCGCCACCTGCATCGTCGTAGCCTAGCGCGGCGCGGCTAGCTGGTCTTTCGATCAAAATCACGTGATGTTTCGCGCGATGGCTGGTGGCGCTGGTTGGACGCGGGAGAAAGCGGAGGCCTCGCTGAACCCTTCGCAGGTCGGGACCACCCTGGCGGAACTCAGCGAACGATGGCCAGCGAACGCGCCCCCGCTTGTGCATGTCATTGAACAATTCCCGCTGGGTGAAGCGGCTCTGCTTCATCTTCTGGCGGTCTCGAGCATTTGTGCAATGCGGTTGAGGCGGAATCCCGAAACCCTCCTGTGGCTCTGCCAACCTGAAGTATGCCTCGCGTCTCGCGGTTACGTGGAAATGTTCAGCGAACTGCGCATCCTGGCCGGCGATTCAATCGCACAGCAGGATTTTGCGGCCCTTCGTGTCTGGAAAGGCCGCGAGATGACGCGCGTTGCGCTTCGCGAACTTGCGAATGTGGCACCATTAGAAGAGACGACCGGCGAGCTTTCACAGATCGCGGAGATCTGCATTCGTCGCGTATTGGAACATTGGGACAGCGAATTGCGGAAGCGCCATGGTTCACCCACGGCGGAGTTTGTGATTCTCGGCCTCGGAAAACTCGGCGGCGGCGAGCTGAATCACAGCTCAGACGTTGATCTTCTTTTCCTCTATAGCGAGGAAGGCGAGCTCACGCCGCATATTTCACATCACGAGTTCTTCAATCGGCTGGGAAAAAGAATTCTCGAGACGTTTTCGACGCCGCATCCGGCCGGTTCGCTTTTTCGAGTCGATCTGCGCCTGCGCCCGGAAGGCTCTTCAGGCCCGCTGGCTCGATCACTCGAGAGCATGGAAAATTATTACGGCGGGTTCGGCGAAACCTGGGAACGGCTTGCGCTGATCAAGGCACGCGGAATCGCCGGCAGCCGTGAGCTGGCTTACGAATTCCTGCGACAACATCAGCCTTTTATTTACCCGAAAAGCGCGACGCCCGATTTGCTGGACGAGATTGCAAACATCAAGCACCGCATCGAGCGCGACATTGTTGGAACGGAAAACCTGGAGCGCGACGTAAAACTTGGAAGCGGCGGTATTCGCGACATTGAATTCATCGTGCAGACGCTGCAGCTAATTCATGCAGCGCGTCATCCGTTTCTGCAGGAACCGAACATGCTTAAGGCATTGCGAGCGCTTCGTGAATTGGATCTCCTTCCGCGCGACGAAGTGCTGACGTTGGACCAGACATACCGGTTTCTGCGGCGGGTGGAGCATCGTCTGCAGATTGAGTCCGAGCAGCAGACCCACGTTGTTCCTCGCGAGCCCGGAGCATTGCAACGCCTCGCGCTTAGCCTCCGTTTTTCGTCCAGCGAAGATTTTACCGCTGCGCTGCGCCAAAGATTGCGCACTGTTCGGCCGATTTTTCAACGGATCATTTCCAAAACGCCTGCGGCTCCGGGCGCGCATGATTTAGAAGTTTTCAAGGATCAGAAACGCGCGGCCAAGGCCTTCACCGATCTCGCGCGAAGCGCTGTCGGTTTTCACATTGCGCCACGTACACGACAGGTATTTGGCAAACTGCGGCCAGTTCTAATCGGATGTCTTACAAAGATCGCTGATCCGGATGCAACCCTCAATCAATTCGTCCGGTTTGTGGAAGCGTATGGTTTGCGCAGCTTGTTCTTTGAGCTGTTAGTCGCAAACCCTCGGTTGCTCGAATTGCTGGTGAAAACGTTGGATGCCAGTCGCCTTGCAGGCGAGCTTTTGATCCGGCAGCCACAACTTCTGGAAGACATCACCAGAGACCCGGCGTTTCATCAATCGCGATCGCTCGCGGAGAATCTGCGGCGGCTTGCTTTGTCGAGCGCGAATGCGAACAATCTCGACCCGATTCGCGCGTACCGGCAGCGCCAACTGTTGCGCATCATCCTGCGCGAGATGCTCGGGATCGCCGGCGCAGCAGCAACCTTCGCAGAGCTTTCTGATCTCGCAGAAGCGTGTCTTCTTTTTACAGCCAGACTCCTGGACGCCGAGCAAGTGACCACCATCGCCCTCGGTAAATTCGGCGGACGAGAGATCAGTTACGGCGCGGATTTGGACGTTCTGTTCGTCGGCAACGACATTCGCGCTGCGCAAAAGGTCGTGATCGCCATGGCCCAGCCAACCGCCGAGGGAAACATCTGGGCCCTCGATGCGAGGTTGCGGCCCGAAGGGGAAAAGGGCCCGCTCGTCTGCTCCATTGAGACTTATCAATCCTATTACGGAGGCCGGGCCCAGCCGTGGGAGTTGCAGGCGCTAAGTCGCGCGCGTGCGATCAGCGGACCCTTACAGAGAGAATTCATCCAAACTGCAAAGAACGCCTGGCGTCGCACCGGTCAGGATGCCAGCCTCCCCATAAGCATAGATGGCATGCTCGAGCGCATTCGGCGCGAGCGAGGAAGCGGGTCGGATTTTCTCGATTTAAAAACTGGGCGCGGTGGAATTATAGAGGCGGAATTTCTCGTTCAAGCATTGCAGATGCGGGAAAACGTATGGGAGCAGAATTTCAATCGAGCCGTCGATCAGCTGCACCAGCATGGCACGATGACAGATTCGGAAGCCACGAAGCTCAAAGATGCTTATGCACTGCTCCGCCGCTGTGAACTTGTATTGCGACGTTATGATAATCGAAGCGTTTCAACGCTTCCGAGCGATCCCGATGAACAACGCAAGTTTGCCGTCCGGCTCGGTCATCACGAACTCGCAGCTTTTACCCGCGATTACGTCAATGCTCGTGACACGATTCACACGCTCTACGAGCGGCACGTTCCGAACAAGAGTTCTTTATCCGCGTCTCGGTGAGACGCGTCGTATCGCGATGCAAAAACGTTAAAACCGCGCTTTGCACAGAGACGCGGCTACAGGAGTTCGGGTGATTAGCTAACCCGGGATTCCCTTGAGCATTTCGGTGTTCGTTGGGAATTTTTTCACAAACATCAAAAGACGCTGAATCGCTTCCTCCGGTTTGTGACCGGCCAAGCCGCGCCGGATGAGATTGATTTTCTCCAATTCCCATGGTTGCAACAGCAGCTCTTCGCGGCGTGTCCCGGAGAGAAAGATGTCGATCGCCGGATAAATCCGCTGGTCGCTGATTTTACGGTCAAGCACCATTTCCATGTTCCCGGTGCCTTTAAATTCTTGAAAGATCAGCTCGTCCATGCGGCTGCCAGTTTCGATCAGCGCCGTGGCGACAATCGTTAGAGAACCTGCTTCCTCAGTGTTACGCGCGGCTGCAAAAATCTTTCGTGGGATTTCCATGGCGCGCGCATCGATACCACCACTCATCGTGCGACCTCCACCGCCCAGCGCATTATTAAACGCACGCGCGGTGCGCGTGATCGAGTCGAGCAGAATGAAGACATGCTTTCCCGCTTCAACGAGGCGTTTCGCGCGCTCGATGGCGAGCTGCGAAATCCGCGTGTGACTCTTGATGTCGGCATCATTGGAACTGGCCATGAGCTCCGCTGTCGGATGCGAACGACGAAAATCAGTGACTTCTTCCGGGCGTTCATCGACCAGAAGAAGGATCAGACACATCTCGGGATGATTCTTTGCGACCGCATCCGCGATGTGATGCAGCAGAGTTGTTTTACCCGTGCGCGGCGGGGCGACGATCAAACCGCGCTGGCCCATCCCCAAGGGGGTCATCAGATCCATGATCCGCGTGGTGTAACGGTCCGGTACTGTCTCGAGTTTGATCCGTTTATTCGGATTGATCGTGGTCAATTCTTCGAATGGGCGAAGCCCCTGGTATTTCGGCGGCTCTTCGGTATTGATTTTGAGTAGCTTGACCAGCTGCGGGCCACGGCTGCCGCGGCGGGTTTCACCGTATATCCACATGCCGTCGCGCAAAGCGAAGCGGCGCACAATTTCAGGAGTGACGAAAATGTCCTGCGGCGTTTGCACAAAGTTGCGTTTCGGATCGCGCAGAAAACCGAAGCCTTTACCGGAAATCTCAATGATTCCTTCGCCAAATTCCGGCTCGGCCTGAACGGCTTCGCCAGTGTCGCCGGCGGCCTCAGTGCCCTCCCGGCCGCTTGGAACGGGGCGATCAACAGTCTCGACACCCACGTTGGGACCGGCGACATCCGCGTTGGTTGAAGATGAATTTGGCGACGCCTCCGAATCATCGCGCCTGAACCGGTCAGCCCGGTCGCGGTAACGTCTTCGCGGAAATCTACGGCGCGAGCGATGCTGCCGTTGTTCCGGCGCGGCGGATTCAGTTTCCAGCGGCACAGGCTGGTTCTCGTTTTGTTCGTTCATAGGTAGATTCTTTGTCCGCCGCGGCGGATGCCTTAATACGTTTGGCTGGAAGCAATACTTTTTCAGGCCGGCAATGTGGCCAGCAATTCGTCGGGAATATCTAGATTTGAATAGACGTTTTGCACGTCGTCGTCCTCTTCGAGCGCATCACACAAGCGAAGTACCTGACGCGCCACGGCCTCGTCCCTGAGCGCGACTGTAGTATCGGGAATAAACGTAAACTTTTGCCCATCGGTAGTGACGCCTGCTTTCTTGAGCGCCTCAGCTATGGCGTAGAGCTGATCGTGGGAAGTGGTGATAACATACTGATCCTCCTCAGTTGTCAACTCCTCCGCGCCGGCGTCCAGAGCGGCCTCCAAGAGCCGATCCTCGTCGATGCTCGATCGTGGCACGCTGATTTGGCCTTTCCTGTGGAACATGTACGAGACGCTTCTGCTCGATGCGAGGTTGCCGTTGTTCTGAGTGAAGATTCTGCGAATCTCGGCTCCCGTGCGATTCTTGTTGTCGGTCGCCGTCTCGACAATGATCGCCACGCCGCCCGGCGCGTAACCTTCATAAACAATCTCGTCGAATTGTTCGCCGTTCCTATCCTCACCCGTGCCGCGTTTGATCGCGCGTTCGATGTTATCGCTTGGCATACTCTGCGCTCGCGCAGCCTGGATCGCGCTGCGCAGACGCGGGTTGCCGCTCGGATCGCCCCCACCGGCCTTTGCCGCGATGGTAATCTCCTTCGATAATTTGCTGAAGATCTTGCCGCGTTTCGCGTCGATCGCGCCCTTAAACCGCTTGACC
>Ga0307296_10000903_pt1 | contig 14548 bp, 12 predicted proteins | sample ER_DNA_153_FD_194467 | JGI IMG/M metagenome (GOLD analysis project Ga0307296, IMG submission 194467) | Bulk soil microbial communities from the East River watershed near Crested Butte, Colorado, United States - ER_DNA_153 | ecosystem: Environmental > Terrestrial > Soil > Floodplain | place... | reverse complement strand
CTTCACCTGACCGAACCGGGGATCGTTCTGATCAAGCGTGATTACGAGATCACCGATTACTCCAATTCGGAAGGCGGTCCCAGACAGCCTCGACCCGACACGCTTCGTTTTTTCGCGGGTGATACGGTTTACGTTCTCGATTATCTCGAGCTTGGCGATTGGAACTGGTGGTATCGAGGAAACGCTGGCGCCAGCGAAGAGTTCTGGACCGGAGTGCTTCAGCGTTCATACGGACCTGGGGATGATCAGCGGCCCGCGATTTCAGTTTCAAAAACGCGCGGCGAGTGGTGGTACAAACTCCAGGTCAACCAGCAGGATGAGGGAGGATGGGTGCGTGGGGGCAGAGGCCGGTATGTGGACCGGAAGTTCATCGGGCTTGACTCCGACTGGAAATGCGGATCCGATCCTGGAAACTCCAGGTATTCGGATTTGGATCCGCCGGCGTAGCCTACGTTTTTCCTTCATTACAAGCCGGAAGGAAGCTCATCTCACTGTCGCGCATAGACACGCACGTAGTCGACGAGCATCGTCGCCGGAAAGATCGCGTCCGACTGGGGATCGCCGTCGAAATGCCCGCCGACCGCGAGATTGAGGATCAGGAAGAACGGCTGATCGAGTATCGATTTACCATAACGCTCCACGGCCTCACGTGTGACCGCGTAGTGGGCGATACCGTCGACGAAGAACCGGACATGAAGCGAATCCCATTCGACGGCGAAGGTGTGAAAATCGTCCGAGAACGATCCAGCGTCGAGCTTGTGCCTGTGGGCGAACGGCGTGTTGCCGGAGTAGCCAGGCCCGTGCACCGCCGAGCTCGACATAGTCGGCTCGCTACCCTTGTTCTCCATGATGTCAATCTCTCCGCCCGCCGGCCAACCCATCACCGGAACGTTGTGCCCCAGCATCCAGAACGCGGGCCAGAGTCCCTGTCCCGCCGGTAGCTTGATGCGTCCTTCGACACGGCCGGGAGCGGCCAGCATTTTCCCTCGCGTCGTGATCTTCGCCGACCTGTAACGACACGCGCCGTAATAACAGGTGAGCCCCGCCGGAGCGCGTCGGGCAACGATCATCAATTGCCCGCGTCCGTTGAGCGCGATGTTGTCAGGTGCGTCGGTATAGTATTCCTTCTCGTTGTTTCCCCAGCCGCAATTCTCCTGATTGCATCCGTCCGTCTTGTCATAGCCCCATTTCGTGCTGTCAATGCGTGCGCCGGCAACCCCATCGAACTCGTCGCTCCAGACCAGAGTCCGGGTGGTCGGGGAAGGAGTCGACATAACCGAAGACGTCGACGTGCAGGCGAGCGAAGCGCCGATAACGAGCGCCAAGGCAGCGCCGAGGAATCCCTGCTGCTCTACGAACCGGAGCACAACGGCCGACTGAGTCTGGTGGCAGTGGAGCACATCATTCCGTATAGTTTTCACCCTAGGTTAACTGCGAGCACACCATTGCGGTCTCCGCGATGGCCCACTGACTAAACCCACAACTGAGGGAGACACAATCAATGCCGAAGTACCTGATCGAACGCGAGATTCCGAACGCGGCAGCCCTGTCTGCCGCGGACTTGAAGGCCATCTCGCAGAAGTCCTGCGCCGTATTGCAACAGCTCGGTCCCAGCATTCAGTGGGTACAGAGCTTCGTGACCGAGGACAAGATCACCTGTATCTACATTGCCCCAAACTCCGACATTATCCGTGAGCACGCCAAGCTTGGCGGATTTCCCGCGGATCGGGTGCTCGAGGTGGCGACGATCATCGATCCCACGACAGCCGAATTGAACGAGTTTGCTGCCTAAAGCCGTGGTCCTGGTGCGAGTCGCCTGTCTGGAGGCCTGGTCAGATAGGACACGGCGACGAGCACCAGGACTACCGGCGCAAGGATCCAGGATTTCACATCTCCCGACGAGTAACCTGAAATGATCGCCATCACTAAAGCGAACGTCACACCCGCGTAGGCCCATTCCTTCAGCAATGCAAGGCCTGGCAACAGCAGGACGATGGCGGCCAGCGGTTTGGCAATCCCGAGAACGATGCGAAGGTGCTGTGGGTAGCCGGCTTTGGCGAATCCCGAGACCACCTGCTCACTGCCGGTGAGGTACGTCAGGGAACCCAACAAGGCCAGGCAAGCGAGCGCGGTGGGTGCCCAGTACGCGATCTTTCGAACCATTACTCCTCCAGATGTGGGTGTTTGGCTTCCGTTGTCGTCCGGCATCAACCCGCCCGGAGCGCTCCAAACACGGCCGGCAGCGCGCCGACGGCCCACGTGATCGCAGCCACAATTGCTGCTTGTTGCTTTGGAATCTTGCCGACCACGTGCAGCCCGATCGCGAGCAGCACCGTGATCCAAATCGTGAATAGGTCGACCCGAGCGGCCAGCGCGATCAACACCTGCGATGCGTTGTCCGGATCCATGAAGCGCGCAAGGCTGAACCCGACGGCGTTAATCGAGTTCAACCTTTCCGGACTCATGACGAGCCCCTGCGCCGCGTTGGTCAGAATCTGCACCAAACGCGGAACCTCCGCATAGGTCGCGATCATGATAGCGGCGGCGACCGATTCCTTGGCGTCGAACAGCTTTCCGACGACCCACAAGACGAGGCCGGTGCCGAAGATGCTGATCGTGAGAAAGAACGCGAACAACAGCGGGGCGAACATCTCGAAGAATCCGCGCCCCCCGGCCATCTGCTCCGCCGTCAGGCTCGGATTCCTGCGCATTGCCACCGCGCTCTGCCTCGCGAATTCGGCGTCCATGATTGGCTGTGTCGCATTTTTCGTGAGGAACGCCAGCACAGCGCCCACCAGCACGAGTAAGAGCAGAGGCATGCCGAATTTTCCTTCGCTGCGCCGCGCGAAGACCGACGCTGGGGCGTAGAAAATGTCTACGAAGTCTTCCCACAATCCCGCGCGTCCAGGCTCTTCGTTTTTGACTGCCTCGGCGTCACTGCCCATGATTCATCCTCGTCGAAGAAGACTCGAGCTCGAGCGGCCAATTATGCTAATGACGGGTGCCCGCCGCCACTGTCGGGGCCGAAGGAGGCTTGTACCTCTCGACATCGGTGATCAGCCGCGCCCCGTGCTGATACGTGAAGTACGCGTACGCCCACTCGAACAGAACGCTCAACCTGTTGCGGAAGCCAACCAGATACATGATGTGAACGAATAACCAGAAGAACCACGCAAACCGGCCCGAGAACCTGATCCAGCCCAGATCCGCTATCGCCCGCGATCGACCTATGGTCGCAAGATCGCCTTTGTTTCGATAGTGAAACTTCTTCCGCGGTTGGCGGCGAAGATCGCGGACGATGTTCTTCCCCGCGGATGCTCCTTCCTGAATCGCCGCGGGCCCCACACCCGGAACTTGCCTCCCGTCCTGAACGAGCGCGGCAAGATCACCGACTACAAAAACCTCGGGATGTCCGGGGACTGACAGGTCGGGGCTCACCTGGATTCTGCCTGCCCGGTCCAACGGCCCACCAAGAAACTTTCCGACCGGTGATGCGTTGTTGCCGGCCGCCCAGAAAGCGGTTCTGGCGCGGATTGTTTCGTCTCCTATGCGTACGCCTTCCGGCCCGACTCCGGTGACCGCGGAATTCACCCGCACCTCGACGCCGAGATCGTTCAGGTCCCGATGTGCACGGGCGGCCAGACTTTCTGGAAACGTCGGCAGAATGCGAGGTCCCGCTTCGATCAGCACCACCCGCGTCTTCCGCGCGTCGATTCTCCTGAAGTCCGGAGCGAGCGTTTTCTTTGCGATGAACGGCAGCGCACCAGCAAGCTCGACGCCCGTCGGCCCCCCACCGACAATCACAAACGTCAGATACTCCTGCTGCTCGTGCTCATCGTCGCTTTTTTCCGCCAGCTCGAAGGCGAGCAGGAAACGACGCCTGATCTCGGTAGCGTCCTCGATCGCCTTGAGTCCGGGCGCGTACGGCTCCCATTCATCGTGGCCGAAGTACGCGTGCCTCGAGCCCGTGGCGACGATCAGGTAGTCGTATGGGATTTCGCGCAGCTCGTCATCCACGCGCACCACTCGCTTCGCCGGATCGATCTCGCGTACCTCGGCCATCAGCACTTCGGTGTTCTTGTGGTGCCGCAGAATCCAGCGTATCGGTGCGGTGATCTCGCTCGGAGCAAGGGCTGCCGTCGCCACCTGATAAAGAAGTGGCTGAAAGATGAAATGATTGGTCCTGTCGATCAGCGTCACCTGGGCGTTGGCCCGCTTCAACGCTTTTGCGGCAGTGATTCCACCGAATCCACCGCCGATGATGACAACCCGCGGACGGGCCGGCGCGTCAGGCAAGTCTCTCCTCGAACGATCTGGCGGCGAGTGTCATCAGAAGTACCAGGAATATCAACAGGACACTGTAGGCTGCCGCGGTTCCGAATGCCAGAGCACGGAGCTGAGCAAGGATCTCCATGGAAATCGGCCGGTTCGAGTGGGTGTAAAGGACGACACTCGCTACGAATTCGCCCACCGCTGTGACTGCCGCCAGCAACCCACCCGCGACGAGACCCGGACGTGCGGCTGGAAGAATCACGCGGCGCATCGTCAACAGCCACGAAGCACCGAGTCCGCGCGCGGCATCCTCCAACGAAGAATCCATCTGGCGAAGCGACGACTCCACCGCGGACGCGACGAGCGGGATGTCGCGAATGAAATAGGCGACCGGCAAAATCCAGAACGTGCCGACGAGCAGGATACGCGCGGTCGCCAAATCGTTCCGGTTGAACGTCGCCGCGAGGCCAAGCGCAATCGCGGTCGCGGGAATAGCCCACGGAAGCGCGACGAGAAGCTCGAGCAGTCCTCTTCCCTTGAACCGGCGGAAAACGATGAGGTACGCCGCAAGAAAGCAGACGACGAGATTCGCGGCCGTCGCAATAATAGCCATCGAGACGCTGTTCGTGATGGGCCGCCACAGCTCGCTCTCCGTGAAGAGACGGCGGTAGTTCTCGAACGTGTATTCGGGCGGCAGTACCTGCGTGGTCCACGCTCCGTCACGGGCGAACGAAACGAGCACGACCATCAGGTGGGGGAGCACCAGCGCCACCACTACGACCGCCGACAAAACAGTGGTCAACAGCTGAATCCGTCTGGAGCGAATCGTCCGCCGGGCTCGGCCACCTTTGCTGGCGAGCGTGTATTTCCGCTTTCTGTCGAGCCACCGGAACAGCGCGAGCCCGGCGACGGCGCTCAAAGCCAGCACCGTCGTCTCGACATAGGCGAGTCCCATCGCTCCGTTCGTTTTCGACGCAAGTATCTGTGTCGATAGCACTCGCAGCCCGCCGCCAAACACGTACGGCGCCGAAAAAGAGCCCAGCGCGTTCATGAAGACGAGGAGAGCTGATCCGGCCACCGCGGGCATCAGTAGTGGCAGTGTCACCCGCCGAAGACGCTGCGAGGTGCTCGCGCCGAGACCCGATGCGGCTTCGTCGAGCGTAGCATCGAATCGCTCGAGCCCTGCCGACACGAAGAGAAAGACGTACACGTACATGGTGTAAGCGTGCACGAACACGATCGCGCCCACGCCTTTGAGCCTCCACGGCGCTTCCTCCATGTGGAGTATCCGCTGCACCACCCGAGTGACGAGTCCGCTCTCGCCGTAGAGGAAGAGAAATGCAATCACGCCGACGAGGGGTGGCAGGGCGGCCGGAAGAGTCGCGACCGCGCGCAGCAGACGGCGGCCGGGAAACTCGAATCGTCCCAGCAGGAATGCCAGCGGCACGCCGATCGCGAGCGAGGCAAAAACCGACGCCACCGAGATGACGATGCTGGTGCGAAGCGCTTCTCGATCCGACGGGCTTGCCGCGAACTCACGCCAGTGCCCGAGCCCGTTCTCGAAGCTCCCGGCAATTACGGCAGCGTTCGGGTACACCACCGACCATAGCAGCAGCAGAATGACCGGCAGTGCGATCAGCCAACTCTGTCGCTGCGGCGTAACTCTCATGCGGAGCGAACTCTGTCGCTGCGGCCGAAGCTTCATCCCGGCACTATCGGAAAAGGTCCGTCGAGCGGTGTCACAGCAACGGTCTCGTCCTCGCGCGTTTCTCCGGATGTCGACTCGACATCCACGGTCACATCGTCCGCCAGTCTAACGCGGTACACGACGACCCCACCCGCGAATCGGCGGTTGGTGACACGTCCTCGCCAGGCAGAGCCAGTGCTCTCTCTCGATATCCGCAACGCATCGGGCCGCATGACGACGTACGCGTCCTCGAATCGCGCCGCAGCACCTTGCGGTCGAGTCACGTTGAGCTCCCGTGTGACGCTCCCGATTGTGACCATCGCGGTCGCGCCTCGATCGACGGCAGGAACAATCGCGCCGCGTCCGATGAATGCCGCTACTTCCCGCGATATCGGAGCGTGGTACAGCTCCTCAGGAGTACCGCATTGGAGCAGCTTCCCCTTCCGGAGAAGCGCGATACGATCCGCGATCGCGAATGCATCTTCCTGATCGTGGGTGACGAACAGGGCGGGCACGCCGACTCTCCTCAGCATTGCTCGCAAGTCGTCGCGCATCGCCTGGCGCAGCGTCGGATCGAGATTCGAGAGCGGCTCGTCGAGGAGCAGCGCGCGTGGCTCGATCACCAGCGCGCGGGCGAGCGCGACACGCTGTTGCTCGCCGCCCGAGAGAGATTGAATCGCACGACTTCCCGCGCCTTCAAGCCCCACGCTCGCCAGTGCCGCCCGCGTCTTCGCCAGCCGTTCCGCCTTGCCGACTCCCCGCGCTTCGAGACCGAACGCGACGTTTTCCTCTACGGGCATGTGCGGGAACAGCGCGTAGTGCTGAAACACCATTCCGAAGCCGCGCCGCTCTGGCGGCACCCTGGTGAGATCTGCGCCACCAAGTGTGACTGTGCCTGAATCGGGTGACTCATAGCCCGCTGCAATTCGGAGGGTCGTCGTCTTACCCGAGCCCGATGCGCCCACGATCGCGAGCAGCTCGCCGCGCCCCACTTCCACTGACAGGTTGTCGACGGCGGTGTAGTCGCCGAATCGGCGAGTCACACCGTTGAGCGACAGCGCTCCGCTATCTGGTGCTCCGTCTCGCGCCCTCGGCGCGGCGGTCACTGCCGTTGTCCGCGGTTCCTGATGTTCGCGTCCCAGTACTTCATCCACTCGTCCAGGTGCGCGGCCATCACGTCACGATCGACTGGCATCGGCTTGATCTTTGCCATCGCATCCCGGATCCACGACGGAAGCTTCGACACCGGGATGTCCTTTCGCGCGGGAATGCGAAGAAACGAATCGGCCGCCGCGATCATCGCCTCGGGAGTCGTCACGTACTCGTAGTACTCCTTCGCCTCTTCCGGATGCTTGCTGCCACGCACGATGGCGATTCCATCCACGAGCAACGGTGTCCCGCTCGAAGGAATGACCCACTTGATGGGGATGCGAGTGCGCTGCTCCAGCGTAGCGAAGTCGGGCATGTCCCACATTGTAACAACACCTTCCTGCCGGCCAAGCTTCTGGTAGAGGATCGTCGGGTTCAGAACGTAATCCCGCGTGTTCGCGTCCAGCTTTCGAAGCCACTCGTAGCCAGCATCCGGCTTGCCCGTTTGCGTGATCGACCGCGCCATGATCGCGCCGAAAATTGCCCGCATGGTGCCCGATGCGATCGGATCGCGAATCACGATCTTCCCCTTCCACTTGGGATCGATGAGATCATCCCAGTCCCTCGGTGCATCGGCGTCCTTCACCGCCTCGCGATTGTAGCCGATCACCTCGGGAGTCAGGTAGGTCCCGTACCAGTTGTCGCGCGCGTCCCGACCTTCGGCGTCGATCGCCGCTGCCCATGTCGGCTTGTAAGGCTCGAGCAGATCTTCCTTTGTCGCTCTGTCGAACGCTTCCGCCGGCGCGCCAAACCAGACGTCCGCCTGCGGGTTGGGCTTCTCGGCCCTCACCCGCTCCAGAACTTCCTGCGACCCCATGTCCACCCACTGCACGTCGATGTCGGGATGCGCCTTCTCGAAACCCTTCTCGAAGTACTCGAGCAGCTCTTTTCCGTGCGGCGAGTAAATCGTCAGCACCTTGCGGCCATCCGAGCTGCACGCCGCAAGGAGCACAAGCGCTGCAGAGAAGGTTGCCGCCCGGTGAAGCTTCATCTGATGGTGTTGCCGCCGAGGAGGTTGGCAAATATTCGAGCGCTGCCCGGTACGCCAGCCGGAAGCTGCCTGAATAGCGCGAGCGGAACGTAGATGTAGGTCCCGCGTCCGTACGGGGCGGCGAGAATCGCGGCGCGATTGGGCTGCTCGCCAGGATCGTTCATCGCCAGCATCGAGCGGTAGTGCGAATCGAAGGTCGAAGGCATGTAGGACGCCCGCTCCTGCACCCACCCGTTGAAGTCAGCCTGGGTGATCTTGTTTGGAGAGTTGAGCAGCGGCGACCGCGGATCCGTGAACGTCACCGGCGCATTTTCGTCGGTCACGCGTTCGGCGCGTGGTGCCAGCGTTATTGGATAGGGCATGATCCCCGGTCGCTGCATCTCGGCCTGTCCGTACTGCACGACGAGTCTGCCGCCGTTGCGGACGTAGGTGAGCAGGTAATCGTTGTTGTCCTGAAGCGTTGGACTCGCCTGATACGCGCGGGGTCCGACCACGATCGCCGTGAATCGACTGAGATTCGTTTGCGGAATGTCATCCGCATCGACAATCGTGAGGGGAACGCCGAGCTGCTGCAGGACGGGAGCGACGTTGTCACCCACGCCAGGGACATACGCCACAGTCAACCTTGCCGGCAGCACGACATCCGCTGCGTTGATGACTAGCGTCGACGGCCGGTACATCCGTTGTGGATTGATGTGGGGATACTCGATCGGGATGTAGCCGGTTCGGTAGGACTTCCCCTTGGCCGTCGCAGTCGCAGTCAGCTCGTGAGTGCCGCGAGGGAGAGTTCCTCTCACCTTGAACATGACAGTCCGCGTAGCTCCGGCTGCCATCACCACCGTACGGGCCAGCGAGTCTGCTGTCAGGCCACGCGGTAAAGAGAGGGTGACGGTCACCGGCGTCGAATCGCTGAGCGCCGAGCGCAGCGTGGCCTTGAGAAGGCGGTTGAACGGGCCATTGGCTCTCGCCATTGTCATCGATTCATCCAACGAGATGGAGATGCCGGGAGCGATGACGAGCGGCCGTTGCACATCTCCCCGAACGCGATCCACGTAGTGGAATACGATTGGAGCAGCGACGTCGGATACGGCTCCCGTTGCAGGTGTCACAACGCTCACGTGCGCCCACTTCTGCCGCTCCCTCTCATCCTCTGACACTCCGTTGATGCGTGGCGAGAACAAATCACCATTGCGAGGCTGAGCCAGCCACCAGGGCTGGGTTATCTCGCTTCCAATCAATGGTTGAGTCCATTGATAGCTGGAGTCCGGAAGGAGCGTCGGGGGAAAATGGATCTCGCCGCTCTCGATGTGGACTGGTACGCGTCCGCGATTGTAGAGCGTCATCGTGACCTTCGCGGTCTCGCCAATCGCGAGGACCTGCCTGTCGGCGACGGCTTCGAGGGCAAGGCTCGGCGGAAGCTCTGGTGGCGCTACCCGGCCGTCCTGCACCAGCAGGCGCGTCGTATCGAGCCCCGCGAAGATCGATTTCTCCTCTTTGGCTGGCGGGGCCGGTACACGTGAGTCTTCGCGCGTCAGATAATCCAACACCACTCCCTTCCGCCTCAGCGTCCCTTCGCCCTGCGACTTGTGCTGCGATCGGCTGTCCGCCGCAATCTCCTGGTACGAGAGGCCAAGATTCGGATCATACTCGCCGACGTTGATGGCGATCGTCCGATCCTGCGGCGAGAACCGCGCGAGCCGGTAGAACTTGAGCGGTGTCCAGGGCGCGCCGTATTGCCTGACCGGAAACTGGAGCGTGTCCGCGGCCAGGTTGTACGCCTGTCGCGCCACGATCGCCGAGATCTGGTGCTGGCCGTGACCGTCACGCGGCGTGCCTGAGAAAGTAGTGATCACGATGTGTGGCCTGAACGCCCGCATCACCGTCATCACATCGTGCAGCAGTGAATCCTGCGGCCAATGCTTCCGCGTCTCATCGGCGCTCTTGGAGAAGCCGAAGTCGTAGCCGCGCGCGAAGTACTGATGCGCTCCATCGATGCGCCTTGCCGCCAGCAGCTCCTCGGTTCGAATCACACCCAGCGCTTCGCCAAGCTCGTTGCCGATGAGGTTCTGTCCACCGTCGCCGCGCGTGAGTGACATGTAGGCGGTCTCGACGCGGCGTCCGCGCGCGAGCCAGGCGATCAGCTGGGTGTCTTCGTCATCCGGATGTGCGGCAATCCAGAGTACTCGCATGCGCTCGGGCGCATTCTGTACCCGAATGTTCGCGGCTGAGGGCACAATCCCCTGAGCGATTGCGCGATGCGGTATCAGCGCGGCCGTACCCAGCACAGCGAGCGTTACTACTCTCTTCATTCTTGTTGGAAAGTCGATGCTCAGGTTTTGACCGCCACGCCGCGGCGCTTCGCGCCCGCCCCCCCCAGCTGCTGCATCGGTGCGCTCACCTCTGCGATGATGCGCTCCTGCTCCTTCTTGTGAACCTCGGCGTATCCTTCCGCCGGGCTCGAGCGATCCGGCCGGCCGATGTAACGCGTGAGCAGGGCGTTGCCCGTCGACATCCGAAGACGTGGCGCGACGTACGACCAGGCGCCCTGATTCTTCGGCTCCTCCTGCGCCCACACCACTTCCTCTATCGACGGATAGAGATCGACGACCTGCGCGATCTCGGCTCCGGGCCACGGATAGAGCTCCTCCACCCTCACGATCGCGACGAACGGCGCGCGCCTGGCAGCCAGCTCGTAGTAGATCTTGCCGGTGCAGAAGACGAGACGCGTGATAGCCTCGCGGGTCTGCGATGCAACCGGGTCGTCGATAACCGGACGGAACCCACCGCTGGTGAGATCGGAGAGTCTGGACGCAGCCTCTGGAAGACGAAGGAGACTCTTCGGCTGCATCAGCACGAGTGGGCGTCGCTCGTACATCGACGACTGCCGTCGCAGGACGTGGAAGTATTGCGCGGGCGTCGAAGGATACGCGACCCGCATATTGCCTTCACCACAGAGCTGCAGGAATCTCTCGAGCCTGGCGCTCGAGTGCTCCGGTCCCTGCCCCTCGTATCCATGGGGCAGCAGCAACACGATCGATGAATCCTGTCCCCACTTCGCCCGGTCGGCAGAGATGAACTGGTCGATGATCGGTTGCGCGACGTTTACGAAATCGCCGTACTGCGCTTCCCACAGCACCAGCGTATTCTCGTGCGCGGTGCTGTACCCGTACTCGAACCCCAGCACCGCCGTTTCCGAGAGCGGGCTGTTGTAGATCTCGAATCGACCGTGCCCTTCTCCTTCAGCCACGTGCGCGAGCGGAGTGTAGATCTCTCCCGACTCGGCGTCGTGCAGCACCGCCTGGCGGTGTGAGAAAGTGGCGCGCTCCGCATCCTGGCCGGTCAGCCGGACCGATTTTCCCTCGGTCAGCAACGCCGCCAACGCCAGCGCCTCGGCGTGTCCCCAGTCGATTCCACCGGCGTCCCCCATTGCGTCCGCCCGGCGCGCCAGAGTCTTTGCCAGCCGCGGATTTGCCTTGAGCGTGGACGGCCACTTGAGCAGGCGATCATTCAGCTCGCGCAGACGATCGGCGTTCACTCCGGTGTCGCCGCCGCCCGCACCGGATTGATCGGCTTCCGCTTCCTTCGCCGGGTTGTACTCGGGCGCATGGATCTCTCCACTCTTCATCGCCGTCTGGATGCGGTCGAAGTTCGCGGCCGCGTCCGCGTCGATCTGCTTGACCTGGTCGCCAGTGACGATTCCTTCGGCGACGAGACGGGCTCCCCAAACCTCGCGCGGGGACGGGTGCGACCGGATCTTGAGGTACAAGGTCGGCTGCGTGAACGAAGGCTCGTCCGTCTCGTTGTGTCCGTGACGGCGGTAGCCGACGACGTCGATCAGGAAGTCCTTTCCGAATTTCGCCCGATACTCGATCGCGAGGCGAACAACGTGCACGCACGATTCAGCGTCGTCGGCATTGACGTGCACGATCGGAACCTCGAACCCCTTGGCGAGATCGCTGGCGTAATGTGTCGAGCGCGCGTCGATCGGATCCGTGGTGAAGCCGACCTGATTGTTGACGATGATGTGGAGCGTGCCACCCGTCCTGAAACCCGTAAGCCCGGACAGGTTCAAGGTCTCGGCGACCACACCTTCCCCCGGAAAGGCGGCGTCGCCGTGGACGCAAATTGGAAGCACCGCGGCTTCGTCGCGCTCTCCGCCTCCAGCAAGCACCTGTCGCGCTCTGGCAAATCCCTCGAGCACCGGATTCACAACCTCGAGATGGCTCGGATTGGGAATGAGCACGATCTCGACCTCACCGCCCCCGGAGACCTGCCGTTTTCCGCTCGCGCCGAGGTGATATTTCACGTCGCCAGTTTCGCTGACAGCGTTGGTGGTGGCGTGCTTTCCCTCGAACTCCTCGAAGATCGTCGCGTAGGGCTTGCTCAGGGTGTGGGCCAGCACGTTGATGCGTCCACGGTGCGCCATTGCGAGATCGACTTCGCGCGCGCCATGGATCGACGCTGATTCGATCGCGACATCGAGCATCGGGACCAGAATGTCGCTGCCCTCGATCGAGAAGCGCTTGTAGCCCTGATACGCGCGGCCGAGGAATCGCTCCAGGCCATCCACTTCCGTCAGTCGGTGGAGTATGGACTTCTTTTCTTCATCGCTGAGGGGTGCGTTCAGGCGGCCGCTCTCGATCTGCTCGCGAAGCCACTCCCGCTCCTCGACCCGGCCGAGGTGCGAGATCTCGAACCCGATTCTCGACGAGTAAAGCTCGCGAAGGCGCGCCACAACATCCGAGGCATTCCCGCCCGACGTGCCCAACGCAATCCCCGGAATGCTGGCCAGATGCTCCTTGCTCAGTCCGTGAAATTCGGGCGTGAGCTCGGGAGTTCCTTCGGGTGGCGTGCCCAGCGGATCGAGCGGCACTGCCAGGTGACCATAGCTGCGAATCGCATCGACCAGCTCAGCCGCGGCGGCGACATCGCGAAGAAAAGCGGGATCGATTTGTCCCGCTGGAACAGGCTGTCCGGGAGCGGCCGTCGGAGCTGACCCGGCCAGGCTTTCGGCAAATCGAAAGAACTGGCGCCACGACTCGTCGACCGATGCAGCATCGCGCCGGTAGGCATCGTAGGCCTCGCTTATGTATCCGTCGTTGAAGACGCCCGTTATCGGGTCAGAGCTCATTCCTAAATTTAACTTCGCTCTATCGTCCTTGGCGCTCTCGTCCGTGGGGTGAGCGTGTACCTGGAGCGCGACGCCGCGGCGTGGAGAATCCTGAGCGCCGATTCCTGTTCGAGCGTCGGGAGGTAGAGGAATCCGGCGATGCCGTTCACGTCGAAGAGGTGCAGCTCCTCGGCGTTGCGGGTGAGGCTGACCGCGATCACCGGAGTCCGGGAAAGCAGGCGGTCATGCTCCCACACTTCCAGCGGAACGGAGGCGAGCAGGTCGTAGTCGCAGATGACTATGTCGGGTGACGCATCACCGTTGGATCCGACCGGTGAATCGAAGCCGACTGCGTTTGTCGTAGCAACACCCATCTGCGCGAAGTATCGCGCGATGTGCTCGCTCAAATAACAGTGGCGCGCAATGCACAGTGCGCGAAGTGGCGAGGCCTCTTGCTGCTCGGCCGCCAAGCCCGGTTCGAAAGTCATGCCCGTTGATCGTAAGGCACCATGGGTCCAAGCACAAGCCGGATGTTTTTTGCTCGACCAAAAAGGACGCCCCGCACGGAGAGATCCGTGCGGGGCGTCCCAAGCCATGAGTGGCCTACCAGCTAGTACTTCTTCGTCTTGTCGACGTTGTTACCGATCACACCGCCGAGGATTGCTCCGGCCGCGCCACCGATGATCGCGCCCTTCACCTTGTTCTTGCTGGTGACTGCGCCGATCACTGCACCAGCGCCGGCACCGATTGCGGCGTCACGCTTGGTGTGCTTGACGACGGTCGGCTGAGGGGCCGGAGCCCTGTAAACCGGCTGCGACGAGTAAGTCCCGCCCGATGAGCTGCGACGAGTAGTCGTCGTGCGGACCGGCGCACGGGTAACCGTGCGAGGAGCCGTGCTCGTCAGCGCGTTGGCGGGAACCGTTCCCGCACGCTCCGCGGCTGTGATGCTGTCCAGCGGGGTGTATGGGGTTGCCTGTGCGGCCGTCGACAGGTCCGAATTCAGCGCGTCATCGACCTTCTTGTCGTTTCCACCGCAGGCGACTGCGAGGATAGCGGCCGGAAGAATTATGAGCTTTCGAAACATTTTAAAGCCTCCAGAAATGACCCCCGCTCAACGCGACGGTACGCCTAAGAGGGGCAGATGCTGTGCCATATACAGGGGTTTATTAGGCCGCCGTAGCGGCGGATAACTCGGCCGTCGGCAACATATCGTCCTCTAAAGAGGCCGGCAGAGTGAGACGGAAAGCGCTGCCCCGGCCTGGCTCCGAATGAACGCTCAGAGCACCGTCCAACAGCTGAGCCAGCCGCCTCGAAATTGGGAGTCCCAGACCGGTGCCCG
>Ga0307296_10000901_pt1 | contig 14559 bp, 10 predicted proteins | sample ER_DNA_153_FD_194467 | JGI IMG/M metagenome (GOLD analysis project Ga0307296, IMG submission 194467) | Bulk soil microbial communities from the East River watershed near Crested Butte, Colorado, United States - ER_DNA_153 | ecosystem: Environmental > Terrestrial > Soil > Floodplain | place... | reverse complement strand
GCGGCGCTGGAGCAGCTTCCGATCGACCGACTGGTCGTGCTCGTGGTGGCCGATCCCGGGCATCGCGCCACCGTTGCGGACGCAGAGACGCGCCTCCGGCTCGCACAGGCGGCCTTCGCCGGCCTGGGCGAGGTCGTGCTCGACTCGCACGCGTTCACCGTCGACGCCGTGCGAGACGGCCGTTTCGGCGACGCCCTGTTCATCGTCGGCGCGGACGAGGGTGCCGCCTTCCCGTCCTGGAAGGACCCCGAGGAGGTGCTGCGCCGGGTGAAGCTCGCAGTCGGCACCCGCTCGGGCTACCCGCCTCCCGATCTCGAGCGCTACGGCGACCGGGTCGTCGCTTTCGAGTTGGCCTCGCCAGCCGTTTCCTCCAGCGAGGTGCGGGAGCGTGTCGCACGCGGCGAGTCGATCGGCGAGCTCGTCCCGGAAGCCGTCGCGGGCGCGATTTCGAGGCTCGGCCTCTACCGCGGCTACACTACGAGCGATCCCGAGAGGACTTGACGAGACCCTGACGCCACTCGAACACGCCCGCCGCATCGCCGGCCTCGCCCAGGAGAAGCTGGCGCAGGACGTCCTCATACTCGACATGCGACCCGTGTGCAGCTACACGGACTTCTTCGTGCTGGCCACCGGACAGAACCCCCGTCAGACGAAGGCGATCTGGGACGAGGTGCACGTCCGTCTCAAGCGCGAGGAGCGCGCGCTTCCCGCGTCGGTTGCCGGCGAGGGCGAGGGGCGCTGGATCGTGGGCGACTACCTCGACGTCGTCTTCCACGTCTTCACCTCCGAGTCGCGCGAGTACTACCGGCTCGAGGAGCTCTGGGGCGACGTGCCCTCCGTCGAGCTCGCCTCGGCGACCGCATAGCTACAATCCGGGCCTGACTAGGGGCCATAGCTCAGCTGGGAGAGCGTCTGGCTGGCAGCCAGAAGGTCACGGGTTCGAATCCCGTTGGCTCCATGTTTCCGCTGGTGACGACGTTTAACCTCGGCGGGCGGCGCGGGACAACAGAGGGATGCGCTTTCGGAAAGACGCGAACCTCGACCCGTCACAGGTCGAGGACCGCCGCGGCCAGGGCGGGATGGCCTTTCCCGGCGGCGGGATCGCCGTGGGCGGCGGCGGCCTCGGGCTCCTTGGACTCGCGATCTACCTGGCCATCGCGCTCCTTTCCGGCGGCGGTGGGCTCTCCGGTCCGCTGCAGAACCTCGACGATCAGTCGATCGGTGCGCAGCCGCCCTCTGCGATCCGCGCCGAGTGCCAGAGCGGGGAGGCCGCGAACAGGCGCGCCGACTGCCGCATCGTGGGTGACGTCAACAGCATCCAGGCCTACTGGGCGGACCAGTTCCAGCGGAACGGGCGCCGCTACGCGGGCGCGACGACCGTCTTCTTCACCGGCTCGACCGACACCGGCTGCGGTGTCGCGACCTCGGACGTCGGCCCGTTCTACTGTCCAATCGACAAGCACGTCTACATCGATCTCGGCTTCTTCGACGACCTTCGCGACCAGTTCGGGGCAACGGGCGGGCCGTTCGCCGAGGCGTACGTGCTGGCCCATGAGTACGGCCACCACGTCCAGGACCTGCTCGGACGTCTCCAAGGCGGGTCAGGCGAGGCAGGCGCACAGGGCAGCTCGGTGCGTACCGAGCTCCAGGCCGACTGCTTCGCCGGCGTCTGGGCGAACCACGCTGCGCAGACCGGCTTCCTGACCGATGTGACCGAGGGCGACATCGCCGACGGCCTCGACGCCGCTGCGGCGGTGGGCGACGACCGCATCCAGGCTCGGACGCAGGGCCAGGTGAACCCCGAGACGTGGACGCACGGCGCCGCGAGTCAGCGCCAGCACTGGTTCACCGTCGGCTATCAGAGCGGCAAGCCGGCGGCCTGCGACACCAGCGGACAGCTCTAGTCCTCGACCCAGTCGCGGGTCAGGTAGAGCCAGAAGGCGAGCCCGGCGTACTCACGGTAGCGGCGGAAGCGCCGCTCGATCGTCCGGTCGCCGGCCTTGCGCCCGTTCAGGCGCGCGTACTTCGGACGCGTCCACGAGTCGAGGATGAGCCGCGAGTAGCGGCCGAGCAGCATCATCATGTGGGCGGTCGCGTACGGACCGCAGCCCGGGAGGGCGAGCAGGCGGGCCGCGACCTCGTCGTCGGGCAGCTCGGGGTCGGTCAGGCCTTCGAGGTCGAGCGACCCCTCGGCGACCTCGGTGGAGAGGGTGCGCAGGTAGGGGCCGCGGTAGCCGGCCCGCACGGAATCGCGGTAGAAGTCGTCGCCGACCTCGGCCATCGCGGCGGGCAACGGGAATGCGTGCCGTCCGCCCGGCGCCTCGACTCCGAGGTTTTCGACCAGCGCGGTCGTCATCCGCACGGTTGCCGACCAGGTGCAGTTGGTGGTGCAGATCGTCTTGACGACGTCCTCGAAGACGGTCGGGCTGCGCAGCATCCGCCCGGCTCCCGAGCGGACCCAGTCGAGATCGGGATCGTCCCGCGCGGCGGCGTAGAAGCCGGAGAGATCGGCGTCGAGGCGGAGAATGTGCCGGGCCGTCTCGGCGAGGCTGCGACCGTCGGCGGCACCGATCCCCTCGCCCTCGATGAGGGCGAAGCCCTTCCGGGCCGCTCGAATGCGGATCGTGCGCGCCCGGCCCCGCGAGAACGGCAGCGTCGTCTCGAGGGTGCGCGCCTCCTCGTCGACGGCCTGCGGTGGGAGGTCGGCCACCCCGTGTGACGCGAGCGTGCGCCACAGGTCGACGGGCTCGCCTCCCCTGCCTCTGAGCTCGAGCTTGGCCGACCAACGTTTTGCCATCGACCTCGTGAACGCCTCAGCGCTCGGGAGATTCCCGGGAGCGAGCGCGGCCTTGACCGCGTTTCGTGAATCCCTGCTGGTGGCAAGGGCTGATTGCCGGTCAGTTCTCAGCGTTCCCGCCTCGGGGAGCATTTTCCGGGCGAGGACGTTCCGGTGACAAGGAGTCCGTCACGAAGGGGGGACCCATGGTGAAAGCAGGCAAGCGCATACATCGCTTGCGGCAGCAGCGCGTTTCTTGGAGAAGGCTCGCGCTCGCAGGATCGGTCTTGGCGCTGAGCACGCTGGTTGTCGGTGGGGCGGTTGCGGCGGGAGGCGGCATCGGTGAGAGCCGAGCCCCACGCGAGAGCGTCGACGGCAGGGTGAACGCCCTGCTCGCCAAGATGACTCTCGAAGAGAAGCTGGAGCAGCTTCAGCTGCTGTCCGACGGCCAGATCACCGACGCTGAGGCGCGAAAGGGAGTCGGTGCGGTCTTCAGCCTGACCGACCCACAGAAGATCGACCACTTCCAGCACGTGGCCGTGGAGCAGTCGCGGCTGCACATCCCGCTCTTGTTCGCATTCGACACCATCCACGGCTTCCGGACGATCTTCCCGATCCCGCTCGGCGAGGCGAGTAGCTTCGATCCCGACGTCGCGAAGGCGGACGACAGGATCGCCGCGCGCGAGACGGCGGCGACCGGGATCAAGCAGATCTACAGCCCGATGGTCGACGTCTCGCACGAGCCACGGTGGGGCCGGATCGCCGAGGGCGCGGGCGAGGATCCGTATCTCGGGTCGGTGCTGGCGGCCGCGCGCGTGGAGGCCGCCCAGGGATCCGACTACGGTGCGGCGGACAAGGTCGTCACGAGCCCGAAGCACCTCGCGGCGTACGGCCAACCCGAGGGCGGGCGTGAATACAACACGACCGACATGTCCGTGCAGCGGCTCTGGAACCTCTACCTGCCGCCGTTCAAGGCGGCGATCGACGCAGGCGCGGACACCGCGATGTGCTCGTTCAACGCGATCAATGGCGTGCCCGGGTGCGGGAACCACGAGACGGAGACCGACATCCTCAAACGACGCTGGGGCTTCGACGGGTTCCTCGAGAGCGACTACACAGCAGTGGCCGAGCTCCGAGCCTGTCCGCCCAAGAACCCCGACAACGGCCCGTGCGGTCACGGCGTTGCCGCCGACGGCCCAGATGCGGCTCGGGTGGCGCTCAACGCCGGCACCGACAGCGAGATGGTGAGCACGAACCTCGTCGACTTCGGCAAGCAGTTGCTCGCCCAGCATGCGATCTCGATGCGGCGGATCGACGACGCGGTGCGCCGCATCCTGCGCGTGAAGTTCCGGGCGGGGCTGTTCGAGCACCCATATGTGGACTGGCAGCAAGCCGAGTCCAAGCAGATGCTCCCCGATGCCGTCGCGGCCGCGCGCACGGCGGCGGCTCGGTCGCTGGTCCTGCTCAAGAACGACGGCGGGGCCCTTCCGCTCGACCCGGCCAAGTCGGTCGCAGTGATCGGCCCACTCGGGAACAACCAGCACGACATGCTCGGCCCATGGTCGGGCACTGGCCGAGACCAGGACGCCGTCACGCTCTACAACGGCATCAAAGCCCAGGACGCGAACACCACCTTCGCCGAGGGCTGCCAGATCTTGGACAAGGATCCACCAGACCCGCCCAACGACGAGTGCGGCTCTGACGCTGGGTTCGACCAGGCGGTGGCCACCGCACAGGCGGCCGACCAGATCGTGCTTGCCCTTGGTGAGACCCGCGGCGAAAGCGGCGAGGCCGAGTCGCGCAGCAATATCGACCTCCCTGGCAAGCAGCAGGAGCTCATCGACCGCATCAAGGCGATCGGGAAGCCGTTCGTGGTCGTCCTCTTCAACGGCCGCCCGCTGACCCTGGAGAAGGTGAATGCCAGCGCGCCCGCGATCCTCGAGGCGTGGTTCCCGGGCGTCCAGGCGGGGAACGCGGTCGCCGACGTGCTGTTCGGTACCGTCAATCCGGGCGGCAAGCTGCCTGTCACGTTCCCGCGCAGTGTCGGGCAGGTCCCGATCTACTACAACCACGAGCCCACCGGTCGTCCATGCGACCCCACATTCAAGTGGAACTCGCGCTACCGGGACATCCCGACGTGCGCACCGCTGTATCCGTTCGGCTACGGGCTCAGCTACACGACCTTCGACATCTCGAACCTGACGCTCAGCTCGCACACGATGCGTGCCAACCGCAGCGTCACCGCGTCCGTGGACGTCAAGAACACGGGGACCCGTCGCGGCGACGAGGTCGTGCAGCTCTACATCCACGACCCGGTCGCGACCATTTCCCAGCCGGTGCGGCGCTTGCGCGGCTTCCAACGCGTCACCCTGGCCCCAGGCCAGACGACGACGGTCTCGTTCGAGCTCGACCGCAGCGATGTCGGGTTCTACGACAACTCCGGCAGGTTCGTCGTCGAGCCTGGCACGATCGACGTCTATGCCGGCGACAGCTCCGTCGGCGGATTGACCGACTCGTTCACCGTTACGCCGTGACCCGCCGCTGAGCATTCGGTCGGGAGGCCGGCTTGCCCTGCCGGGCGAGCCGGCCTCCCGGCGTCTCGGTTCTACCGTTCTGAGAGATTCCCGCTCGATGGCCGTTCTCGGCGTGGACGTGGGAGGCACTTTCACCGACGCGGTGCTGCTCGACGACGGCGCAGTTCGAACCGCCAAGGTTCCGACTGCGGCGAGGCAGGAGGAATCCGTCGTGGCGGCTGCGGCGGCGGTCGGCGCTGCGGGCCTGGACCGGTTCACCCACGGGACGACCGCGGCAACGAACGCGCTCCTCGAGCGCAAGGGCGCCCGCACGGCGTTCGTCGCGACCGCGGGGTTCGAGCACCTGCTGCACCTCCGCCGCCAGGATCGCGCCCATCTCTACCGCCTCTGCGAGTCGCATCCGGAGCCGCTCGTCCCGCTCGAGCGCTGTTACGGAGTGCGCGAGCGGATCGGCCCCGAGGGCGTGTTGGAGCCGCTCGAGCTCGAGTCGCTCCCCCGGCTCGACGAGCGGGTCGAGGCGGTCGCGGTCTGCACGCTCTTTTCGTTCCGCGACCCCAGTCACGAGCGTGCGGTGGCCGAGGAGCTGCGCCGCCGGCTCCCTCGGGCGCACGTGGTCGCTTCGCACGAGATCGCACCAGAGTTTCGCGAGTACGAGCGGGCCTCGACCGCGGCGGCCGACGCCTACCTCGGGCCGGCGGTCTCCGGATACCTCGAGGCGCTGCGGGACGCCTGCTGCGAGGCCGGACTGCCGGAGCCGCTCGTGATGCGCTCCTCCGGCGGAGTGGCGACGCTCGCCGAGGCGGCAGCGCACCCAGCGGTGGCGCTGGTGTCCGGGCCCGCCGCGGGTGTCGTCGGGGCGGCCGCGATCGCGCGGCTCGTGGGCGTCGAGAACGCGGTCTCGCTCGACATGGGCGGCACGTCGACCGACGTCTCGCTGATCGTCGACGGCCGACCCGGGCGGGCGACTGCGCGTGATGTGGCCGGCTTTCCCCTGCGGCTGCCGACGGTCGACCTGCAAACAGTCGGCGCCGGTGGCGGCTCGATCGTCTGGCGCGACTCCGGCGGTGCGCTGCGAGTCGGCCCCGAGAGCGCCGGCGCCGATCCGGGCCCGGCCTGCTACGGAAAGGGTGGCACGCGGCCGACGATTACCGACGCCAACCTCCTGCTCGAGCGCCTCCCGCGCCGGCTTGCCGGCGGGATCGAGCTCGACCCCGCAGCCTCCGAGCGCGCGTTCGCGGGAATCGACCCGGCCGAGGCGATCGAGGTCGTGAACGCCGAGATGCTGAGGGCGCTACGACTCGTGTCGGTGGAGCGGGGTCATGACCCGCGCGACTTCGCTCTCGTCGCCTTCGGCGGCGCCGGTGCGCTGCACGGGTGCGCGCTGGCCGAGGAGCTCGGGATGCACACCGTGCTCGTGCCCGGAGCCGCGGGCGTCCTCTCGGCGCTCGGCCTGGTCGCGAGCGACGAGCGGCGCGACCGGGTTCGCTCGTACCTGTGCCCGCTTGAGGAGGCGGGGGAGCTGCCGGCCCAGGGCGAGGCCGACCTCCGCTACGAGGGGCAATCGTTCGAGCTGACGGTGCCTCTCCAGGAAGAGCTCGGCGCCGCCTTCCACCGCGCCCACGAGATCCGCTATGGCTACGCCGAGCCCGAGCGGGAGATCGAGCTCGTGGCCGTGAGGACGGCCGAGGTGCGGCCGGGCCCGCGGTTCGAGCTTCCGGCGGCGGAGCCGCTCGAGGCGACCGGCCCGGCGGTCGTCGAGCTCGAGGGCGCCACCTGCTGGCTTCCCCCGGGGTGGGTGGGGGTTAGGGATGGGATGAGTAGCACGCTGCGGCTCACGAGGGTGTGACGAGATCGTGTCGAGACTGTGAAATGAACATCGAGCTCCAGGTCATCGGCGCCGCGCTCCGCTCGATCGCGGACGAGATGGGCGCCGTTCTCGTCCGTTCGGCGTTCTCCGCGAACATCAAGGAGCGGCGCGACTGCTCGACCGCGCTCTTCGATCCACGCGGCCGGATGATCGCTCAGGCCGAGCACATCCCAGTGCACCTCGGCGCGATGCCGGACGCCGTCGCGGCCGTGCGCCGGCAGGATCCCGCGCCCGACGACGTGTTCGTCCTCAACGACCCGTTCTCGGGCGGCACGCATCTGCCCGACATCACCCTCGTCACGCGCACGCGCGTCGGGTTCGCGGTCACACGAGCGCATCACGCGGACGTCGGCGCGAAGGAACCGGGAAGCCTGCCCGCAGACTCCCGGCGGCTGGATGAAGAGGGGATCGTGATCCCGCCCACCCGGCTCGACGAGCGCGTGCTCGACGCACTCGCCGCCCGCATGCGCAATCCGGCCGAGCGCCGAGGCGACCTCCGCGCGCAGCTCGCGGCTCACCATCTCGCCGAACGCCGGCTCGACGAGCTGTGCGAACGGCGTGGTCAGGAGCCGGTCGAGCGGGCGATGGACGAGCTTCACGACTACTCGGAGCGCCGCGTCAGAGCCGCGGTGGCGCGCCTGCCGGACGGGCGATTCGAGGCAACAGACTTCCTCGAAGGCACCGACGGGACCGAGCTCGAGCTCCGCGTCGCGGTGACGGTCGACGGCGACGAGCTGGAGCTCGACTTCGCCGGAACCACCGCTCAGCATGCGGGAAATCTCAACTGCCCGCTGGCCGTCACCAGGTCGGCCTGCTACTTCGTCGTCCGCTGCCTCACCGACCCGGACGTCCCCGCCTCGGGCGGCGCCTTCGCACCGGTTCGCGTGACGGCGCCCGAGGGCTCGCTCGTGAACGCCCGCCCGCCGGCTGCAGTCGCCGCCGGCAACGTGGAGACGTCCAGCCGGATCGTCGACGTCGTCTTCGCCGCCTTCGGCCTCGGCATCCCCGTCCCGGCCCAGGGACAAGGCACGATGAACAACCTCACTCTCGGCAACGACCGTTTCACCTACTACGAGACCGTCGGCGGCGGCCAGGGCGCCTGTCCGGATGCTGACGGCCCCTCGGGCGTGCACGTTGCGATGTCGAACACGCTCTCGACCCCGGCCGAGGCGCTCGAGCTCGGCTATCCGCTGCGCGTCGAGCGCCATCAGCTGCGGCTCGGCTCCGGCGGCCGCGGCGAGCACCGGGGCGGCGACGGGGTCGTGCGGGAGCTGCGCGTGCTCGAGCCCTGTCGGCTCTCGCTCGTCGGCGAGCGCCGCCTCCACGCGCCGCACGGAGCAAAGGGAGGCGAGCCCGGGCAGCCGGGGCGCGACCTGCTCAACGGCAACGAGCTCCCCGGCAAGGTGACGCGCTCACTCGTCGCCGGCGACCTCGTCCGCGTCGAGACGCCGGGCGGCGGGGGCTTCGGCTTCGGACCTGTCCCAAAGGGCCAATAGGCAGGCGCGGCGCATTGGGGTAGGACTCTCTGAGCGATGTTTCGCTTTCGACACGGATGCGTTTCACACGTGCGCGACGGCCACGCCTACCGTCGGCGGGAGTCGACGGGAGGTGGACGATGGAGCGAAGAACGCACACGGGACGAAGAGTCGGGCTCGCGGCGATGATCGCCGGTCTCGCGCTCTCGGTGGTGATCCTGCCGGGCGGGGCCGACGCCGTGCCGTCGCCCGGATACCAGTCGCCGGACGGGTCCTACTGCTACGACCCGAACGTGGACTGCGGCTACGCCGGGCTCGAGTCGGGCGTCTACACGGAGTCGTTCAACGCGTACGCGTACGCACCGGGGCTGTGCCGCACGCGCTACGCACGCGCGGTCAGGCGCAACCTCGCTGGGTTCGTCGTGTTCCGGTACAACGAGCAGGTCCGGTGGTGTTGGAAGGGCAACGTGATCACATACTTCTGGCGCGACCGCTGGCCGTCCGACACCGCATTCGGCTGGACGTTCGACGGCCACACCGCCGGTAACTGCGTCTACGAGCACTGCAGCGGTCGGGGGGTCGGGACCTACTCGACGGACGCGTGGACGCAGGGCGGCTTCCACGCGTGCGTGACGTGGTACTGCCCGCACAAGTACCCGGTGGTCGACATCTGGGTTCACGGAGACGGCGGCAGCGGTGCCAGCTGGTCCGGCGCGTAACTGGGTCCTGGCAGCGATCGCCGTGGGCGTGATCGTGCTCTTGTGGTTCCTGTTCGTGGCCCCCGGCTGCGGCTCCGGCGACTCTGGCACGAACACGAGCACCGTTACCGGAACTCAAGCGCGCTGAGCGAGGGGCGGCCGAGCCCGGTCGCCCCTCGCCGACCCGGCGCCGCATCCCGTATGCTCACGCGATGGTCTGGGAGTTCGTCTTCATGATGGTGATCTTGAAGATCCCGATCGTCTACCTCTGCCTGGTCGTGTACTGGGCGGTGAAGGCCGAGCCCGAGCCGCCGGAGCCGGCGCGCCTGCTCGTCGAGGCCGCTGATCTCGAGCCGAGGCCGCCGTGGCGCCCGCGCCCGCGTCGACCGAGACGTGGCCCGCACGCTTCTCCGACCAGGGCTCGCCGGGCAGCCGCGCAGCGGTGAGCGTCCATCCGGAGACCCGACAGCGGCCTGCCGACGCCGTGGCCGGCCTGCTGGCCTCCCTCTCGATCTTCGCGAGCCTCGTGGGCCTTGCCTACCGGCCCGCCCGGCTGATCCCGGGAGCGCTGTTCCTGGCGCTGCTCGCGGTTGCGATGAGTCCCAGGCATCAGCGGCTGGCGGCATTCGCGGTCGGGATCGGCGCAGCTTGCTTCATGATCGGCATGGCGGCCGCGGTCGTCACCGACCACCCGTTGTTCTGAGCCCGCGGGAGGGGATCCCGTTGGTACAACAAAGACTGTGAGCATGCACGAGGTCGACGGTCTCAACGCGGGCTACGCGAGCGCGCTGCTCGAGCAGTACCTCGAGAACCCCGAGGCGGTGCCCAGCGAGTGGCGGGCGCTCTTCGAGAGCGGCGCCAGCGAGCTCGTGGCGACCCATCCCGGACTGGCGCGGCTGGTCGAGCTCCTACAGGAAGACGGGAACGGCCATGTGGCGACGACCCCCGCTCCGGCGCCGGCCCCTCCTGGGCCCCCCGCGGCCGAGCCTGCCCCGTCCGAGGCTCCGGCCGAGGCCGCACCCGACAAGACGCTGCTGGCGGCGGTCGCGGCGGCAATGGCGCTCGTGAAGGCCTACCGCACGCACGGCCACCTCGCCGCGCGCCTCGACCCACTGGGCTCCGAACCGGTCGGCGACCCGTCGCTCGAGCCCGGGCGCCTGGAGCCGAAGCTGACACCCGAGCTCCAGCGGCTGATCCCGGCCGACATCCTGCGCGTCCACGTCCCGGGCGAGACGCTGGCCGACGTGCTCCCGCGACTGCGCGAGACCTACTGCGGGACGAGCGCTTACGAGATCGAGCACATCTCCGACCACGAGCAGCGCGTCTGGCTCCGCTCTGCGATCGAGTCGGGCCGCTACCGGCGGCCGCTCGACGCGGACGAGAAGCGCCGCCTGCTGGAACGGCTGAGCGAGGTCGAGGGCTTCGAGCGGTACCTGAGGCGCGCGTTTCTCGGCCAGAAGCAGTTCTCGATCGAGGGCCTCGACGTGATGATCCCGATGCTGGACGAGGCGATCGCGCTCGTCGCCGAGGAAGGCGCCCACGAGGTCGTGTTCGGGATGGCGCACCGAGGCCGGCTGAACGTCCTCGCCCACGTGCTCGGCAGGCCGTACGAGACGATCCTGCGCGAGTTCGAGGGCGAGCGGACGCTCGAGGCGGTCGCCTCCGACCCGGAAGGCGGGACCGGCGACGTCAAGTACCACCTCGGCGCAGAAGGCTCCCGACCCACACCCTCGGGTGACATCACCCTCACCCTGGCGTCCAACCCGAGCCACCTCGAGGCGGTCGACCCGGTAGTCGAGGGCCGGACCCGCGCCGAACAGACCGACCGCTCGAGCCGGACGGGCTACCACGACTCCACGGTGGCGATGCCGATCCAGATTCACGGCGATGCGGCCTTCCCTGCGCAAGGCGTCGTCGCCGAGACGCTCAACCTCGCCGACCTCAACGGCTACTCGACGGGCGGGACGCTGCACCTGATCGCGAACAACCAGATCGGCTTCACCACCGATCCGGCGGATGGGCGCTCGACCCGCTACTCGAGCGACCTCGCGAAGGGGTTCGACCTGCCGATCATCCACGTCAACGCCGACGACCCCGAGGCCTCGCTCGCCGCGATCCGGCTGGCTCTCGCCTTCCGCCGCCGCTTCTGCACCGATGTCGTGATCGACCTCGTGGGCTACCGCCGCCATGGTCACAACGAGCAGGACGAGGCGGCCTACACGCAGCCGCTGATGGCCGCGCTGATCGAGCGACAGCCGAGCGTTCGCGAGCAGTACGCCGAGGAGCTCGTCGACGAGGAGGTCGTCTCGCAGGAGGAGGCGGACGCGCTCGTCGCCGCCGTCGATACCAGGTTGAAGGAGGCGCACGAGCGACTGAAGACGACCTTCGGCCAGGAGGTGCCGGCGGTCGCCTACGAGGGCCGGATCCCGGCCTCGAGCAAGGCGGAGATCGTGACGGCCGTGGGCGGCGATCGCCTACGGGAGCTGAACGAGGAGCTACTCGCCGTGCCGGACGGCTTCACCGTCAACCCGAAGCTCGCGAAGCAACTCGAGCGCCGGCGCGACGCGATCGACCACGGCGGCATCGACTGGGGCCAGGCCGAGGAGCTCGCGTTCGCCAGCCTGCTCGTGGAGGGGCTCCCTGTCCGCCTCACCGGCCAGGACACCGAGCGCGGGACGTTCTCGCATCGTCACCTCGTGCTGCACGACGTCCACAACGGCCAGGCCTACGCGCCCGTGCAGAACCTGCGCGAGGCGACGGCGTCGTTCGAGATCCACAACTCGCCGCTCTCGGAAGAGGCGTGCGTGGGGTTCGAGTACGGCTACTCCGTCGCCGCGCCCGAGGCTCTCGTCGCCTGGGAGGCCCAGTTCGGAGACTTCGTCAACGGCGCGCAGGTGGCAGTCGACCAGTTCATCGTCTCCGGGCTCTCGAAGTGGGGCCAGACCTCACGTCTGACGCTTCTGCTCCCGCACGGCTACGAGGGCAATGGGCCGGAGCACTCGAGCGCGCGCCTGGAGCGCTTTCTCCAGCTCGCCGCGCAGGAGAACATCCGCATCGTCAACTGCACCACCGCGGCACAGTACTTCCACCTCTTGCGCCGTCAGGCGCTCGACCCGAGCGCTCGACCCCTCGTCGTGATGACTCCGAAGGGGCTGCTGCGGCTGAAGCAGGCGGCGTCCGAGCTGCGCGAGTTGACCGAAGGCTCGTTCCTGCCCGTGGTCCCCGACCCCGTTGCGGACCCGAGCCGGGTGCGACGGCTGGTGCTCTGCTCGGGGAAGGTGTACTACGACCTCGTCGGCCACGAGCTGCGGCAGCAGGCCGGCTGGATCGCGGTCGGGCGGCTCGAGCAGCTCTACCCGTTTCCGGTCGATGCCGCAGGAGCCCTCGTTCGCTCCTACCCGTCGCTCGAGGAGGTCGTCTGGACACAGGAGGAGCCGCAGAACATGGGCGCCTGGCGGGCAATCCGGCACCGGCTCGAAGAGGCACTGTCGCCGGGCGTTCGCCTCCGCTTTGCGGGACGGCCCTGGCGAGCCAGTCCCTCAGAGGGCTATCCCACGGCTCACCTGAAGGAACAGGACCGGATCGTCAGGGAGGCCTTGAGCCCGAGCTAAGGGGCCCGGCGGCGACGCCGGCGCTGCTGAATCACCTTCGAGGCGACGATCGGGGCGTAGATGCGCGCCTGCCTGACGATCGCGCGGCGCTGCTTCTTCGGGATGCGCCGCCAGATGTCCCAGGCGGTCAGCGCGAGCCCGACGGTGCCTGTTCGACGGAAGGTGCGAAAGCCGGCCACGAAGCGGGAGCCTAGCGCTTCGGCCCGTGACCCTTGCCGTGGTCCTTGCCGCCCTTGTCACTGCCCTTGTCGCTGCTCTTACCCTGGCTACCCGAGCTGCCGTGCGAGCTTCCGTGATCGTCGTCCTCGTCGTGCCCGTCGTCATGGCCGCCCCAGCCGCCGGTCGAGCCATCGCTGTGATCGCGGTCGCTCTGGTCGTCGCCTCCCTGGTTGTGGTCACGGTCGCCCTGGTTGCGGTTCCGATCGTTGCACTTGCCGCTCTTCGAGCCTGTGTCCTGCCCGCTCCTGGTCCCGGCGACCGGCGGTGGTGGTGGTGGTGGTTTGGCCGTGGGGGACGGAGGCGGCGGTGGTTTGGCCGCTGGGGGCGGAGGTGGCGGGGGCGGTGCGACCGGCGGAGGCGGCGGTGGGGGAGGCGGAGGCGGCGAGACCGGCGGAGGCGGAGGAGGCGGAGACGGAGAGACCGGCGGAGGCGGAGGAGGCGGAGGCGGAGGTGGTGGGGGTGACGGCGCGGTCGGCCGCGGACGGGGACTCGTGTCGGCAGGGCCCTGGGGAGGAGTTCCGCCGGAGGGGGGAGCCGAGCCGCTCGGCCGGCCGGTTACCGAGGTGAGCGCCGGGGCCGACGTGGTCACGGACGACCGGGGCGTTGATGTGCGCGCGGAACGGCGCACCTTGGCGTGACGGACGGGGAGCGGCGTGGCGCGCACGACGGTGTGCTCACCACCACCGGAGCCGAAGGGCAGGGCCGCAGGAGGGGTGTCGTTGCCGATGACGACGAGCGTCGGCAGCGTGACCGCCGCGCCGAGCGCCGCTCCAATGAGCGCGGCCACCGCAATGATTGCAATGCTTCTGCTCACACCTTCCCCTCGATCTGCCGATGCACTGTAGTCGTGGTATCGGCCATTAACTGCGGAACCTAAATTGTAAGTAATGAGCTTCAAGCTCAAACTTGTCGCGTATTTCCTGCTGGTCTCGCTGATCCCGCTCAGTGCGGCCGGATGGGGCCTGCACGCGGTCGCCGGCCGTAGCGAGACGCGGAAGGTCGACGTACGCCTGGAGGCGGGTCTCCGGGCTGTTCTCGCGGGTTACAAGAACGAGCTCTCGCAGGCGAATCGGCGCGCCCATCGGCTCGCCTCCAACCCTGACTTCCAGCACGCTCTCCAGCGCCACGACCGCCGCGCCCTGCGGCGGCAGCTCGCGGTCAGTCCGGGGGTGCGGCTCGAGTCTTCCACGCTGACGCTCGGCCCCCCGAAGACGATCGGCCAGACCTCCGAGGTCAAGGTCGTAGGCTCGAATGGCGTGCTCGGCACGCTGGTCTCCGGCGTGCCCTTGAGCTCGCGCTCGCTCACCCGCCTCGGCAACCGCGCCGGGCTCTCCCCCGGGGACCTGCTGGTCGTCGTCGAGAGCGGGCGAATCGCGGCA
>Ga0307296_10000898_pt1 | contig 14605 bp, 14 predicted proteins | sample ER_DNA_153_FD_194467 | JGI IMG/M metagenome (GOLD analysis project Ga0307296, IMG submission 194467) | Bulk soil microbial communities from the East River watershed near Crested Butte, Colorado, United States - ER_DNA_153 | ecosystem: Environmental > Terrestrial > Soil > Floodplain | place... | reverse complement strand
TGGCTCTGGTTCCTTTGCGTTCTCATCCTGGCGTCAGTTCCAAACGCGTGGGGCCAGGACGCCACTGACTCCGAGGCCGTACGACCGGGTAGGGTCTCCGGTCCTGTCCGCAAGGCGAAGGCGGTTAGTGCTAAAGACAAGCACGCCAAGGCGAGCTCGTCCGACGAGCAAGAGAACGCCGATGCTGAACCCACTCCGACTCGCAAATCAAAGACATCGAAATCGACCCATACCCGCTCCCACCGCGCGCGCGCCAAGTCGAAGGAAACACTGGAGACAATCCCCGCGCCGACAGAGTTCACTCCAGAGGGCATACCAAGGACCAGTGCAGCTTCAGTGATTGTCGTGGATGCGAATAGTGGCAAAACCTTGTATGAAAAAAATCCGGATCAATTCAGGGCTCCAGCGAGCACGCAAAAATTACTGACGGCGCTCATTGTAGCGGAGACCGGGTTTCTGGATCGGCAGGTTACCGTGCAACCAACGGATACCATGGCTGAGCCCGTGAAGTTGAACATCAAAGCGGGTGACACTTATCAGCGGATCGATCTTCTGCGCGCATTGCTGGTGAAAAGCCCCAATGACGTCGCACGATGTCTGGCCCGGGATAATGCAGGCAGCATCGATGCGTTTGCAGAGGTCATGAACCGGCGCGCGCAACAGCTTGGAGCTGTGCATTCGCACTTTGTGAATCCAAATGGTTTGCCGATACCTGGACAATATTCCACTGCGCGTGACCTTTCGCTCATTGCGCGCGCTGCTTATGCGAATCCGACAATCCGGTCGATCGTTTGTCTTCCGCAGCTTGTTTTTCGCTTCGCCAACGGTCGCACACGCGAGCTTGAAAATACCAACAAGCTTCTCAGACGGCTGCCTTACTGTAACGGGATGAAGACTGGTTACACCGATTCCGCAGGCAAATGTCTCATCGCAAGCGGTACCCGTCCCGGGAGGGATGTAATCGTGGTTGTGCTGGGCGACACTTCAAGCCGCGTCTGGCGCGATGCATCCGCGCTACTTTCCTGGAGCCTCTGGATGTAGAGTGTCAAACGATTCGCCTTCGTCGGGGCTATGGCGTGACACTTTCGCTCTCAGGTTGTCGCGAGTGAAGGCTGGAGCCGACGACGGGATTCGAACCCGTGACCTGCGGTTTACGAAACCGCTGCTCTACCAGCTGAGCTACGTCGGCAAGCGCGGCCAAACATTACATCGTGGCAACAGCGTGGCAATAGCACTCCACGGGCTCGCGCCTTCTCTTACTCGTTCTCGGCCCGTGATTGTTAAGCGATCACGGCAAAACGAATGTCTCACCAATTTCCCGTAGCGCGATGCGTTCAGGAGTGCTGCTGAGCGCGGCCTGAAAGCGTTCGATGGGTTCCCGGAATGGCTCGAAACTGAGCCGGAACGTTTGATGATGCACGGGCATGATAAATCGCGCGCCGGCGGAGTTTGCCATTTCAATCGCTTGTTCCGGTGTGCAGTGTGATTGGATCCAGGGATTGTACGCGCCGATTGACATGATCGCGAGATCGACAGGCCCGTGCTGAGACAATTCAGCGAAGGTGTTTGTCATCGTAGTATCTCCGCCGAACAAGATCCGCCGCCTCCCGCGACTGCGGGACTCCATCACGTAGCCGTTGTAGCCGCGATAAGTGTCGCGCTGTTTTCGCGCGCCCCAGTGTTTGACTTGAAACGCGCTGATAGTGACAGCTCCGGCAGGGGTGTTAAGAGATTTCTCTTCTCCCCAGCGAAGTTCCGTGACATCCCGAAGACGTGTCCATTTTAGCAAGTCTGCCGTGTTCGGAGCGGTGACAACGCAGGTGGTTTCGTCAAAACGATGGAGCGTGCGCAAATCGAAATGATCGAAGTGCGCGTGCGATAGAAGCACGACATCGATTTTGGGTAGCTCGTGGAACTCGAGAGCCGGCGCAGTCAACCGCTTCGGGCCAATGGTAAATCCTGGTAATCGAATCCCGATGCGCGCGAAAAGTACCGGGTCGGTCAGAATTTTGATGCCGAAGAAATTGATGAGCACGGTGGCATGCCCGATCCAGGCCGCCGTTAGTTCGGCATCGTTCCACTTCAAAGGCTCTGGCTTGGCGAAAGCCGGAGAAATCGGGCGCCAACTTTCGATCGTCCATTCACGCCAAAGATGCCCGAGCCAACGCCTCACCCGCCTGCTCTGCAGAGTTGGTTGTTCGGGCGTGTGCATGCGAGTAAGCAAAGGCAAGGCGACGTCGGTTCGTCGCCCTTAGCGCGCGCCGAATAAACCTTTGAACGCTTTCCAAAGAGTCCGGCCCGCTTTCGGCGGCCCCGCGCGCGCGACGAGGACGGGGATATTTGCACGATTCAAAATGCTGCGGGTCAGATCGCCCATGATGTAATGCCCGAGCAGACCGCGCGCCTGGGAGGTGCCGGTCACGATTAAATCGTAATCGCCTGCGCGCACTTCTTCGAAAACTTGATCGATTACAATGCCATGCCGAAGGCGCACTTCGGCTGGAACAGCAAGACGTTCGAGCTCTCTTTTTTGTCGAAGCAAATTTGTCCCGAGCTCCGATTTGGATTTCAGCAATTGATCAGCGTTCTCCTCTAATCGTACCAGATTGACATAGATAGCCGGTGGTTCGGCCATGACGTGCAGAAGAGTTACGGAGGCTCCCACGGCGGCCGCGATCTCGCCGGTGAATCGCACAGCTTGTTCGATGAATTCCTTTCCACCTGTACAGACGAGAAACCGTTTCAACTGTTTGCGTTCACCGATCGCCACCAGCACTGGCGGCTGTATCGCTTTGATGACTTCGTATGTTCTTTCGGAGCGCCAATAATTCCCGCTTGCTCCAGTCCAGCGCGCGCCAACAAGAACGAGATCGTAGCTGATGCTTGATGTTTGATCGAGAATCTGGCGTACCGGTTCGCCTGCGCGCACGACAATATCCGGTTGTGCATTTTGTGTCCGAAGGGATTGCGCTTGTCTTTCGAGCGCTTCACGCAGCGGTTGCTCATCGCTCGACTTTTCGACGATCCCAAGAAGAGTGATTTCAGCTTTCAACGGACCGGCTAGTAACGCTGCCAGGTCGATCGCGTTCTCGGAGGCCGGCATTCCATCGCTGCAAATCAAGATCTTCATTGCAGTTACAATTTGTGGCCGCTGAACATTGTATAGATGACAATGGCCGCACCAATCAGCGGCAAGGGAACGAAAGCCAGCCGAATTCTCGGACCGGCAAAATATTGCGTCGAGATGGCGCCGATCTGCGCGCCAATGGCTGCCCCGGTGTGCATGACCAGCGCGATCAAAATGTCCACATTACCTTTAACCGCGTGGCTAAATGTGCCGTAGCTGGCGGAGATGATGATTTCGAAAAGATCAGTTCCCACTGCGAGATGCGTGGGAATTCCCAGCACATAAACCATGGACGGCATGCGAATGTAACCGGCGCCGCCGCCGAGAAAGCCGCTGAATACTCCGCCGACGAAAGCCACCAACAGAATCATCCACAAGGAAATTGCTTTTATTCCCGATGCAGGCAGCGAAATCATCGGCCAAACCTTGAGGCGTTGAATCGCGCGCGTCACAGGACCGAACGCTGAATAGTCTTTTTTTGATTTCGCTGCCTTTCCGACGCCGCGCTGCGATCGTCCCTTCGACGATGATAATGTCTTTCGGCTTTCCCAGAGCATGAACGTCGAAATGCTTAGATAGACGACAATCGAGACGATGCTTACCACGAAATTGACGTTGCCCGCGCGTTTCAACATCTGGATCGCCTGCGCGCCTACTTCCGCACCGGCGATTGTGCCTACTGCCATGATCAAGCCGAGACGAAGATCGACGTTTCCAAGGGCTCGGTGCCGTTTCGCGGCCACCACCGATTTTCCGACGATGTGCGCCAAATCAGTGCCGACTGCAAAATTCCAGTCCAAACCGGCGAGGCGGAGGGCGGGGCCCGCGATGAAGCTCCCGCCTACTCCGAAGAATCCGCCAAGAATGCCGATAAGAAATCCGACTATCGCCAGATAGATGGGATTGATATGAGCCCCTGAGATTGGAAAAAACATGGCGCTACTCGGAGCGGCCTCGGATGAGGCGAATCAAAAAAGTGGTGAGACTTTCAAGGAGAACCGCTTGGCCGATGATCAGCAAAATTGCGACCGTGGCATAGAGATACCGATGATGAGTTTCGAGTTGGTACAGCCATTGTCCCAGCAAATGCAGAACGAGAAAAAAGTAGGCGACAACAAGAACCGCGTAGATCACGAGCTCAATCGCAAAAGCTCGGACTGTTTTGGCTGTTTCCTTTTTCATCAGAAAGGAGGATTGATCCGTTATCTCTTAACGTGCCAGCGGCATCTGGCGGTTGCGTGCAATAACGTTAGGGGGCAAATTGTTTTGCGCCGCGAGGGTTTCTTCCTAACGTTCCACTTCACTTTTAAGGAAAAATGCCATGGCCGATGCCGCGAACAAATACGCCGAAAACGTACCGGGCAAATTCTATGTCGATGATCAATGCATCGACTGCGATTTGTGCCGCGAAACCGCGCCTGCCAATTTCAAGCGAAACGACGACGGCGGCCATTCTTACGTCTATAAACAACCGGAGACGCCGGAAGAAGAAGGACTTTGCAAAGAGGCGATGGAAGGCTGCCCGGTCGAAGCGATCGGGAACGACGGCACGTAATTCTGTAGCGGCGGTCTGTGACCGCCGAACTCCATGGGCAAACACGACGGTCGGCGCTTAAAGAGCGCCGCGACAGTTCCAGTTGCGCTGAGCGTCGCGGGTTCCGACAGCAGCGCAGGCGCTGGCATTCAGGCGGATCTGAAAACGTTTTCTGCTCTGGGGGTTTATGGAGTGACTGCCGTGACGTGTATCGTTGCGGAAATTCCCGGAAAAGTTTCGCGAATCGAGCCGGTCAGCGCGAAAATTGTTCGCGAGCAAATCGAAGTGCTCGCAAAAAATTTTCCAATCGCTGCGATTAAGACTGGTCTGCTTTGCTCGGCGGAAATCGTTTCGACCGTGGCGAAGACGCTACTGAACCTGGACAAGATGTCCGTGCCACGGATTCCGCTGGTGATCGATCCGGTGTTCGTAGCAACGGGTGCCGATCCTCTCCTCGAACCCGCTGCGATCGAGAGTTATGAGAAGGAATTGTTCCCACTGGCGGCTCTCGTTACCCCAAACCTCGATGAAGCAGAGCGATTAGTTGGAACGAAAATTAACGATCGGCAATCGATGCATGACGCAGGAAAAGAATTGCAGAAGAGATTCGGCACCGGAATCCTTCTCAAAGGCGGTCATCTGGCGGGGGAACACGCTGTCGATATTCTGTTTGCCAATGGCAAAGTGGTGGAGTTTTCAGCCCTGAAAGTTTTCGGGGTCGCGACTCATGGCACCGGTTGCACGTATTCGGCAGCGATCACGGCTGGTCTTGCGTTGGGCTTATCGCTGGAAAAGGCGGTCGGTCAGGCAAAGAAGTTTGTAACTGAATCGATTCGGACTCATTTCCAGTGGGGCAACCTTCACGCACTTCATCATTCGATATGAATTGTAGGGCGCGAGTCCGAGCCGGAGTGGCATATCGGGCGCGCCGAAAACGCGGAAGGGATGGATTCGGCGATCCGTCCTACCTATCATGCCGACTTCAGACGTTATCGCGATTCTCCTTCTCCCAACGCTTTAACTGCATTGCTTCGAGTGCAGCCACGGTTTCCGCCTGTTTTTTGCTGCGGCCGTTGCCCTGGCCGAGAACGATTCCTTCCCAAACAACTTGTGAGACGAATGTTTTCTCGTGCTCGGGCCCGCTTTGCGAAACCAATTCATAAACCGGACTGCGCGGTGAGATGCTTTGCAATAACTCCTGAAGCTGGCCCTTGGGATTGATGTCTACCGGTGTTTCCGCCAGTTGTTCGAGATCACCGCGAGTCTGTGTCAAAATAAACTCCTTCGCTGCCTCGAGACCGCCGTCGAGGTAAATGGCACCGATGAGCGCTTCAAAAGCGTCCGCCAACGTGGACGTGCGTCCCCGGCCGCCACTGCTTTCTTCGCCCCGTCCCATCATAATGTAACGTCCCAAATCCAGCGTGGCAGCATGCGCCCGCAAGGCTTCGCGAGAAACCAGCCGCGAACGCAGTTTCGTTAGTTGTCCCTCGGCTTCGGCACCAAAATGGCGAAACAGATGCTCGGTGATAACAAGCTGGAGAACGGCGTCGCCCAAAAATTCCAAACGCTGATAATCAAAATGATAACGTTGCGCCTCATGACCCAGGCTCGGGTGCGTGAGGGCCTCCGCGAGCAGAAGTGAGTTCCGGAATTTATAGCCGATGCGTTCTTCGAGCGGGGTCACTGCCTTGTCATTCTGAGCGAAATCGAAAAATCTCTCAACTCAGTAAAACGGTTACGGAATTGCCTGGCGAGAATAAGGCGCCGCGGTAATCGCAACTAAGGAAACGATCAGATCGTGAAAAGAATCGGGGTACTATCGTTTTTGATAAACCTCGAGCGAGGTGACTACATCCAGCGCGCGCTGCAATACAGGATCGTGGGCTGGTGGCTTTTCCGGCGCGCGGCCGCGGCGTTGTTGCGCCGCCTCAACTGCTTCAACTTCGGGATTTGTCCCGGCTAGCAGCGCTGCCTCGTTCATGTGCGGGCGGGCGCCCTCGTAAACGAACGGCCCCATTCCTTTTTCGCCGCTCAATTGGAAAATCTGCCGCTTGTCTGCGATCAACATGTCGACAGGTAAATCCGGTTTTATTCCCTCCGGAAACAGGGGACGACCCTCGGGGGAAACCATTTCCGCAACGGCAACGCGCAGAATCTTGCCGCTTGGTAGCAACAAATCGGAGTATTCAGCTGCGCGTCCGGCGGTCACCTGCCCGATGAGCAGAGCCTTGTTGTAAAATCTCAGTGCTGCAGCAATCGCTTCAGCCGCACCAGCTGTATCGCCATCGGAGAGTACCATGACCAGGCCGCGAAATGCCGGATCGCGATCAGAACTGAACACGCGGTCCTGATGTCCCGCCGGTTTGCGCAAGGTGAAAAGCGTTTTGCCCTTGGGACAAAATCGCTTTGCGAATTCGGCGGCCAGCGGAAAATCAGTCGTTGCCGGACTGGCGCGAAGATCCACAATGAGTGCGTTCACGTTTTTCGCGGCGAAATTGGCGACGCTCTTGTCCAACGCCTGAAGGTTCACAGCGTTTAATGAACCGATGCGCACGTATCCGACGTGTCCTCCGATTATCTCACTGTAAAAGACGTTGGGTGCTTCCAGTGGCGCGTTCTCCTTGGCGGGCAAAAGCATTACTCCACGTGGCAGCCTCGTTATCAGCCCCTCCACAGTCGCCCGATTCAACTCGGTATCTGTAATTTCGTCCGGATTTGTGAAGTTACTTTTTAATAGCGTGATGATTGCCTGGAGGTCAGGCAGGCCTAACGAATTGACCAGGTCGTCAGTGGTCGGGCTTCCCGAGGGCGAAGGCGACGCGAGCGCGGATGGTTTTGCCGAAGCAGCTGGCTTGCCTGGAGGCACTACAGTAGGCGGCGGAGTTTGCGCCAGCGCATTTATCGCCAGACACAAGCTAATAAGGGACAAAGGCGTGAATTGTGACATTGGAAACAGATGCCGACCTATAGCGCATTTTCTAATTGCGCGAAAATTCGAATTCCGAAAGCCAAATTTGGGATGTTCTCTACGGGCGACTCAAACCAGTATTTCGAGGGTCACCTAAAGCAATGTCGCGCCGGTACTGGCAATTTTCGAAATGAATGCGGGAGACAGCCTCGTATGCGCGGGCGCGTGCGGCTTCGAGCGTTGATCCGAGCGCGGTCACCGCGAGAACGCGGCCGCCGGCAGTCTTGACGTCCCGGTTGACGCGTTTGGTCCCGGCGTGAAAAATCTGGACATCTTCGAGCTTTGCTGCGTCATCGAGACCCGAAACTGTTTTTCCAGTTTCGTATTTGCCAGGGTAACCACCGGACGCGAGCACAACCGTGACGGCAGCGCGCGTATCCCATTCAATCGCACACTTACCAAGGTTTCCATCAATCGTCGCTTCCAATAGCGGAAGCAGATCCGATTTCATCCTGGGCAAAAGCGCCTGCGTTTCCGGGTCGCCAAAACGGCAATTGAACTCCAGAACGCGGGCGCCGTCGCTGGTAATTATCAAGCCCGGATAGAGAAGTCCGCGAAATGTAATTCCCTGCTGCAGCAGCCCGCTAAGGAGCGGCTGCATAATTTTCGTTTCGAATTGCGATTGCAGCTTGTCGTTCCAATTGTTTGCGGGGCTGAACGCGCCCATCCCGCCAGTATTCGGCCCCTGATCGCCGTCCAGCGCGCGTTTGTGATCGCGCGCCGATTCCAGCAGACGATAACTGCTTCCGTCTACCAGGGCGTGAAGAGAACATTCTGTTCCTCGCAAGAAATCCTCGACCACGATCCGTCGACCTGCATCGCCGAAGCGCCCCTGGGTCATCATCTCATCGATAGCCGAATTCGCCTCGGCAGCGTCAGCGGCAATGATTACTCCTTTTCCCAGAGCCAGGCCGTCCGCTTTGATCACAACGGGAAATTCCAGTCGCTGGCAGTAATGCAGCGCGTCCTTGCTGTTGGCAAACATCCTTGCCTCGGCGGTAGGAATTTTCTGAGCGCGCATCAGCTCTTTTGCGAAAATTTTGGAGGCCTCAATGCGCGCCGCCGATTTCGTCGGACCAAACGCGCGCAATTTTTCAGCAGCAAAAAGATCGACAATCCCTGCGGCAAGCGGATCGTCAGGACCGACCACAGTCAGGTCGATGCGATTTTCCCTGGCGAACCGAACCAGCGCCTTCAAATCGCCGACCGAAATGGCAACATTTTCGGCGATCTCCGCGGTGCCCGCGTTTCCAGGCGCGCAGAAGATCCGCTCCGCATGCGGAGATTGCGCAATCTTCCACGCCAGCGCGTGTTCACGTCCGCCGCCGCCAATGATCAGAATTTTCATGGAGAATTGATTTGATTGTAGAGGCAGGCGCGTCGGCTGCAAAGGCTTCGAAGGGTGATGCGGAACCGTGGATCAATAGTATGCGGTTGCGCGTTACTGCGTTGATCGACGCCGGGAAAGCAAACGATTTTGACACCGTTCCAAATTTTCCGCGTAACAAACTGTCTGGTTTTACGCAGTACGAAAGTGAGTCGCTCTAATTCAACAAACAAGGTCACCATTCAAACCGCAGAAAGGAACTCACTTTATGTTCAGGATTGAAAAAATCAGAAAAACAACAGAGCCAGCCTTATTTCATCGTTCTCGGCCCATATCGCAGCAATAGCCCTGGTACTCACAATGGTTCTCGGTCCGTCGAACGCTCTGGCAAGGCGGCCACCGACTCCCCAGAACTTTCGCGTGACGGCGGCAACGGCTTACACGGTCAGTGTCGCGTGGGACCCAGCGCCGGCTAACTCCGGCGACTTTAACTATCATCTTTCGGGAGCCTACGGCGTTACCCCCGCGATTCTACCCAAAGCGGCCACGAGCCACACCTTTACGAGATTGCATCCGAGCAATCAGTATTGGCTTTTATCTATGCGAAGAATGCGGGTGGAGATGTCTCCGGGCAAGCCTCGGCAACGACCAGAACAGTTCTGGATACGACCACGCCGTCAACGGGGCCCGTGGTCACAGTAACAGAGATCGGTTCCAACTACGTCGCCTTGTCTTGGACTCCCGCGCAGGACGACTGCCCTTTTCTCTCTTACCAAGTATCGGTGAATGGCAGCCCTCATACATCCCTCAGCCCCAACCTGTCGGCCATAGTGCGACTGCTCTCGCCTGAGACGACCTACAGGTTGACTGTCCGGGGCCGCGATGAGGGGAATCACTGGTCACCATTCAGCGATCCCGTTTCTGTCACCACCCTGCCGCCCAATCCCAACGACCACACGCCGCCGACCACACCCGCGAACTTGTCTGCGTATGGCTTCGGCGACGGTAGCACCGAGACCCAGGTGAGCTGGACCCAATCCACCGACGACTTCGACGCGCAATCCAATATCCGCTACGATTTCTATCTGAACGGGGTTTTACAGGAGGTCCTCTTTGGTTCGGGCAGGCCGAGTACCGTTTACGCGGAGTTCGGCGAAAACACGATCGAGGTCACCGCCACCGACACCGCCGGCAATACATCGGCGCCGGCTACTGTTACGATATTCTTCTAATAACGCGCGTTTCCGTGCGGGTTAGGCCAAGCGTCGTCTACGACGCTTCGGGGAAGCCACTTTAAACTCGATTTTGTTGACGTACCCGGGCGTGCAATAACCGCCCTCCACATTCGCGCACCGCGGCCGCGATCTGTCCCAAAAATTTCTTCTGTTCGGTCACGGCGTGATGAAACGCTCGAACGGGTCGTAGAGTGCAGGCTTGATTTTGGAGTGCCTCTTTGCTTGGGTCGCAGTGTGGATGATGAAGATAAGGTGAATTCATCGACCGCGCCTGCCGAAAATGGGAAAAATGGTGCGGCTGTATTTGCTACGACTCACTGGAGTCTGGTGCTGGAGGCGCAAAGTGAATCGCCGGCAGCACTAGAAGCGCTCGAAAAGATTTGCCGCGCGTATTGGCGACCCATTTACAGTTTCTTGAGGCGGCAGGGCCACTCTCCAGAGGAAGCGGAGGATCTGACCCAGGGTTTTTTTGCGCTGATACTGGAGCGCCGGGATCTGGATTCTGTTCGCCAGGAGAAAGGGCGCCTGCGTTCCTATCTACTCGCGTCACTAAAACATTTCACATCAGACAGACGCCGCCACGAGATGGCGATCAAGAGAGGAAGGCGACAGGGTCTGATTCCATTGGTAGAATTGCGCGCAAACGAGCGAGTTGATCTCGCGTTCACGAGACCGGTGGAAACCTTGACCGCCGATCAGCTGTATGAACGTCGTTGGGCTTTGGCTCTGATGGAACAAGTGCTGGGGCGACTAAAAGATGAATACCGTGCCACGGGCAATGGAGTGCTGTTTGATTGGCTGAAGCAATTCTCCTTGTCCGCGAATGACAACACGATTTACCTCGGTTCCAGCAGCAAGGTTTTCAAATCCACTGACCTTGGGGCGACTTGGATAGACATGAGTGCCGGCCTCGGCAAAGGAGGCATCCAGGCTTTGCTGTTCGACGGGACCACTTTATTCGCCGGTACCCCAGCAGATTCAGCAGGGATGTACAGGAGCACGAACGGCGGAGCGAGCTGGGAACCAGTTGCCGCGGGATTGCCGATCGGTAAGACTATCCGGAGTCTGATATCCTTTGGAGCGTACGTATTCGCGGGCACAGAGGGTGACGGAATTTACCGTTCAAGCGATCATGGAGATACCTGGGCCAAGACCGACATCAACAACATGCTGCTCGCGCAGACGCTGGTGCTTACCTTCTGTGCAAAGGACAACGAACTGTTTGCTGGGGCCACTAACGGCATTTACAAATCGACCGACGGCGGCGCGACATTTCAAAGGATCCTTAACGGCTTTCCGACCAACATAGGTGTGTTCGCTTGGTCTCTCACGGCAAGCGGCGGTAACGTTGTTGCAGCGGTAACGGTGTTGTTCTCTCCCTCAGAAGCGCTAGATGCTATTTTTTATTCGCCTGACAATGGAAGCACTTGGCATCAGGCCACTTTGCCTATAACTCCTACAGCCGTCACTGCTGTCGCCTCGGATGGAAGTTCCCTTGCCTATGCTGGAGTTTTTGGACAAAGCTCTTCCGTTAAAGGCTTGTACAAATCCACGGATGCTGGCGTTACATGGTCGCAGAGACCTGCCCTCAATGTAGATATCGAACGTCTGGCGGCAAAGGGAAGCAATGTTCTCGCAGGTGACCTATTTGCGGCTTATTACTCAACAGATTTCGGTGAGAACTGGAACTTCAGTTCTCCACCCGGCAACTGTCCGTTTGGTTGCGGCATCTTCACTTACACGTTCAGAGACAACTCGATATTCGGTGGCGACGAAGTGGGGATGTTCTTATCGATGGATAGCGGGGCGTCGTGGATCCCAGTCAATGAAGGATTTCCGGTTTGTCCGATACCTGACATTGAAGCTTCGTGCGCCGATAATATTTACCTGTTCTCCGGTACCGGCGGGGAGGGCGTTTGGCGAAAACTTCTTGGTCCAACTCCAACACCTACGCCGACTCCGAACCCAACGCCAACTGGAACCGTAAGCCCAACTCCGACGCCCACGCCTACAGCAACGGCCACTGCGACCGGAACACCAAGGCCGAGCCCGACACCCAGAGGAACTCCCATGCCGCGGCCGCGCCCAACGCCAATCCCGCGCCCTACCCCTCGGCGTTGACCATCATTCCGATCGCGATTCGGCTGGTAAGATCGGCAACTCTAATTTCTCGGTGTGTCGAATGACCGTCAGCTTGGAGTTCACGCCAATTTGTTCGCCGACCAAAACCTTGTGCAGATGGTGCACGCTCCCAATGGGATGATCGTTGAATGCAACGATTAAATCGCCTTCGCGCAAACCAGTGCGCGCGGCAGGACTATTCTTCTCCACCGAAACAACCAGGACAGCTGTCTCGAGAGGCAAACCATAAAATCGTACGATCCGCCGGTGAATTGGCACGTTTTGCCCGGCGACCCCGATATAGCCACGGCGGATTCGTCCATCGCGGATCAGCCAGCCCGCAACCAATCTGGCCGTGTTGCTGGCGATCGCGAAACAGATGCCCTGCGCCGGTCGAATCATGGCTGTGTTTACACCCACTACTTCGCCTGCTGAATTAACCAGTGGTCCGCCGGAGTTTCCGGGATTCAGCGCGGCATCGGTCTGAATAATGTTGTCGATTAATCGGCCGGACTGCGCGTGCATCGAGCGACCGAGTGCGCTGATTACGCCAGCAGTGACGCTCGCCTGGAAGCCGAGAGGATTTCCGATCGCGATCACGAGCTGTCCGACACGCAAATCTTCGGAATCCGCCAGACGCACATAGGCAAGATGCGGCGCATCAATTCGAATGAGTGCAAGATCGGTGTCCGGATCGTCGCCCGCCAGTAGCGCCGGATATTCGCGTCCATCGGGCAAGTTCACAGTAATGGAATTCGCCGCATGAACGACGTGGCTATTGGTCAGAATGAATCCATCAGGAGTGATAATAAAACCCGAGCCGTTACCGCTGAGCTCGCGCGTCCGGCGCTGGATGTTAATGCGTTGTTTGACGTCGATGTTTACCACCGCAGGGGAAACACGCGCAACTGCACTAACCACGGTGCGCGAATAGGCATCGAGCAAGGCGGAATCGTCCTGACCTGGTTCCGCCTCGACCTCTCTACTCATCGGCGATGGAGCGTCAGCCTTCGCCTCGTTTAAGAGAAAATCCATCGGGGCAGCCTTTTCCTTCGTAAGAGATTCAATTGTCATACTCTAAATCTCGGACGGACAAACCAGCAGTCAACTACATGTCGTTCCAGTCTATACAGCCCTTATCGAACGTTACTCTCTCCTTGCACGTCAACGGGAATTGTTTTACACAGGAGTGTGCGAAAAGCTTCCTCCGCTCCTTCGGTTCTGGATGCGCAGTGTCCTTCCCGGCTCGTGCTCGACCGAATTGCTGATAAATGGACGGCTCTCATTATCCAGATTCTGGCGCACGGAACAATGCGTTACGCTGAGTTACAGCGTGAGATCGGCGGCATTTCGCAAAAAATGCTGACGCAGACACTGCGCAGCCTCGAGCGCGATGGCCTGGTGCACCGCACGGTTCATCCCGTTGTGCCTCCAAAAGTAGAGTACTCCCTCACGAGGCTGGGCCGAACCTTGATCGAACCACTGCACTCACTTTGTCGCTGGTCGGAAAAACATCTCGCTGAGCTCCAGGCGAATCGCGCGCAGGCAAGGGCTGTCGCTGCGGTCGCTGACCGCGCCTGATTGAGGTATTTTTCGCGCCAGCCAGTGTTAACTCGGCTGGCAATTAGCGATCTGGTCATGCATCAAGCGGAAATTATCGTTCTTCTGTTCACGGTCGTCGCGGCATCAGTCCTGGTCGCGCGCAAGATGGCACTGCCGTACCCGGTGGTACTGGTGCTTGTCGGATTGGTCATGAGTTTCGTTCCCCGTCTGCCGGAGGTGAAACTGGATCCAAACATCGTTTTCTATTTCTTTTTGCCGCCCCTGCTTTATCCAGCCGCATTGTTCACTTCATGGCGCGATTTTCGGCGAAATCTGCGGCCAATCGTAACGCTCGCTATCGGGTTGGTACTTTTCACGATGGTCGTCGTCGCCTCCGTCGCGCACGCACTTATTCCATCCCTGCCATGGGCGGCGGACCGTTAGCATTTTGGAAGGCGAAAGCCTGTTGAACGACGCCACAGCGCTGGTGGCGTTGCAGTTTGCGGTCGTAGCGCTGATGACAGGCAAATTTTCACTTGGCCAGGCATCGTTGCGTTTCGTCTGGGCTGCTGCGGGCGGAATCGGACTTGGCTTGCTCGTAGGCGTCGCGATTCGATGGGTGCAGCGACATCTCGATGATCCGCCGGTCCAAATCACTATTTCATTACTCACGCCGTTTCTCGCGTATTTGCCGGCAGAACGCTTGCACGCCTCGGGCGTTTTGGCTGTGGTCGCCGCCGGAGTTTATCTT
>Ga0307296_10000896_pt1 | contig 14615 bp, 18 predicted proteins | sample ER_DNA_153_FD_194467 | JGI IMG/M metagenome (GOLD analysis project Ga0307296, IMG submission 194467) | Bulk soil microbial communities from the East River watershed near Crested Butte, Colorado, United States - ER_DNA_153 | ecosystem: Environmental > Terrestrial > Soil > Floodplain | place... | reverse complement strand
GGCGGTCTGGCTCGAGACGCCCTGGCCGGGGGGTGGGGTCGGTCGTCTGGTCCACGCAAGCTCCCTCGTGCGGCCCCCCGGACGGGCGTTTGGCCCAGCCTATCGAGGCGGGGACGCTTCCGCGACCGGCTGTCCCCACCTGGGACGGCCCATACCGCCGGCCGCCGCTGAGGGTTAGGCTGGAACCGTCCCGAGCGCAGCATTGCCAGCTTCAAAGGAGCCGCCGTGGCCATGCAGGCCGACGCCATCGCCGCGTACCTCGCCGAGCTGACGGCGGTCGAGGACGATGTCCTGCGCCATGCCCGCGACCGGGCGGCCGCCGGCGGCATGCCGCCGGTGTCGGCCGACTCCGGAGCGTTCCTGCGCTTCGCCGCCAACTGGGTCGGCGCCCAGGCGGCGGTCGAGATCGGCTCGGGCGCCGGGTACTCCGGGGTCTGGATCGCGCGCGGCCTGGCCGCCAAGGGGATCCTCACGACGATCGAGGCCGATCCGGAGCATCAGCGGCTGGCCAAGGAGACCTACGACGAGGCCGGTGTCCCCAGCCGCATCCGGGCCATCCTGGGCCGCGCCCTCGACGTGCTCCCCCGGCTCACCGACGGCGGCTACGACCTGGCGTTCCTGGACGCGGTCAAGGCCGAGTACCCCGAGTACCTGGAGCACGCGCTGCGCCTGGTCCGGCCGGGCGGCGTGATCATCGCCGACAACGTGCTGTGGTCGGGCCGGGTCGCCGACCCGAAGGTGACCGACCCCGACACCGAGGGGCTGCGGGCCTACGCCCGCCGCATCGCCGCCGACGACCGGCTCGACTCGGTGATCCTGACCGTCGGCGACGGGCTGGCCGTGTCGAGGGTCCGTCGCCCCGAGGAGCTGGAGGCCTGACCGGGCCGTGACGACGACGTACATGGGCGGGCGACGCGGCCCGCCAGGCGGCCCTGAGCGGCCCCTCCGCGGCCTGCCCGGCGGCCGCGCCCGCCCGCGCCCTTCCCCACCCGACACCACCCCGCCCGAGGACGACCAGCCGGGCCGACAGCCCCCGGGCAACGGCGACCCACCCGAGGGCGCAGCGGGCGGCGTGGTGCGGCCGCTGCGGCCCCTGCGGGTCATTCCCGGAGGCGCCCCGCCGCTGCGGGTGATCCCGGGGGGCGCCCAGGCGCCGCCCGAGCTGGCTGATGGGGACGGACACGGGTCCGAGCCGGCTGATGGGGCCGAGCGCGCCCTGGCGACCACCACCACCCGGCCGCGGCCCATGCCCGGCGCCCGCCGGCGCGCCCGGCCGCGGCGGCGCTGGCTGGCCGCGGTCCTCGCCCTGGTCCTGCTGACCGGGCTGGCGGTGACCGGCCGGGTGGTCACCGAGCGGCCAGGGGCCGGCACGGCGTCCACGGCGGCGGCGGCGGCCGCGACCGGCCCGGCCGCGCCGGTCCGGCCCTCGCCGGTCGTGGCCACCATCGGCACCGGCGGCTTCTCCTACGACATGGTCGCCGGCGCCGGAGCCCTCTGGGTGGTCGGCAGCGACGAGGTCACCCGCGTCGACCCAGGCACCGACAGCGTGACGGCCAGGATCCCGGTCGCCGCCACCGGCTCCGGCCCGGCCGCGGTGGCCGTGGGGGCCGGCGCGGTCTGGGTGCCGGTGGCCGTCCCCGCGGCCCTGTGGGCCATCGACCCCGGCAGCAACAAGGTCACGGGGAGGATCCCGCTCGGCAGCCCCCTCCGCGGCTCCATCTCGGTGAGCGCGGCCGGCAACACGGTGTGGGTCGCCTGCTGCGGGGAGACGAGCGCCGGCTTCCCCGCCTCGAGTGGCCGGCTGCTGCGGGTCGACCCCCACCGCAGGCGGGTCGTCGCCGACATCCCCCTGCCCGCCAACCCGGCGGCCATCGCCGCCGACGCCACGGGTGCGTGGGTGGCCACCGCCGACGGCCGGGTCCTGCTGGTCAGCCGGAAGCGGAACCGGGTCGTGACCACCATCGCCGCCGGCGGCCCGCTCGGCTTCAGCCAGACGATCGCCGCCGGGGCCGGCGGGGTGTGGCTGGCCGACCCGTTCGACGAGCAGGTCGTCCGCATCGACCCGAAGGCCAGGCGGGTGATGGCCCGCATCCCGGCCGGGGCCGTCACCACCCTGGCCGTGACCGGGGACGCGGTGTGGGGCCTCTCCTCCCTGGGCCTGGTACGGGTCGACCCGGTCCACAACCGGGTGGCGGCCGTCGCCCCGGACCCCGACCTGCGCCGCGCCCGCCTGGTCGCCGCGGGCGCCGGCGCCGTCTGGACGGCCGGCTGGAGCTCCGTCTCCCGGATCGACCCCGACCTGGTCACACCCTGATGGTCCTGGGGACGAGATGAGCGGGGACCGCGAACTCATCGGCACGTGGCGGGCACAGGACATCGGTGGGAACCCGGTTCGTGACGACGTTGCCTCGACCATCGAATTCGGCAGCGACGGCCGCGTGAGCGGAGCTGCCGGCGTGAACCGGTTCGGCGGCCCCTATCACATCGAAGGCGACGCCATGGAACTGGGACCGTTCTTCTCGACGCGTATGGCCGGCCCCGAGCCGGCGATGCGGCAGGAGCAGGACTTCCTGGCCGCGCTGTCGGGGCGTCGCTCGTTCGCCATTGACGGGGAGGCGCTGGTCATCGGCCAAGGGCCCGAGCAGGTGCGCCTGCTCCGGGTCGACCTCGGGGGAGATGCACGCTAGGCGATGGCGGCACGTAACGCGGTCAGGGGCGGGCGGCGGGCGAAGGCGGTGGCCAGGTCGTCGGTGAACCAGACGTGCATCATCTCGCCGCTGCGGCGGTGGACCTGGCCCGTGGGACAGGCGCCGTCGACGGGCCGGCCCAGCTTGGCCCGGGTGGCGGGGTCCCGGCAGGACTCGTGGGTGTGCCAGCGGGTGATCGGCCCGCCAACAGTGGGGCCGTGCGTCCCTCTGGCCGCGGTGTACATCACGCCGACCAGCGTCAGCCGGTCGGGCCCGTTCCAGTAGACGAGCGTCTCCGGGCGTGCCGGGTCGAGGACGCGGCCGTCGGCGCGCCAGGCCGGGTTGGGCACGTGCAGGAACCGGACGGGCCGGCCGCGGCCGGCCTCGTCCTTGAACCGGAAGCCGGCCGCGGCCGCGGCCGCCGGGTCGCGCCAGCGCTCGGCACCGGCCACCGAGGCCTTCCACAGGGCTTCGGCCCTGGCCCGCTCGTCGTCGCTGGCCGCGGCCACCGGGGGCAGGTTCGGCCCGTGGGTGTGCTCCGGCGTCCCCGGAGCGCCCGAGCCGACGGCCGCGCCCGCGGCCACCGCGTCGCCGTGGACATGGGCGGCGGCCGCCTGGTGGTCGGCGTGGCCACCGGCGGCGGCCGCCCACACCCCGGTCGTGCCCGCGACCAGGGCGAGGACGACGGCGGCGCCGGCGATGCCGAGCCGGGCCGGCGTCGAGCGCGGCCGCACCCCGCGGGCCTCCAGCACCAGGGTGGCCAGCGCGCCGGCCAGGCCGACCGCGACCAGGGCGATCCCGATCCCGGCGAGCAGGTGCCCGGGGTTGGACAGGGCGAACACGCCCTCCCTGGCGGCCAGCCCGGGATCGCGGGCGTGCAGGACGGCGTCCCAGACCAGCCCGGCCACCAGCAGGACCAGGCCGCCGGCGCCGACCAGCACCGTGCGCAGCAGCCGGGAGGCCAGCGGGACCGGTGCCGGGACGCCCGGCTGCTGGGGCACCGGCGGGCCGATCGGCTGGGTGATGTCGTCCATGGGCGCTCGGCTCCAGACCTCGCGGGCTGTCGGTCGGTCCAGTTGTGCCCGACGCAGGTCAGCCGCTGGTAAGGCCGCGGTTCAGCCCTTGGAAAATACTGTCGAGCCGGCGGCTCAGGACGGGAAGAAGTACACCTTGGCCGCGAACTCGGCCGCCAGGGCCATGATGACGGCCAGGTAGAACATGCCGGTCGCGGCCTGGATGGAGTTCCCCTTGACCAGCACCCGGATGAAGGAGGCCATCAGCCCGCACACCAGGACCAGGCCGACGGCCAGGTACACGGTGAGGTTGGGGAAGGCCAGCAGGGGCGAGAGCGACTGGTCGACGGCGCTGCCCCTGGCCCCGCCGAGGGCGGCCGAGACCAGGGCGGCCGCCACCCCGGCGACCAGCCAGGTGGCGAGGGCCGCGATGGGCCGGTTGGAGAGCCGCCGGTCGACCAGGTACCAGTGCCCGAGCAGGAGCCCGTCCATGGTCGTGCCGAGGAACAGGGCCCCGGTGAGCAGGGCCAGCGCTCCCAGGGCGGGGCGGCCGCTCAGCTGGGCCAGCGGCCAGCCGGCGACCAGCCCGGGCACGACCGCGGCCATCCCGGCCCACCGGGCCGCCGCCATGCGGGCGTACAGCAGCACCTGCCAGACGAGGATGGCGGCGGTGAACAGCCCGAGCCAGAGGGCGGCCATGCGACCGGTGGCCCCGGCGGCGGCCAGCTCGCCCCGGCCGGCCAGCCAGGCCAGGGTCGCGCAGGCCAGCGCGGTCCCTCCGGCCAGCTTGAAGAACCCCGGCCGGACCACCCCCCACAGCGGCGCCAGCCAGAGCAGGGCCAGGCCCCCGAGGGCGGTCTCGTACAGGACCACGGTGAGCACTCCGGCCGGACCGTGCACCGTCGCCGTTCCTCCCATCTCACCTTGGTGTGCCGTGGCAGCGTAGCGCCTCCGGCTCACCTGAAGCGGCGGAACCCGCCCTCGGAGTTGACGACCTGGCCGGTGACCCAGGCGGCGTCGTCGGTGCAGAGCCAGGCGACCAGCCGGGCGGCGTCGTCGGGCGCGCCCCAGCGGCCGGCCGGGAACATCGTGGCCACCCGCTCGCGGGTCGCCTGGTCGACGTAGCCGGTGTCGGTCGGGCCGGGATTGATCGTGTTCACGGTGACCCCGCGGTCGGCCAGGGTGTCGGCCAGGCTGGCCGTGACCTCGACCAGCGCGCCCTTGGAGGCCGCGTAGGCCAGCTCGCCCGGCATGGGGCCGAGGTGCTGGCCGGAGGTGAACAGCACCACCCGGCCCCCCGGTCGCCCGTCGTGCTGGGCGGCGAACGCCTGCACCAGCAGCAGCACGGCACGGGTGTTGACGGCGAAGCTGGCGTCCAGCTCGGCCGTGGTGAGCTGCCCGAGGCCCCCGAGGCTGCTCCGGGCGTGGTTGCAGACGAGGATGTCCACGTGGCCGAAGGCCTCGACGGCGGCGGCCATCACCCGGTCGGGCGCCTCCGGGTCCAGGAGGTCGGCCTCCAGGTGCTCGACCCGCCCCACCGCCGGGCTGGAGGCGTCGCCGCTCCCCAGCTCGGCCAGGACCGCGGCCACGCCGCCGGGGTCGGCGCCCCATGGCTGCTCCCGGTCGTGGGCGGCCCAGGAGGTCACGAACAGGCCGGCGCCGAGCGCCGCCAGGCGCCGGGCCACCGCCAGCCCGATGCCGACCCGGCGGCTGACCCCGGTGACGATCGCCACCCGCCCGGCGAGGGGCCGACTCGCGGTGGGTCGGGACGGATCGGCCGCGGTCACGGCCGCATGGTCGCGAGCACCCGGTCGTGGAGCAGGCCGTTGGTCGAGACCGAGCTGCCGCCGGCGGGCGTCGGGGTCCCGCCGAGGTCGGTGAAGCGGCCGCCCGCCTCCTCGACGATCACCTGGGGCGCGGCCAGGTCCCAGAGCTCGACCTCGGGCTCGACGGCCAGGTCGACCACGCCCTCGGCGACCAGCATGTGGCTCCAGAAGTCCCCGAACGCCCTGGTCCGCCAGCAGCCGCGGACCAGGGCGAGGAACTGCCCGCCCAGCCCGTGCTCCTCCCAGGAGGTGAGGCTGGCGTAGCTCAGGACGGCGTCGGACAGGTCGGCGACCTGGGACACGTGGATGCGGCGGCCGTTGACGAACGCCCCTTCGCCCCGCGCCGCCCACCAGCGGCGGTGCAGGGCCGGCGCCGACGCCACCCCGACCTCGACCCGGCCGTCACGCTCGAGGGCGATGAGGGTCGCCCAGACCGGGATCCCGCGCAGGTAGTTCTTGGTGCCGTCGATCGGGTCGAGGATCCAGCGGGCGGTCCCCGGCCGGCCGGCCCCGAACTCCTCCCCGACCACGCCGTGGGCCGGTCGCTCCTCGCCGATCCGCTTGCGGAGGGCCTGCTCCACGGTCCGGTCGGCCTCGGTCACCGGGGTCAGGTCGGGCTTGGTCTCGACCACCAGGTCCTCGGCCTGGAACCGCTCCACGGTGATGGCGTCGGCCAGGTCGGCCAGGGCGAGGGCGAAGCTGAGGTCGGGATGCATACCCGGCAGCCTACAGGGACCGGCTGTGGACGGGTTGCTGCGCCGGTCCGGGGGGCATGCTAGCCTCGAACACGAGTTCGAATCGCGGGAGGAACGACATGGCCAACCAGCAGGAGCTTCGCGGCTCCAACCTCGAGAAGGACCCCGCCGACTGGAAGACCGGCGACCAGCCGATGACCGGCGCCCAGGCGTCCTACCTCAGGACGCTCTCCGACCAGGCCAACGAGCCGTTCGACGAGACCCTGACCAAGGCCGAGGCGTCCCGTCGCATCGACGAGCTCCAGGAGCGCACCGGTCGCGGCCAGTCCTGATCAGGCGGCGGCCAGCAGCCCCACACCGGTGAGGGCCAGGACCACACCGGCGTTCTGCCCTCCGGAGAGCCGTTCGCCCAGCAGCCACCGGGCCAGGACGACGGTGGCCACCGGGTACAGCGACCCGAGCACGCCCACGACGGCGAGGTTGCCGGTGGTCGCCGCGTAGGCGAAGAGCAGGTTCGCCCCGGTGTCGCCGATGCCGACCAGGGCGACCGGCCCGATCCGGCGACCCGGCCAGCGCAGGGCCGAGCGCCGTCCGACAAGCGCGATCATTGACAACATCACCAGCGAGCTCGCCCTGGCCCCGGCGATCACCCACAGCGGCGAGCCCCGGGATCCGGTGGTTCCGGCCATGCTGGCCGTCCCGGCGTCGACGAACACATAGAACAGCCCGAAGCCCACGGCCGACCCGAGTGCCATGGCCAGCACCCGCCCCGGCCGCCCGGGTCGGCCCGGCCTCGCCGGACCCGCCGCGTCGTCGCCGGCTCCGCGGTGGGCGGGGTTCTCGCCCCGGGTCGGGGGGCGGGTTCGGGAGACAAGGACCACGCCGGTCACGGCGACCAGGACGCCGACGCCGGCCAGGGGGTCCGGCCGGAGGCCGGTGAGGAGGGCGGCGGCCACCGGGACGACCGCGCCGCAGGCCGAGACGGGGGCGACGACCGACATGGTCCCCTCGGCCAGACCACGGTAGAACAGCGCCAGGGCCAGCCCGCTGCCGATCCCGCCGGCGAGGCCCCAGGCGACCCCGGTGGCGACGGGACGCGACCCTTCGATGCCCAGGACGGCCAGGGCCACGGCGAGGGCCAGCGCGCCGGCCGCCTGGCTCCAGAAGGCGACCGTCAACGCCGGCAGGCGGCGGGACTGGATGCCGCCGAAGAAGTCCGCGGCTCCCCAGCACAAGCCCGAGCTGAACCCGAGCGGGACCCCCAGGTTCACGGGCGCCCACCAGGGCTCGCCGCGGGTGCCGCGAGGGTCGGCTCGCTTGGCCGCAAGTCGTTGTCGGCGGTGGTCAGCCGGGGATGGAGCGCCGGCGGCCGCGCCAGCGCGAGGTGTGCTGGAGGCCGGGGCGGGTGTCGACGGCGAACAGGAACGCGGCCAGGTCGACGACGAGCACACTGAGCACGAGCCAGATCAGTTCCATCGGTCGCTCCCGGGTTCGTGACTGGCCCTACCAGCGAGGTACCAGTACAGTGAACCTACGTTCAATTTAGTGTACTCCACTATACTGAACGTGTCGATCAATTTATTGCTACGAGCGCGGGAGCTGAGCGAGTGCCGGAGCCGCAGGACGTCAACGCCGCGGTGGGTCGCAACGTGCGCGGCCATCGCACCAGGTTGGCCTGGACGCTGGACGACCTGGCGGCCAGGTCGGGCGTGAGCAAGGGCATGCTCTCGCAGATCGAGCAGGCCCGGACGAACCCCAGCGTGGCCACCATCTGCCGGCTGGCCACCGCCCTCAACGTCTCCATCGCCAGCCTGGTCGAGGCCCCCGAGGTGCCGAGCGCCCGGGTGGTGCGGGCCGAGGAGGCGGTCACGCTCTGGACCGGGGAGCACGCCGGCAGCACGGCCCGGCTGCTGGTCGGCTCGGGGACCTCCCAGCAGGTGGAGCTCTGGGACGTCCGGATGCTGGCCGGGGACGGCTACGCCTCCGAAGGGCATCCGGCAGGGACCCGGGAGCTCCTGCTGGTGATCGAGGGCGAGCTCACCCTCGAACTGGACGGCGACCCCCATCTGGTCTGCGCCGGCGACGCCATCGCGTTCGTGGCCGACCGCCCCCACGCCTACCGCAACCACGGGACCTCGCCCCTGCGCTACGCGCTCAGCGTCATCCACCGCGACCAGCCAGCCCGGCCGGTCCCCATGCCCCCCGCCTAGCGCACCTGGCGTCAGAACGCGTCGTTGATCTGGTCCTCGACCTGCTGACGTTCGCGGTCTTCCTCGAGGGCCTCGGCGTCGGCGTCGTCGGCGATCAGGTGGCGGGACGCTTCCTCGAGGCGGTCGTCGCCGGCGTCGCGGCCGGCGGCCTGGTTGTCGAACCCGGAACCGGCGTCGGTGGTCATGGGGTCACCTCCCGAACCCTACCTTGCCCGGTGGCACGGCCCGCAAACGGCTCCCACCGGGCTGGGAGGCGCCGTAGTGGGCGAGGGCCTGGACCGCGGTCTCGACCAGGATCCGGACGCCGACGGCGATGCAGCGCTCGTCCACGTCGAAGGAGGCGGCGTGGATGTCCAGGTCGGTGCCGGGGATGCGGACGCCGAGGCGGGCCATGGAGCCGGGGATCTCCTCCAGGTACCAGGAGAAGTCCTCCCCGCCCATGCTCTGGGGGGCGTTGAGGACGGCCTCGTCGCCGATGGCGGAGCGGGCGGCGGTGGCGAACACCGCCGTCGCCTCCTCGTCGTTGACCACCGGGGGCGCGCCCCGCTGGTAGTCGAGGCGGTAGGTGACCTGGGGGTAGGGGGCCACGGTGGCCTCCAGGATGCGCTCGACCAGCTTCTGGGCCTCGCCCCAGACGGCGCGGTCCAGCACCCGCAGGGTGCCCCTGGCCACCGCGGTGGTCGGGATGGCGTTGTGCACGGTGCCGGCCTCGATGGCCCCGAAGGTGATGTTGAGGGCGGCCCTGGTGTCGACCAGGCGCGACAGCGCCGCCGGCAGGTCGGTGACCACCCGGCCGATCGCGTAGACCAGGTCGGCGGTCAGGTGCGGGCGGGCGGTGTGCCCGCCCGGCCCCGACAGGTGGACCTCGACCTGGTCGGAGGCGGCGGTGATGGCCCCGACCCGGACGCCGAGCCGGCCAACCTCCAGCTTGGGGTCGCAGTGCAGGGCGTAGATGGCGCTGACCCCTTCCAGCACCCGGTCGGCGATGACGTCGATGGAGCCGCCGGGCGGGCACTCCTCGGCCGGCTGGAAGACCAACCGGACCCGCCCGGGCAGGCGGTCGGCGAGCTGGGCCAGGGCCAGGCCGGCGCCGAGCAGGATGGTGGTGTGGACGTCGTGGCCGCAGGCGTGGCAGACCCCGGGGACGGTCGAGCGGTAGGGCACGTCCTTCTCGTCCTGCAGGGGCAGCGCGTCCAGGTCGGCCCGCAGGGCCACCGTGGGCCCGTCGCCGGCGCCGACGTCGCAGATCAGCCCGGTCCCGGTGGACAGCAGGCGGGGCCGGAGGCCGACGGCCTCCAGGCGGCGGGCGACCAGGGCGGTGGTCTGCCGTTCGGCCTTCCCGAGCTCGGGGTGGGCGTGGAGGTGGCGCCGGAGGTGGATCAGCTCGGGGTTGTGGGTGGCCAGGAACGCTGAGAGGTCGAGAGTCACGGTATGGCAGGCTTTGGTGTGGGCGTCAGGCGATCGGTGCGGAGCTCCGTGACCAGGCTGTCCACGACGTCGGTCATGGCGCCCCCCGCGGCAATAACCTCACGCTGTCGGATGTAGCTCGGACCGCGCTCCATGATCTCGAGCGCGTTGCGCAGCTCGTCGCTGCAGCCAAGCCGGCGGGCGACCGGCGTCAGCTCGTCGACCAGCTCCTCGATCGACTCCCGGACCGGCTGGAGCCGGCCCTGGTCGTCGAGGATGATCTCGGCGTCGAGCCCGTAGCGGGCGGCCCGCCACTTGTTCTCGCGGATGATCCAGCTCCTCGGGACCGGCAGCGTGTAGCCGCGGTCCATCAAGGTGTTCAGCCGGTCGACCAGGCATTGGCTCATGGCCGCCACGGTCGCGACCTCCCCCATCGTCGGCAGGCCGTCGCAGATGCGCAGCTCGACCGTGCCGAAGCCGGGGTGGGGCCGGATGTCCCACCAGACCTCACGGATCGTGTGGATCGTCTTGGCCGAGATCAAGGTGTCCATGAACTGCTCGAACTGCTCCCAGCCGGAGAGCTGGTAGGGCACGCCGGCCGTGGGCAGGCCCTCGAACACCTTGCTGCGGCAGGAGGCCAGCCCGGTGTCGGCGCCCTTCCAGTAGGGGCTGGACGCGGACAGGGCCAGGAAGTGCGGGATGTACATGGTGAGGGCGTTGACGATCGCCACCGCCTTCTCGGGCGAGCGCACGCCGACGTGCACGTGGATGCCGAAGATCTGGAGCCGCCTGGCCATCCACTGCATGTCCTCGATCAGCTGGGCGTAGCGCGGGCTCGGGCTGATCTCCTGCTTGGCCCAGTCCGAGAACGGGTGGGTGCCCGAGCACATCAGCCCCATGCCCCGCTCCTCCATGAACGGGTACAGCTCGGCCAGGGTGCCTTCCAGGTCCTTGCGGGCCTCGTCCACGGTGGTGCAGATCCCGGTGATGATCTCGACCGTCGACTCCAGCAGCTCGTGCTTGGCCTTGGGGTGCTCGCCGTTCGGGTGGTCCCGGCCCAGCAGCGGCAGGACCTCCGACGCCCCGCTGCGGAGCTCGCGGGTCTCCCGGTCGATGATCTCGAGCTCGACCTCCACACCGAGGCTGGACCGTTCCGAGGACCTGAAATCGATCTGCACGGAGGCTTCCCCTTGTCTGCTGCTGTTGTCGGGATGATACCGGGCCGGTTTGCCCATGTGGAAAAGCGAGCCGGTCGAAACCGCTTGTCGGAGCGGGTTTCCCACATTTGTCCGCGGGCCGGGGCGTGATTGTCCGGGGGGCCTACGCGTAATACTGTAATGAGAATGCAGCAGGAACAGGTCGTGCGCGAGGTGGCCGCCTGGCTGGGCCGGCGGCTGCCCGACGGCTGGTTCACCGGCCCCCCCGAGGTGACCGCCGACGGCGAGGAGATCCTCGTGATCGGGCCGCTGGCCGACGGCGGCGAGGACCCACTGGACCGGGCCCGGCGGTTCCGCGAGGAGACCCGCGAGCCGCGGGTGCTGCTGGCCGCCGAGCTGGAGCGCCGCTACCGGCGCAAGGTGTCCTGGGGGGTCGACTGCGGCGGCGAGCGCCTGCTGTTCACCACCTTGAGCGTGCCGGTGATGACCCGGCTGCGGCTGCCCGAGCGGCGGGTGCTCGACACCCTGATCGACGCCGGGGTCGCGCGCAGCCGCAGCGACGCCCTGGCCTGGTGCGTGCGGCTGGTGGGCACCCACGAGGCCGACTGGATCCAGGAGCTGCGCTCGGCCCTGGTGGCCGTTAAGCGGGTCCGGGCCCAGGGGCCGAACCCCTAGCCGACCGGCGAATCTGCCGGTCGGAGTCGGTTGACCCGTCGGCCGGAGGCCGACTCCAAGGCCGTTGTCAGCGGCTGCGGCGCTCCAGCCAGCTCAGCAACGTTCGGACGGCGACGCCCGTTGAGCCCTTGCCGAGGTAGCCGTCCTCGGACTCGGACCGGGCGGGACCGGCGATGTCCAGGTGGGCCCAGGGGCGGTCGTCGACGAACTCCTGGAGGAACAGGCCGGCCACCAGGGCGCCGCCCCAGCGGTCGCCGACGTTCTTGAGGTCGGCCAGGTCGCTCTCGATGTCCTTGTGGTACTCGGGCGGCAGGGGGAGGCGCCAGGTCGGCTCGCCGGCCTCGGCGGCGGCGTCCAGCAGCTCGGCGGCCAGCGCCTCGTCGTTGGCCATGAGCCCGCTGTAGCGGTTGCCGAGGGCGATCACGCAGGCGCCGGTGAGGGTGGCGACGTCGACGACGGCGTCGGGCTTGGCGGCCGCGCCCAGGGCGAGGGCGTCGGCCATGACCAGCCGGCCCTCGGCGTCGGTGTTCAGCACCTCCACGGTCTTGCCGTTCTTCATCGTCAGGACGTCGCCGGGGCGGATGGCGTGGCCCGACGGCATGTTCTCGGCCGAGGCCAGGTAGCCGGTGACGGCGACGCCGATGTCGAGGTCGGCCAGGGCGCTCATGGTGGCCAGGACCGCCGCCGCCCCCGACATGTCGGTCTTCATGGTCTTCATCGAGTCGGGCGGCTTCAGCGACAGCCCGCCCGAGTCGAAGGTGATGCCCTTGCCGACCAGGACCACCTGGCCGGTTGCCCCCTTGGGGGCGTAGCGCAGCTCGATCAGGCGCGGCGGGTGCTCGGCCCCCTGGCCGACCCCGACGATGCCACCGAAGCCCTCCCGGGCCAGCGCCTTCTCGTCCTTGACCTTGACGGTCACGCCCTTGCCGGCCAGCAGCCGGCGGGCGGCGGCGGCCAGGTCGGCCGGGTGCAGGGCGTTGGCCGGCTCGTTGGACAGGTCCCTGGCCAGGTTGGTGGCCGCGGCCCGGACCTGCCCGGCGGCCAGGGCCGCGGCCAGGGCGGCACGCCCTCCGGACCCGCGGCCCCCGGACCCCGGGGGGACCAGGGCGAGGGCGGCCAGCTCGGCCGGCGGCCCGTCCCCGTTGGCCTTGGCCTGCTTGTACTTGTCGAACCGGTAGGCGGCCAGCAGCGCCCCCTCGGTCACCGCCTGCACGGCCCCGCCCGGGTCGGCGGGCAGCGCCTGGGCCAGGGTGGTGACGGCCTTGCCGGCGCCGCGGCCCTGGCGGACCACCGCGGCCGCGGCCCGGCGGAGCACCTCGGGGTCGACCTTGGCCCGCTCCCCCACCCCGACCAGCAGCAGCACGGTGGCCGGGAGCCGGCCCAGGGTCGGGAGGGCGGCCGCCTCGCCCGGCTTGCCGGAGAAGCCGCGGGCCTCGAGCAGGGGCGCCACCGGCACCCCGAGGGCGGCCACCGCCTCCTCGGCGCCCGGGCCCAGCTCCGGGCCGGCGAACACCGGCACGGCGAGCAGATCCGCCTTGGCGCGGGCGGCGTTCGGCTGCGCGAGCGTGACCTTCATGCCCTTCGAACCTCCGTCGGTGCAGGGAGCGGCAAGGGGCTAGGCTAGCAGTCTCATGGAGCGCACCAGGCTGGCCGAGCTGATCGCCTTCGACGAACGGCGTCTGGCCAAGCACCGGGTGTTCGAGACCGACCGCACCCTGACCGACCTCTACTGCCTGGACCCCGGGCAGGAGCAGCTGCTGCACGTCCACGAGGACTCCGACAAGGTGCTGGTGGTCCTGGCCGGCCGGGTGCTGGTCCGGGTCGACGACGACACCGCCGAGGCCGCCCAGTACGAGGCCGTCCTCGCCCCCGCCGGGGCCAAGCACGCCCTCAAGAACCTCGGCCCCGACCCGGCCGTGCTGCTGGTGTTCGTCGGGCCCCGCCTGGCCTAGGGGACCCGCTCCAGCCAGCGGTTGAAGGGGACCATCGCCTTCCAGTCGGCCACCAGGTGGTCGAGCAGCTCGGCCGTCTGGAGCCAGGGGGCGCGCTCGTGCTGGCGGTTCAGGACCAGGGAGCGGGCCTTGAGCAGCGCGGCCCTCGGGTGGTCGGCCGGGTACGGCTTGGGCATGCGCCGGAGCGGGTCGAGCCACGGCTCCAGGCCCTTGCCGGCGGCCCGGCGGAGGATCGCCTCCAGCTCCGGCCCGCTGCCCGGGTCGGCCATGGCGGCCCGGACCCGCTCCAGCTCCGGCCGGCCCGGGTGGTAGAGGCCGGAGGCCACGTACAGCCCGGCCGGTCCCACATTCACATAGAAGCCGGTGGCGATCCCGGTGCCGTCGCCCTCCTCCCGGAGCCGGGACGGCAGCGAGGCGCTCATCGAGGTCTTGTAGGGGGTCTTGTCCTTGCTGAAACGGAGGTCCCGGTAGATCCGGAACACCTTGGGCTGCCCGAGGTCGGGGACCGAGCGCCGCAGCCGGGCCGCGGCGGCCTCGACCAGGGCGGCGAACGGCGCCTGGACCTGGTCCTTGAACACCGCCTTGTTGGCATCGAAGAAGTCCCTGGTGTTGCGCTCCTCCAGGTCCTCCAGAAACGCCAGGCCCTCGTCAGGCATCCCGACGAACGCGGTCGTCACCTCGTGTCCCTTCTGGTGTTGTGTTCGCAGCCGAGCCTTGGCCAGCCGCCGGTGCTTCCAGCTGGTTAGAAGGAATATCTTCGCGCCTGTGTTGCCAGGACGAAAGCCTGGAGCTGGCCGCCTGGATCATCACCGACCCCAAGGCGGGCAACTGGCCGCCTTCGGGACCGACATCGACCTGCTCCTCAACGACGCCCTTACCCTGGGTGTCCTCCCGACAGCACGGTCCGGGTCGAGATCCGACGTGCATGCGCATCGCTCCGATGCGGCCGCTGTCGCGACCAACTCGTATTGTCAATCCACGACAACCACGATG
>Ga0307296_10000895_pt1 | contig 14620 bp, 16 predicted proteins | sample ER_DNA_153_FD_194467 | JGI IMG/M metagenome (GOLD analysis project Ga0307296, IMG submission 194467) | Bulk soil microbial communities from the East River watershed near Crested Butte, Colorado, United States - ER_DNA_153 | ecosystem: Environmental > Terrestrial > Soil > Floodplain | place... | reverse complement strand
ACGCTCAGCCAGAACATCGGCGGCTCCTCCTGCCACGCGGGTTGCGGCGGGGCTGGTGGCTTCCAGGCCGGCGTCCAGCTGGCTCAGACCAACCAGTGGGCCCTCGGCATCGCCAAGAGCGACCAGAACGCGGTCAACAGCAATACGCCGCACTCGGTAGCCGGCGGGAACATCTACGACGGCGCGAGCTCGGCGACTCAGACGGCGACCTCGTCGGCTGACACCGACGTCGCCAACAAGTCGAAGACCGACCAGAACCAGTGGCAGGACCAGCGACTGGGGGTGGCGCGGATCTGACACAGGCAAGGGAAGGGCCGCGGCGAGGCCGCGGCCCTTCCTCTTTCGCCGGCGAGAGGAGCCGCATGAACAGAGGAAGAAGCATCGGCCGGGTCGCAGTCCTTGCGGCGCTCGCCTGCGCTCTCGCCTTGCCGTCCGCCGCGCGCAGCGCCGTTCGCGAGTCTCCTTTCGTCGAGCGTGCCAGCGCCGGCTACCGGGCGACGACGAGCTGCTACGACCGTCCTGACTGGGCAGCTCTGGTCAGGGGTGGCTACCCGGATTTGCGCGGGCACGAAACCGAGGTCTACGGACTCTGGAGGTACGAGATCCGTCAGGTCGCGCTGCCGACGCGAGGCTGCCGGGCGCTCGAACGGTGGCGGCACTCACCGCCGGGGATCGTGAGCGTGTGGATCTTCGTCCTCGGACACGAGCTGACGCACGCTGAACAGAGCGACCTCTACGACGCTCCCTGGAGCCGGCCCTTCGACGAGGTCGAGGCCGACTGCGGCGGGTTCGCGAAGTTCCGGAGGATCAAGCTCGAGCTAGGCATCACCCGGCAGCTGCGCCCACCGCCGCGGGACTTCACGCGGTGCCCGCTGAAGAGGGCGAAGGGGCCCGTCGTTAGCTAGACGTCGAGCCGGGCGTCCTCGAGGTCGAGGTCGCGCTGGAGGCGGCGCTCGACGTCGCTGCTGATCACGCCCTGGCGGCGGAGATTCACGATCGCGGTGCGCTCGGCCTCGAGCAGCTCCCTGCGGAGACGCTGGTAGTTGAGCGACCGCTCCTCGATGCCGCCGTCGTCGTCTTGGTCGAAGCGTGAGGTGAATCTGTCCCGGCGGAAGCCGTACAGCCCGCGCAAGCGCTCGGCAGTGTCGTCGCGAACCCACTCTTCGCCGGTCAACTCCTCCAGCCGCGCGAGCGCAGCGTCGGCCGCCTTGATCCGCGCCTTCGCGTCCTCCTTCTCGTCGAGGTGGTCGGCCTCGATCCGGAACGTCCTGACGATCAACGGGAGCGTGAGCCCCTGGAAGACGAGCGTCCCGAGAATGACGCAGAACGTGAGGAAGATGATCAACTCCCGCTCGGGAAACGGGGTGCCTGCATCCGTCGTCAAGGGGATTGCCAGAGCGGCGGCGAGCGACACTGCGCCCCGCATGCCGGACCAGGCGACGAGAATCGGGTGGCCGATCGTGGCGCGCCCACGCTCGACCCGCCGGGAAAGGAGCTTCGGCAAAAAGAGGAAGACCGGTGCCCAGACGAGTCTCGTGCCGACCACCGCAGCGGTTGTCACCAGCCCGTACCAGAGCAGGGTCGCCGTGGAGTGTCCGGTCAGGGCATCGAGGATGTGGGACAGCTGGAGGCCCACGAGGGCAAACAGCAAAGCGTTGAGGACGAAGACGAGGATCTCCCACACCGCGAGACCTTGCATGCGCGTCTGCACCGACGTGAGCTCGGGCGTACGCCAGCCGAGGTAGATGCCGGCCGTGACCACGGCGAGCACCCCTGAGGCATCCGCCGCATTCGCCGGGATGAACGCGAGGTATCCGGTCATGAGCGCGATCGTCACCTCGACGGGCGGATTGTCGAGCCGCCGCCGCAGTGCAGCGACGAGGAAGCCGACGACAAGCCCGATCCCAACGCCCCCAACCACACTCCAGAGGAAGTGCCAGGACGCGTTCCAGAACGAGAAGGCGCCCGACACGGCGGCGGTCACCGCAACGCGATAGAGCACCAGTGCCGTGCCGTCGTTCACGAGAGCCTCACCCTCGACCACCGTGACGATTCGTCGTGGGACGCCCAGTCGCCGCATGATCGCCGTCGCGGCGATCGGATCCGTAGGAGAGACAATGGCTCCCAGCACGAACGCCGCGCTCCAGGACATGGAGTCGACCGCAGCGTGGGCAACCACGGCTACGACCGTCATGGTCGCGATCACAAGCCCGATCGACAGCATTCCGATGGGACGGGCGTTCGCGCGCAGGTCCCTCAGAGAGGTGAAGAAAGCGGAGGCGTAGAGCAGCGGCGGCAAGACGGCGACGAGGACGACGTCCGGCGGCAGCTGAAGCGTCGGGATTCCGGGCATGAAGCCGAGAGCCAGTCCTCCGAGCACCAGGAAGATCGGGTAGGGAATGCGCAGCAGCGGCGCGATCACGAGCATCGCCGCGACGGCCAGCAGCAAGCCCACGAGGAGGAGCTGCTCGTGGACGCCGAAGTGCATCCCGGGAGCCTAAATCGCGGCTAGCGGCGCTTGGCGAGTGCCTTGACGATGCGCCGCTCGACGAGAAAGGCGACCGCGCTCATCAGCACGCCCAGGATCGCCCGCTCGAAGCGTCTCCGCATCGGGCGAGCCTAGCCCAGCTCGAGGCGCGCCGTGCCGGTCAGGTCGATCCAGGTGCGCGTAGGCCCGCGGACGATCTGGATCATTACGTCCTCGCAGTGCCGGCAGCGGACCACGACCCCGGGCGCGTGCACGTAGACGTCGAGGCGGGCGATCTCCTCACGGGCTCCGCAGCCGCCGCAGACGCAAGGCGCGGCGGTGAGCTCCGCGCCGAACAGCTCGTTCAGGAGCCCGCCGATCGCGTTGCCGTCGAGCCTCAGGTCGCTGGTCTCCATCAGCCGGTCGCTCCGAAGCGCTCGGTGCGGATCCAGCGTGGGTCGTAGCCGAGGCCGACGAGCCCGTCGGCGGCCGCGTCCACGAAGCGGGTGGAGCCGCAGACGAAGACCTTCGGCTCGTCTTCCACGGGCCAGGCGACCTCCGCGAGGAGCTCCGGGTCGACCCGGCGTGAGTAACCGGTCCAGCCGGCAGGCTGCTCCCGCGTAAGCGTGTGCACGACATCGAAGCCATCGCCCGGGAGCGCCTCGAGCTCGTCGCGGTAGATCACGTCCTCGAGCGAGCGCGACGAGTAGAGCAGCCGCATCGGCGCGGCGTCAACCGCCCGCGCGCGGCTACGCGCCATCGCCATCAGCGGCACCACCCCCGAACCGCCGCCGACGAGCAGCACCGGCGTCGGGTCGTCCGGCTCCCAGACGAAGTAGCCGCCGATCGGCCCGCGCACCTCGAAGCCGTCACCTTCCCGGGCCTCGTCCACGAGGTACGGCGAGACCTCGCCGTCGTCGAGCCGCTCGACCGTGAGCGCCAGCGGCTCGCCCGGAGCCGAGGCGATCGAGTAGCTGCGCTGCGCTTGGTAGCCGTCCTCCGCGGTCAGGCGCACGTCGAGGTGCTGGCCCGCGAGGTGATCCGCCCAGCCGGGAACGCTGAGCTCGAGCGTTCGAACCCGCGGCGTCTCCCACTTCGTCCCAGCCACCTCGGCGGCTAGCCACGCTAGTCGCCCCAGTACCGCTGCTCTAGCCAAGGATCCTGAGGCGCCGCTCGCGGTGCCGTTGGAGGGCGCGCGGGCTTGCTCGCGCGCCCGGGCTGACTGCTGTGGCCTAGTCGCCCCAATAGCGCTGTTCCAGCCAAGGGTCCCCGCGCAGGTGATAACCGTTCTGCTCCCAGAAGCCGGGCTCGTCCTCCTCACGGAGGCTCAGCCCGCGCACCCACTTGGCGCTCTTCCAGAAGTAGAGGTGCGGCACGAGCAGCCGCGCGGGCCCGCCGTGCTCGGGCTCGAGCGGCTCACCGTCGTAGCCGTAGGCGACCCAGGCTTTGCCGTCGGTCACGTCTTCCAGCGGCAGGTTCGTCGTATAGCCGCCGTCGCAGAACGCGACCACGTACTCCGCCTCGTGCTCGATCCCTTCGAGCAGGGTGTCGACCGAGACGCCCTCCCAGCTCGTGTCGAGCTTCGACCACTTCGTCACGCAGTGGATGTCCTTCGTGATCGTCTCGCTCGGCAGAGCCCGGAACTCCTCCCACGTCCAGCTGACCGGCTCCGAGTCGAAGCCCTGGATCGAGAACGTCCACTCCTCGATCGGCGTGTGCGGGGTCGGCCCCGCGGAGAGCACCGGGAAGTCGTCGGTCAGGTACTGGCCGGGCGGCACACGGTCGGGCGGTCCATCCTGGCGGCGGCCTCTGAAGCCACGCGAGATGATGCCCATCGGGCGATTGTCGCAGCACTGCGCGCCTAGCGTGGGATCGCGAGCAGCGTGGGCGTTGTCCGTCCGCCGCGGACAGGGCGCAGCACGGTGACGTACGCCGTCGTCGCCGAGAGCGCAGTTGTCCAGAGCATGCGCGTCGTCGGCTTGGGCCGGTGCGGGCAGGGCAGGCGCTCGCCCTGGTTCGTGTGGTGCTGTTCGTGCCCGCGATCCTGGCCGGCCAGGGGCGGGAGCTGGTAGAGCACGCGCTCCTTCCCGCCGCCGCGCGGCCCAAGCCTCAGCTCTTGCGAGCAGCGCGACGCGCGCACGTAGAGCAGGCTCGCCCCGAGGAGCGAAGGGTTGAGCAGCAGGGCGTCGCGGGCGAAGCGCAGCTGCCGGCGCTTGCCGGTGGCGACGTCGACGGCGGAGAGCCAGCTGCCCGCCGCCGACGCACGGTGATAGACGACGAGGTCGCCGTCGAGCGCGGGCCTGCCGAGCTCCGCGACCCGCTTCGCCTCGACGACGCGCGCGCTGCGAGTCGGGTCGCTGAGCGGCAGAACCCGGATCTCGCGGCCGGCGCGCCAGACGAGCCAGCGGTCGGAGACGGCGAGCTTCTGGACGCCGGGCAGCGTCTGCTGGAGCACCGGCGCCAGGGTGTCGCGCGCTGCGACCGTGACGGCTGGGCCCACGTGCCAGGCGACGAGCGCGCCGCCGATCGACGGATCGCTGCCGGGGAGCGGGGTGACGACGCCGTTGCGGGAGAGGAAGCCGCCCAAGCCCGGGCGCTGCCAGGCGAGGTCGGCGGCCGCGGCACTCGGGTCGCCGCCGGGCGCGGCGACGGTGGTCGCCGCGCGCACCTCGCCGGCCACGAGCGCCAGGAGCAGCGACGCGGCGGTCAGCACCCTCAGCACTCGCAGGCCGTGAGGCCGCTCGGCCAGCACCGTCTCCTCGCCGCGCACGGCGAGCACGAGCACGGGCAGCGCCCGGCCGGCCGCGAACCCGAGAACAATCGCGAGCGAGCCGGTCACGTCGCCGACGGCGAGGCTCAGCGCCGGCAGCGCCCAGGCGGCGGAGGCCGGCACGAAGGTCGTCAGGCCGGTCCCGAGTAGCAGCCCGTAGAGGAAGAGCGCTCGCGGCAGCGGCATCGTCCGGCGCCAGTGCTCGGGCACCTGGAAGCGAATCTGCGGCCGGACACGCAGGCCGGCCGCGTCGCTCGCGACCGCGGCCGCTGCGATCACAGCGGCCACGACCACGAGCGCGCGCGTATGCACCAGCGCGCCGAGCAGGCCAAGGCCGCCGAAGACGAGCGCCGCGCCCACCGCGAGCCCAACTGCGAACGCGGCCGCGGTCAGCGCGAAAGCTCTCCGTCCGTCATGACGAGCGGCACGCACGGTGCCGACCATGGAGAGGCTTCAGGGCGACCAGGCGCCGGCGAGGCCGACGAGGAGTCCCGTCAGCGCGAGCGCTGCGGTCAGCATTTGATCTTCGTGTCGTAGTACATGACGCAGAACACCTTCCGGCCGCGGTAGCAGTAGCCCGTCAGTGCGGCGTCGCCGTTGATCCGGCTGCGGACGGAGCCGCAGCAGTCCACGAGCTTGCGGACGTGGCCGCCGCAGCAGCGGTACCAGGCGCCGTCGATCTGTGGCCGGAAGCCGAACTCGCGCCCGGCCGCCGAACAGACCCGAGTGCGCGGCGCGGGTGGGAGCGGGTTGCCGTCGGGATCCAGCAGCAGCTCGCCTGCAGCGTCGACCGGCCGCCCGAGCGCATCGACGGTCCGGCCGAGGTCGTCCACCGCCTTCCCGTCCACGGCGCGGAGTGGAAAGCCGTTGCGGTCGATTCGGGGCAGCCCGACAGGGTGCGGGCACGAGCCGGTGGTGTAGATGTGGCCGCAGAAGTGGTAAGCCTCGGCTTTCTGCGCCCTTAGCGCGGCCGCGACGAACCCACCGCTCGCGACGCCGAGCAGCAGCCGCCCGGTCCGCGCGAGGAACCCGCGCCGCGAGCTCGACGCGGCCACGGCCTCGCTCAGCCGCAGCTCAGGCACTCACAGTTCGTGTCGTGTGGGCCAGCAGGCTCTCGAGCTGGAAGAGCGAGTTGAACGTGCCTTTCGCGAGCACCACGCCGTCGCGTCCGAGCACGACCGCGTACGGGCTCCCGGGCACGGCCAGCGACGCCCAGGCGTCGGGGTCGGTCTCCTCGTCGAAGAGCTCGAGCTCGACCTCGGGGTCGTTGGAGACCAGGCGCAGAGAAGGCTCCAGCGCCTGGCAGAGCGCGCAGCCGGGGGAGGTGAAGACCGCGACCGCCAACGGCGCGCGCCCCTCGAAGCGCTCGATCAGCGCGACGCGGCCGCCGAGCTCAGGCCCTTCGTGCTCGAGCGAGAGGGCGGCCTGCGGTGCGACCGCGAGCCGGAGCTCCCCGAGCTCCCGCGCGAGCGCGAGCACCGCCACCGCCAAGGCCGCGAGCCCGGCCAGCGCCACGACGAGGCCGGCGCCGAGCCAGGCCTCCGTGGAGAGCTTTGCGTCCGGAAGAAACGGCAGCCCCGCGAACGCAACGGCCAGGAGAGCCGTCCGCGTGAAGGCCGGCCAGCCGATCCGGGAGCCTCCGCCGAAGCACCCGCACGGGGCCCCGGCTCGACCGCCCATGATCGCGGCCGCGAGCGCGAGCGCAAACACGCCTAGCACTGCCGCCGCGGCTTCGGCCGCACCGGGCACGCCCGCGGCTACCCCGACCGCGAGAACCGCCTCGGCTGCAATCGCCCCACCCCACAGAGCGGCGCGCGCCCCGGGCCGCGCGATCCCGTAGGAGCCGAGCGCCTCGCGGCCCGAGCGGCCGGAGGCGAGCTTCCCCGCAGCCGAGGCGATCAGCACCGCGGCCAGCAGAAAGCAAAGGAGACCCACGACGGTCAAAGGGGCAATGAGGATACATAGTGCCCGTGCGCCTTCTGGCCCTCTTCTCCCTCTCGCTGTTGCTCGCCGGCTCGGCGGGCTCGGGCACCGGCGCGCACAGAGTCGTGCTCGGCCGCTCGCTCGAGGGCCGGCTGGTCATCGCCTACCAACTCGGCGACTCTGCGAGCCCGCGGAAGGTGCTCGTCGTGGGATGCATCCACGGCGACGAGTGCGCGGGGATCGCGATCCTCGACCGGCTCCGGCAGCTCGGCGCGCTTGCGGGCATCGACCTCTGGCTCGTGCCCGACGCGAATCCGGACGGCCATGCCGCAGGCACCCGGCGCAACGCACGGGGCGTCGACCTGAACCGCAACTTCCCGTGGCGCTGGCGGCCGCTCGACGGCGCCTACTACTCGGGCGCAGGGCCTGCCTCGGAACGCGAGACCCGGATCGCCATGACGCTGATCCGGCGGCTGCACCCGACGGTCACGATCTGGTTCCACCAGCACCTGAACATGGTCGTGCTCACCTCGGGGAACCTCGGGTTGCAGCGCCGTTTCGCCCACCTCGCCGGGCTGCGGGCGGGGCGGCTTCCGTCCCACCCGGGCACTGCGACCGGCTGGTCGAACGCCACGCTGCCCGGAACCACGGCGTTCGTGGTCGAGCTTCCGGCCGGCCTCCTCTCTCCCCGTGCCACCGCACGCTTCGCCCGTGCGGTTCGCGCGGTTTCCGGCAGCGGGTAGCCGGGTAGCCCACGCTTCGGCAATCGACCAAGGAGGGGTTGCGATGGCGGAGCTTACGGCTCTGGAGAGCAAGATCGGCGAGGTGATCGGCCTGGCGATGGCTGCCCAGGGCGCGACCGAGAAGGTCGGCAAGCTCGTCGAGGAAGAGGGCAATCACGGCGATCTGCGACAGGCCCTCGATCGGATGCACAAGGAGGCGATAGAGGCCGAGGAGCGCACGACCGGCCTCGCGGAGAACCTCGAGGGCAAGAAGACCGCGATCCTCGAGAAGGCGCGCGAGACCAAGCAGGAGGCGGCCGAGATGATGTCGACCTACCTGGGCAACGACGCCGACGCGCTCGACGGCTTCGAGTTCCTGACGATGGCCGAGGCAGGCGAGGTCGGCCACTGGACGGTCGTTCGCACGATGAACGAGCGCGCCAACCTGCCGGGGCTCCAGGAGATCGTCGACTGGATGATCCCGATCCAGCAGCGGCACTTCGAGCAGACGCTCAAGGGGTCGGTCGAACTGGCCGCGGACGAGGACCCCAACGAGCCGGCCTAGGCGGGACGCTCAGTGACGCCGTGCGGCGATCCGTAGGCCCTTAGCAAGTCGAGGAACGGCACCGCGTCGAAGGCCTCTGGCCCGAGCACGCCGGTGCCGTTCCACGTCCCTTTCGCGAGCAGCTCCAACGCGATCACCGGGTTGAGCGCGGTCTGGAGCACGACAGCCTGCGAGCCGTACTCGCGCATCGTCTGCTCGTTGTCGGCGACGTGGTAGAGGTAGGTGGCGCGCGGCTCACCGTCTACACCGGTGCCCGTGACGAGCGTGCCCGCGCAGGTCTTGCCGTGCATCCGCTCGCCGAGGGTGGCTGGGTCCGGTAGCACCGCGGCGACGACGTCGCGCGGGGCGACCTCGGCTCCGCGCACCGAGACCGGCTCCTTCGAGTCGAGGCCGAGCTTGTGCAGGGTCTTGAGCACCTCAATGAACTCGTCGCCGAGGCCGTACTTGAACGACACCCGGTTGCACTCGATCTCTCGCGGCACGAGCACCACCTCTTCGTGCTCGACGTTGACGCACTCGATCGGCCCGATGCCCTCGGGGAAATCGAAGAGCTCGGGCTCCGAGAACGGCTCGGTGGTGTAGAAGCCGCGCTCGCGCTCCCAGACGAGCGGCGGGTTGAGGCACTCTTCGATCGTCGTCCAGATCGAGAAGGTGGGTGCGAAATCGTAGCCCTCGACTGTGAGGTTCGCTCCGTCGCGCACTGCCACCTCGTCGATCTCCGAGAAGAGATGGTCGGCTGCGTAGCGGGCGAACACGTCCGAGAGGCCCGGCTCGACGCCGATCCCGACGAGCGCGAGCCGCCCCGCCCCGTGCCAGCGCTCGTGCTCTGCGAACTGCGCGTCGCCGAGCTTCACGCCCGGCTTGGAGTAGGGCTCCTCCGGGTGCGGCTCCGAAAGCGTCATTGCCATGTCGAGGTAGCCCGAGCCGCTCTCGAACGCGGCCGCGAAGATCGCCGGATTGAACCGCGGGTCGGTCGCGTTTAGGACGAAGTCGGTGTCGCTTGCCAGAACCGCCACGCTGGCCGCGTCGGAGGCGTCCACCTGTGCTGCGGCGAAGCGCGCATCGTCCAGCCGCGCGACCAGTGCTTCCGGGCGAGCAGGGTCGAGGTCGGCGAAGGTCATCCGCTCGAAGAAGTCGCGCCGCTGCGCAACGGCGGCCACCGCGGCTCCGACGCCGCCGGTTCCGATCACGAGAATGTTCACGCGAGTGCTTCCCGCACGGCTTCCGCGTCGAGTCGCTCCACGATCCCGTCCGCCCGGGCCAACCGCTCGCGCGGCAGCGTCCCGAGCACGGCCACGCACTGGAGCCCGGCGGCGAGCGCGGCCTCGATCCCCGGCTCGCTGTCCTCGAAGGCGATGCTGCCGTCGGCGCCGGCGCTCAGGAGCTCGAGCGCGATCAGGTACCCCTCCGGATCCGGCTTGCCGCGGGAGACGTCGTCCACGGTCACCGTCGCGGAAATGACCTCGTCCAGTCCGGCCGCGGTGAGCGCGGGCGCGATCTCGGCCCGCGTGGCTCCGGAGACGACAGCAACTGCCGCCTCGGCCGCCGCGGCGCGTACCGCGCCGCGCGCTGGCTCGTACACGGTCGAGCCGTCCTCCACGCGCGCTCGGTAGCGCTCGACTTTTTCTGCGACGAGCGCCGGGTCCTCAGCGCCGAGCCAGGCACGGACGATCTCCGGGTCCGAGGTCCCCGCGAGCTCGCTGAAGTAGGTCTCGGTGCTGAGCGGCCGCCCACGCTCGGCGAAGAGCTCCTGGAAGATCGCGCAGACGATCGGCTCGTCGTCCGAGAGCGTCCCGTTGAAGTCGAAGAGCACGGCTCGCGAAGCCATCGTTCGGAGGAGTCTAGGATCGCCCGGTGGAGCCGGGCGCCAACGCGTTGTGCTGACGGAGCAGCTTCAGGACCTCGTCGTGCGGAACGCCTCTTTGCAGTCGGCCCTCGCGGCCCTCGACGTCGGGTGCCGCCCAGAGCGCATTCAGCACGGCTTCCTCCGTCGCGTCCACTGCCGCTTCGAAGAGAGGGTCGAGCTCGGTGTCGGGGGTCGAACGGGCATCTGAGGTGGCGAACGCGACGAAGATCTCGCCGCTGCCGTGGTGGGCGACCGAGCCGGTGCGGGCGAGGCCAAGGCCCGCGCGGCGGGCCACGCGCTCGAGCTGGGCGGGTGCAAGCGGCAGGTCGGTGGCGAGGACGACGATGCAGCTCCCCGCGGGCGGGATCGCCTCGTTCTGCTCTGCGAGCAGGCGGCCGACCGGTACCCCGGCGACGCGGAGCTGGCGCGCGGTCCCGAAGTTCGCCAGGAGAAGCGCGCCGACGGTGCCGCCGGGCACGACCCGGCTTGCCGTGCCGATGCCGCCCTTCCAGCCGAGGCAGCTCATGCCGGTCCCGGCGCCGACCGCGCCCTCGGCGATCGGCCAGCCCGAGGCGGCCTCGACCGCCCGGCCCGCGTCGGCCGCCTCGACCTGGATTGGATACGCCTCGTTCAGGTGGCTGTCGTCGCACTCGCCGACGACGGGGACTAGCACTTCATCGGCTCCCGCGGCGGCGGCCACGTCCACGGCACCGTCGTAGATCCGCCCGACTGCCAGGGTGGACGTCAGGTACACCGGAGTCTCGAGCAGGCCCCACTCACGGATCGAGTGCGAGCCCGTCAGCTCTCCGGCGCCGTTCAGCACCGCCATTCCGGCCGGCAGCGGCAAGGTCGGCGGGACGACGGCGGTCACGCCGGTGCGCGCGACGTCCGGCTCGTCGCGCCAGACAGTGACGTGCCCGACCTGTAGGCCCGCGACATCCGCGATCGAGTCGGTCGGCCCGGCTTCGAGCTCGCCGATTCGCAGGCCGAGCTCCCGCAATCGCGGGCTGCGCTGCTGGGGAGGCTCGCCCACGGGAGGAGTGTAAAGTCGCCCGGTGGAGCTCCCGCTGCCGGTTGTCGAGCCTGCGGGCGAAGGAGCCGGACACCGGGCGGCATGCATCCTCGCTGGCTGAACCGCGGCGTCGCCGGGATCGGCGCGGCCAGCTTCCTCGACGACGTCGGGAAGGAGATCTCGACGTCGCTGCTGCCGACCTTCCTGACCTCGACACTGGGCGCGCCGGCAGCAGCGCTGGGCGCGATCGAGGGCATCGCCGACGGCGTGGCGGGTGCGGCGAAGCTCGCGGGCGGGGCCCTGGCCGACGACCCTGCGCGCCGCAGGGCGACCGCGATAGGCGGCTACTCGGCGACCGCGGTGTTGAACGCGCTGATCGGCGTCGCGACCGCCGCGTGGCAGGTGGGCGTGCTGCGAACCGGCGCCTGGCTCACGCGCGGCCTGCGCACTCCGTCGCGCAGCGCGCTCCTGACCGACCTCGTCTCGCCGGAGGTCTACGGTCGCGCGTACGGCTTCGAGCGCGCAATGGACAACCTCGGCGCGATCGTCGGCCCGCTGCTGGCCCTGGCCCTCGTCGCACTCGTGGGCGTGCGCGAGGCGATCCTGCTCTCGTTCGTTCCCGGCTTCCTCGCCGCGGCCGCGATCTTTGTCGCGATCAAGGCGGCGCCGCGGCTCGAGAAGCACGAGCGCCCGCCGTTGCGCCTGCGGATCCGGCCCGTGCTGCGTGGCGACCTCGGGAAGCTGCTGCTCGCCGTTTCCGCGTTCGAGCTCGGCAACGCGGCCGCGACGTTGCTGATCCTGCGCGCGACCGACCTGCTCACTCCGAGCCGCGGGCACGACTCGGCCGTGAAGGTGGCGCTGATCCTCTATGCGGGCTACAACCTCGCCGCGACGCTGGCGAGCGTCCCCGCAGGCCGCGCGACCGACCGGCGTGGCGGCATCGTCGTGCTGCTCGCAGGCGTTCTCGCTTTCCTCGTCGCGTACGTGGGCTTCGCCTTCACGGGCTCGGCGATCGTTCTGCTCGCTGCGCTCTTCGCCGCCGCCGGGATCGGGATCGGCTTCGCCGAGACCGCGCAGCACGCCGCCGTCGCCGCGCTCGCCCCGACGGACCTGCGCGGCTCGGCCTTCGGCGCGCTCGCGGCGATCCAGAGCTTCGGGAACCTCGCCGCCTCGGCGGTCGCCGGAGGCCTCTGGACGCTTGTGTCTCCCCGCGCCGCTTTCCTCTACCTCGCGGCCTGGATGGCCGTCAGCGTGGGGGCTCTCGTGCTAGCGGCCGGCCGCGGCCTGCCGACGACGCGCCACGGTGTCTAGCGTCACGGCCGCGAGCAGGATCACGCCGGTCGTGATGAACTTGACCGCGTCGGTGTAGCCGACCAGGTCGATCCCGTTGGCGATCATGCCGATGATCAGCCCGCCGAAGAGCGCGCCGCTGACCCGGCCGCGGCCGCCGAAGAGGCTGACGCCCCCGATCACCGCCGCCGAGATCGAGTCGAGCAGGATCGTTCCCCCGCCGGCGGTCAGGTCGACCGAGTTCAGACGGGAGGCGAAGATGATCCCGCCCATCGCTGCCATCGAGCCGGAGATCATGAAGACGAAGATCCGGATCAGCTTCACGTTGATGCCCGCCCGGCGCGCGGCCTCGGCGTTCCCGCCGACCGCGTAGACGTGGCGGCCGAAGGTCGTCCGCCCGGCGACGTACGCGCCCAGGACCGTCAGGAAGAGGACGATCAGGCCGACCAGCGGCACGCCGCGGTAGTGGTTGCAGACCGCCACCGCGACGAAGGCGAGCCCGCCGAAGAACACAACGCGTGCGGTCGTGACGATCACGTTGCCGGCCGGAAGGCCGGCGCGTCTGCGGCTCAGGTGGGTGCCGAAGGCGGCTAGCGCGTACCCGACCGTGAACACGATCGCCACGATCCAGCCGGTGTTCTTGGTCAGCACGTAGTTCGCCACGTCGTTGATCTGGTGGTCCTGGATCCCGATCACGCCCTCGCTTCCGAGCGCCTTCAGGATCACCCCCTGCCAGATGAGCAGCCCGGCCAAGGTCACCACGAACGAGGGCACCCCGATCAGCGCCACGAACGAGCCCTGGAGCGCGCCGATCGCCGCGCCTGCGCCGACCGCCGCCGCGATCGCGATCAGGCCGGGGTAGTCGTGGCTCGACCCGGCGACCTGGAGCTCGGCGACGATCACGCCCGCGAGGCCGCTGACGTAGCCGATCGAGAGGTCGATCTCGCCGATCAGGAGAACGAAGACGACCCCGATCGCGATCACGGTCACCCCCGCCATCTGCTGGATCAGGTTCGAGAAGTTGACCGCGGTGAAGAAGATGTTGCTCTTGGAGGTGAAGAAGATCGTGATCGCGATCACCCCGACGATCACCGGCAGGCTGCCAACATCGCCGCCCTTGAATGCCTCCCAGCGGGCGCGCATCAGCGCGCCGAGGCTGGCGTCCTCGGTGGCCGCTGCCTGGACCTCGACAGGTGCGGCGGTGCTCAGGTCGCGACCTCCGTCTCCTTGTGCGCTGCTCCGAACGTGATTGCCTGCACGATCTCCTGCTGGTTCGTCTTGTCCCTCTCGTAGACGCCGATGTTCCGGCCGAGCCGCAGGACCGTGATCCGGTCGGCCACCTCGAAGACGTCGACGAGGTTGTGCGAGACGAGCACGACGGCGATGCCCTGCTCGGCGAGACGCTTGACGAGGGCGAGCACCTGCCGGGTTTGGGCCACTCCGAGCGCCGCGGTCGGCTCGTCGAGGAAGACGACGCGGTTGTTCCACATCACCGCCCGCGCGACCGCGACCGACTGGCGCTGGCCGCCGGAGAGCGTCGCCACCGGCTGGCGCACCGACCTGATCGTCGTCACCGACAGGGACGCGAGCGTCTCGGCGGTCTTCTGCTCCATGGGCGACTCCTTCAGGCGGAAGAAGAGGTCGTGCTCCTCGCGCCCGAGGTACATGTTCTGGACGACGTCGAGGTTGTCGGCGAGCGCGAGATCCTGGTAAACGACCTCGATCCCGAGCTTTGCCGCGTCCTTCGGCCCGTGGATCGAAACGCCATTCCCTTCGAACAGGATCTCGCCGCCGTCGATCGAGTAGATCCCGGCGACGCACTTGATCAGGGTGGACTTGCCGGCGCCGTTGTCACCGACGAGCGCCATCACCTCGCCGTCTCGAACCTCGAGGTCGACCTCCTGTAGCGCCTGCACGGAGCCGAAGTTCTTGGAGACCCCGCGAAGCTCCAGTGTCGGAGGAGACGGCTCGCTCACCCGGGGTTTGTACCACGGCTGGGGCGCTCCGAGGAGCGCCCCAGCCGTG
>Ga0307296_10000894_pt1 | contig 14621 bp, 12 predicted proteins | sample ER_DNA_153_FD_194467 | JGI IMG/M metagenome (GOLD analysis project Ga0307296, IMG submission 194467) | Bulk soil microbial communities from the East River watershed near Crested Butte, Colorado, United States - ER_DNA_153 | ecosystem: Environmental > Terrestrial > Soil > Floodplain | place... | reverse complement strand
TCGAGGTCCTCGCACACGGTGTGCTGCCCCCTCCGGCAGAAGAAGCACACGCCGTCCGGGATCGCCGCGATGATCTGCACCCGATCTCCGACGGACCATCTGTCACCGTCTTGGCTGTCACCGTCTTGGCCGTCACCGTCTTGGCTGTCACCGTCTTGGCCCTCCCCGTCCTGGCCTTCGGGTCCGACCTCCGTGATCTCGCCGGCCACCTCGTGACCGAGGACGCGCGGCAACGAGATGTGGTGATGCCCGAACCGGAAGATCTTGGCGTCCGTCCCGCAGGTCGAGCAGGTGCGGACCCGGATGACGAGGTCTCCCGGGCCCGCCTGCGGGACCGGGAGATCCTCCACCCGGAGATCGCCCGGCGCGTAGAGCCTGGCGACCTTCACGCGGTCGCCTCCTCCTCGGAGGCGAGGATGGCGAGCACGTCTTCTGGCCGCTCCGCGGCCCGAAGACGTGCCGCCGACTCGGGGACGGTCAGTACCCGTGCGAGGTTGGCGAGGACCCCCACGTGCTCGTCCCCAACGGCGGCGATCCCGACGCAGACGATCACGTCGTCGTCGTCCCACGCGACGCCGTCCGGGAACTGGAGGAACGCCAGCATCGTTTCCCGGATGTAGCGCCTGCTCTCATCGGTCCCGTGCGGGATCGCGAAGCCCTCTCCGAGCGAGGTCGAGATCGACCGCTCCCGCTCGAGCATCGCATCGACGTAGGGAGGCTCCACGGCGCCGATCTCCACAAGGACCTGCCCGGACTGCCTGACGGCGTCGAACCGGTCCGACGCCGTCAGGCCGAGGCGGATCCCAGAAGGAGGAAGGAGAGCGGCCATGGTCTACCCCTCGAGCGTCTTCCCTTCCTTGATGGCCTCGACGACCCGGTCGAACGCCGGATCGCCGAGGAACATGTTGAAGGTTACGACGACCTTCCCGGGAGCGTTTCCGCGAGCCGTCGCCTCCAGACCCTGATGGGTGACGATCACGTCCACATCCGCCGGGATCTGGCTGACCGGCGAATGCTCGACGACGACCTCCGTCCCCTTCAGGCGATCGCGGAGCTGGGTCACCAACAGCACGCTGCTGCCCATCCCCGCTTCGCACGCGACGACGACCTTCCGAACGTCGCTCCCCAGGATCTCCGCCATCACGCGGTCGCCGGAGCGGTCGTGGATGCGGTCGCCTCCGGGACGACCACTTCATCCTCTTCCCTCACGGTCGCCTTCAGGATCACGGAGTTCACCACGAAGGACACGGCGGCAGCCACGACGACGCCCGCGAGGACGCCGAAGAGGCCTCCCTTCGGAGTGACGGCGAAGTAGGCGAAGATGCTGCCCGGTGAGGGCGTCGCCACCAGCCCCGCTCCCGTGACGAGGAACGTGAAGACCCCAGCCATCCCGCCGGCGATCATGCCCAAGATCGTGATCGGACGCATCAGCACGTAGGGGAAGTAGATCTCGTGGATGCCTCCGAAGAAGTGGATGATGATCGCGCCGGGTGCCGTGGGTCGGATCGCCCGAGGGCCGAAGAACCAGTAGGCGAGCAACAGGCCGAGGCCGGGACCGGGGTTGGTCTCGATCATGAACAGGATCGACTTCCCCTCCTTGGCAGCCTCCGCGACACCGAGCGGTGCCAGGACCCCGTGGTTGATGGCGTTGTTCAGGAACAGGACCTTCGCCGGCTCCACGACGATCGAGGCGAGCGGCAGCAGCGTGTTGTCGACCAGGAAGTCCACGGCGTCGCCGGCGGCGCTCGAGATCACCGCGACGACCGGTCCGATCCCCAAGAAGGCGAGGATCGCGAGGAGCGCGCCGATGATGCCGGCGGAGAAGTTCCCCACGAGCATCTCGAATCCGGTCGGGATGCGCCCCGCCACCATCCGATCGAACTGCTTGATCGCCCACCCCCCGAGCGGCCCGGCGATCATGGCGCCGAGGAACATCGGAGTCTGGACCAGCTCGCCGTTGACCTGCGTTCCGACGAACCCGCCGATCGCGACGCCGGCCGTCGCGATCGCTCCCACGACCGCGCCCCGCTGTCCGTGGACCAGACGCCCGCCCGTGTACCCGATCAAGATGGGCAGGAGGAAGAAGATCATCGGCCCGACGAGCTGGGCGAGCTTCTCGTGTGGGGTCCATCCCGTTGGGATGAAGAACGCCGTGATGAGCCCCCAGGCGATGAACGCCCCGATGTTGGGGATCACCATGCCGGCCAGGAATCCACCTAACCTCTGGACACTGGCCCGCCATCCTCCGGTCGCCGCTCCTGCGGGCGCCGGGAGCACCGTAGACATCTCGCACCCCTCCCTTCTTCTTCGTCCTTCTCTTTCTTGGCTCTCTTCGCTATGCCAGATCCGTTGCGGACATCGCCACCGCGAGCGTCCGCGACCTCACCGCTGGGTCCGTCGCATCACCCCTTCACGCGAGCACGACCTCGACGCCCGCGTCTTCGAGAGCGCGGCGGTCGGCCTCCGCGAGCCCGCCGTCGCTGATCAACACGTCGAACTCATCGATCGCCGCGAACCGCACCGCCGCCTCCTGATCGAGCTTCGTGTGATCCGCGAGGACCACGGTCTGCGCGGCGGCGAGGCAGATTGCGTGCTTCACCGCGGCCTCGGCGGGGTCCGGCGTGGACAGGCCTCGTTCGACGCTGAATCCGTTGGTCCCGACGAAGGCCACGTCGACCCGGAGCGCGGCGAGCTCCCGCAGGGCCCAGTCGTCCACGTTCGCGAGGGTGCGGGTCCGGACGCGCCCTCCGATCACATACAGATGGAGGGAGCGCCGGGCGGCGAGCTCGAGCGCGACCGCCACCGAGTGGGTGAACACGGTCAGCTCCCGTTCCGGGAAGATCTGGGCGAGCGCCAAGGTCGACGTGCCGGCGTCGACCAGCACCGACCCGTGCTCGGGTACGAAGGACAGGGCGGCCGCGGCGATGGCCGCCTTCTCGGCGGCCATCGCCGAGGCCTTCTCGGCGATCGCCGGCTCGGAACGGAACCGGTGGATCGAGATGGCCCCGCCGTGGACCCGGCGTAGGAAGCGGCGCTGCTCGAGCTCGGTCAGGTCTCGGCGGATCGTTTCGGGCGTGACGCCGAACCGGCTCGCGAGCTCGGTGACGTCCCCGCGACCCCGCTCTTCGACCAGCGTTGCGATCTCCTGGCGCCGCTCCACCGCGTACACGGGCCACCCCTGAAGGTTGGATTCGTGTGGTTTTGTACCCGTATCCTTCCGACTTGTCAAATCTTCAGAACGAGACAGAGGCAAACAGAAGCCTGACCCTGGCTAGGATGCCGAGGTGGCGAGGACCTATTCGGCGCAGGAGATAGCCACTGAGGCAGGGGTCTCCGAGGAGCGGATCACCTGGCTCGTCTCGCTCGGCCTGCTCAAGCCCGACGGAGACGGCACCTTCACGTTCGGCGCCATCCTCGGAACGGAGCTGGTTTCCGCGCTCCTCGACTCCGGTCTTCCGGAGGCCACCGTGGAACGAGTCGCTGTCGAGGGGTGGCTCGACTTCAGCCGCACCGACGACTACCTGCCGTACGAGCCCGGCCCTCGCTCCGATCGAACCTTCGCCGAGTTCCAGGCGGCGGCCGGATCCCGAGCCTCGCTCCTGCCGGCGGTGTACGAGGTGCTGGGGCTGCCGAAGCCGGATCCGTCGGCGCCGATCCACCTCGACGAGGAAGCGATGCTCGAGCGATTCCTGGAGGCGTGGCGACTCTCCGGCGACGACGACTCCCTCCTGCGTGCCGCCCGGCTCATGGCGGCGGGAACCCGGTCCGCGATGCTCGGATGGGTCGAACTCATGGACGAGGAGGTCGCCGCGCCGGCACGGGAACGGATGGTTCGCGGCGAGACGGATCTCTTCCCCGACGAGGTGAGGGTCGCGTTCACGACGCTGATCGCCCTCGCGCCGCAGATGTTCACGTGGCTCAGCTACCGATACCTCGAGCAGCGGAGCACCCAGACCATCGTCGACGGGTTCGAACAGTTCCTCGCGTCGCGGGACCTCGTACCGATCCCCGCGCCGCAGGCGCCACCTGCGATCGTGTTCGTCGACCTCTCCGGATTCACGAAGCTGACCGAGGAACGAGGGGACGAGACCGCCGTTCGGATCGCGACTTCGCTCCAGCGGCAGGCCGATGCGGTTGCCGCCCGGCACGGGGGGCGGTTGGTGAAGCTGCTCGGCGACGGCGCGTTGCTCTGGTTCCCCGATCCGATCCTCGGCGTGGAGGCCGCTTTGGATCTCGTGCGAACGATGAGCGGCGAAGGGGCGCTCGCCGCACACGCGGGGATCCACGCAGGACCCGTGATCGAGCGAGACCTGGACGTGTTCGGCCGGACCGTGAACCTGGCATCGCGCATCGCCGACGTGGCTCAACCGGGCGAGGTGCTCGCGACCCGGGCGGTCGTCGAAGCGGTGGGCGACGGCCCGTACCGATCCGAGCTGCTCGAGGACGCCAACTTGAAAGGGATCCAAGAGCCCGTGTCACTGTTCCGAGTGATCCGCCAGGCGTGACGTTCGGCTACGAACGCGACGCGGGCGACTCCGGCTGATGGGAGCCATGCGCCTCCGGGCCGGCGTCCTCGTGGCGGATCTGTTCCCGGACCTCCGAGTAGCGGACCGCCTCGGAGGCGATCATCGCCACCATCACGGCGGTGAGCAGTCCAAGCGCCGCGAGCGCAGGCAGCTCCATCGCCGCCGGCATCAACACGGCCAGCAGCCCTGCCACCGCGAGCCGACGCACGGTCACCTGGTGCCAGGTCCGGTACTTGAACGCCGCGTGCGCGACGAGGAAGAGGAGGACGCCCCCGTACAGGGCGCCGAGCGGTAACGCTTCCAGCGGGTCGGAAAGCGCGCCGTTGCTCGTCTCACCCACATCCGCCAGCACACGCTCGATGCCTAGCGCGATCAGCGCGATCCCCGCGACCATCGGCAGGTGCAGGTAGCTGTAGGCATCGCGGGCCATCCGGGTCCGCTCCTCACCCTGCAGCCCGCGCAGCACCCGCTCGGCCACGATCGAGACGACGTCGAAGTACGCCCACCACACGCTGGCGGCGACCGCCAGCCCCAGGACCGCTCCCGCGATGATCGGCCACGAGATCGGGACATCCGCCACGCCGACACCGATGGCCACGATCGATTCGCCCAAGGCGACGATCACGATCAGCCCGTGGCGCTCGGCGAAGTGGGATGCGGAGCGGAGCCTCCAGCCCGACGCGCCGGCGAGCATCACCCCGACGTAGTCCACGAGGATGGCTCCGACCCACGCGAGGGTCTGGGCCGTCCCCTCGAGCTGCGAAGCGACCAAAAGGATGGCCGTGCTACCGAACAGCGACGGCATGAAGAGAAGGAGCTGTGCTCGGAGGCCACGGTCGTGTTCGGTGCGAGCGGCCAGCCAGAACATCGTGAGGTGCAACAGCCGGATCGACAGGTAGGCGAACGCGACGACGACCGGCCCGGCGAGCCCGCCGGGCCGGTCGTCGAACGCTTCCGGCACCGCCAGCGCCATCACGAACATCGCGGCCATCGCGCTGAACATCGCGGCCCGGCCCAAGCCTTCCTCGGCTTGCACCACGTTGCCGAGCCACGCGTAGCCAACCCAGCACCACCAGAGCAGCGCGAGGACGAGCAGCCCCCGCAGGATCCCGCGCGCCGTGAGGTCGGCGGACATGAGAGCGGTGACCTGCGTGAGCGAGAACACGAAGACGAGATCGAAGAACAGCTCGATCGGGGTAACCCTCGCTTCCTCGGCGACCGGCAGGAGCCGCGGATGCCTCTCGGTGCTCACGGCGAAAGGCTATCGCCGCGTGCCGCCGCGCGCTCTCATCGAGCGATCGAGATTGCTAGGGTGCGCGGATGACCAGCTCCTTGATGGGGGACGCGTTCGCCCACCACGTGTGGGCGACGCTGCGGGTGATCGATGCGTGCCTCGACCTCAGCCCCGAGCAGCTGGAGACCGCGGTCCCCGGAACCTACGGCTCGATCCTCGACACGATGCGACACACGGTCGGCGCCGACTCCTCCTACCTGCTCGTCATGAGCGGGGGCACGACGCCCCTCATCGATGAGGATCACATGGACCTCTCCGAGCTCCGGGTCTCGACCGAAGGCCACGCCGCTGCCTGGTCGTCGCTCCTCGCCACAGACCTCGATCCGGACACCGTCCTCGAACGGCACCGCGACGACGGATCCGAGACCCATGCCCCTCTGAGCATCAGGCTCGCGCAGGCGGTGCACCATGGGACCGATCACCGCAGCCAGATCTGCACGGCCATCACGACGCTGGGCTTGGAACCGCCGCTCATCGATGTCTGGGATTTCGGGCTCGAGGATGGACGCGTCGTCGAGATACCCCCGACGACCTAGCTCGTTTCGAGAGCAAGCTCCAACGCCTGCGCCAGATCCAGATCGGTTCCTCGCGCCACAGCGCGTTCCAGCTCTGTGTCGTCCAACGCCGGCCGTATCGCACCCAGCGCTCGGTCTCGCATCGCCTTCTCTTCGTCGTCGAGCGCCATGCCGAGGCGGTCCCGTGCGCGCTCCGTCGATCCGAGGATCGCGGCCGCCCGATCGCGCTCGCCCTCCTCCGCCAACGCCGCGGCGGCAACGTCCAAGCAGTACGCGGCCAACGACTCCTCCCCGAACCCCAAGGCACGTCGAGCGCCGGAGGTCGCCCACTCGGCCGCCGGCTCCGGCAGCTTCCGGAAAACGGCGGTCTCCGCGAGGCCCATCAACGTATACGCCTCGCACCTCGACTGGCCGCGGCCCCGTACGAATGGCAGGTTCTCCTGGAGGAGTGAGTCAGCCCCTTCGTATCGTCCCGTCTGATTGGCGATCGTCGCGAGGTTCAGCCGGCACGACGACATCCCCACGCCGTTGTCGACCTCGACGGCAGCGTCGAACGCCTGGCGGTAGAGCACCTCCGCCTCGTCGAGCTTGTCCGTCTCCAACGCCCGTGCGGCCCGGAGCTTCAGATCCTGGAACCGGTCGGCAACGCCGCCCAACCGCATCGCCAGATCGGCGGCTTCATCCGACGCGGCGATCGCGGCCGGATGGTCTCCCTGCCGGTACGCCATCGTCGCCACGGCCAACAAGAGTCGAACGCGCGTTTCGTCCTCGACGTCCGATGCCGCGAGCGCCCGTTCCAGCCAAGCGCGAGCTTCGGCGTACCGATCGCGCATGATCCAGTACATGGGCAGGGCCACCGTGATGCTGCGCACGAGGCCCGCGTCGCCGGTCTCGATCCCGAAGTCCACGGCGGTCCTGAGGTTGTCGATCTCCGCGCCCATCGCCTCGACGGCGAGCTCCTCCGGTTCACCCGCTCGGATCTCGGCGTCGGCGCTCTCCGCGAGGTCTCGGTACCAACGGGCGTGGGCCCGCCGGACCTCGGCGGCTCCCTCATGCATCGCCAGTCGCTCTGCGGCGAACTCCTGGATCGAGCTCAGCAACCACAGACGAGGTTCGTCCTCGTCACGCCGCTGCAGCATGTTCTTGTCGAGGAGTCCTTGGAGCACGTCGGGGTCGGCATCTGCGACCGCCTCGGCCGCCGACACGCTGCACCCGCCGGCGAACACGGACAGGCGATCGAGCGCGGCCCGCTCGTCGTCCGTCAACAGGTCGTAGCTCCAGGCGATCGTGGCGCGGAGGGTGGCCTGGCGCGGATCCGCATCACGCCCCCCTTGCAAGAGATCGAGGCGCGAGGACAGCCGCTCGAGGAGCTGTTGGATCGAGAAGAGCTTCAAGCGTGGGGCGGCGAGCTGCAGCGCGAGGGGGAGCCTATCGAGCCGCTCGCACACGGCCTGTGCGTCGCGACCGGGCTGGATCGAAACACCGCTGGCCGCGGCCCTGGCCACGAAGAGCTCCATCGCGTCGCCGGCATCCATGGCGGCCACCGCGAACTCCCGTTCCGCGTCGATCTGAAGCCGCTCCCGGCTCGTCACAAGAAGGGTCGGGCCGGCCGCCTTCGAAAGGAGCTCCGCGACGTCGGTCGCGATCTCGGGGAGGAGGTGCTCGGCGTTGTCGAGCACGATGAGGGCGCGCTTGCCGCCGAGCCGTCGCGCCAACGTCTCGATGAGGGGCGTCTCCGACTCCTCGGCGATCTCCAGGGCGAGGGCGATCCTCGACAGCACCAGGTCACGATCGGAGAGGGCCGCGAGCGGCACCCACGAGATCCCGTCCGGAAAGGACTCGGCGGCTTCGGCTGCGCCTTGGAGCGCGAGGCGCGTCTTCCCGGTCCCACCGGGACCGGTCAACGTGAGCAACGGCACGTCCTCACTGCGAAGAAGATCGGCGAGCGCGTCCACTTCGTGGTCGCGGCCGATGAACGGTGTCGCCGGCACGGGAAGGTTCGCGCGGTAGAGAGACCTGATCGGTGGGAAGTCCCCCTCGCCCAACAGATAGACCCGCTCCGGGGCCTGCAGATCCTTGAATCGATGATCGCCGAGATCCATCAACGGGAACCGTCCGTCAGCGACCTGCTGCACCGTCGGCAGCGATACGAGGATCTGCCCGCCACGCCCGGCGGCCGCGATCCTGGCGGCGCGGTGGACGTCGGCGCCGACGTACCCCTCGGCCGTCAACACCGCCGTACCCGTATGGATCCCGACACGGACCCGGATCGGTCCGGAGCCGAGGGCGCGGGCGCCGTCCTGCGCTCCCTCGAGGGCGCCGTCCGGCGAGCCGAACGCGTAGAAGAGAGCGTCGCCTTGGGTATCGACCTCGACCCCGCCGTGACGTCCGAAGGCCTCCCGCAGCAGGCGGCGGTGCTCGGCGAGAGCGTCCGCATAGGCCATCTCACCTAGCTCGTGCAGCAGACGGGTGGATCCTTCAACGTCCGTGAACAGGAACGTCACCGGTCCCGTCGGCAGGTCGGCTCGCATGCTCGAACCGTAGTCCCGAGGGCGCGAGGAGTCACGGCGGCACCGACGCCGGGTGCTGACTCTCCTGGCGGGGGTGTGGAGCGGTGGACTCGCCGTCAGGCCAGCACCCTTCCCTCCGACCTCATCCTCCGTTCAGAATCGGACGTGAGCAGGAGTTGTGGGTATGAGTCAACGAACCACCGTGCGGCTGGCCAGAGCCTGGTGGCTCCTCACGTTGGGACTGCTAGTCCTCACCATCGTGCTCAGCTTCCTCACCAGTGGCCAGGAACGGGGAGACTGGTTCAGCGCCGCGATCCTGATCCCGATGGTCGGGCTCGCGTCCGTGGGGGCGTTGATCGCCAGTCGCCACCCACGGAACCCGATCGGTTGGCTGTTCTCGGGGATCGCGTTCGGCATCGTGCTGGTGGGGTTCCGCGAGGGCTACGTCGTGTATGCGCTCTTCACCTCGCCCGGCTCGCTCCCGGGTGCCACCTTCGTCGCGTGGCTCGGGAGTTGGGTCCCCCTGCTCACGATCACGACGATCCCGTTCGTGTTCTTGCTCTTCCCCGACGGGAGCCCACCGTCGAAGCGGTGGAGGGTGGTCGGATGGATCGCCGTCGTCGGCTCCGGTCTCATCGCGCTCGGCAACATCTTGGTTCCGGGCAAGCTCGGCGGATTCAGCCTCGGGCGCGTTCACATCATGAACCCGACCGGGATCGACGGTCTTGGGGGCGTGGCCAACGGCTTGATCACGGTCGGCGGGATCTGCTTGATCATCGCGAGCGTCGCCTCGGTGGCCGCTCTCGTTCTGCGGTTCCGCCGAGCCCGCGGCGAGGAGCGCCAGCAGCTCCGGTGGCTCGCATACGTTGCGGCCGCCGCAGCGACCGTTCCCCTGATCGGGATCGCTTCCGTCATCGCCGGCGTCGACATCGGCAACATCGTGTTCCCCGTCTTCTTCCTCCTCCTCCTCGTCGGGGTCCCCGCTGCATGCGGCATCGCGATCCTGAAGTACCGGGTGCTCGATCTCGACATCGTGATCAAGAAGACCGTGGTGTTCGGCGCCGTCGTCGTGCTGATCACGGCCGTGTATCTGGCTGTCGTCGTTTGGGTGGGACCCAAGGTTGGCGGCAAAGGGAGTGGCGTCGCGTCGTTGGCCGCGACGATCATCATCGTCCTCGCCTTCCAGCCGGTCAGCAGGTGGGCGAGGCGCTTGGCCGACCGGCTCGTCTACGGGGAACGCGCCACGCCCTACGAGGTGCTCTCGGGGCTTTCCGATCGTCTCGGCGCCTCCTATTCCACCGAGGACGTTCTGCCACGCCTCGTGCAGATCGTCGCGGCGGGGACCGGGGCGACGCAGGCGGGGGTCTGGCTGCGGGTCGGAACGGATCTCCGCTGCGCGGCCAGTTGGCCCTCCGATCCGAACGGGGTGATGGGCGATGTCCGGCTCGACGGCGACGACCTTCCCGAGTTCCCCGGCATGGACCATGCCTTCGCGGTTCGCCATCAAGGTGAGCTCCTGGGCGCGCTGACGGTCGCCGTGCCGCCGAGCGACCCACTGACTCCGTCCCAGGAGAAGATGCTCCAGGATCTCGCGGCCCAGGCGGGTCTGGTCCTTCGCAACGTGAGACTGGTGGAAGATCTTCGGGCCTCGAGGCAGCGGATCGTCGTCGCCCAGGACGAGAGGGCCAAAGCCCTCGAGCGGAACATCCACGACGGTGCGCAACAGCAGCTCGTGGCACTCGCCGTCAAGGTTCGGCTCATGGAGACTCTGATCCCCAAGGATCCCGAGAAAGCGACGGCCATGGCCCGGGAGGTCGGGGCCGATGCAGGCGACGCTCTCGAGAACCTCCGCGACCTCGCGCGCGGCATCTATCCGCCGCTCCTCGCCGACAAGGGCCTGGTCGCGGCTCTCGAGGGACAGGCGCGGAAGGCGGCCATCCCCACCCAGGTCCTCGTCGAGAACGTGGGTCGGTACCGGCAGGACGTCGAGGCGGCCGTCTACTTCTGCACGCTGGAGGCCCTCAATAACGTCGCCAAGTACTCGGGTGCCACAAAGGCGGAGGTCCGCCTCGCTCAGACGAACGGGGAGCTCACGTTCGAGGTCGTCGATGACGGCGGTGGCTTCGACCCCTCGGAAACCGGCTACGGCACGGGGCTGCAGGGCATGGCCGACCGCCTCGATGCGCTCGGTGGCACGCTCGAGGTCCGAAGCGCCCCCGGGGCGGGCACGACGATCACGGGACGAGTGGTGGGGGCGGAGAAGGTCATACCGTCTGTCTGACGGGAAGAGAGAGGAAGGGGAAACGATGAACCTTGGTGCTACTTCACCAGGCGCTTCGGCGAGCCGGGCTGGAACGAAGGTGGCTACACCGGGTGGATGATCGGCTCGAGCGCCGTTTGGTGGGGCCGCACGACCAGGTGAAGGGCAAGAGCCCCAGCCGGGCAGGATCATCTGGAACATCGAGAGCCCCGACGGGCTTGATCGCGACCTCTCGGATCCGGACGACAACTACTTCCAGCTCATGAGCCCGATGGAGCCGCAAGACCGACACCCCCGGTTACGCGACCCACCCGGAAGCCGTTCGAAGCGATCTGCGGTACAAGGGTGAGATGGACGACGGCTCGGAACGGGACGAGGAGGCGCTCGACGCGTATTCGCGCGTCGTGACCTCGGTCGCCGACCGGCTGATCCCCTCGGTCGCGAGCCTCCGCGTCCGGCAGCGCGTACGCGGTGCCGGCGTGGAGGGCGCGGGTTCCGCCGTCGTGATCACCCCCGACGGCTTCGTGCTCACCTCGGCGCACGTGGTCGGCGGGGTGGATCGGGGTTCGGCCTCGTTCGTGGACGGGCGAGAGGTTCCGTTCGACGTCGTCGGACGGGACCAGCTCTCCGACCTGGCGGTCCTTCGCCTTCAGGGAACCGGGTTCGCATCGGCGGAGCTCGGCGAAGCCTCGAAGCTCCGTGTCGGGCAGCTCGTCGTCGCGATCGGCAACCCGATGGGATTCACCGGCTCGGTCACCGCGGGGGTCGTCAGCGCGCTGGGGCGTGCACTCCCGGTGCGAGCGGGGCGAGTGGTCGAGAACGTCATCCAGACGGACGCCGCGCTGAACCCCGGGAACTCGGGAGGCGCGCTCGCGGACGGACGCGCGAGGGTCGTCGGGATCAACACGGCCGTCGCCGGGGTTGGGCTCGGTCTCGCGGTCCCGATCGACGACTCCACGCGCAGCATCATGCATGCCCTCATGACGGCGGGCCGGTTCGAGCGCGCGTACATCGGGATCGCCGGCGGTGGGCGGCCGCTGCCGCCGCGGGCCGCGGCGGCGGTCGGTCGCGAGGACGGTGTCGAGGTCATGGAGGTCGTGGACGGCAGCCCCGCTGCGCTGGCCGGCATCAGGTCCGGCGACCTGATCGTCGCCCTCGACGACGTGCCGATCGCGGACGCTCGCGATCTCCAACGGCTGATGGTCGGGGAACGGATCGGCCGGTCGGTGGACGCGCTGGTCTGGCGCGACGGCCAGCTCCGCACGTTCGCGGTGCATCCCGTCGCGCTGACGGCCGCGTAGGGTCGGGGGCATGACGTTCCGTGGCTGGCCCGTGGAAGCCATCGAGTTCTTCGAGGGCCTCGAGGCCGACAACTCCAAGACCTACTGGCAGCGGAACAAAGAGGTCTACGACTCGATGGTTCGCGCCCCGATGGAGGAGCTGCTGGGGGAGATCGAGCCGGAGTTCGGCGAGAGTCGGATCTTCCGACCCTATCGGGACATCCGGTTCAGCGCGGACAAGTCGCCGTACAAGACGAACATCGGAGCGACGGTGGGCGTCGGCTACGTTCAGCTCACGGCCGACGGTCTCGGCGCAGGATCCGGCATGTGGGAGATGGCGCCGGACCAGCTCGATCGCTACCGGGAGGCCGTGAGCGCCACCCGGTCCGGCGGCAAGCTCGTCAACCTGGTGGGGAAGACGCGAGAGGCGGGCATCGACGTATCGGGCCACGACGTCCTGAAGACAGCCCCGAAGGGCTACCCCAAGGATCATCCCCGGATCGAGCTCCTCCGGTACAAGGGCATCATCACGTGGCGGGAGTGGCCCGCAGGCGCGTGGTTGGGGACCAGCAAGGCGAAAGACCGGGTGGTGCAGTTCCTCCGAGCCTCGAAGCCGCTCAACGAGTGGCTTCGAGCCCACGTCGGCCCCTCGACCCTGCCCGAGCGGCGGCGATAGGTTGGGGGCTCACAGGCACCATCGAGGAAGGGAGGACGCATGAACCTGAACAGCATCTTGATCGGGTCCGAGGATCCGAAGGCCTTGGCGGACTACTACACCAAGCTCTTCGGTGCGCCGGGCTGGGACGACGGTGGCTACACCGGCTGGCAGGTCGGCACCGGTTGGGTGACCGTGGGGCCGCACGATCAGGTGAAGGGGAAGAACGCGCAGCCCGGCAGGATCCTGTGGAACATCGAGACCGCGGACGTGAAGGGCGACTTCGAGAAGTTCAAGGCCGCCGGTGCCACGGTGGTGCAGGAGCCGTACAACCCCGGCCAGGAGGGTGACGAGATGCAGGGCTCGATCGCCACGTTCTCGGACCCGGACGACAACTACTTCCAGCTGATGAGCCCGATGGGGCCGCCCGAGGGCTCGTAGGGAACGGATGCTCCTGGAGGAGGTCGCGGCGACGTCGACAGACGTCGCCGCGACCTCGTCCAGACTGAAGAAGGTCGAGCGGATCTCGTCGGTCCTCGCCGACCTGCGGCCCGACGAGGTCCCGATCGCGGTGGCCTACCTCTCCGGCGTCCTGCCGCACGGATCGATCGGCGTCGGATGGGCGTCCCTCCGCGACGTACCGCCTCCCGCCCCCGAGGCGACCCTCGAGCTGGCCAAGGTCGATGAGACGCTCCGCCGGATCGGCGGGCTCGCCGGCGCCGGGTCGAAGGCGGCTCGTGCAGAAGCGCTCCAGGACCTGTTCGCCCGCGCGACCGAGCTGGAACAACGCTTCCTGCGCGGGCTTCTGATGGGCGAGATCCGGCAGGGCGCCCTCGAGGGCGTGATGGTGGACGCCGTCTCGCGCGCGGCGAATGTCCCCCTCGCCGAGGTTCGACGTGCCGCGATGCTGGCGGGTGACCTTGGCGCCGTCGCCGCGGCCGCGATCGAAGGGGGGAGTTCCGCCCTGGCGCGGTTCCGACTCTCGCTCCTCACACCGTTGCAGCCGATGCTCGCTCAGTCAGCCGAGGACGTGCCGTCGGCCTTCGAACGGATCCGGCCGGCCGCCGTCGAATGGAAGCTCGACGGCGCCCGGATCCAGATCCATCGCCTCGGTGACGAGGTCCGCGTGTTCACGCGGAACCTCGCCGACGTGACGGATCGCGTCCCCGAGATCGTGGACGCGATCCGGCGCCTCCCGCTCGAGGCGGCGGTTTTCGACGCAGAGGCGATCGCGCTCAGGGCCGACGGGCGACCCCATCCCTTCGGCCTGACGATGAGCCGGTTCGGGAGCCGCAGCCGCCGCGACCTCGACGAGATGCGCGCGGACTACCCGCTCTCCGCCTTCGTCTTCGACATCCTCCACCTCGACGGGGAGGACCTCATCGATCGCCCGGCCGAACAGCGGTTCGCCGCCCTGGAGGAGCGGCTGCCCGAGGAGCTGCGCGTGACGCGGATCGTGACCGAGGACGCCGAGGAGGCCGAGCACTTCCTCGAAGACGCCCTCGCCCGCGGTCACGAAGGCGTGATGGTGAAGGCGCTCGACGCGCCATACGAAGCGGGGCGGCGAGGGGCGAGCTGGAT
>Ga0307296_10000890_pt1 | contig 14657 bp, 11 predicted proteins | sample ER_DNA_153_FD_194467 | JGI IMG/M metagenome (GOLD analysis project Ga0307296, IMG submission 194467) | Bulk soil microbial communities from the East River watershed near Crested Butte, Colorado, United States - ER_DNA_153 | ecosystem: Environmental > Terrestrial > Soil > Floodplain | place... | reverse complement strand
CACGGCGGGCACGGTCCCGAACACGAACAGGAGGATCACGATCGCGCCGAGGCCGCCGATCAGGGCCTCGAGAAACACGCTCGGGCCGTTGCTGTCGCCACCGCTCGAGGCCTCCTGCAGGGCGTCGCGCCCGGTCAGGTACGAGGTCACCCCGGGCGGCGTCGCCTGCTTCAAGGCGGTCCGCGCCTCGCCGATCTTGACGTTGCCGTTGAACCCCTGGTTGCCGGGCGGGTAGAGCTCGGCGAAGGTCGTGTGGCGGTCGCGGGAGAGGTACGCGCGGCTGCCGGTAGAGAAATAGGAGCTGACACGCGAACCCGGGTTTTGCCTCTCCGCGGCCGCGATCGCCTGCTTGATCCCGGTGACCTTGGTCACGTCGCCGTCGCTGTGGAAGACGGCGACGAGCGGCGCATTCTCGCCGGTTCCGAAGGTCTTCAGCGTCCGTTGGTTCGCCTCGTAAGCCGAGTAGCCCGGGATCGAGAACTGCTCCAGCCAGCGCTTAGAGACCGCGTTTGCGGAGTAGGCGCCGACCAGCGTCAGCACAATCCAGAGGAACACGATTGCGCGCTTGTGGCCGAGCACGAGACGAGCGAGGGCGGTCATAAGCCGCGCACCATAGATATTCGGAACGACCGCGCGCAAGGGCCATATTCCCGGGCTGAATCGGTCCTATACACCTATTCATTCCGCCGGTCGCTCGTGTATCTTCGGAGGCATGGCGATGACGCGAACGATCGAGCTGAGGACGGCGATTCCGGGGCCTAGGTCCCGCGAGATTCTGGCTCGCAAAGAGCGCGTGGTTGCCGACCCGCTGTCCGTCTTTCTCCCCGTCGTGATCGAGGAAGGCCGCGGCGCGACGCTGACCGACGTCGACGGCAATACCTTCATCGACTTCACCGGCGGCGTCGGCTGCCTCAACGTCGGCCATTCACACCCGCGCGTGGTCGAGGCCGCGCAGGAGCAGCTCGCCAAGTTCTCCCACACCGACTTCACGATCGTCCCCTACGAGGTCTACGTCACGCTCGCGGAGCGGCTGATCGCCGCCTCTCCGTTCCGCACGCCGGCCAAGGCGGCGTTCTTCAACGCCGGTACTGAAGCGGTCGAGAATGCGATCAAGTTCGCGCGGGCCTACACCGGTCGCCCGGCGGTGATCGGGTTCGAGGGCGGCTTCCACGGCCGCACGCTGCTGTCGCTTTCGCTGACCTCGAAGACCCATCCGTACAAGGCTGGGCTGGGGCCGTTCGCGCCCGAGGTCTACCGCGTGCCGTTCCCGAACGATTACCGCGGGCCGAGCGCCGACGAGGCGCTCGCGGCCCTCGAGCGCGCGCTGATCACGCAGGTCGCCGCCGAGACGGTCGCGGCGATCGTGATCGAGCCCGTCCAGGGGGAGGGCGGCTTCGTCGTCGCGCCGCAGGCGTTCGTCGACGGCGTCCGCCGGCTCTGCGACGAGCACGGGATCGTCATGGTCGTCGACGAGGTCCAGACGGGCTTCGGGCGCACCGGCAAGCTCTTCGCGATCGAGCACTACGGAATCGAGCCCGATCTGATCACGGTCGCCAAGTCGATCGCCGCCGGGTTGCCGCTGTCGGGCGTGATCGGCAAGGCCGAGATCATGGACGCTCCCGGCGACTCGGCGATCGGCGGCACCTATGTCGGCAATCCTGTCGCGCAGGCGGCGGCGCTTGCCGTGCTCGACGTGATCGAGGACGAGGGCGTCTGCGAGCGCGCCGCTCAGCTCGGTGAGACGATTCGGGCCCGGATGGAATCGTGGCAGGGGCGCTGGCCGCAAATCGGCGATGTCCGCGGCCTCGGCGCGATGCTGGCGATCGAGCTGGTGAAGGAGCCGGCGAACAAGGAGCCGGACGCCGAGACGGCAACCGTGATCGTGGAAGCGGCAGCGGAACGTGGCCTCCTGCTGCTCAAGTCCGGCATCTATTCGAACTGCATCCGCGTACTGGCGCCACTCGTCCTCTCGGATGCCGAGCTCGACGAGGCTCTCAGCGTTTGGGAAGACGCGCTGGACTCAGTGCTGGGTTAGCTCAGTACAGTTGCACCATGAAGGCGCTCGCGCGCGTTGCCTGCGCAGCGGCCGCATTCCTGATCCTCGTCACGGCCGCGGGCGCTGTTCCTGGACGAGCGTATGTTCTGTGGACCGGAAGCAAGGTCTATGTCAGTCGGGCGTGGGTGCTCCAAAACGAGCCGACGGGCCCGAACTCGCGCGTCTTCCGCACGACCGACGGCGGTCGATCGTGGCGGATCGTTTCCAAGCTTGCGACGTACGGGGGGAAGGTTGCGTTTGTCAGTCCGAGAGACGGCTGGCTCGCCGGCCAGCGCCTTTTGCGGACGGTCGACGGTGGCAGGAGCTGGCAGATTCAGCCACTTCCTGCTCCGCACGGCTACAGCGGGCGGCTGGTCCTGCTCACCGCCCCTCGCTTCTTCGGCCGGGATGGCGAGCTTGCCGGCCAGTATGGAGGCGACAAGCCGGTGATCGGCTTCTACCGGACGCGGGACGGAGGTCGCCACTGGTATCTGCTCAGCACGCTGCCGGGCTCGTCGCCGGGAGCCTTTCCCCAGTTCGTTCTCAGTGCGGTCTCCGCCTCGACGGCCTGGCTGCTGACGGCGGGCGCGAAGCCGGCTGTTTACGTCACTCGAGACGGCGGTCGTCGGTGGTCCAGCCACCAGCTGGCCCGCAGGCTCTTCGCGCCGGTTGCGCTGAGCGCGCGCGTGGCTGCGGCGTCCGATTTTCGAGGCAGGCCGTACATCACCCGCGATGGCGGCCGTACCTGGCGGCGTCTGAACCTTTAGGTAGCGGGTCCGGGCATCCTTCATCGCGTGGTCGGGGAACTGATTGCGGGCCGCTACGAGCTCGAGGAGCTTGTCGGCTCAGGTGGCATGTCGAGCGTCTACCGCGCGCACGACCGCCTGCTCGAGCGGACGGTCGCGTTGAAGATCCTCCATGAGCAGTTCACCCGGGATGACGACTACGTCGAGCGGTTTCGCCGGGAAGCACGCGCCGTCGCGCAGCTGGCGCACCCGAACATCGTCACGGTGATCGACCGCGGCGAGCAGGACGGGCGGCAGTTCATTGTCTTCGAGTACGTCAACGGGATGAACCTGAAGGAGCTGATGACTCAGGAAGGCCCGCTGAGCCCTCGCGAGGCGATCGAGCTCGCCCTACAAGTGGCTCGCGGACTTTCGTTTGCGCACGAGAGCGGGCTCGTCCACCGGGACGTCAAGCCGCAGAACGTACTGCTTGACGCGGACGGCCGCGCGAAGGTGACCGACTTCGGAATCGCTCACGCGGTCGACGTCGACGGGATGACGATCACCGGCACGATCATGGGGACGAGCAACTACATCGCGCCGGAGCAGGCCCGCGGCCAGCCGGTCGACGAGCAGACCGACGTCTACTCGCTCGGTTGCGTGCTCTACGAGCTGCTTGCCGGCGAGGTTCCGTTCGACGGCGACAACTTCGTCGCGGTCGCGATGCGGCACGTGAACGACCCAGTGCCCAGCGTCCGCGAGGTTCGGCCTGACGTGCCCCCGCGCCTCGACTGGGCGATCCAGCAGGCGATGGCGAAGGATCACGACGAGCGGTTCGAGTCGATGGCCGACTTCGCGGCCGAGCTCGAGGCGTGCCACGCGGAGCTCGACGGTAACGAAGGCGCCACGATCGTCGTACCGCCGCGGCAGCGACCGCGCGCAAAGTCGCGTCGGGCACGCGCGCCGAGGCGCTGGAGCATCTGGCCACTCGTTTTGCTCGGCGTCGGCCTCGCCGCCGTTGCGGGCGGCCTCTCGGGGGCGATCCTCCTTCAAGGCAACGGCAACAGTGGAACGGGCGCGGCGCCGCCGCGCCCAACCGGCCCCGTTCAGTTCAAGAGCGCCGCAGCCTATGACCCGTTCGGCGACGGGCAGGAGCATGACGAAGCCGCACAGGACGCGATCGACGGGAACGACGCGACGCCCTGGATGACCGAGCACTACAGGAGCTTCACGAAGCAGGGTGTCGGGCTCGTCGTCGGCGCCAACCGTGCCGTGTCCCCCAAGACCATGACGATCCTCACCGACACCCCCGGCTTCACGGCCCAGGTCAAGGCGGGAGACTCGGCGACGGGGCCGTTTCACGCGGTCTCCAACTCGCGGACGATCGCTAGCACGACCGCGACCTTCAGTCTCAACGGCGGCGGCCGCTACTTCCTGGTCTGGATCACCAATCTCGGCGACAACGATCAGGTTCGGATCGACGAGGTGAAGGCGCGCTAAAACTGCAGCCTTGAGCGCCGTTCGTGGCGCTCAAGGGCGAGCTCGACCAAACGGTCGAGTAGCTCCGAATAGGGAATCCCCGAGGCTTCGAACAGCTTGGCGTAGACGCTCGTTGCGGTGAAGCCGGGGATCGTGTTCAGCTCGTTGACGAGCACGACGCCGTCTGCGTCAACGAAGAAATCTACGCGCGCCATCCCGTCGCATTCGGCTGCCACGAAGCTGTCGACCGCGAGGCGCTGGACGCGTTCGATCTGCTCGCTCGAGATTCTCGGCGGGATGATCAGGTCCATACCGCCCTGGTCGTACTTGGCCGAGTAGTCGTACCAGTCGGTGGCGTCGAAGCCGTGAGAGACGATCTCGCCCGGGAGCGACGCGATCGGGGTGCGATTCGAGCCGAGGACGCCGCACTCGACCTCGATTCCCGCGACGAACTCTTCGATCAGCACCTTATCGTCGTGGCGAAAGGCGAGCTTGACCGCCGGCGCGAGCTCCTCCTCCGACCGCACCTTCGTGATCCCGACGGACGAGCCGAGCCGCGCCGGCTTGACGAAGACTGGGTAGCCGTACGGGTTGGCGAGCTCGTCGCCTACGCGCAGGGTGATGTTCCGCGTCACGGGAATCTGGGAGTCGCGCATCACCGCTTTGAACTTGTCCTTGTCCATCGCCAGCGCCGAGCCAAGCACACCCGCACCGACGTACGGCACGTCGGCCAGCTCGAGCAAACCCTGCACGGTGCCGTCCTCGCCGAAGGGTCCGTGCAGGACCGGGATCACGACATCAACATTCGCGAGGGTCGCGGGAACGCTTTCGGTCGGCACCGGGAGCGTCTCGACTGCCGTCCGCCCCTCGCCCTCGTCCAACTCGCCTGTGGCCCCCGGGTCGAGCGCCCGCGACCCGCCGGACTCGAGCTGCCATTTCCCCTCGCGGTCGATCTCCACCGTCACCGCCTCGTAGCGCTCCGGGTCGAGCGACTCCAGCACCGAACGCGCCGACGCCACCGAGATCTCATGCTCGCTCGAGCGGCCCCCGCTGAGGACCGCGACTCGCACCCGCTGGCTCACGGGACAGCCGTTGTCGTGCCGGTGTAGTCGCCGACGAAGATCGTCACCGTGGCCCCGGCCGGGGCGCTCGTTCCGCCCCCTGGCTGCTGGCTGACGACGATTCCCTGCTCGCCGGGGTCGGTCACCGGCTGCTTGACGGACTTCACCTTGAACCCCGAGCCCTGCAGGATCGCCTTTGCGGTCGGCTCGTCCTGGTTGGTGACGTCGGGAACGGGCGTCGTCGCGGTCGAGCCCCGCGAGACGCTGAGCGTCACCGTCGTCCCGGAGCCCACTCTCGTCCCGGCGCCCGGCGACTGCGAGACCACGGTGTCGGCAGGCTGATTCGAGTCGACGAGGGTCTCGGTGGCGTTCAGGCCGGCCCCGAGCAGCGCCGAGCGGGCGCTCGCGTAGGGCTGGCCGACCACGTTCGGGATCTCGATCTGCCTGACCCCCTGCGAGACGTTGATCCGTACCTTCGTGTTCCAGAAGACGCGGCTGTCCCCGGGCGGGTTCTGGGCGGTGACGGTGTCCGGGCTCTGGGACGAATAGACATGGAAGACGGACACCTTCAGGTGCGCGGCTGTCAATGCCGCCACGGCGTCGCTCTGCGCCTTCCCGACGACGTCCGGAATCGTTGTCTTCGGCCTCCCGTTGGAGACGGTGAGCCGGACGGTGTTGCCCTTATCGGTCTTCTCACCGCCGTCGATGCTCTGCGACATCACCGTGCCGGCGGGATAGACCTCGCTGAAGCCGGGGACGGTCTTCGCCTTCAGATCCTTGTCCGTGATCTTCTTGACCGCCTGCGCTTTCTTCAGCCCGACCACGTACGGCACGGCCACCGGCTTATTCGCGTTCAGCTCGTCGCGGATCTTCCCGTAGGCGAACCAGGCCGCGAAGCCGGCGCCGATGAGCAGGAGCAGCACCAGCACCCATGGCCAGATCGAGCGCGACCGCCGAGGGGGCCCCTCGTAGCCGTAGTAGCCGGCCGGCGTCGTCGGCGGAGGCGGCTGCGGTGGCGCGACCTGCGTGGCCCTCGGCGCAATGATCGTCGGCGCCCCCGAGATGCCGGCGCCTGCGAGCACGGCGGTCGCCGCGTCCGTGGTCTCGCTCGAGACCCCGATCCCCCGCTGGATGCGCGCGAGGTCGGCGTTCATCTCCTCCGCGGTCTGGTAGCGGTCCTCGGGATCCTTGGCCAGAGCGCGCAGGACGACCAGATCGAGGTCGGCGGGCACATCGTCGCGTAGCTCGGACGGCGGCACCGGCACCTCGGAGAGGTGCTTCATCGCGATCTCGAGCGGCGTGTCGCCTGTGAAAGGAACGGTGCCGGTGAGCATCTCGTAGAGCACGATCCCGACCGAGTAGACGTCGGAACGCTGGTCGACCGGGGATCCGCGCGCCTGCTCCGGCGAGAGGTATTGGGCGGTGCCGATGATCGAGCCGACCTCGGTCATCTGGCTCGCGCCCGAGCGGGCGATGCCGAAGTCCGTCACCTTCAGCCGCCCGTCGGCATCGACGACGACGTTGTGCGGCTTGATGTCGCGGTGGACGATGCCGTGACGGTGGGCGAAGCCGAGCGCCGCCAGCATCTGGCGCGTGTAGTCGATTGCGATCCGGATCGGCGTTGGGCCGCGGCTGACGATCAGCTCCTTCAGCGACCGCCCGGAGAGGTACTCCATCGCGATGTAGTAGGTGCCCTCGGCCTCGCCGCGGTCGTAGATCGAGACGATGTTCGGGTGGGAAAGACCGGCCGCGTTCTTCGCCTCGCGCCGGAAGCGCTCGATGAAGGAGTCGTCGGCGGCGTGGCGGTCATCGAGGATCTTGATCGCGACGCGGCGGCCGAGCTCCTGGTCCTCGGCGAGGTAGACGTTCGCCATCCCGCCGGCGCCGAGCTTGCGGATGATCCGGTAGCGGCCGTCGAAGACGGAATCGATCAGCGTGTCGCCTGTAACCGCCATAGCCCTACTTCTTCGACCCCGAGCTGAGGACCGCCTGCATCAACAGCTTGGCGATCGGCGCCGCGGTCGTGCCGCCGAAACCGGTCTGGTTCTGGAGCGTTACCGCGACGGCGACCTTCGGATTGTCGGCCGGAGCGAAGCTGATGAACCAGGTCGTGTTGATCCCGGAGGTGCCTGTCTCCGCGGTTCCGGTCTTGCCGGCGACGGAGATTCCCGGGATCGCGGCCGCGCCGCCGGTGCCGTCGTTGACCGCGGCGACCATCATCGAGTTGATCTCGCTCGCGGTCTGGTGCGACATCACGCGGTCCATCTTCTTCGGCTGAACGCGGACGACCGTGTGGCCGCCGGCGTCGACGACACGGTTCAGGACCTGGGGCTCCATCTCCACGCCCCCGTTCGCGACCGTGGAGGCGACCATCGCCATCTGCAGCGGCGTCACGGCAAGGGTCTCCTGTCCGAAGGCGAGCCGGCCGGGGTCGACCTGGGTCGCCGGATGCGAGGGGAAGAAGAGCCGGCCGCCGTGATAGAGACCGCTCGGGAGCTTCTCGTTCGCGGGCGTCTCGATCGGCGGGTCCTTATAGAAGCCGAACTTCTTCATGTACTCGAGGATCGTTCCGGCACCGAGCGCCTTGCCGACGTTGCAGAAGACCGAGTTGATCGAGTGCTGGAGACCCATCGCGAGCGTCGGGTGGCCGAAGGACTCGACGGGTCCGTCGGGGCTCGCGGCGTTCGAGACCTGCTTTCCGTACTCGATGCAGTAGCCGGGGTCGTAGAAGATCGACTCGGGCGTGAACTTGTGCGAATCGAGGGCGGCGGTCGCGGTGACGACCTTGAAAGTCGACCCGGGCGTGAAGAGGCCGTCGGTCGCGCGATTCAGCAGTGGCGCCGCCGGGTGGCACGCGGCGTTGGTTGCCTTGATCTGATTGAAGTGGTTCTCGACCAGGTTCGGGTTGTAGGTCGGCTGCGACGCGAGCGCGTAAACCTTGCCGGTCTTAGGGTTCATCACGACCGCGGCTCCGCACTTGCCCGCGAGCTCTTGCATCGCGAGGCGCTGGACACTCGGGCGGACGCTCAGGACAAGGTCGTTCCCGGTGATCGTGACGCCCTTGATCTTGTCCAGCGTCTTGTTGAAGATCGTGCTGAGGTTTGCGTTCGAGGAGGTCAGGTACGCGTTCTCGGACTGCTCGAGCCCCGCCCGCGACCGGGCCTGGGTCGAGTAGCCAACGAGGTTCGCAAACAGGCGTCCGGTCGGGTAGCGGCGGAAGTAGAGCGTCTGTCCGTCGACCTTGCGCTTGACGTTCGTCGCCAGGATCGTCCCGTCGGCGGCGCGGATCAGCCCGCGCTTGATCCGGAACTGCGCCACCCGCTGGATTGCGTTGTCCTGCTTCTCAGCGAGGCCGGCGGAGGCCCACGTCTGCCAGTAGGTCGTCCCCACGATTAGCGCGGCGAGCAGGATCATGGACGCGACGGCGAGCTTGGTGATCTGCCTGTTCACGTTTGCCTCGGCGCGTTGGCGCGGTTGGAGATCAGGAGCAGGCCGGCGAGCAGGACGAAGTTCGCGACCACGCTCGAGCCGCCGTAGGAGACGAACGGGAGCGTGATTCCCGTCAGCGGGATGATTCGCAGGACCCCACCGACGATGATGAAGGTCTGCAGCGCGAAGCCGAAGGTGAGGCCGGCTCCCGCGAGCTTCGAGAAGCCGTCATCTGCGAGCAGCGCGATTCGCATGCCTCGTAGGACGAACACCATAAAGAGGAGAACCAGGGCCGAGACCCCGATCAGGCCGAGTCCCTGCGCGAGCGCCGAGTAGATGAAGTCCGTGTTCAGGGACGGGATCAGCGGGTGGCCCGCGGAGGTCTCGAGCGTCTCCTTTCCGAGCCCGGTGCCGCCGAAGCCGCCGTTCGCGATCGAATAGAGGGACTTCACGAGCTGGTAGCTGCCGCACTCCTGCCGCAGCTTCATCTCCCCGGTCAGCGCGCAGTAGACCTTGTGGTCGGTCCAGGGATGCAGCCAGATCGTCACGCGCTCGTGCACGTGCGAGACCCGCGTGTAGACGAAGTACGAGCCGCCGAGGAAGAGCGCAAGGCCGATCCCCGTGAACAGCAGCCGGCCTGTCGCCACGTAGAGCATCGCCAGGAAAATCCCGAAGTAGAGGAGTGCAGAGCCGAGGTCGTTCGTCTCGACGAGCACGAGCATCGCGCCGCCCCAGATCAGGAGCAGCGGCCCGAAGTCCTTCAGCCTTCCTTGCGCCAGCACCTCCCGTTTCTCGCGCAGGTAGGCGGCGAGGAAGACGATCAGGCAGAGCTTCGCGATCTCGCCGGGTTGGAATTGGAGCGACCCAAAGTGGATCCAGAGCCGGGCGCCGTTGACGGTGGCGCCGAGTCCCGGCAGCGCGGGGAGCACGAGCAGGCCGATCGCGGTCAGTCCGAAGATGTACTTGTAGCTCTCCAGGCGCCGGTAGTCGCGGCGCAGGCCCCAGAGCGTGCCGGCGAAGACACCCACCGCGATGATGATCCAGACGCCCTGACGAAACGCATCTCCGGGCCGGATGCGGTAGATCTCCGTCAACCCGACCGCGGTCAGGAGAGCCGCGATCGGAAGCAGGTACGGGTCGGCGTACGGCACCGCGTAACGCGCGACCAGGTGCGCGACGAGATAGAGCGCGAGGAAGAACGCCGCGTAGGAGAGCGAGGCGGTCGAGACGACCGACTGGCGGGCGATGTAGACGCTCGCAAAGCCGAGCGCGGTCAGGGCCCCAACGACGACCAGGTTCAGCAGCTCTCGGTTTCGAAGGCTCACCGCTTACCGTCCACGTAGAGTCCATATGACGACCGCGACGACCGCGAGCGCGACCAGGATCAACAGCAGCGCCGGAATCAGGCGGCGGCGGGTGCGGCGCTTCGGTTGAGCGACCTTTTCGGCCTCGCCCGGCGGTACGACCATCGTGTCGAGCGCCGGCACGCGGTCGAGCTCGTCGAGCGTGTCCTCGTCGAGCTCGCCGTCGCCGTCCGCGGTGAGGGCCGGGTACTGAGCCGTCTCCTCGAGCGGCTCTCCGACGTCCTCGCCGATCTCGAAGAAGACGACCGTGATGTTGTCCTCGCCGCCGCCTTTGTTCGCGGCGCGGATCAGCGCTTTCGCCGCCGTTTGCAGGTTGTCGCGGTTCTTCTCGATTGTCCGCAGGATCACGTCGTCCTCGACCATCGAGGTGAGCCCGTCCGAGCAGAGCATGAACAGGTCGCCCGGCGCGGTCTCGATCGAGAAGGTGTCGACGTCGACGTCGGGATCGGTGCCGAGCGCGCGCGTGATCACCGAGCGCTGGGGATGCGTCTCGGCCTCCTCCGGCGAGAGCTTTCCACTGCGGACGAGCTCGGCGACGAGCGAGTGGTCCTCGGTCAACTGCTCGAGCTTGCCGTCACGGATCAAGTATGCGCGTGAGTCGCCGACATGGCCGAAGGCAACGTTCGCGTCGCCGACGAAGGCCACCGTCATCGTCGTCCCCATCCCCGAGGCGGCGGCGTCCTGGCTCGAGCGCTCGTAGACGCGGCGGTTGGCCTCCTGGATCAGCTCGGTGACGCGGCGTTCCCCGCTGCCTGCTGCGGCCTCGTCCTCGCGGACGGCGCCGGCGGCGAGGCTCGAGGCGAGCTCGCCCGCTTGTGCGCCGCCCATGCCGTCTGCGATCGCGAACAGCGGGGGCTCGACGACGTAGGCGTCCTCGTTCCTCCGCCGCTTCCGGCCCGTGTCTGTGCCGTAGCCCAGTTGCGTGACGGTCACGTCTCATACCTCAACTCGGTCTCGCCTACGCGCACGACGTCGCCGGGTGTCAGCTTGCGCGCGCGTGTGAGCTTGATCCCGTTCAGGTACGTGCCGTTCGTAGAGCCGACGTCCTCGACCCACACACCATCGCCGCGCGGCTCGATCCGCGCGTGTTTCGCCGAGGCGTAGTCGTCGCCGTCGAGCGCGACGTCGTTCTGGGGCCCGCGGCCGACGGTGATCGCGACGGAATCGAGCATCCGACCCTCGCCGGGTTCGAGCGTCGGGCTGGAGACGACTACGAGGCGCCCCACCTCGCGCGGGCCGGGGTCGCGGAGTGTCGCCAGATCTCCCGCCTGCGACGGTGCGAGGATGAAGCTCTCCTGCGGCACACGTAGATCCTTGCTGGCGGTGCGGACTATTCGCCAGATGAACAGGTAGAGCAGCACCACGAAGGCGATCTTGAGGATGAGCAGGAGCTCCTCGACCGCGATCGAGGCAAGTGTCACGTCAGCCTCCGGACTCCCGCCGGAAAACGAGCTCGGTCGATCCAACGATGATCGTGTCGCCGGGGCGCAGCTTGGCGCGCTTGAGCCGCCGGCCGTTGATCTCGGTGCCGTTCGTCGAATCGAGGTCGACCACCCAGTACGCGGCGCCCTCCTGCCGAACCTCTGCGTGCCGCCGTGACACGTTGGGGTCCTCGACCTGGATGTCGGCGTCCTTCGAGCGGCCGATCACGACTCGCCGCTTCTCGATTTCGTGCTGTTTACCGTTCCATGAGAGCGTCGCGATCTCCCGCTCGAGCCCGAGCTCCTGTGCAGAGACCGCCTGGGTGTCGGGCTGCTTGGGCTTGTAGACCATCGTCGCGCCCGGCGGGACATCGGGAGCCGGCGCTTCGTCCGGTACGGGGTGCGGCCCGCTGCCCTGCGCCATCCGCGTCGCGATTCCGAACTCCCCGACCTCGAGGTCCTCGTCGGTCTCCATCAGGACCTTCGGCGACGAGAGCATCACGTACTTCTCCCGCCGCGCGTTCTCGGCGAGATAGTCCTGCAACTCGCCGAGCAGCGACTCCTCGTAGCTCGCAAACTGCTCGCGATCCTGAGGGGAGAGGTAGACCGTGTACTCGTTGGGGACGTAGAGCCGGGAGACGGAGATGACTCGATGATCCTCCATCTCCTTGACGAGCTTGCGCGCGAGCTCGACCGGCTGCACGTTCGTCCTGAAAGCACGCCCGAAGACGCCCTCGAACAGCGATTCGATCTTGGCTTCGATGTTCCTGAGCACGGTCATTACAGGGGCTTAGCCCGCACCCGAGTCTAGCTTTCTGTTTTGAAAGCCAGCCCCAGACAAGTGACCAATATCGTGATGACGATTGCGGCGGCCGGCAGTGCCGGACCCGGGACGAGGATGCCGGCCAGAAGGGCGAGTCCGAAAGGCGCGATCCGGCGGCGCCGGATGTGCGGCAGCGCTACCGCGGCGGCGGCGAGGACGATTGCCTCGAACAGAAGTGTCGGCCGGGCGCTCAGGGCGTCCCAGATCGCGTTGGCGGCCGTGAACGGGCTGCGGGTGCTGTTGAGGTCGAGCGCGGGGGCGAAGCTGCCGGTGAAAGGGAGCTTGCCACCTCGGAGCCCGGCGACGAGTCCCGCCACGAGCACCGCCGCGAAGACGTGCACGCCTCGAGCCAACCCGCCGCGAACCCGCTGTGCCGCCAGCGGCAGCAACCCGAGCAGCGAGAGCGGCGCCAGGAGCGGCCCGGCAAGGAAGAAGAGCCCCGTCCGCGCGTTCTTCCAGGAAAGCGCGAGCCAGCCGAGCGCGAGCGCCGCATAGGCCCACGCGAGCCCGGCTGAGAGGTTCCCGAGCGGCAAGACCGGGACCGCGAGGGCGAGCGCGAGGCCGGCTCGCTCGCGGAACAGGGTCGACGCGGCGGCCAGCGCCGCTAGGCCGAGCGGCCACCCGGCCGGATAGAAGGGCAGCGCCGCCGCGCTCGCGCCCGCGAAGAGTCCGGCCGCCGCGGCGGGGGCGAAGCGTCCGGGCGCCGGCGGCGAAATCTGCGGCAGCGTACGCGTACGCTGCTCGCGCCGGTGGCCCGTCGCCCGCAGAGCGGCCCCGAGCCTTTCCGCCGACGGGCGCCTGGCCGGGTCGACCGACAGGGCGCGGTCGACGAGTGCGATCAGCGGGCGAGGAAGGTCGGGCCTGGCCTTCGCCAGCGAGATGGCGCCCGACTCGATCCGCCGCGCGGTGTCGAGCAATGACCCCTTCCAGAACGGGTGCCAGCCGGCGAGCGCCTCCCAGAGCAGGACGCCGACCGCCCAGACGTCCGCGGGCGCGCCCGATTCCTCGCCTCGGAGGCGCTCAGGGGGGATGTAGGCGAGCGTTCCGGGAACGTCTCCGGCGGCGGTCAGCGTCTCTTCCCCGTCCATCCGCGCGAGACCGAAGTCGAGCAAGCGGATCGAGATCTCGTCGCTCTCGGCGAGCAGGATGTTCGACGGCTTCACGTCACGGTGGACGATTCGATGCGCATGGGCGTGCGCGAGCGCCTCGCAGATCTGCGCAGCGACCTCGAGCGCGGCCACGTCGTCGATCGCACCTTCCCGAAGCGCCTGGCGCAAGGTCCGGCCAGGCACGTACTCATAGGCGATGTAGACGTGGCGCGAGTCGCGTGCGAGCGCGTACGCGCGCTGGCAGCCCGGATGGCGGAGCCGCGCGGCGGCGGAGGCCTCTCGCTCGGCCCGGGAGGCCGACTTCCCCTCGCGGGGGACGATCTTGAGCGCCACCTCGACGCCGGTCGGCTCGTCGCGGGCGAGCCAGACCGAGCCGTTGCCGCCGCTGCCGAGCGGTTGCAAAGGGCGGTACCGGCCGAGGACGAGCTCGTTCGGCGCGACGGCGAGGGCCGCTTCTGACACGGACGCTCGTTCGCCGCGGCAGCCGGAAAGCCTTTGAATGGAGGCAGAAGGCGATGCACTCCGAGCCAACGGTTACAGTGGACGCCGCAACTTTTTCCCTGCACGGAGCGATGACCGAGCGCGACACAGACATCGAGTTCGACTTCTTCGAGGAGCCGGAGACCAGGGAGGCCGCCCGGCCGGAGCGGCCGCCGGTGCGCGGCGGCCCGCGACCGCCGATCCGGACGCCCCAGGGCATCACGCCGCTGCTCCGCCTGGTCGGACTGATCGCCTTCGCGATCGTGATCGTCCTGCTGCTCGTCTATGCGGTCGAGGGGTGCCAGTCCTCGAGCAAACACGCCAAGTACGCGAACTACATGACCAAGGTCTCGCAGATCGCGTCGAACTCGCACTCGATCGGCACGCGCCTCGCCTCATTGCTCGGTCAACCCGGCGTGAAGGCGAGCGACGTGCAGACCAAGCTCGCCGGGCTTGCACGCGACGAGCAGCAAGACATCGACACCGCCAGCGCGATCAATCCTCCCGGCCGCCTGCGCGACGAGCACTCACGCCTGATCGACGCGCTCCAGTACCGCTACAGCGGGATCGTCGGCATTTCCGACTCCTTGCGGCAGGCTGTCAGTAGGAAGAATCTCGCGGCCGCTCAGGCCGGCGCGCTGCTCGAGGCGCCGGCTCAGCGCCTGCTCGCGAGCGACGTCGTCTGGGACGACAGCTTCAAGGCTCCTTCGATACAGGTGCTACGCGACCAG
>Ga0307296_10000888_pt1 | contig 14667 bp, 16 predicted proteins | sample ER_DNA_153_FD_194467 | JGI IMG/M metagenome (GOLD analysis project Ga0307296, IMG submission 194467) | Bulk soil microbial communities from the East River watershed near Crested Butte, Colorado, United States - ER_DNA_153 | ecosystem: Environmental > Terrestrial > Soil > Floodplain | place... | reverse complement strand
GCAGCGCTCCACTCGCCAAGATCACCCGAAGAGCGGCCACAACGGCTCGGGCGAGCAAATCCCGATTCAGCGTTTCACCGTAGCCAGTGAACATGACTCGGTCGACCGGCAGAACCTCGGCGCTAGAGCTTCTCGAACGTATCCGCCGCGCACGTCGTGACGACTCTGACCCAATCCTCGTCGCGGTCGCGGGACCCGGAGCCGCCGGAAAGTCGACACTTGCAAGAGCGCTTCAGCAGCAGGCACCGAATGACGTCACTGTCATCGAGTTCGATGACTTCTACCGCCCCTCGTTTTCTCCGCTGCCAGGGGTCGAACTAGGTGCAGGATTCGAGTGGCAACGCCTGCGCAACCAGGTACTTGAACCCTTGCGTGCTGGCCGCGCTGCCCGCTACCAACGCTACGACTGGGACGCCGATGAGATGGGCGCCTGGATTGATGTCCCGCCGCGAGGCATCACCATCGTGGAGGGCATCTACTCGTCACGCGCCGAGTTGTCGCATTTCTACGACTTCGTGATCTGGGTCGATGCGCCTGCCGATCTACGCCTTCAGCGCGGCATCGAGCGAGACGGAGAAGCAGCCCGGGAACGGTGGCTGAAAGAGTGGATCCCTGACGAGGAAGCCTTCATCGCACAGGACGACCCTGTGAGCCGCGCCGACATTCGGGTCTTCGGCTTCCCGCCAAGCTGAACCGCTACCCGCGACTAGGTAGCTTCTGCTCGCGGGCCAGCTTTACGGACAATCACGCACCGTTTATACGGGCTACCTTCACGGGCACTAATCAACTCCGCCCGTGACGCGACGAGAGAAGTCCTGTGAGTTCCCCCCTGCTCCCAAAGTACGTTGGGATTACTCAGGCTTGGGGCAGGTAGCGCGAAGTGGGCTTGCTGAGCTCATCGAAGAACGGTACGCCGCTCGTCAGTACTTCGCATCCGGAGTCGGTGATCAAGACGTTGTCTTCGAGCCGGATCCCGCCGAAGTCGAGCAACGCGTCCACGCGGCCCCAGTCGACTGCGTCTTTGAGTTCCGCTCGTTTCGTCTGATCTCGGAGTAGTGCCGGAATGAAGTAGATCCCTGGCTCGACGGTCATCGTGTAGCCGGTCCGCAACGGCAGATCGACCCGGAGCGGAGGGAAGCCGGCGCCGGGCGCGTCGCGGTCGCGCAGCACGCCGCCCGCGTCTCGTATGCCGAGGCCGACCATATGGCCGACCCCGTGAGGGAAAAAGAGTGAGACCGCGCCGCGCTCGAACAACGACTCGGTCGCACCGCGCAGGATTCCGATAGCGACGAGGCCATCAGCAACAACGTGTGCCGCCGTGCGATGCACGTCGCGCCATTCGACATTTGGCTTGCAGGCTTGGGCCGCTGCGGCGAGAGCCTCTCGAACGACGGCGTAGAGTTCCGCCTGCTCGGGCGTGAACGCGCCGGAGACGGGATATGTCCGGGTGATGTCGCTGGCGTAGCCGCGGTACTCGCCGCCCGCGTCGACGAGCACGAGTTCGCCGGCAGCGAGCGGCCTCGTGGTCGGAGTGAAGTGCAGGACTGCGGAGTGGCTCCCGCCTGCCACGATCGTGCCGAACGCCAAAAAGTCGGCACCGCCGCGGAAGAACTGGGCTTCCAGGTCTATCTGGATCTGACGCTCGGTCTGTCCCTCAGCAATCAACCCGTCGAGCGCGAGAAAGCCCGACCGCGTTGCCTCCTCCGCCGTGCGCATCCGGGCCAGTTCGACGTCGTCTTTGGCACGACGCACATGTGTAAGGGCGTAGCGGAGATCGTCTTCGAAACGAGCGTCAGAGGAGACACCGGGGACCGCGGCGCCCAGGCAACCGCAGCAACGGCCACCCCGCTCCCCGAGCCAGCGTGGCAGTTCGGAGACGTCGTAGACGCCGTCTGGGACGCCCTCCCGGGCGCCTTCGGTGCCGGACCAGACAAGTTCGTCCCGCGTCACTGGCGCCAGGAACTCGGACCAGCCCTCTTTCGGGTCGAACGCGAGGACGCCACCAGGGCGCTCGCGGTCAGTCAAGTAGAAGTACTCCGAATGGCTCCGGAACGGATACGTGTTGTCGTATCTCCCCGGAATCGGGAGCGGCTCGCCGGCGCCGATGACAACGAACCCGTCTGTGAGGTTCCACGCCGCAGCGACAGCCACACGCCGGCGGCTCAAATGCTCAGCGTTGATCAACGTCTCGCCATTGCCCACTTGGCTTACCTTCGCAGGCCGGAGCCACATCTGTCGGGGGCTCTCTGAGAGAGCATCATGGCAACCGTGCGAAGCTCCACTCCGTTCCCGCGCGCACTAGGCAGCCGCCTTCGACGAAGAGGATAGGGAGCTCATCGTCAAGCCGATCTTCCTCCTCGGTGATGCCGGCTTCCCACGTCCGGTCCGATCCCCTACAAGCTCCAGCGTCCGCATTTACAAAGCTGATCTTGCTTCCGCGCATGTAAGCCGACTTGGCGAACAACTCGAGGTCCTCCCCGCCGAGTGACGCCGCCTGATCTGCGCGAGACAACGAGTCATAAGCATCGGACCACGCCCGCCTTGCATAGGACTCACGACCGCGCTCGAGGCTGTCGGCGTACACCACTAGGACTCCGAAGTATGCGACGACACCACCCGCCCCGTACTCGAGTTTCCTCCGCAGAACCGAACCCAAGGACCTGCGCGTCGGGGCCTTTCATGCCAGTGTCCGGCGGCGATCCTAAAGATCATCTCCTGTTTATCCCTTGCGCGAGTATCGGGATAAGAGAGCTGGTAGACCAGGATCGCCGCGTGTGGCCGTAAAAGGTCAATCCTTGAAACAGACAGGTTCAGCGCGCCTGCCGAACCTTACTCTCGCGTCCGCTTTCGGATGACTGGCGCAGACACGTGCGAGACCTTCGGTAGAGATAGACACGCCTCAGACTCCTGTCATTTGTGCGGTTTGCACGAGGCTAGTCCGGTAGTCGACTCGGTTCTTCATTGGCCGCGGGGGGCGATGATCATGGTGAGGTCGGCACCGGAACGGGTTGACCTGGGGCAATCTCCGGTGGCTTTCGTCGCGGGATACGAAGGACGATCCCCATCCACCTCGGCATCCACCAGTTGGCGTCGCCGAGGAGTTTCATCAGGGCCGGCACGAGCAAGGCGCGGATCACCGTGGCGTCGAAGATGATCCCGGCGGCGAGGCCGATCGCGAGCGGCTTGATCTCGTAGCCGGGGCTTGTCGAGAGCACCAGGAAGGAGAACATGAGGACGAGTGCAGCGCTCGTCACGAGCTTGCCGGTTCGTGCCAGCCCGAGTTCGATCGCCTTGTCGGTGGAACCGGTCTCGTCGTAGGCCTCGCGCATGCGCGTGAGCATGAAGACCTCGTAGTCCATCGAAAGCCCAAAGAGGAAGGCGAAGATCATCACCGGAATCCAGGCTGTGATCGAGCCGGTCGCGGGGATGTCCCAGAGCCCGGAGCCGTGGCCCTGCTGAAAGACGAAGACCACGATCCCGAAGGCAGCGGCGAGCGAGAGCAGGTTCAGCAGGATGGCCTTGAGGGCGAGCACCACCGAGCGGAACGCCCGCGTGAGCAGGATCAAGGTCAGCAGCAGGACGAGCCCCAAGACGTACGGGAAGCTGCCGAACAGAGCGTGCAGGAAGTCGCGGTCGACCGCGGCCAGTCCAGTCAGCGTGCCTTTCGTCCCTTTCAGGCTCGCGTTGGCGTCGTCGATGATCGTCTGAATACCGGGCGCCGAGCCGTCGACCGCGGCGAAACCTTCGACGAGCGAGTTCGATCCGCGCTGCCACCCAGGGGGCGCGGATGCCCCGACGACTCCGGGGACTGCGCTCAGCTTCGCTGCTACCGCCTTGGCGTCGCCCCCGTTCTCGACGAGGACGTTGAGCGGCTTCATGACGCCGGGGCTGATCCCCGCAGTGGCGAGCTGGTCGCGAGCGGCGATCGCCGAGCCCGTACCAGGGAACTTCGCCAGCTGCGCTTCGGTCGGGTTCAGCTGCGTGCCGAGACCCGCGAGCCCGGCCACGATCACGAGGCCAACAGCCGCGACTGCCACAGGACGCCGGAGCACGAAGCGCGCCCAGCGGCCCCAAGCGCCGTCCTCGGGATGGCCGCGATCGATGAAGCGACGCGGCATTACCCGGACGCTGTTGATCCGTGGTCCGAGCACGGCGAGCATCGCCGGCAGCAAGGTCAGCGAGGCGAGCACGGAGACGACCGGGATCAACATGCCGCCGAGGCCCATCGACCGGAGCAGCGGCAGCGGCAAGAGCACCATCGCCAAGAGCCCAACCGCCACCGTCGTGCCGGAGATGATCACCGAGTGGCCGGCGTGGGTCATCGTCTCGACGAGCGCCGACTCGACGTCGTTCCCCTCGCGGAGTTCGTCGCGGAAGCGGAAGATCATCAGCAACGCGTAGTCGATCGCAACCCCGAGACCGACCAATGCGATCAAGAACTGGACGATGATCGAGACATCAGTGATGTAGGTCAGGGCCCAGACGAGCGAAAACGTGTTCAGGATCGATGCGACCGCGACGACGAGAGGCGTCAGCACCGCGGGGAGCGTCCCGAAGACGAAGAGGAGGATCAGGAGCGCGCCGACCCCACCGATCAGCGCTTCCAGGAGGATGCTCGACCCGGCGCTCGTGCCTTCGGTGCTTGCTTCTCCGAGCGCGTCGCGTCCGGTCACGTCGACACTGATGCCTACGGGAAGGCCGGTTGCCGCTACGCCGCGGATCTTCCCTGCACCACTTTTCACGTCGAGCCCGGCTCGGCCGGGCATATAGACCTGCAGGAACGTGGTGTGTCGGTCCTGAGACACGTACATCGGGTTGCCGGTCGAGAAGTATGAACTCGTGAGCGCGCCGGGACTCGCTTTCGCGACCCGCGCCATTGCCGCACGCACTGCTGGGCTCTTGCTGACGTCGGCGTGCGAGGAATGGAAGACGACGGTGTTTGGTGACCGGTCACCAGCTCCAAGTGCCTGGAGGGTCCTCTGGCTCCCCTCATAGGCCGGCTGCCCAGGGACGGCAAGGCTCTGGTACCACCGTGAAGAGAGTTGTCCCGCCGCGTAGCCGCCGAACAGCGTCAACGCGATCCATGCGGCAATCACCGGCCAGCGGTACCGCGTTGTGAAGTGGGCAAGACGTCCCAGTCGACTCACCAGGCCCGGCGGCGACGCCGAGTGGGTGTGAATCCTCTGACCCTCCATGGTGACTCCTCTCGAACGGCTTCCCTGCGCACCGGACGGTGCCGCAGTGCGCGTGTTCTCGAGGGTCACTCGCGCCAAGACGGCGAAGGCGGCTATCGAGCCGGCGCGGCAGTACTTGGAACGGTGCTCCTCCTAGTCAGGAACCGCGCGCGGGTCAGCGAATTAGCATGAGTGTAGCTCAGAGTACGCCAGCCGCAAAGCTCCGCCTCGCTGACTTCAGTCTATGCGAGGTCCCGCGCGGATGTAGAGACTTGGCAGCGGCCACAAGCGGCGATCCTGAAGACTCAACTCTCTTATCCCCTCGCACGAGTATCCTTGCTGGGCCGCCCCCGTCGACTAGCGGCCCAGGTCACGGCCCTTTCAAGGCCGTAGCGCGGGTTCGAATCCCGCCGGGGGCACGGGCGGTTAGCTCAGCTGGGAGAGCACCTGCCTTACAAGCAGGGGGTCGCAGGTTCGAGCCCTGCACCGCCCACTCTCGGAAGTCCCGCAAGCATTACCTTTTCTTTGTCCCGTTGCCCGCTACTAAGAGCGCTGGTCGGGCATTTGCAACCCCTGTGCAACCCCGCCGTTCACGATCTGCCGCTCGAACGCGGCGGCTGCGGCCTTCTGCTCGTGCGGGAAGAGGTGCCGGTACCGGCGGAGTAGGAGCGCACCGCCGTCCTTGTGGCCCACGATCGAGGCGATCACGGAGACGTGAACGCCGGCCGAGGCAATCAAGGAGACGAAGCTATGCCGCAGGTCGTGGAAGACGACGCCGCTGTAGTGGCCGTCCGTGACCTCTCCCAGGCCCGCACGTACAGCCGCAGGCCGGATTAGCGTCCCATCAACCGATGGCGGTCGAGCAGGTTTCCGGTCGGACTGGGGAAGACGAGCTCGGTTCCGGGCGGGCGGGCAAGTAGCTGTTCCCGGAGGAGGCGCAGCGCGCTCGGAGCCACGTCGACGACGCGCACACCGGAGCGGGTCTTCGACTCGCGAACACGCACGGTTCCGCGCTGGAAGTCGATGTCTCCGGTCCGAAGCCGCAAGCACTCGCCTTCCCGAAGGCCGGAGGAGGACGTGTCTCGGACCGGCGGCTGCTCGTCACATCGCGGATGGGCCTGATGCAATGCGGGACGGACAGCGCGGTCTCCGGTCGAGTTGTCGGGCCGGGCCCCTCGTCTAGGCGCCCACCCGAGCGGAAGTGACCGCTGGGGTGCTAGTCACTCCTCGGTAGCAAGCGGCGCACGTACCCCAGATTCGCACTTCAATGCGCGGGGGCGGCCGTTTCCGAGCGATGCGGCGGCACCCCGTCGCGTCGCCGCCGTGACGAACATCACTGCGTGCCGGGCACAGCTTCGGTGGAGAGTTGCTGACGGACGAGGCGGAGCCAGAACGCGACGCCGGCGCCGATCGCCTCGTCGTTGAAGTCGTAGTGCGGGGTGTGGACGTTGTGGATTGTGCCGTCCGGCGCCGTGCCGTTGCCCAGGAAGACGAGGGCGCCGGGCGTGGCCTCGAGCATGAGCGCAAAGTCCTCTCCGCCGGTGATCGGCGCCATGTCCGTGGACACGTTCTCCGTGCCGAGCACCGAGCGGGCGGCGCGGGCAACGATGTCGACCTGGTCGGGAGCATTCACGAGCGGCGTCGTAATCCAGGTCACGCGTGCCGTCGCGCCGCACCCGTAGGCCGCGGCGATCGTGTCGGCGAGCTCGTGGATGCGGCGGGCCACCAGGTCCTGGGCCTCCTTGCTGAAGCAGCGCAGGGTGCCGCCGAGCGACAGCTCGGCGGGCATGACGTTCGGCGCGTCGGGGCGCCCGCCGTCGACGTATCCGACGCTGACCACGGCGGTCTCCAGGGCGGGGACGCTGCGCGAGACGATCGTCTGTAGGGCCATGACGTAGGTAGCCTGCGCCACCATCAGGTCCGGCGTCAGGTGCGCGCCTTGGCCGCCGTGGCCGCCGATGCCCGTGAAGATGACGTCGAAGGTCCCGCCGCCGGCCATGATCGGCCCGGTGCCGGTGGCGATCGTCCCCACGGGCAGCCCCGGGGCGGTGTGCAGAGCGTAGACGGCGTCGCACGGGAAGCGCTCGAACAGGCCGTCGTCGAGCATCGCGGACGCCCCGCCCAGGCCCTCCTCCGCGGGCTGGAAGATGACGTGCACCGACCCCCCGAAGTCGCGGTCGGCGGCCAGCCGGCGGGCCGCCCCGAGCAGCACGGCGGTGTGGCCGTCGTGGCCGCATGCATGCATTAGGCCGGGCGTACGCGACGTGTAGGGGAGGCCGGTCTCCTCGACGAGTGACAGCGCATCCATGTCCGCGCGCAGGCCCATGCTTCGGTCGCCGGATCCGACGCCCCGGATCGTTCCGACGAGCCCCGTGCCGCCGATCCCCTCGGTCACGTCGACGCCCGAGTCGCGGAGCGCCGCGGCCACGCGCGCGGCGGTGCGGGTCTCCTGAAAGCCGAGCTCAGGATGCGAATGCAGGTCGCGACGGAACTCGGTCAGCTGCCCGAGCAGGTTGCGGTCGAGTTCGTCGATCGGCCTGGCCATGAGGCCAACGTATCCCGGGCGACGAGCGCGCGCCAGCCCCACCCGCCGCGCGACCGGATGAGCGGAGTCCCAGCGCTCGTTCGCGCTCCGCGGGGATGAGTCCCAGGCGCGGAGTGCCAGCCCCAGGCGCGGAGTCCCAGCCCCAGGCGCGGAGTCCCAGCGCTCGTTCGCGCTCGCGGGGGTACCGGGGCGTGTCTGGGCGGGCCTGAGCGGACGTCTGCGGACCTCTCCATACCTCTGCAGAGCCCTGCGAAGCCAATCGGAGGCCTGGCCCGAGTACGGATAAGTATCGGCTCTGTTACGTCCGAGGCCCTGAGGGGATTTTCATCGGGCTGGCCGAGCAGATCGGCTAGCGGGTTGAACTTTCGCGACGGGAGAGCCCCTCAGGCGTCATTCCCGAACGCTGGCCAGCTAGGGGCGCTTACACTTCTGCGTCCCTCTGCTCTCTGCGTGGGAACCAGCAGTCGCCCGTGAGATTCGCCGCCCCAATCTCGCCCCTTGAGAGCCCCAACGATCACTGGAGACTGGAAACGGGCATACTTGTCTTCGTACCCCCATTCGTTTCGCTTACTCGCGTTTCGGGGTCGTCCTGAGGAACTCATCGTCCTCTGCAGCTAACGTCAACGCGGTGCGGAAGGTTGCAGGGTTAATTCGTAGGGGTCGCTGGATGGCGAACCGGTCCAGTTCCTCTGGCGTCAACGTGCGATCGGCCTGCTCGCGGCGTCTCCCTCGGGCGCGATTGCGGCCGCTGCAAGGCGCATCGGGAACAGGTCCTGAATGTCGAACGCGTACTGCTTGGCCACGCGCCGGCGGCCCCCTTGGGAGTCCCAGCGGTCAGTGAGAATGGCGGAGGACCGACGCCTTCACGAGCAGAAGGGCAACGTGGTCTCGGCCGAGAGGGAGGCGTTGTGCCGGCCGATCTCGAGGTAGTGAGGCCCTCGCCGGAGTGCGCCGAGGCGATCGCCGAGCTCTGCAACGCGCTTGCAGAGGAGCTTTATGGGGAGGCGGTCGTCGGGCCGGAGGAGGTGGCGTACTGGTTCGGTCTACCCGACCTCCAGTTCTGGGTTGCGAAGGGGCCAGACGGTGCGCTCGGCGCTTATGCAGACCTCCAGGAGGAGGACAAATGCCGGCGCTACTGGCTCTACCTGACAGAGCATCCGAGACGGCGCGGTCTCGGGGGTGCCGAGGCACTGCTCGAGGCGGCCGAGAAGTGGGCGCGAGGGCGGGCTGCCCAAGGGGCCCTATTCCGCGGGGTCGTGGCAAGCCCGGACGGGCCGCTCCACGAGCTCTACAAGCGGGCGGACTATCGCTTCATCCGACACTCACTCGAAATGCGCCTGGAGTTAGACGCCGACGATCTGCCGGATCCGCAGTGGCCGGAGGGAATCCGCGTCCGCGCGTTCGATGCCGCTGAGGACGAGCAAGCCGCGTACGAGGCTGGCATGGAAGCATTCGAGGATCACTGGGAGTTCGTCCGAGAGCCGTTCGATAAGTGGCGGGCTTGGATGGTCGAGCACCCGCGCTTTGACCCCTCGCTCTGGTTTCTCGCTGAGGACGGCGGCCAAATCGCCGGATGCTGCCTCGGGGGCGTGCACGCCTCCGGTGATCGCTCCTTCGGCTACGTCTTCTCGCTCGCTGTCCGACGGCCCTGGCGAAAGCGTGGGCTCGGGCTCGCTCTCCTGCAGCACGCATTCCGCGAATTCCACAACCGCGGGATGACGCGGGCGGGACTTGACGTCGACGCCGAAAACCTGACCGGCGCGGTTCGCCTCTACGAGCGCGCCGGCATGCACATTGTGAAGCGACAGGACATCTACGAGAAGGCGCTGCGCACTGAGGCTCGAGCACCCTGACCCAATCTCTCAGTCACCAGCGGGATCGAGATGCGCAACCAGAGCGAGGCCTTCCGAAGGATGAACTTGCCCGCGTGAGCGACGAGCTTGGACGCGCCCGCGACGCCCTGGCGGGGGAAACGGGCATCTCGGCGCGGGTCGCCGCTTTTGCGTCGGGTGATCCGGCGGCCGACATAAGCCGCTTGGCCAGCCTTCACGAAGTAGACCTTGTACTTGGTTCGGGTCGTAAGCGCTAGCACGAGACGGGGCGCGGTCACGATCTTCTGCGCTCGGGATGGGCGCCCACTCGCCCGGCCTCGAAGGGCGCTTTAGGCGGCGTCGACAGCGCTCTTGTCCGGGACGACGGCCACGCGCTGCACGAGCCCAAGGAAGAAAGGCTCCGAGAACCCGGCCGCAAAGGCGAGCAAGGCTCGGCCCGCCCAGTGCCCGGAATCGTCGCGGCCGATGTCCAGCGCCCCGCTCTCCATGAGAAGTAGGACGACCAGGCCCGCGGTCGCGCCCACCAGCGGCTGGACGCGCATTGCCGGCCAGAATGAGCGCAGATCGTCCAGGTCGCGGAGGTCGTCGCGGATGCGCATGGTTCCACTCAGTGTCGCGCCCAAGGCACCGGCGGTTCCGGCGACCGCGACCGCCTTCCAAACGTCGTTCGCCGCCACGTAGCCGATCGCGATGACGAGCGCTGCCTGGAGCGCGAGCAGGGCCGGCGCGAGCGCGTTCAAGTAGCGGCATTTCTGTCCCGCCCTGGCGCGTCGATCACGGCCAGCCTCTGTTCGCTGCGAATAGAGAAACGAAAGCTTCTCAGCTGCCTGTCTGTGCAGCGTCTCGTTCGGCTGGCGCTTGCGGTAGTTGCTCCTCATGAGCGCGAGCTCATCCTCCTCGAAGTGCTGGTTCCATCCGTGCCAGCGCGAGTTGTCCTTCGCCCGTTGGGCTTCGTAATCCAGTTGTGCCGCGACGTACTCGCCGTTGGCGAGGAACGGAATCATTGCCTTGACCTCGCCGCAGAGCTCCCAGGCCGAGTCGATCGTGAGCGAGTCGACAGGCACGTCGACAACATCGCGGAAACGGGCTTCGATCTCGTCCGTACGAAGCGAGAGTGAGTCGGGCGGGACTGCGAGGACGCGACGTGCTTCGCCGACCGTCCCTTTGACGTATCCGAGCGCCTTCTTGAGTTCAGGACTTCCGACCTTCCGTTGCCAGCGAGACGGAGCAAGGAGCTCGGCGAGGGTCGGACGCGGGACGTCGGAGGAGGACTTGGCACTCAGGCCATGTGCGATGCGTGCCAAGGTATGCCACGGGACATGTCGCGTCACGGCCCGTCCTCCATGCAAGGTCTGCGTGCTCATCTGCCTTCGAGACGGCCGGGACCTGTGATCTCTTCCTCGCCGCATCTGTAAACGCCGGCCGGAACATCTTGCATGGCCCCCAGCCTTACACTCGTCAACTTCGATCGCCCAAGGCAAACGAGCGCATCTTCGACCCCAAAAAAGAGAACCGTCGACCCCCGTGAAAGTGGCTTGAATAAACGGGTTCGAGCCGCTGCAGGGGTGCAACAGGGGTTCAGGGGGTGCTATATCCGACCGCCTCCGGACGGACGTTCAGAATCGCAACCCGGCCCGGCCCTCTTTGGGAGTCCCAACCGTCAGTGAGGAGGCAGACGAGTCTTAAACCCCAAAAAGAGAATCGTCGACGCCCGTGAAAGTGGCTTGAACAAGCGGAAATCGGGGCGCCGCAGGGGTGCAATAGGGGTTCAAGGGGGTGCAATGTCCAGCCCGCCTCCGAGCGGACATTCAAAATCGTGACCCGGCTCGGCCTCCTTGGGAGTCCAACCGTCAGTGAGAAAGGGCAAACGAGCGCATCTTCGACTCCAAAAAGAGGGTCTCACCCCCGCTCGAATGGCTTGAACACAGTGGTCGCGGAGCCCGCTTCGGGTCGGAAAACGGCTGCGGAGCGACTCCTTGGTAGGACGCATGGTAGTTACCCCCCTCGACGTCCTTCACACAGTGCCGCCCAAGGCCTCATCGGCGGCGGTGAGGCTCTCCTACGCGGGGACGCTGATCGAGTCGTGACACGCGCGCCCGTTGTACGCTTGACCGCGAGATGAAGGGAGTGAGGGCCCGCCACCGCGACCGCCTGCTCGAGCTCGACGAGGTCGAACGGCGACTGAAGCCGTTCGGGCGCCGGTACCTGGGCGTCCGCGAGATCCCGCTCGATGCGCTCGTCGGCACAGACGGCCGCGCCAGCGCGTTCACCCGCGACTTCCGCCCGCTTCACGCCTTCAGCCGCGACCGGCTGCGCTCGCTCGAAAGCGCGTTCGCCGACGGCGCCTTCCCGCCGATCGTTACGGTCAAGCTCGGTGAGACGTACTTCGTGATCGACGGTCACCACCGCGCCGCGCTCGCGCGGCGTGGAGGCGCAGAGTGGATCGACGCCGACGTGACCGAGCTCATCGCGCGCGTCCCTCTCCCGGCCGGGGCGGACATGCTCGAGGTCGTCCTCCGGCAGCTGGAGCGGATCTTCCTCGAGGACAGCGGGCTTGCCGAGGCGCGCCCCGGCGTGCGCGTCTCGGTAAGCCGGCCCGCGCACTACCTCGAGCTGCTAGAGAACATCCAGGTGCACGGCTACCACATGATGCGAGAACGCGGACGCGTGCATGAGAACGCAGAGATCGCGGCGAACTGGTACGACGCGATCTACACGCCGACGCTCGCCGCGATCGACCGCCTGCGCCTCGGCCACCTATACCGGGACGCGCCGCCCGGGGACCTGTTCCTCGTTCTCCACCGGCACCGGCGGGATGCGTTCCCCTCGACCGGCTGCCCGCACCTCGCGCAGACCGTCGTCTCGGTGATCGGCGACGGCGGGCGCCGCCGCCGGCTGCGGTTGCCGGGCCGCGGGAGCCGATCGCCGGCCTAGCGGTAGACCATCCGCTCCCTCGAGCGGGAGGCAGGCGAGACGATGATCCGCGAGGTTCGGGAAGACGAGCCCGTGCTGGCCGTGGTTCTGTCGGGTCGAGGCGATCGAGTTCGGCTAGGGCTTACGCGAGCTAAGCCAGGCATCCGAGCAAATCTGGTACTTCCGCTGCAAGCATGAGGGTGTTAGCCTGGCGAGGCGGGGAGCTGCGTACCCCTCCGCATTGGGAAGGCGCGTCCCTTACCCCCCGACGCCCCCCAGCTCCCGCACAAACTCCTAACGTCTCGGACGCGACTAGGCGTCGCCGCGTCCACGTGCCCAAGCCCAGCGTTTGAAGAGTTCGTCGAGCGCCTCATCCGAAATTGGGGCAGTTTCCGCCTCAAGGCGGGTTAGGCGCTCGGAGAGGTCAGACACGGCTTCCTTCAGTTTCTCAACCTCGTCCTTGTTCGCCATGCCGCCCGCCCATTCCCACACGGCATCTCTGACGTGGCTCCTGCCGCGCCTCCGTTCGCGACGAAGCGCCCATACTCAGAAGGCGAACGTGCAGATGGCTACCAAAAGGTTCAGAGCCGACAACGCCAGGGCCAGATGCGACAGCGACCACACATCCACTTCATCGACGAACGCCGCAACAACGAACACGCGCACGAGACTCTTGAAAATATCGAAGTTAACGGAGAGCCCGTTCATCTTCTCCCCCGTAAGAAGATGAGCTCGGCGCCGTCACTTGAGCTGATCCGGTTGTCCCCCGGGCTCTCCGCCACAAATTATGCGCCGCTGAGGTTTTGCTAAACCGCCCCTGACAATTCGCTTACCGACTCTGTAGTGCGGCGCGTATCGGTGTCGCGCTAATGTCACGTCATGCGTCGGGTCGGCGGGAGTGGACAAGTTGGATGGGCGGCCGGGTCGATACGCGACCAGGTCAATCAGCGGGTCTACGAGCTGTCGGTCGAGCATCCTGGGCCGTTCCCGACTGAATTTCTGTGTGAGTGCGGCGAGATTGACTGCCCCGCGTTCGTCAGGCTCAGCCTCCTCGAATACGAGGAGGCCCGCACGGCAAGACGGCCGATCCTCGCCCCCGGACACACGCAGGCGTAGGGCATAGCTGGCAAACTCCCTGACCACATGGCCCGCACTGAAAAAGAAGAAGTCGCGCTCCTGAAGATCCTCATCGCTGCCGGTGAGCGAGCGATCGAGGCGTTCCAGGCAAGCGCGAACATCACGGACGAGCAGCTGCTCGCAGACTTGGAGCGCGTGATAAAACGCTCGCGAGCCGAACTCGCCGCGCTCACCGATATCGCCAATCCCTCCTAGAAGCGATTGGCGAACTACCTAACGGTGCGAACGTAGACGACCCGGGGCCCTTGAACGGCTCGCTCCCCACAATTTCCCGGATCGCGTTCGTAATCGACGGAACAGGTGCTGCTGGCGGGCGGCACCCCCCTGCTTCTCTCGATCGTCGGCATCGTGAACCAACCCCTTTTTCCCAGCGCGCGCCGAAGGTGACCTCGGTCCTCCCGGCCAGACCAGCCGTGCCGAAAGGTTGGGCTAAAAGAAGCACGCCCGCAGCTAGAGACATTCAGTACCCCCTAAAGCCTTGGAGTTGAACCCACCGCCCCGGCCTACTGGGGGGCTGAGTGTGACCGGGAGGGGGTCGTCGTTCGCTAACCCGGCTTCCGAGCGATCTCGTAGTCGCGCAGCGAGCCGACAGCCTCTTCTCCCTCGCTTCGTTGATGGCCGGCGATCGTCAGGAAGTGGTTTGGCCTTGCCGCGACAGCGTCCCACTCCCTGGTGGTGACTTCCACTTGACCGTGACAGTCGATGCTTGCGCACTCGCACATGAATGGGACGTCCGTCTTGAGCCCGATCTTCTTGGCCGCGTCCCGCAGGTGCGCGTTTCCGCGTCGGAACGTCTTCTGGTTTTCCTCTAGGTGGGTGTCCCGGCCCATGTTGTCAGCCTGCCCTGACCATGAAACGGAAAACCACTGGCGGTTGAAGCGCGGGCTTCAGGCTGCTGCCAACGCACGTAAGATCCGAACGCATTGATGCCCGGGCCGAACGGGCCGGCAAGAACGAGGCGGTCTTCCGCGAGGTCAACGAGCGGATCAGCGACGTAACACGTGAGAACGCCGCCGAGTACCTCTGCGAGTGCGCGACCGCAACCTGCACCGAGACATTTCAGATG
>Ga0307296_10000887_pt1 | contig 14669 bp, 14 predicted proteins | sample ER_DNA_153_FD_194467 | JGI IMG/M metagenome (GOLD analysis project Ga0307296, IMG submission 194467) | Bulk soil microbial communities from the East River watershed near Crested Butte, Colorado, United States - ER_DNA_153 | ecosystem: Environmental > Terrestrial > Soil > Floodplain | place... | reverse complement strand
ACTACCAGGTGGCCCAGCAGCTCGAGCACGCCATCGAGACGGGCGAGCTAGCCTCGGGGACCCGCCTGGACGGCGAGCTGGCCCTGGCCACCCAGCTCGGGGTGTCGCGGCCCACGCTGCGCCGGGCCATCGAGTACCTGGTCGACCGCGGCTACCTGGTCCGCCGGCGGGCCGTCGGCACCCAGGTGGTCCACCCCAAGGTGCGGCGGCCGGTCGAGCTGTCCAGCCTCTACGACGACCTGACGGCCAGCCGCAAGAACCCTCGGACCACGGTGCTGTCGATCGACCAGGTTTCGGCGACCGACGCCGTCGCCCACGCCCTTGGGCTGGAGGACGGGGTCGACGTGCTGGCCCTCGAACGGCTGCGCTACGCCGACGGCCAGCCGCTGGCCATCATGCGCAACTGGCTCCCGCTCGGGATGGTCGAGCTGGACGCCCAGCGGCTGGAGCGGACCGGCCTGTACCAGCTGATGCGAAACGCCGGGGTCACCCTGCATCTGGCCTCCCAGACGATCGGGGCCAGAGGGGCCACCACCGCCGAGGCCCGGCTGCTCCAGGCGCACAAGGGCGAGCCCCTGCTGACCATGGAGCGCACCACGTATAACGAAAATGGTCAGCCGGTTGAGCTTGCGGACCACATCTACCGGGCAAGCTTGTACTCGTTCGAGATCGTTCTCGTCACCCGGTAGGACTCCGACAGGAGGGAGGGCCCCCTGATGGCCACCATGGACGGACAGGTCGCGCTCGTCACCGGAGGCGCCCGCGGGATCGGGTTGGCGATCAGCACCCGGCTCGCCGAGCGCGGGGTCAAGGTGGCGGTCGGCTACTCTCACGGCGCGGACACGGCCAAGCAGTTCGCCGCCGCGCATGAGGGGTCGACCATCCACCAGGGCAACATCGGCGTGGCCGCCGACTGTGAGCGGGTCATCTCCGAGGTGCTGGAGCAGCACGGGCAGCTGGACATCCTGGTGAACAACGCCGGCATCACCATCGACCGGACCGTTCGCAAGATGTCGCCCGAGGACTGGGACCGGGTCATCCACGTCAACCTGTCCGGTGCCTTCTACCTGGCTCGGGCGGTGCTGCAGCACATGCTGGACCGCGGCTACGGCCGGATCATCAACATCAGCTCGGTGATCGGCGAGAAGGGCAACATCGGCCAGGCCAACTACGCCGCCGCCAAGTCGGGGCTGTTCGGGCTGACCAACAGCCTGGCCCTTGAGACGGCCCGCAAGGGGATCACGGTCAACTCGGTCGCGCCCGGGTTCATCGCCACCGAGATGGTCTCGGCCATGCCCGAGGAGGTCCTGAACAAGGTGATCGCTCAGATCCCGGTCGGCCGGCTGGGGGAGCCGGAGGAGATCGCCCGGGTGGTCGAGTTCCTTGCCGACCCCGAGTCGGGGTACATCACCGGGGAGATGTACGGGATCAACGGCGGACTGTACATGTGAGGTTGCGAAAGCGAGGAGTGTGAAAGATGGCTGCAGGACGTGAGGTCGTTGTCGTTTCCGGGGTCCGCACGGCCGTCGGGAAGTACGGGGGGAGCTTGAAGGACATGCCGCCGGCCGACCTCGGGGCGGCGGTGGTCAGGGAGGCCGTCAGCCGGTCGGGGGTCGAGCCGGCCGACGTCGGGCACGTGGTGTTCGGCAACGTGATCCATACCGAGACCCGCGACATGTACCTGTCCCGGGTGGCGTCGGTCAACGGGGGCCTCCCGGTGGAGACGCCCGCCTTCACCCTCAACCGGCTGTGCGGGTCGGGGCTCCAGGCGATCGTCTCGGCCGCCCAGATGGTCATGCTGGGCGACACCGAGGTCGCCCTGGCGGGAGGGTCCGAGGTGATGAGCCGGGGCCTGTACGGGGTGCCGGCGATGCGCTGGGGCGCCCGCATGGGCGAGACGTCGGCCGTCGACATGATGGTCGGGGCGCTGACCGACCCCTTCGACGACTGCCACATGGGGGTCACGGCCGAGAACGTGGCCGGCAAGTGGGGCATCTCCCGCGAGGACCAGGACGCGCTGGCCGTACAGAGCCACCAGCGGGCGGCCAAGGCCACGGCCGAGGGGTACTTCAAGGAGCAGATCCTCCCGATCGAGCTCAAGTCCCGCAAGGGCACGGTCGTCTTCGACACCGACGAGCACATCCGGGGCGACGCCTCCATGGAGGGCATGGCCAAGCTGCGGCCGGTGTTCGACAAGAGCGGCTCGGTGACCGCCGGCAACGCCGCCGGGATCAACGACGCCGCCGCCGCGGTGGTGCTGTGCGACGCCGAGGTGGCCGAGCGCAAGGGCCTGGAGCCGCTTGGGCGCCTCGTCGCCTACGCCCACGCCGGGGTCGAGCCCAAGTACATGGGCATCGGCCCGATACCGGCGGTCCGGCTGGTGCTGGAGAAGGCCAACCTCAAGGTCGATGACATCGACGTGTTCGAGGTCAACGAGGCGTTCGCGGCCCAGGCACTGGCCGTGGTCCGCGACCTCAGCCTGCCCGAGGACCGCACCAACCCCAACGGCTCCGGCGTCTCCCTCGGCCACCCCATCGGGGCCACCGGCTGCATCCTCACCGTCAAGGCCCTGTACGAGCTGAAGCGCACCGGGGGCCGCCGCGCGCTGGTCACCATGTGCATCGGCGGGGGCCAGGGCATCGCCGCGATCTTCGAGCGGGCCGCGTGAGCGCCTAGAACGCGAGGGCACCAGGGCGAGCGGACACGGGCCGTCCTACCCTCGGCGTATCCCCGGGCCCTACTTCTCGTGGACGTAGGAACCGGGGGCGTCGGCGAGTGGGGGGTGCCGGTCGCTGCCCATGGGCGGGGGCTTGCGGCGCTGGCCGCCGTGGGCCTTGGCCCAGCCGACCCAGTCCTCCCACCACGAGCCCTGGTGCTCGGTGCCGCCGGCCAGCCAGACGTTGGGGTCGGGCGGGGTCTCGTCGTTGGTCCAGTGGCGCGCCTTGGGGCTGGGCGGGTTGACGATGCCGGCGATGTGGCCCGAGGAGCTGAGCACGAACCGGGTGTCGCCCTTGACCAGCTGGGTGGTGTTGTACGAGGACGTCCAGGGGGTGATGTGGTCGGTCACGGCCCCGACCAGGTACAGGTCCTGGGTCACCGCGTCCAGGTTGAGGCGCACCCCGGCCAGCTCCATCTCGCCCCGCGTGAGCTGGTTCTCCAGGTAGCAGGTGCGCAGGTAGAACGAGTGCATGGCCGCGGGCATGCGGGTCGAGTCGGCGTTCCAGGCCAGGATGTCGAAGGCCGGCGGGTCCTCGCCCATGAGCCAGTTGCTGGCCACGTAGTTCCAGATCAGGTCGTTGGCCCGCAGCAGGTCGAAGGTGGTGGCCATCTCGCGGCCCTCGAGGTAGCCCTGGCGGGCCATCTTGGCCTCCAGGCGCTCGACCGTCTCGGCGTCGGTGAAGGTCCCCAGCACCCCGGGCGAGGAGAAGTCGATCAGGGTGTTGAGCAGGGTCGCCGACCGGACCCGCTGGTCGCCGATGGCGTCCAGGTAGGCGATCAGCATGGTGGTCAGGGTGCCGCCCAGACACAGCCCGACCACGTTGGCCTGGGGCGCCCCGGTGATGTCGCGGACCACGTCCAGGGCGGTCACCGGGCCCTGGAGCAGGTAGTCGTCCAGCTTGATCCCGCGCATGGTCTGGTCGGGGTTGCGGTAGCTGATGGCGAACACGGTGTGGCCGTGGTCGACCGCCCACTGGATGAAGCTGCGCCCGGGGGCCAGGTCCATCACGTAGTACTTGTTGATCCAGGGCGGGCTGCACAGGATCGGCGTCTCGTAGGTGGTGCGGGTCGTCGGCTCGTACTGGAGCAGCTCCATCAGGGAGTTGCGGAACACCACCTTGCCCTTGGTGGCGGCCAGGTTCTCGCCCAGGGTGAACGGGGTGGTGTCGACCTGGCGCGGCTTGCCGCCGTTGCTGACCAGGTCGTCCAGGAAGTTGTTGAGCCCCTTGGCGGCGCTGCGCCCGCCGGTGTCGAAGGCCCGCTTGAGCGCGGCCGGGTTGGTGGCCAGGAAGTTCGAGGGCGCCATGGCGTCGATCAGCAGCTGGGTGGCCAGCTCGGCCTTGCCCTGCCAGCGCGGCCCCAGCTCGGCCGCGGCCACCAGCTCCCTGGCCAGCCGGGCCGTCAGCAGGTAGCCCTGCTGGAGCCCGAAGAACAGGGGGTTGCCGTCCCAGGCGGTGTCGGCGAAGCGGCGGTCCCTGGCCGACGGCGGGATCGGGGGGCTGTTCTGGGCCCCGAGGAACCTGGCCGCGCCGACCGCGCCGGTGGCGGCCAGGCCGGCGGCGTACCGCAGCCCGGCCAGCGCCCCGCCGAAGGGATGGCGGGCCAGTCCGGCCCCCACCTCGGCCATCGCCCGGGCCAGTGAGACCGGGTCGACGCTGGCCACCAGCCCGGCCTCGGGGCCAAGGGCCTCGGCCGCGCGCTCGGCGACCCGTTCGGCGTCCTGTCGGTCCATCCCATGGTCACTATGACGAGCAGCCGCGTACTACGTCAACTGGCCCCGGAAAGCACGACGAGGCCCTGGATGGGCCTCGTCATACCGGGGGATTCCCGTTCGGGGGGACTGGGTCAGCTCTTGACGCTCCTGGCGGCCTTGGTGCCCTCCGCCTCGATCCGCTCGTAGAGGGGGGTGGTCACCTCGAGCGCCTTGTGCAGGAACTCGCGCTGGGCCTTGAGCAGCTCGGCGGCGAAGTCGTAGGCGGTGTCGACCAGCTCGGCCGGGGAGGGGTAGCGCTCGGCGCCAGGCCAGGCAGCGGTGCGGGGCACGAACTGCTCGGCCGCCTCGGTCCAGCTGCGCAGGCCGTCGACGACGGCCTCCTGGCCCTTGCGGATGGTGTCGAGGACCTGGCCCTGCAGGTCGTCGGTGGCGGTCTTGGTGGTGGCCAAGGTGCTTCCTTTCCGTGAAGTCGTTCTCCGTGGAGTCGTTCCGTGCGCAAACTATACTTAGCACACCGATGGTTTGTCAAGTGCTAGCATCATCCGGAGATGAACGACCTGTGGAAGTCGCAGATGGAGGCCCTCGGCTCCTTCATCCGGACCCAGCGCAAGATGGCCGACCTGTCGCTGCGGGAGCTGGCCGAGATGACCGAGGTCTCCAACCCGTACCTCAGCCAGCTGGAGCGGGGCCTGCACCAGCCGTCGGTCCGGGTCCTCAAGGCGATCGCCGACGCCCTCAACGTGTCCGCCGAGACCCTCCTGGTCCAGGCCGGCCTGCTGGAGGACGGGGGCGGGGAGGCCGAGGCCGCCCGGTCCTCGGTCGAGTCGGCCATCCGCACCGACCCGGTGCTGTCCGACGACCAGAAAGACGCCCTGATCAACGTCTACCGGACCATGGCCCGCGACCGCCGGTCGGGCTGACAACCGGCCGTCACAGGACGTGGGCGGCCGAGCGGCGCAGCAGCAGGGTCGCGGCCAGGCAGGCGAGCACGACCGCGAGCACGCTGGTCGGGATGACCGCCGGCGTGCTGGCGTCCACCAGCCGGCCGATCGCCACCGGCACGATCACCCCGCCCAGGTTGGCGGCGGCGAACACCATGGCCGTCGTCCCCCGCGCCCCCGGCGCGGCCAGGGCCAGCCAGGCCAGGGCGGTGGGGAACACCGGCCCCAGGGCCAGGCCGGTCAGGGTGTAGGCGGCCGGGGCGAGCCCGGGCAGGTGGGCCAGGCCCAGCCCGGCCGCGGCCGCCAGCAGGGCGGCGGCGACCAGCACCGGCGGGGCGACCCGCAGGGCCAGCGGGATGGCCAGCAGCCGGCCGGTGGTGATGGCCGCCCAGTAGCCGGCCGTCCAGGTGGCCGCCGCCGCCGCGCCGATGCCGCCGGCCAGCAGGCTGGTCGTCTCCCAGCCGCCGACGCCGCTCTCGGTCCCCACGTACAGCGCGCACAGGGCCACGAACCCGCCCACCAGCCCGGACGGCGGCCGGTCGCGGCCCGGCTCCGGTGGCGCGGGCGCCGCCCCCGGCAGGTCCCGGGTGAGGGAGAGGGCCACCACGGCCAGCAGGGCCATGGCGCAGAACGGCAGCCGGTACCCACCGGTGGCGGCGACGGCCAGCGGCCCGACGACGGCGCCGGCGCCGAAGGTGGCGCCGAGCAGGTTGAGCATGGCCGGGGCCCGCTCGCCGAAGGCGTCGGCGAGCAGCACGTTGATCTCGACCACCACCACCCCGAAGCCGACCCCGAGCCCGAACGCCGCCGCTAGGACGACCGGCCAGGTGGGGGCGAAGGCGATCCCGGCCGCGCCCGCGACCAGCAGGGCGGTCGCGGCCCGCAGCCAGGTCCGGGCGGCCAGGCGCCGTTCCAGCCCCCACCAGGCGATCCCGGTCATGGCCCCGGCGAAGTGGGCGCTGAGGACCAGCGCCGACCCGCCGCCGCCCACCCCGTAGGCCTGCCGGAGCTGCGGGATGGCCGGGCCGTACAGCGACAGCAGCAGCCCCGCCGCCGCCCCCAGGACCAGCACCCCGACGGTGCTGGTGCGGCTCACAGTTCCTCGGCGCCGGTGATGCGCGCGGTGGCCTCCTGCTGGCGGCGGGCGGCCTCGGTGAGGAAGTGGAGGATCACCTCGAGCTGCTCGTCGCTGTAGCCGGCGTACAGCTCCTGGAGCGAGCGGGCCCAGTCGGCGAACATCGGGGCCACGCGGGCGTACATGCGCTCCACGTCGACCTCGACCAGGATGCTGCGCCGGTCGCTGGGGTTCTGGATGCGCCTGGCGAAGCCCTTGTGCTCCAGCCGGTTGATCAGCCCGGTCACCGACGCCGGGGCCAGCCCCGACTGCCTGGCCAGCTCGCCGGCGGTGAGCGGCCCGGAGCGTTCCAGCAGGTCGAGCGCCTTCTCCTCGCTGGCGCTGAGCCCCTGCCTGGTGGCCACGGCGGTGTGGAACATCACCGTGGCCACGCTGGAGGCCCGGCCGGCCATCTCGAGCTGCTCGAGCAGCTCGGCCCGCCGGCCGGTCCGGGTCCGGGCGCCGTCCGGTTCCGAGGGGGTTGTCATGCCGGCCAGTGTAGCTTATATTTAGTTCGTCCAAACGAAATATCTGTCGGAGGAGCAGTCAGATGGTCAAGGCACTGATCGCCGGGGGCGGCATCGCCGGCCCGGTCACCGCGATGGCGCTCCAGCGCGCCGGCATCGAGGCGGTGGTCTACGAGGCCCACGTCCCCGGGACCGGCGACGCCGGCTCCTACCTCACCGTGGCCACCAACGGCCTGGACGCCCTGCGGGCCATCGACGCCGACAAGCCGGTGCTGGCCGCCGGCTTCCCGACCCCGGCCAACGTGCTGCTGAGCGGCACCGGGCGGCGGCTGGGAGTCGTCAGCAACGGCGGCCGGCTGGCCGACGGGACCGTGGCCCACACCATCAGGCGGCCCCGGCTCTACCGGGCCCTGCACGACGAGGCGGCCGCCCGCGGCATCCGCACCGAGTACGGCCGGCGGCTGGTCGGGGCCGAGGTCACCGCCGACGGCGTGGTGGCCGCCTTCGAGGACGGCACCCGGGCCACCGGCGACCTGCTCGTCGGCGCCGACGGGGTCCACTCGGCGACCCGCCGGCTGCTCGACCTGGCCGCGCCCGCCCCCCGCTACGTCGGCCTGGTCAACTTCGGCGGCTACACCCCCGACAGCGCCGGCGCCACCGAGCCCGGGGCCTGGCACATGATCTTCGGCCGGCGGGCGTTCTTCGGCTACGTGGTCGACCCCGACGGCGGGACGGTCTGGTTCGCCAACGTCCCCCGCCCCGCGGTCACCGCGGCCGAGCAGGCGGCCACCAGCCCCGAGCGCTGGCGGCGCCAGCTGGTGGAGCTGTTCGCCTCAGACCACGGCCCGGCCGGCGACCTGATCGCCGCCGGCACCCTGGAGCTGGCCGGCGACAGCACCCACGACCTGCCGTCGGTGCCGACCTGGCACCGCGGCCCGATGGTGATCGTCGGCGACGCCGCCCACGCCCCGTCGCCCACCTCGGGCCAGGGCGCCTCCATGGCCGCCGAGGACGCCGTGGTGCTCGCCCAGTGCCTGCGCGACCTGCCCGGGATCCCCCAGGCCCTGGCCGCCTTCGAGCGGCTGCGGCGCGCGCGGACCGAACGCATCGTCGCCCAGGGGGCGCGGACCGGCAGCGCCAAGACCCCCGGTCCGGTCGGCCGGGTCCTGCGCGACCTGGCCCTGCCGCTGGTGTTCCGGTTCCTCGTCACCGACCGGTCGACGGCCTGGATCTACGACCACCACATCGACTGGGCGGCGCCGGTCGACTACCGGGTGGCCACGAACAGCTCGTAGGTGCCCGGCTCAAGCTCCGAGTGGTCCACCGGGACCGCCCTGGCCCGGAAGCCGGCCTCCTCCAGCAGCCGGAGCCAGGTGGCCCGGGGGAACAGGCCCTGGAGGTGGCGGTCGTGGGCCACCCGGACCGAGCCGTCGGCCTCGCGCAGCAGGTAGGCGTAGTCGACGGTGCAGGTGGAGTCGAGCGGGTCGGGGTCCCAGGTCCACTCCAGGAACCGGGCGCCGCGGCCGTCGCCGTCGTGGCCGCCCCAGTCGGTGCCGGTGCGGAAGTTCTCCCGCAGGTGGTCGGGGGCGAACAGGGCCGCCCCGCCCGGCCGGCAGTGGACGAACGCGGTCGCCAGCACCTGGGCCAGGTCCTCGGTGGTGGTCATGTAGCCGATCGCGTCGTGGACGAACACGGCGTCGAAGCTCCGGCCGAGCCGGACCGTGCGCATGTCCCCCTGGAGGTGCTCGCACTCGGGGTTGAGCTCCCGGCTGACCTGGAGCATGCCCTCGGACAGGTCGACCAGGGTGAGCTGGAAGTGGGCCTTGAGGTGGGAGGCGTTGTTGCCGCCGCCCGAGCCCAGCTCCAGCACGGTCACGGGCGGCCGGTCGCCGGCCTCGACCAGCAGCCGCCGGTAGATCTCCGCCTCCTCGGCATAGCTGGCCGGCGCCGACAGCAGCGGCCACCAGCCGGCCAGCTCGCCGTACATCAGTGGCTCCATGGCCGGGAGTCTAGCGACCTGGCCCCGGGCGGTAGCGAAGGAACAGGAACCCGTCCTGCTCGCAGACCGAGCAGAGGCGCAGGGGCGTGGTGCCGGGGACCTCGAGGCCGTCCAGGATGCGCTTGGCGGCCCCGCCGACCAGGCGGGGGGAGAGGCTGAGGCAGAGCTCGTCCAGCAGGCCGGCGGCGGCCAGCTGGGCGTTGAGGGTCGGGCCGCCCTCGGCCAGGACGGCCCGGTGGCCGCGGCCGCCCAGGGCGTCCAGGGCCACGGCCAGGTCGACGTCGCGGTCGCCGGCCACCACCACCTCGGCCACCTCGGCCGCGCGGGCCAGGGCGTCGGGCGGCGCGCCGGCCACGGTGACCACGATCGGCCGGGCCACCGGGGCGGTGAAGAACGGCGCCTCCCAGTCCAGCCGGCAGGAGCGGGTCACCACCGCCACCGGCACCCGGGACGGCCCGTAGCCCTCGGCCCTGGCCGTGCCCGCGGCCACCAGCACCACGTCGGCCAGCGAGCGCAGCAGCGCGAACAGGTCGTGGTCGGCGCCGCCGCCGAGGCCCCCGGACACCCCGGCGACGGTGGTGGCGCCGTCGACGCTGGCGATCATGTTCAGCCGCACCCCGGGCCGGCCGCCGGGCCCGGTCCGCGGGGGGTCGCCGTAGACGCCGGCCGGGTCGACCGGGTCCAGCGGGTCCGGGAACAGCCGCCGCATCGCCGCTCAGCCCTCCTGTTTCAAGGCGTGCTCCACCCGGTCCAGGACGCGGCGCTGGAAGGCGTCGACGCGGGCCGGGTCGAGGGTGCGGGACCGGTCGCCGTGGCGGATGGCCAGGGCCGCCTCGACCGTCGCCGGGTCGTCGGTGCGGGCCAGGGCCCAGGCGCCGGCGTCGTCCTTGGAGGACCAGACGCCCTCCTCGGCGAAGCGCCAGCCCCGGCTGGCGTTGAGCACGCTCTGCTGGAGGCCCGGTTCGTGCGCCCCATGCCAGGCCAGCGAGTCGCGCAGCGCCTCCAGCAGCCGCCGGCGGGGGATGGGGCCGACCAGGTCGCGGGCCGGCGGGCCGGCCAGCGGGCGGCCGTGGTCGCGCAGGATGGCCAGGTCGAGCACGAACCAGTGGGACGGCTCGGCCGCCGGGTCCAGCGACAGGTGGTACGGCATCCGGGGGCCGACGTCGAGGTTGAGCTCGAAGCCCGGCCGCTCGCCCGGGGCGACGACCGCGGCCCGGGTGTAGAGCACGAGCTCCAGCCCCCGCACCGGCCAGCCCATGGCCAGCTCCCCCAGGCCGTCGACGATGGCTCGCCGCAGCTCGTCGCCGGGGGCGGCGGCGCAGACCGCGACCAGGTCGACGTCGCTCTGCCCGGCCGCGACCCCGCCCAGCGCCCCCGACCCGCCCAGGTAGACGGCCACCAGGTCGTCGCCGAGCAGCCGGCCCAGCAGCGCCGCGGCGTCCCGCCCGCACGCCTCGAGCTGCGCTTCCGGGCCCATCGGCGTCCGCTCTCCTCCCACGGTCCGGCTCCTCGGCTGGAGCGGTCGCGGCCATCGTCCCCCGGGACGGGCAGATACGGCCACCGGGTACAACGCCGGCGGGCGGCCCGTCGCAGCGGCCGCATGACCCGGAGCAATTTCACCCAACTCGGGTGATGCGTGGCCGGGCGGTGCCCGTCAGGCTGCCGTGCGTGACTGCTGCCATCTCCTCCAGCTGGCCGGCCAGCCGAAATGAGTTCTGGTCCTGGCAGGTCCGAGGCGCCTGCCGGACGGTCGGGCCTTCCCTGTTCTACTCGCCCGAGGGCGAACGGGGCTCGCGCAAGCGCCGCCGCGAGAGCTCGGCCAAGGCGATCTGCGCCACCTGCGAGGTGGCCGAGATCTGCGCCGCCTACGCGCTCGCCTGGCGGGAGCCCTACGGCACCTGGGGCGGGTTGTCGGAGTCCGACCGCGAGGCCCGCTACCCGGACCTCGACCCGGCCCAGGCCGGCGCCGACTACCGCGGCGCCCTGGCCGCCTGGCAGCGCCGGGCCGAGCTGGCCGGCGACCCCGTCGGTCCCCGCCCGGTCAGCCTGAGCGGGTGATGTCGAGCCTGGCCGTGTGGTGCCGGAACTCGAGCGGCACCTGCAGCAGCCTGGTGGCCGCGACCAGCTGGGGCAGGTAGCCGGCGCGCAGTCGCCGCAGGTCGCTCCAGGCCTGCTCGTGGGGGTGCAGCGGCAGCCCGAGGGCGGCCAGGCGCTGGTAGCCGGCGCGGAACCGCTGCTCGTCGCCGAACGAGTCGGCCACCTCGGCGTCCTCGAGCCCGACCGTGGGCAGCCCCCGGAGGTGCTTCACCAGCATGGTGCCCCGCCGCAGGAGTCGCGCCGCGGGCCCGTTCCGGGGCCCGTCGATCGTGGCCACGCAGATGGCGGCGGCGTCCATCACCACCGCGAGCCCGGTCAGCCAGTGCTGGCCGGGCTGCCGGGAGCGGAACAGGGCCAGCATCGGGTAGGCGCTGTGGCTGTCGTACACCTCGTCGCACCACCGCTCCCAGTCGGCGAACGCCGCCGCCACCGCCTCGACCCTGCCGCCGGCATGGGAGGCCTCCAGGAACCCGACCGGCGTGGTGGCCTCGTCCGTGAGGTCGTCCAGGGCGAGGAGCTGGACCTCGCGCCGGCTGTAGGCGCCGTACAGGGTGGGCAGGTAGCCGATGACCAGGGCCATGGTGACCAGGCCCATGAACGCCTCGACGAGGACGAGCAGGCGGGCCAGGTCCCCGGTGGGCAGGATGTCGCCGAACCCGACGGTGAGGAACCCGACGCCGGCGAAGTAGACCGCGTCGATGTAGTCGTCGACGCCGCTGACCCTCGACCGGAGCCCCCACCAGACGGCGCCCCAGCCCACGACCAGCAGCAGCACCCAGAACGCCAGCAGGCCGAGCAGGGACAGCGGGCCGTAGCTGCCCAGGAACCCCTCGCGGAGCTCCGGCGCGGCCCGCCGGCCGACGGCCAGCCAGGCGCGCCAGGTCTGTCGATAGAACACCGGGGTCGGCCAGAACCTGCCCGGGCGGCGCCGGGTCGTGACCAGGGTGCTGACCGCGTCGGAGGCGCTCACGAGCACCAGGGCCAGCCCGGCGACCACGGCCAGGACCTCGACGACGCCCTCGGCATTCAATTCGACCGCCAGATTCGGTGGTCAGAGCGATTTCGTCAACGTCCCACACCTGTGCCGGGAGCTGCGGTAGCGTCCGCGCCGTTCGACGAGCCTTCCGTCTCCTTCCCCACGGAGGCCGCCTTGCTGACGCCTGCCTTCCGCCGCCCCGACCGGCGGCGACCCACCGTCATTGCCGTCGTGCTCGTCGCCGCCCTGCTCGCGCCCGGGCTGGTCATGCCGGCCCAGGCCGGCCAGCAGGACCGGGCCGAGCTCTCCCAGGTCCAACGCAAGCTGGACCGGATCCGCCGGGTCCTGAAGAACGCCAGGGCGGACGCCGCCGAGATCGCGGCCGCCCTGGAGCAGGCCGACCGCGACGTCGCCGAGGCCCAGGCCGCCCTGGCCGAGGCCGAGCGCCGCTACCGGACCGCCCAGGCCGCCCGCGAGCAGGCGGTGCTCGAGGCCACCCGGGCCAAGCTGGAGGTGGACGCCCAGCAGGCCGTGATCGACCGGCGGGCCTACGCCACCTACGTCAACAGCGGCGCCTCGACCATGCTCACCCTGGTCATGGACGCCGACAGCGTCGGCGACCTGCTCGACCGCTCCAAGCTGCTCGACAACGTCGCCAAGGCGGCCAACGGCGAGCTCCAGGCCCTGGTCGACGCCAAGGCGGTCGCCGACGCGGCCCGCCGGCGGGCCGTCGCCGCCGAGCGGCAGGCCGCCGAGGAGAAGGCGCAGATGCGCGACCGGGCCGCCGAGCTGGCCGCGGTCCGGGCCGCCCGGGCCGCCGCCCAGCAGGCGATGGAGCGCAGGATCGGCTGGCTCCAGTCCCGCCAGGGTGGGCTGGCGGCCCGCTCGACCCGGCTCATCCGCCGCATCAAGGCCGAGGAGGCGGCCCGCCGGCGCGCCGCCGAGGCGGCCCGCCAGGCCCGGCTGGCCCGCCTGGCCAGGCAGCGGGCGGCGGCCTCACACCCGACGGTCATCTCCAGCGACGACGACGGCGGGTACGGCGGCGGGCCCAACACGGCCAGCTACAACTACCTCACCGCCAACACCAAGCGCCTGTACGGGCTGGTGGAGCGCATCTTCGACGTCCACTCGATCGGCGGCTGGCGCGCCTACGGGTCGGTTCCGGGCAGCGACCACCCGAAGGGCCGGGCCATCGACGTGATGACCTGGTCCAACCGTTCCCTCGGGTGGCGGATCGCCAACTGGGCCGTCGGCAACGCCGGGGCCCTGGGCGTCAAGTACGTGATCTTCAACGCCCGCATCTGGACCAGGAGCCGGGGCTGGCACGCCTACCGCCACCCCTCCGACCCCTGCAACTGCAACCCGACCCTGCGCCACGACGACCACGTGCACATCTCGACGCTCTACTGACGGGAACCGGACGGGCCCGGGCGGTCGTGCCGCCCGGGCCGTGGTCTGCTGTGGGACGCTACGCCGGTGACGACCACGCGAGCCCGGTCACGTCCCCGTTCGGGCGGGCGCGTGCCCTCGGGCCTGGCCGAGCTGGCCCTTCCCGCCCTCACCGTCGTGTCCGGCCTCCAGCTGCTCCGGCTGATGGTGTCGACGGTGGTGAGCGTCTACCGCGACCGGTTGGGAGCGCCCCTGGCCGGCCTGGCCCTGTTCGCCCTGGTGGTGGTCGGGCTGGGGTTCCTGGCCCCGCCGGCCGCCCGGCTGCTCGGCCGGCGGGGCCTCCTGGTGGGCAGCGCGGCCGGGGTCGCCGGCGTCCGGCTGGTCCTGCAGCTGGTCCCCGACGCGGTCGCCCGCTGGCTGCTGGCCGCGGTGGGGGTGGTGCTGTTCCTGTGGTTCGTCCCGGCCTGGCTGGCCAGGGACGGCCGGCGGTTCGGGCTGGCCCTGCTGCTCGGGCTGGCCCTGGACACGGCCCTGGCCGGCCTGGGCGGCAGCTGGGACTACGCCTGGTCGATCGGCGGCCCGACGGTCGCCCTGGCCGCCCTGCTCGCCGGGGCCGCCCTGTGGGCCCTGGCCGCCCTGCCCGACCGGCCGGGCCGCAGGCTGTGGGCCGTCCTGCCGCTGGCCGGGATCGGACCGGCGCTGTTCCTGCACGCCCTGGTCTGGCAGAACCTGGGCTGGCAGGCGGTGTTCGGCGGGCGCTCCCAGGCCCAGGCGTTCCTGCTGGTCATGGCGGCCAACCTGGCCGCCCTGGCCGCCGGGACGGCCACCAGCCTGGCCGCCGAGGTCCGCTGGCCGGCGGTCGGGACCGCGCTCGCCGGGCTGGCCGTGGCCGTGGCCCTCGGGCAGGAGCGCACGGTCGCGGCCTGCGTCCTCGGGCAGGCGGCCGCGGCCGTGCTGCTGGTGGCCATCGTCCGCCGGGCCACCGAGGCGGGGGAGGGGCGCGGCCGGCCGGGCGCGGCCGGCCTGGGCGCCGTCACCGCCGCCTGGACGTCCGGCATGGGGCTGCTGGTGGTGCTGGTCCTCGTCTACTACGCCGCCTACGACGTGGTCCTGCCGGGCGGCAACGGCTACCTGCCGGCCCTGGCCGCGACCCTGCTGGGGCTGGCCGGGGTCCTGGCCATGCGAGACAAACGGGAACAGCGTGGAGTCGGCCTTCGGCCGACGACCAAGAGACTCCGATCGGCAGAATCGCCG
>Ga0307296_10000886_pt1 | contig 14673 bp, 15 predicted proteins | sample ER_DNA_153_FD_194467 | JGI IMG/M metagenome (GOLD analysis project Ga0307296, IMG submission 194467) | Bulk soil microbial communities from the East River watershed near Crested Butte, Colorado, United States - ER_DNA_153 | ecosystem: Environmental > Terrestrial > Soil > Floodplain | place... | reverse complement strand
ACGATCCTTGCTCGTCAGGCCTCGACGCGCCGCAGGATCGTGACGGCGTTCTGGCCGCCGAACCCGAAGCCGTGGACGGCGACCGTCTCGACCTTCGCCTTGCGGGCCGTCAGCGGGACGTAGTCGAGATCGCACTCCGGATCCGGCGTGTGGAGGTTGGCGGTCGGCGGGATGACCTGGTCGCGGATCGCCCCGACGCCTGCAAGGACGCTGGCGATCCCGGCCGCCCCGACGAGGTGGCCGATCATCGATTTCGGTGAGCTGATCGCGACACGTCTGGCGTGATCGCCGTAGGCCGTCTTGATCGCTCGAGTCTCGGTCTGGTCGTTGAGCGGGGTCGCCGTCCCGTGGGCGACGATGTAGTCGATCTCGTCCGGCGCCACGCCGGCGTTCTTGAGGGAGAGCGTCATCGCTCTGGCCTGGCCGCGACCGGAAGGCTCCGGAGCGCTGATGTGGAACGCGTCGGCGGTCAACGCCCCACCGATGACCTCCGCGATCGGCGTCGCACCGCGCTCCAGCGCGTGCGCGAGGGACTCGACGACCACGACGCCACCGCCCTCGCCGAGGACGAACCCGTCGCGGGTCTGGTCGAACGGTCGTGAGGCGGTCTCCGGTGAGTCGTTGCGCCTCGAGAGGGCCGTCATGTTGCCGAGCGCGGCCACGCCCATCGGCACCACCGGGGCCTCGGAGCCGCCGGTCAGGACGACGTCGCACTCGCCCGTCCGGATGAGTCGCAGCGCGTCGTGGAAAGCGATGACCGATGTCGCGCAGGCGGCGACCTGGGTCATGACCGGCCCGGTCAGGCCGTACTCGATCGATAGCAGCGCCGCGCCCATCGACCCCGACAGCGCGGGGACGGCGAACGGACTGACGAAGCGGGGACCCTTCGAGTCGTGCACGTGGGTTCCGTCGATGATCGCCTCGATCCCGCCGCCGCCGGTGTTGACGACGACGCCGACGCGGTCCCGCTCGTCCTCGGTCATCGCTGCGAAGTCGATCCCCGAATCGGCGATGGCTTCCTTGCCGGCGGCCATGGCGAAGTGGATGAAGCGGGTCATCCGCCGGGCCATCTTCGGGTCCATGGCGGCAGCCGGGTCGAAATCGAGGACCTCGGCTGCGATCTGGACCTCGAAACCGGTTGCATCGAAGCCCTGGATGAGGCGGGTCCCGGTCACGCCGGCGACGAGATTCGACCAGTACGTCGGGAAGTCGTTGCCGATCGGCATGACAGCACCCAGACCGGTGATGACCGCCCGCCGAGACGGATCGAGTTCAGGCAATGAGGACCACCTCAAGCGTTGGGATCGGACGATTGTATGGAGTTAGCCCAACTGCGTTCGTCGCGCAGGGGCGACGAGGGCAAGGCGCCGCCGAGGACCGCAGCGAGCGCACTCGGACGTGCGTGAGTGAGGACCGCAGGCGGCAACGCCGCCATCGTCGTTCCTGCGTGACAGCCGGCTGGCAGCCGTCAATCTCCGTCGTATCTCTTGAAGATAACCGCGCCGTTGTGGCCGCCCAGGCCGATGTTGTTGGAGAGCGCGTAGCGGATCGAGTGCGGCGCGGCCTCGGTGACGACCCACAGGTCGCAATCGGGGTCGGGCTCGCGGTAGTTGATCGTCGGCGGGATGCACTGCTCGGCGACCGACATGACCGTGGCGAACGCCTCGAATGCACCCGCGGCTCCCATCATGTGGCCGGTCATCGACTTCGTCGCGCTGATCGCGAGGGACTTTCGATCTCCGGCAGCCCGATCCCCGAAGACCGTCCAGATCGCCTCGGTCTCACGCTTGTCGCCGAGTGGCGTCGAGGTGCCGTGCGGATTGATCAGGTCCACCTCGTCGGCCGGCACGCCGCGCCGGTCGAGGGCCATTTTCATCGCCCGGGCCGAGCCGATGCCCTTGTCGATCGGCTGGACCATGTCCCAACCGTCGGCCGCCGAGCCATAGCCGACGATCTCGGCGTAGATCTTCGCCCCGCGCGCCTTGGCCAGCTCGAGGTCCTCGAGGAACAGCGAGCCGGCTCCCTCGCCGAGGACAAAGCCGTCGCGGGTCTTGTCGAACGGCCGCGAGACCGTCTGGAGCGGCTCGCCCGGTCGTGGCAGGCCCATCCCGCGCATGTTCGTGAATCCGGCGTGGGCGGTCTCGAGGAGCGGCGCCTCGGTCGAGCCGGAGATGACCGCGATGCAGTCGCCACGGCGGATCGCCTCCGCGCCTTCGGCGACGTTGTGGGTGCCGGTCGCGCAGGCCGACACGATGCAGACGTTGTGGCCGATCGCCCCCGTCTCGATGGCGATCATCCCCGAGGCCGAATCGACGAGGGCGTTGGCGATGAACGTCGGCGGGACGCTCCGGGGGCCCTTCTCGTGAAGATTGACCCAGGCCTCGATCATCAACTGCTGCCCTCCCGCCCCGGATCCGAAGACGACCCCGACCTCCTCGCGGTTCTCGTCGGTGATCTCGAAGCCCGAATCGGTGAGCGCCTGCTTCGCGGCGGCGACGCCGAAGTGCATGCTCGTCTCGCTCCGCCGGACAGCCTTCGCATCCATCCACTCGGCAGCGTTGAAGTCGCGGACCTCGCCGGCTGCCTTCGCTTCGTAGCGGGCGACATCGAATTTCGTGATCTCGGTCAGGCCCGAGTGACCCCGGATGAGGTTGCCCCACGCCGTCTGGACGTCGTTGCCGACCGGGCTGACCACGCCCAGTCCGGTCACGACGACCCGTCGCTCATAGTCAGGTTTGCGCACGCTTGGTATCCCTCCGGTGTTGGTTTCAGGCTGGGGCTGGTGAGGCAAAAGGAACGGCAAGCCGATCGTCGGCCGCCGGGTCGTCGAGCGCGAATGTCTCCGCGTCGGGTGCGATCCGCTTGATCAGGCCGGTCAGTACCCGGCCGGGTCCGACCTCGATGAATGTCGTGACGCCGGCTGCCGCCATCCGCTCGACTGCGGCGACCCAGTCGACGCCGGCGGTCAGGTGATCGACGAGCTCGGCCCGGCATGCCTCGCCGTCGAGGAGTGGATGGGCGTCGGCATTGGCGAGGACCGGCAGGCTCGGGTCGCTGAATGCCACAGCGGCGAGGATCTCGCGCATGTCGGCGGCCGCTTCGGCCATGAGCGGCGAGTGAGCGGCGACCGAAACCGGCAGGACGATGGCCTTGCGTGCCCCGAGCTCCCGAGCGATGACCGCCGCGGCGTCGATAGCGGGCCGCTCGCCGGAGACGACGACCTGGCCGGGTGCATTCCGATTGGCGACGCCGAAGACGCCGTGGGCGGCTGATCGTTCGACGAGCTCCGCCAGGAGGCTATCGTCGAGGCCGATGATCGCCGCCATCGCGCCGTCACGGCCGGCTCCGGAGGCCTGCATCCGCCGACCGCGCTCGCGCACGAGCCGCACGCCGTCGGCGAGCGAGATCACGCCGGCCGCCACGAAGGCTGAGTACTGGCCCATCGAATGGCCCGCCGCAAAGGCCGCCGGAGGGACGTCGAGACCGCCGGCCGACCAGCGCTCGCGCAATGCGGCGAGATAGGCGATCGAGGTGGCGAGGAGTGCCGGCTGGGCGTTCTCGGTGCGATCCAGATCCTCGCCCGGACCATCCCAGGCGAGGCGGCTGATCGGCTCGTCCAGGGCAGCATCGGCTTCGGCGAAGACAGCAGCCGCAGCCGGCGACGAGGCGGCGAGCGATCGCCCCATGCCGACGGTCTGGGAGCCCTGGCCGGGGAAAACAAGGGCGTAGGATTCCATCGTCGCGACTGTAGTCGCAGGGCCGGGCTCCACGCTCCGGGCGTGTGCGCGATTGCACGGAACATGCGTCCGGTTTATGCTCGGCCAATGGCTCTCGAACCCAGATCCAGCGGCCGTCGGACGTCGGCGCCGCCGCCCCGGCGGGCCATCGCCCGGCGCTTCGAGGCGGATCTGTCGGCCCCGATCCTCGCCGCCGGCAGCCGCCTGCCGAACGTCCGCCAGATCTCGGAGCGGGTAGCGATGGGCCGTGCCCTCTGGCGCGAGCTCGTCATCGGCTTCGCCTCGCAGCTCGGCGAAATGCGGCTTGGGTTCACCCAGCTGGCCGCTCTCTACGTCCTGGCCGATTCGGGGACGATGACGATCGGCGACCTCGCCGAGGTCATCAACCGCTCACCCTCGGCGACGAGCCGGCTGGTCGACGGGCTGGTCAAGCGCCGGCTCGTCGAGCGGCGGACGGAGGACGAGGACCGCCGCCAGCGCTCCCTCCAGCTGACCCAGCGTGGGCAGGCGATCCTGCGGGTGGTCGATCGGGCCCGGGCGGATCAATTCCTGTCCGCCGTCCGACCGATGCCGACCGCTGAACGCGCCCTCATTGCGATGGGCGTCGCCGCACTGGCAACCCACGCGATCTCGCGACGTGGCCGGCTGATCAAGGCCTCGCGCGAACCCGCCTGACGTCGCGCCGGATCTCCGAGACGAGACGCCCCAGGCGGAGTGGCACAATGGCGGCCGATCACGCCACTTACGCCGCAACCGCGCACGGACGAGGAGTCAGCCATGGATCAGGCCCGGATCGTCGAGATGGCCCTGCGGATCGAGCACGAGCATCACGACGGAACGTGGGGCGAGATGGCGGAGGACCGCAGGCATCACGAGTCGGCCGACCATGATCCAGAGCGCAGCTGGGGCATCCGCCGGATCTTTCGCTGCACGAGCTGCCCGGAGACCTTGACGGTCATCGAAGGCGAGGAAGGCGGGCCCCCACCAGCGTTCGAGCGCTGAGCGCTCACCCGCAGAAGCGGCGGACGACGTCGTAGAGGACGGGTAGGCCCCAGCGGAGCGCCTCGACACCGACGCGCTCGTCGACCCCGTGGAACCGCTCGAGGAAGCGCTCGTCGGGGTCCAGCCGAAGGGGCGAGAAGCCGTAAGTCGGGATGCCGAGCCGAGCCGTGTGCTTGGCGTCCGTGGCGAACGGGACCATGATCGGGAGCGGCACGCCCTCGGGATCGTGGTCGCGAACCGTCGCCGTCATGACATCCCACAGCGGACCGTCGGCGGGCGCGTCGACCGGCTCGCCGAAGATCACGAGCTCGACCTCGCAGAAGGCGGCCAGCTCAGGCCCGATCCGCTCGATCACCGTCTCGGCCATCTCCTCCTCGGTCGTCCCGGGCAGCACACGGCAGTCGAGCTCGACCACCGCCTCGCCCGGGATGACGTTGTACTTGACCCCGGCATTGATCACGTTCGGGCTGATCGTGTCGCGCAGCAGGGCCCGGACGAGGCGAGTCGACATCGGGTCACACAGTGCATCGGCCGCCGCCTCGCCGAGGCGCGGGTCGTCGGCGGCCAGGGCACGGATGACGCGGGCTGTCTCTCCGTCGACCTGATCGGCCATGCCGTTCAGGAAGCGCCGCATCGTCCCGGTGAGCCTGGGTGGGCCCTGGACGTTGAGGCGGGCGACCACCTGGGCGGCCCGAACCGCGGCGTTGTCGTCGCGCGGCATCGAGCCGTGGCCCCACGTCCCGTGAACGGCAATGCGATAGACCGCGTAGCCCTTCTCCGCCACCCCGATCGGGTAGAAGCGGCGACCATCGACCGTCGTCGCCACGGCGCCCGACTCGTTGATCGCGGCGGCGGCGGCGAGGCTATCCGGTCGCTCCTCGACGAGCCAGTGAATGCCGGCGAGTCCACCTGCCTCCTCGTCGGCGGTAGCCGCGAACCGGATGTCGCGGGTGAGGCCCGGGATCGAGTCGCTGGCGGGATCGCGGCCGGCCGCCCGGGCCTCCGCCGCGAGCAACCGCAGGACGGTCATCTCCATCGCGACGAGGTTCTTCATGTCGACGGCGCCGCGGCCCCAGACGTAGCCGTCGGCGACGTCACCCGCGAACGGGTCGTGCGTCCAGCGCTCCGGCGGTGCCGGGACCACGTCGAGATGGCCGAGCAGGAGGAGCGGCGGGCCGCCGCTGCCGTCACCGTGGAGGCTGGCGATCACGGAGCCCCGCCCGTCGACGGGCTCGACGATCTCGGCGGGGATGCCGGCGTCGTCGAGGACGGCGGCGATGTGCCTCGCGGCAAGCAGCTCGCCATCCGGGGCGTCCGGCGGTGGGGGATTGATCGACGGGATGCGGATGAGGTCGCGGAGCAGGCCCACGAGGTCGTCGCTCGCCCGGTCCCATGCCGCGACGTCGCGGGCCAGGGACGGAAGAGTCGGCGTCACTGGCCGACGAGGCCGCTCAGGCCGAGCAGACTCGAGATGATCCCAAGGGCGAACCCGCCCAACACGATGAGCCCGACCATGGCCAGCAGCAACCTGAGGTAGAAGCGTTCCTCCCTGCGGCCGGCCTCGGGCTCCGGGTCGCGACCGCCGGCGATGTACGGCGCGGCCAGGCCTCGAGCGCGGGCGTGAGCGCTGCGCTCGGAGTCGTAGGCCTCGGGGTCCGGCGGGAGGGCCGCGCCCGTGGGGGGCGCGAACCGGCTGCCCGTCGACGCTCCGGTCTCCGTGGCGTCCCTGGCGTCCGCGGGCTCCGTCGGTTCCGCTTCGTCAGCGGGGGGCAGCTCGCCCAGCTGAACGTCGTTTCGCTGCGTGTTCACCGCTCCATCATCGCCGCGGTCGGCGGAGCGCGCTACCGCCATGCCTTCAACCGAGCGCGTCGCGGAGCGGCTCGGCCACCCGCTGGGCGAGGGCATCGAGGCCGACCGGTCCGAGCCGGGCCGGCATGGCGAGGACCAAGTGGGTCGCCCCGGCGGCGGCGAAGGCGACGCCGGCCTCGACCGCCGCCGCGCGGCTCACGTCCGTCGTCCCGGTCTGGATCTGGGCGGCAAATGCGAAGCCCGCCGGATCCCGCCCTGCATTCGCCATCTCGGCGAGGATCCCGTCGCGCTTGGCCCTGAAGTAGTCGATGTCGAAGTCCGGTATTGCCGGCAGCATCCAGCCGTCGCCGTGTCGGGCGACGAGGGCGATGCCGCGCCGCTTCTGGCCACCCAGCCAGATGGGCGGGCCGCCCGGGGTCATCGGCGACGGCTCGTTCGTTGCGCCGTCGAGCGGGTAGAACGGATCCGGGCGCGATACACCCGGCTCGCGACCGGCCGCGTCCGAGAACAGGGCCTTGAGCGTGTGGACCGCCGACTCGAAGCGGTCGAAGCGCTCGGGCATCGGCGGCAGTGGGATCCCGAACGGGCGATGCTCGCCCTCGTGCCAGCCGGCACCGAGACCGACGATGAAGCGGCCGCCGGTGACGTGATCGAGGAGCGTGGCCTGCTTGGCGAGCACGGCCGGATGGCGGAACGTGTTCGACAGGACGCCGTGGCCAATCGTCAGGCCCGGGACGCGATGGGCGAGCGCGGCCATGACGGTGACGGCTTCCCAGCTCGCGCCGCCACGGTCGACGCTCGGATCGGTCAGGTGGTCGTTCATCCAGGCGGAGTCGAACGCGACGAGCTCGCCGGCGCGAGCCCACGTTGCGTCGAGCGTCGGCCAGTCGACGCCCTGGGGCGACGTCTTGAAGCCGATCGAGATGCGCCCCTGCGGGCTCACCGGCTTGCTCCGAATCCGGCCACCCTCAGCGGCGCTCGAGAGCCGTTGCCATCCGCCGGCCCGTCGTCACCGCACCCTCCGAGGCAGTGCTGACGAGGGCCGCGTACTTGGCCATCACGCCGCCGCCGTAGCGCGGTTGCGGTGCGGTCCAGCGACTGCGCCGCTCGTCGAGAGCCTCAGCCGAGACGGAGAGGTCGACCGCCCGCCGATCGACGTCGATGACGATCTCGTCGCCCTCCTCGACGAGCCCGATCGGTCCGCCGAGTGCCGCCTCCGGCGCGATGTGGCCGATCATCAGCCCGTGCGTTCCGCCGGAGAAGCGGCCGTCGGTGATCAGGGCGACCGAGTCGCCCAGCCCCTCGCCGAACAGCGCCGCGGTCACGCTCAGCATCTCCTGCATGCCGGGCCCACCGACGGGTCCCTCGTAGCGGATGACGACGACATCATCGGGGCGGATCTGCTGGGCCCGAACGGCGTCGTAACAGGCCGCTTCCGAATCGAACACCCGGGCCGGACCGCGGTGGAGCCGGCGCTCGTGGCCGGCGAGCTTCACGACGCAGCCGTCCGGAGCGAGCGAGCCGCGCAGGATCGCCAGGCCGCCGGTCGGCTTGATCGGGCGCTCGATCGGGACGACGACCTCCTGGCCGGGCGTCTCCACCGCGGCAGCCGCGATCTCGGCGATCGTCCGGCCGTCGACGGTCGGCGCGTCGCCGTCGAGGAGGTCGCGCTTCAGCAGCTCACGCATGACGAGGCCGACGCCGCCGGCGTCACACATCTCGGATGCCGAGTACCGGCCGCCCGGTTTCATGTCGGCGACGATCGGGGTCCGGTCGGCGACGACCCCGAACTGGTCGATCTCGAGGGGGATCCCGAACTCGTGGGCGATCGCCAGGAGATGCAGGACGCCGTTCGTCGAGCCACCGGTACCCGCCACCGACGCGATCCCGTTGTCGATCGAGCGTCGCGTGACGATGCTGCTCGGCCTGATGTCGCGGCGAACGAGGTCCATGACGAGCTCGCCCGAGCGGTGAGCGGCTTCGTCCTTCTTCGGGTCCTCGGCCGGGATGCCATTGAGACCGGCTGGTGAGAGGCCGATGAACTCGAGGACCATGCTCATCGTGTTGGCGGTGTACTGGCCGCCGCAGGCTCCCGCTCCCGGACAGGCCGCGTTCTCGATCCCATGGAGCTCGTCGAGCGTGATCTTCCCGGCCCGGTACGCGCCGATCGCCTCGTAGACGCTCACGATGTCGACGTTGCGGCCCTTGTAGACGCCTGGGTAGATCGTGCCGTTGTAGAGGGCCAGGCCCGGGACGTCCAGGCGAGCGAGCGCCATCGCCGCGCCAGGGATTGTCTTGTCGCAGCCGACGAGGCACACGACTCCGTCGAGGAGATGACCGCGGACGACCAGCTCGATCGAGTCCGCGACGACCTCACGGCTGATGAGACTCGCCTTCATGCCTTCCGTGCCCATCGTCACGCCGTCGCTGACGGAGATCGTGTTGAACTCCATCGGCGTCCCGCCGGACGCCCTGATGCCCTCCTTGACCTGCTCGGCGAGCCGCCGCTGGTTGAGGTTGCACGGCATCGTCTCGATCCAGGTCGTCGCGACACCGACAAGCGGCTTGGCAAGGTCCTCGTCGGTGAAACCCACAGCCTTGAGCATCGCCCGTGCACCGGCCCGATCCGGGCCGTCGGTCAATGCGGCCGAATGTCGCTTGGCCGGGTCGGACGGCTGGTCGTCCTGGTGGGTGTTGGCCGGGGAATCAGGCATGTGAGCGGCGTCCTCGAGGCGGATCAGGAGCGCCGTCAAGTGTAGGCGGCGCCGCGGCGGGCAGGCGCGACGGGTTGGAAGGCCGGATGTTGAGTGTTTGCCGCTCGATGCCCGCGCTATGCTGCTCGGACGCGACTCCGGCGTGTGATCGGTCTACCGAAGAGGGTGACATGGCAACCCACACGGACGAGAAACTCGAATTGCTCAAGCGCGTGCCGCTGCTCTCCGGCCTCGGCCGGAAGGAGGTCGAGGAAGTCGGCCGGCTGGCCGAGGAGATCGATGTGCCGGCCGGGCGCGTCCTGACCCGCGAGGGACAGACCGGCCAGGAGTTCTTCGTCGTCGTCAGCGGCAGCGTCCTGATCGAACGGGGCGGTCACGCGCTTCGATCGCTCGGTCCCGGTGACTTCCTCGGCGAGATCGCCCTCGTCGACGATGGGCCGCGAACGGCGACGGCCACCGCAGAAACGAACGCGAAGCTCCTCGTCCTCGCCCATCGCGAGTTCCACTCCCTGATGGACCAGTTCCCGTCGGTCCGGACCGCCGTCCTCCAGGCGCTGGCGATGCGCGTACGGACCCTCGAGCCCGAGGCTCCTCACTGACTCAGCCGAGTCGCTCCGCCTCGAGCCAGCCGTCGACCATGGCTCGCAGCGTCGGAAGGCCGACCGCACCTTCGCCGAGTACGACGTCGTGGAAGGCCCGGATGTCGAAACGGTCGCCGAGGGCCTCCGTGGCCATCGCCCGGAGGCGCAGGAACTCCAGCTGGCCGAGCTTGTAGGCGAGCGCCTGGCCCGGGATCGCGATGTAGCGATCGACCTCGTTGACGATGTTGTTCTCAGCGAGCGCACTGTGCTCGACCATGAACGCGATGGCTTCGTCGCGCGACCAGCCGAGCGCGTGCATCCCGGGGTCGACCACGAGACGGCAGGCGCGCCAGGCGTCGAACGACAGGACTCCGAACCGATCGAGATCGCCGCTGTACAGGCCCATCTCGGCCGCGAGCCGCTCCACATAGAGACCCCAGCCCTCGATGAACGCCGTCGGGCCGTCGAATCGCCGGAACGCCGGCAGGCCGTCGAGCTCCTGGGCGATCGCGATCTGGAGATGGTGGCCGGGCACCGATTCGTGAAAGGCCAGCGTCTCCGCCTCGTAACGAGGCCGGGTCTCCGGCAGTGAGGTATTGAGGTAGTAGCGCCCGGGGCGGCTGCCGTCGGCCGCGGGTTGGCGGTAGTAGGCGATCGTCGAGTGCTTCGACTCGTGCTCGCCCATGACGACCACCTCGCATGGCGCGACGGGCAGGCGCCCGAACCACTTCGGAATGGCGGCATTCGCGCGGGCCAGGGCGGCTACGGCGGTCGCCTCGACCTCGGCCGCGGTCGCGAAATGGAGGGCTGGATCCGTACGCAGCCGATTGAGGGTGGCCGATCGGCTCGGCGCGCCGAGGACCGAACGGCCGAGCTCCTCGAACTCGGCGTCGATCCGGGCGACCTCGGCCAGACCGATCGCGTGAATGGCGTCGGGCTCGAGATCGAGCGTGGTGTGGGCCTGGACGAGCCTTGTGTAGGCCGCCTCTCCGCCGGGGACGTGGCACAGCCCGGGCTTCTCGTTCGAGCGGGCCCTGCCGAGCAGCTCGTCAGCCAGGAAGGCACGCTGGCGGGCGAACGCCGGGCGGACCGTTTCACGGATCGCCGCCATGAGACCGTCCGCAAAGATTCCCCTCTCTTCCGCGGACCAGTCCGGATGATCGGCTTCGGCCGGAGCGGCGAGCGGCCACGACTCGACCGGCCGCGCGAGCAGATCGTCGAGCTCTTCGATCACCTTGTCGACGAGCGCTTTCGGGGCGACCCGGCCGTCGGCGAGACCGGCCCGAAGGCCGTCGACGTGCCGATCGAGCCAGGGTCCCATCCCCCGCCAGCGCTCGACCGCCGCCCGGCCTTCGACCGGCGTGTCGATCGGCTGGTACGACTCGACGTTGAGGAGCTGGACCTGTGGCCCGTCGAGCGGATCGACGGCCCAGCTCGCGAGGTGGCTCTCGGCCAGGCCGAGCTCGTACGCGAGGTTATCGAGGAGGGCTCGCCGCGTCACCCGATCGGCGGACGTCAGGCCCTCCTCCGCGAGTTCTGTCGTCCTTGCCAGGAGGTCGCGAAGGCGAGCGCTTTCGCGATCCTCGGCGGCCGCGTCGTTGGGGCTCAGCTGCGTCAGGTATCGCCGATCGCCGAGGGCGGTGGCGTAGAGGGGATTGGCGGCCATGTAGCCGTCCCACGCCTCCGCGGCAAGGTCGGCCAGGACTCGGCCCGACTCGGCCGGGCGTCCGTCGGTCATCGGGGCGACGTCGTGTGGGTCATGGGCCGATCGTAGCCGGGCGACCAGCTGACCGCCGGGCTACGGCACGTGCCATAGCCCTGACGTCAGTGGATGCAGGCGCCCGTGGCCACCGGGCCCGTCCGCCCGAGAGCCGGACTGATCGCGACCGCGACCGAAGTCGGCGTCAGGGCGTAGCCGACGTCCGGGTCGGTCCTGGCCTCGGCGAAGACGACGCCGCCGACCGTTCCGTCGGCGAGGATCAGCGGGCCTCCGCTGTCGCCTCGATCGACCTTGGCCCGCAACTCGAGGATCTTCCGGGTCACCTTCGCCTCGCCGTAGATGTCGCGGCCCTGGGCGGCGTAGCTGCCGGCCACTGCGGCGGGTTCGACCGCCAGGCCGCCGCCACCCGGGAATCCGAGCGTGGCACCGTCGGCGCCGCGGACCGGATCGTTCGTCGCGAATCGGAGGGCCGGCGCCGTCAGGCGCGGAACCCACAGGACGGCGATGTCGAGCCTGGGATCCAGCAGGACCGGGACGGCATCGAAGGCAGTCGCGTCGAGGGTCACCCGGATCGTGCTCGCGCCGGCGACGACGTGGGCGTTCGTCACGACATAGCCACGGTCCACGACGAAGCCCGTCCCCGACGATAGGGAGAGGCACGTCGCCGCGGTCACCTTGACGGTGCTCGGCTGGGCCCGGGCAGCCAACGTCCGGACGAATGGATCGTTCGGCAGCTCGACGGGCGGCGCGGGCAACGGCTCCAGCCCGACGAACAGGTTCGGCAAGCCGCTGTCGTCGAGCAGCCGAGCGAGCTCGCCGGCGAGCTCCGTCGGGGCCGGCAGAACCTGGTTCAGGCCGCGGACGACGACCGAGGTCTGCGCCTGGCCGGCGAGGCTGGGGCTCGGACCGGCCGCAAGGAGGCCGCCCGTGAGCCAGACGACGAGGAGTGCCTGCCCCGCGCCGACGCACGCCCCGAGCAGGCGATCGATTGCGCCGAAGACGCCCTTGCCGAGCAGGACAGCCGCACTCCGCCCGATGGCCGACCCGATCGCTTCGCCGAGCCCGACGCTGAACAGGATGCCGGCGAGCACGACGAATGCCCGGATCGACGGTTCGATTCCCTCGAGGGGCGTTTCGAGATGCGGCAGCGCGAGGACCGCCAGGGCGCCGCCGGCCACCGCTCCGAGCAGTCCGGCGAGCTGGGGCAGTGCCCCGGATCGGTAGCCAAATAGCGTCGCGATCACCACCAGGGCGATGACCACGACGTCGAACATGTTCACTTGGAAAGTATGCGGGAGCGGGCCGTAATGGCCGGTCGAGGCTCGTCGCGCGGGTCTGCGAGCGCCGCTCGCTCGACCCATTGATCGTGAACATGAAGAGGCCCGTCCCTGGAACGGGACGGGCCATCGGCTGCGGCCGTGGTGGGGCGGGTTGGTCAGGCGACGGTGACGGTCACCGCGACTGCGTCGCCCTGGCCGCCCGCAGAGATCGTGTAGGTCCCGGGCTCGAGCTCGCCGAGGTCGACGATCGTCGCCTTCTGCTGAGCCAGCTCGATGCACATTGCGTTCAGGTCGCTGCTGCCCTCGATCAGCTGGATCAAGATGTCGGTGCCGGACCGGTCGACCTTCACCGAGTCGAGGACGTTGCATGGTTCGACGCCGCTCCACCAGGTGACCCGGATGAGGACGTGGCGGCCGTCGACGGCCGGCTCCAGGAGCGCCGCCCCGACCTCCCGCGGATTGAGCTGACCAGGCCGCGGCATGACGAGTTTCGCCTGGCCGACGCCCGGGTCGACGGGGACCGGATCGACAGGCGCCCCCACCGAGGTGTCGGGATCGGTCTGGCCGGGGGCGCCGGAGGAGCCGCCGCCGACATCACCGGAGCCGGTGGACGGGGCGCCCGCTGAGGGGTTTCCGTCGCTGGGCCCGGGGGAGCTGGCGGGGGCCGCAGCGCCGCTGCAGGCACCGACGAGGAGGACGGCCAGCAGGCCGAGCACGACGGGGCGGGAGCCGGTGGGGTGTGTCATGCCCCGGGAGACGACCATTGGCAGGCTCGGGTTCCGATGCGTGCGCCTCCGCACGAGAGGTGCCTCCGCAGGTCGACCCTCAGCGGGCCCCGACGAGCGTGTTCACGCGCGCCGGGTGGCTCGCCTCCCACGCGCCGATCTCCGGTTCCTTCGCCAGGAGGTAGCCCAGCTCGTCGGTGCCGGCCAGGATCATCCTCTTCGCGAACGGGTCGATGTCGAAGTCGATCGTCGTGCCGTCCGGCAGGAGGATGCCCTGCTCGGCCAGGTCGACCGTCAGTTGGGCGTCGGGATCGGCTGCCAGCAGCTCGAAGAGTCGAGCGTGTGTGGCGGGCTCGACGACGATCGGGAGCACGCTGTTCTTGAGGCTATTGCTGCGGAAGATGTCGGCGAAGGAGGTCGACAGGATCGCCCTGATCCCCCAGGCCGACAGGGCCCACGGCGCGTGCTCGCGCGACGACCCGGCCCCGAAGTTGTCGCCGACGAGGAGGATCTTGCGGCCGGCCATCTCCGGCTGGTCGAGGACGAAGCGAGGCTCCCGCAGCGAGCCGTCCTCCTGGAACCGCCAGTCACGGAAGAGCGCCTGAGCGAGATCGGCCTTGTCGGTGATCTTCAGGTAGCGGGCCGGAACGATCTGGTCCGTGTCGACGTTCTCGGCCGACAGCGGCACGACCTTGCTCGTGAAGACAGCGTACGGCTCCGCCACCCTCAGCGGCCTCCGACCGGCACGATCAATTCGATCCCGGGCAGGCGCCGTGGATCGGCGACGACCCCGGCGATTGCCGATGCCGCGGCCGTCAGAGGAGAGGCCAGGAACGTCCGGCCGCCCTTGCCCTGGCGCCCCTCGAAGTTGCGGTTCGAGGTCGAGACCGCGTACTGGCCCGGCGAGAGCTGGTCGCCGTTCATCGCGATGCACATCGAGCAGCCGGCTTCGCGCCACTCCGCGCCGGCCGACCGGAAGATCTCGTCGAGGCCCTCGCGTTCCGCCTCGCGCTTCACCTCGTCGGAGCCGGGCACGATCATCACCCGGACGCCGTCGGCGACGTGACGATCCTTCAGGACGGAGGCAGCGAGCCGGAGGTCGCTG
>Ga0307296_10000883_pt1 | contig 14709 bp, 14 predicted proteins | sample ER_DNA_153_FD_194467 | JGI IMG/M metagenome (GOLD analysis project Ga0307296, IMG submission 194467) | Bulk soil microbial communities from the East River watershed near Crested Butte, Colorado, United States - ER_DNA_153 | ecosystem: Environmental > Terrestrial > Soil > Floodplain | place... | reverse complement strand
CCAGGTTCTGGAACTGCGCGCGCGTGAGGCGACGTCCGGAGCGATCAAGGCGCTGCTCGAGCTGGCGCCGAAAACCGCCCGTCTTGTTGACGAGAACGGCGCCGACCATGAGGCCGAGATCGATAGCCTCAAGGTCGGCGACAAATTGCGCGTCCGGCCGGGAGAAAAAGTGCCGGTCGACGGTGTCATCCTCGAAGGCCGATCGACCCTCGACGAGTCCCTGGTGACCGGCGAATCGATGCCTGTCACCAGGGAGACCGGCGCCAGGGTGATCGCCGGTACGCTCAACCAATCAGGCAGTTTCGTGATGCGCGCCGAAAAGGTCGGGCGCGATACCCTGCTTTCGCAGATCGTCAAAATGGTCGCGGACGCGCAGCGCTCGCGCGCGCCGATCCAGCGGCTGGCCGACCAGGTCGCCGGCTGGTTCGTGCCGCTGGTGATCGTCATCGCGGCCATCGCCTTTGCGGCTTGGTCTCTGTTCGGACCGGAGCCCCGAATGGCATACGGCCTGGTCGCCGCCGTGAGCGTGCTGATCATCGCCTGTCCCTGCGCGCTCGGCCTTGCCACGCCGATGTCGATCATGGTCGGCGTCGGGCGCGGTGCGCAGGCCGGCGTGCTGATCAAGAATGCGGAAGCGCTGGAGCGGATGGAAAAGGTCGATACCCTCGTGGTCGACAAGACGGGAACGCTGACCGAAGGCAAACCGAAGGTCGTAGCGATCGCTGCGGCTGCCGGATTTCAAGAGAGCGAAATTCTGCGGCTCGCAGCCAGCGTCGAACGTGCCAGCGAGCACCCGCTTGCGGACGCGATCGTGCGAGCAGCGAAAGAGCGCAATCTCGATTTGAGCAAGGTCGAGGAGTTCGATTCGCCGACCGGCAAAGGCGCGATCGGCAAGGTCGATGGCAAGATTATTGCTCTCGGCAATTCGAAGTTTTTCACATCGCTCGGAATAGAAACGCAGCCGCTGGATGCGCAAGGCGAGCGTTTGCGCCAAGACGGCGCAACCGTCATCAACATCGCAGTCGACGGCAGGCTGGCCGGGCTGTTTGCGATTGCCGACCCCATCAAACCGTCGACGCCGGATGCATTAAAGGCGCTGGCGGCCGAAGGCATCAAGGTCATCATGCTGACCGGCGACAACCGCACCACCGCCGACGCCGTCGCGCGAAAACTCGGGATATCCGATGTCGAGGCGGAAGTCCTTCCGGATCAGAAGATCGCCGTGGTCAGGAAACTGCAGAAGGCCGGGCGGATCGCCGCCATGGCGGGCGATGGCGTCAACGACGCCCCGGCGCTTGCCGCAGCCGATGTCGGCATAGCCATGGGAACCGGCACCGATGTTGCGATGGAGAGTGCCGGCATCACCCTCTTGAAGGGCGATCTGGGTGGCATCGTGCGCGCGCGGCGGCTCTCGCAGGCAACCATGCACAACATCCGGCAGAATCTGTTCTTCGCCTTCGTCTACAACGCCGCCGGCATCCCGATTGCCGCAGGTATCCTCTATCCGCATTTCGGCATCCTGCTGTCGCCGATCATTGCCGCCGCCGCCATGGCGCTGTCGTCGGTGAGCGTCGTCGGCAACGCCTTGCGATTGCGCGTGACGCGACTGTAATTCAATCGCATCCGTGTGTCAGGCAGCCGCGGCGGAAGTCCTGCCAGGCAATCCAGCGCGGGCCAGCCCGCCATAGAGCGGCTCGCCCGGCATTTCCGATTGCAGGATCGAGCGCACCGCGATCAGTTTGTCGATGTCGATGCCGGTGGCAAAGCCTTTGCTCTCGCAGAGAAACACCAAATCCTCGAACACCACATTGCCGGTGGCGCCGGGCGCGAACGGGCAGCCGCCCAGGCCGCCGAGCGAACCGTCGAGAATGCGCGCGCCGGCATCGAGCGCGGCGGACGCGTTGGCAATCCCCATGCCCCTGGTATCGTGTAGATGAATACAGACCGGCTTGGCGCCGGACATTTTCACGATCGACCTGGTCAGATCTCCCACCTGCTTCGGACCGGCATAGCCGACGGTATCGGCGATGGCGACGAAATCGACGCCGGCCTCGAGACATTTTTCGACCAATTTCATCACTTCCCGCGGGTCGACAGGACCTGTAATCGAGCAGCCCAGCGCCATCGAGATCGCGGCATTGACAATCGGCTTGTGCGGGCTCGCATCGCGCAGCTCGCAAAGCCGCTTGATGTTGGCGATGGCCTGCTCGCGCGAGCGGTTTGCATTGGCCTGGCTGTGCTCTTCGGTGGCCGAGACCACTGAAGCAATTTCGGCAACGCCCGATGCCAGCGCCTCATTGACGCCGCGCTCGTTCAGCGCCAGCGCAATGCCGTGCGCACCAGGAAGCGCCGCCACCGTGCGCACGACATCAAGCACATCGGCGAATTGCGGAAATCTCGGCGCGGGCAGGAACGAGCCGACCTCGAAATGCCGCACGCCGGCGCCATATTCGTCGCGGATCCAGCGCTGCTTCGCCGCCGTCGACGGAAACGTCTTTACAAGCTGCAGACCGTCTCTCAGACCGACCTCGCGCAAGGAGACGCGATCGTCGGGATAGATATCTTGAAGGCGGGTCATGCGAGCCTCACAGCGGTTTTGCCGGTTGCAGAAAATTCCTGCGCCTCCAGCTCGGATCGCAGGGCCGAAGTATCGGTGCCGAGCGCCGGCACTTTGAGCCCCTCGCCGATGCTCGCTCCGTTCCACTCGATCGGAAGCGCCGGGACGCGGAACGCCTTGCCATCGGCATCGGTGTTGTTGACGAGGCCGCCGGAACGCCGCACATGCGGATCATCGAACAGATCTTCGGGACGATTGATCGGCGAGAAGCAGATGTTGAGCCGGTCGAGCGTCGCGGAAAGCTCTGCCGCGTTCCAGCGTTTTATCTCTTCGGCGACGCGGGGGATGATTCTCGCTCGCGCCAGAATCCGGTCGGTGGTGCTGCGCAAGGCGGGATCGTCCAGAAATTCCTGCAAGCCGAACTCGTCGCAAAAACTCTGCCAGTGGCCTTCGGTGACGACGCCAATAAAGATGCGCTCTCCGCCCGCGGTCTCGAAAATATCGTAGATCGGCCAGGCATGTTCGCGCTCCGGCATCGAGCGCGGTTTGACGCCTGTCATCTCATATTCGACCATGTGCTGCGCCACCAGGAAAAGACAGTTTTCAAATAATCCAATGCGGATGTCGGCGCCTTCGGTGCCGCCGCGCTTCTGGTAGAGCGCGGCGAGGATGGCGATCGCGCCGAACATGCCGCCCATGATGTCGTTGGCCGATGAGCCGACGCGCTGCGGCCTTTCCCGGGTCCCCGTCATGGCGGCGAGCCCCGACATCATCTGCACGACCTCGTCGAGCGCCGGGCGATGTTCGTAGGGACCGGAGAGAAAGCCCTTGTGTCCTGCGATAATCAGATGAGGATATTTTCGACGTAGTTCGTCCGCACCCAAGCCCTGCTTTTCGAGCTGTCCGTCGCGGAAATTCTCCAGGAACACGTCGGCACTGGCCAAGAGACGATGCATCGTCTCGCGGTCTTCGGGCTTGGTGAAATCGAGCACGACGCTGCGCTTGCCGCGGTTGAACAGCGGGAAGAATGATGTTCCCATGCCGCCAAGGCTGCGGGTCTTGTCGCCTGCGGGCGGCTCGACCTTGATGACCTCGGCGCCGAGCTGCGCCAGAATCATGCCGCAGGTCGGCCCCATCACCATGTGAGTCATCTCAATGACCCGGACCGCTGATAACGGCAGGGTCTGCGTGCTCATCGGCGTCTCCCGGGGTTCCCTCAATATCGCTTTGTAGAGCAAATTAGGCCTTCGAGCGCTATCTGCAAACATAATAGCGCGACGGCCAGGAGCGCGTCAGACAAGGCAGCAATGCGTCCGGCGCTCGAAAGGAAACTCGGAGCCCGTAATCCGCGCAGCTGGCGCCGCGCCTTGCCCTTGCCGAAGCCTGCCAGCATGTCTAACTCTCGCGAAGGTTTCGGAGAGGACAAAGCCGCCATGCTGGATGCCGCCGTCAAGGCGCTTTCGCAGATCCTGTCGCCGCCGATGCGCTCCATCCTGTGGCGCTCGATCGGGCTGGCTCTGGTGCTGATCGTGGTGCTGGCGTTCGGCCTGCAGCGGCTCTTGAGCTGGTTTGCGGTGTACGGCGAAGACTGGGCCGAAGCCATGCTTGGCCCGGGTTTTCATACCCCGCTCAATATCCTCGCCTGGATCGTCTCGATCGCCGCCGGGCTCGGCGTCGTGTTGGGCGCGGTGTTCCTGATGCCCGCGATCACCTCGCTGGTGGCAAGCGTGTTCGTCGACGAGGTCGCCGACCATGTCGAGCGCGAACACTATCCGACGGAGCGTCCCGGCACGGCGCTGCCGTTCGGGCTTGCCATGACCGAAGGCATCAAGACCGCGTTGTTGACGATCCTGGTCTATCTGATCGCGCTGCCGTTCGTGTTCATCGCCGGTGCGGGTTTCATCGCCTTCTTTATTGCCACCGCATGGCTGTTGGGCCGGGAATATTTCGAGCTCGCGGCGATGCGGTTTCGCAGCCCTGCGGAAGCCAAGGCGATGCGCAAGCAGAACGCCGCCATCGTGTTCACCGCCGGGCTTGTGATCGCGGCGTTCGTGTCGATCCCGATCGTCAACCTGGCGACGCCGCTGTTCGGCATGGCGTTCATGGTTCACATGCACAAGCGGCTCTCCGGCCCGCGGCCGGAATTGATCGAGCGGGAGCGCAAGGCCAGCGTGCCGGTGGTGTAAAAGAGCGCCGGTTCAACTTCCGTCATGGCCGGGCTCGTCCCGGTCATCACGTCTTTATCACTGAGATACTGTTAAGACGTGGATGCCCGGCACAATGGCATGTGCTCGGGCCGGCGAAGCCGGACCCGAGTGCCGGGCATGACGAATGCGAGGATTGTCGGCTCACACCGTCTTTTCCGGCCAGCGGCAGAGATCGTTGATCAGGCAGACCTCGCAACGCGGCTTGCGCGCCAGACAGGTGTAACGCCCGTGCAGGATCAGCCAGTGATGGGCATGCAGCTTGAATTCGGCGGGAACCACGCGCTCAAGACCAAGCTCCACGTCGAGCGGCGTATTGCCCGGGGCAAGACCGGTTCTATTGGCGACACGGAATACGTGCGTGTCCACCGCCAAAGTGTGTTCGCCATAGGCCATGTTGAGCACGACATTGGCGGTCTTGCGGCCGGCGCCGGGCAGCGATTCAATTTCAGCGCGGGTGCGCGGCACCTCGCCGCCGAATTCGGCGATCAGCTTTTCCGACAGCGCGATGACGTTCTTGGCCTTGTTGCGGTAAAGCCCGATGGTCTTGATGTAATCGCGCAGCCTTTCCTCGCCGAGCGCCAGCATCTTTTGCGGTGTGTCGGCAATCCTGAACAGCTCTCGCGTCGCCTTGTTGACGCCGGCATCGGTCGCCTGCGCCGACAGAACGACCGCAACCAGGAGGGTATAGGGATTGAGATGTTCCAACTCCCCCTTCGGCTCCGGGTTGGGCTTGCGAAAGCGGCTGAACGCCTCGCGGACCTCGGCAGGCGTCCAGGGCTTGATCGCCTTGATCGATTTTTTTGTCGCGCGCGCCTGCGCTGGTTTGGTCGCAGGCTTCTTCGCGGATTTTTCTCGCCCCTCTCTCGTCGCAGGTCGATGGCGCGATTTCTTGACGCGTTGTGGCGGCGTGGGTTTCGATTTCGTGAGCGGTCTGCGGGTGATTTTCGCCATGATCGGGTATACTGATACGCAATGACCGCAGGCAATGACTTTGATCCGGGGCTAGCCCAGCCGGAATTGTTTTCCGCGCTGCTCACCCCACACCGTTCGCTGAACCGCACCGGTTTTGTGGTGCTGATGGTGTTTCTCAGCGTGGTCAGTTTCGCCGCAGGCCTTGCGTTCCTGCTGATGGGCGCGTGGCCGGTGCTGGGCTTTTTCGGCCTCGATGTGCTTGCGATCTACTGGGCGTTCCGGGTCAATTTCCTCCGCGCCAGGGCCAGCGAGGAAATTTCCGTGACGCCCTCGGAGCTGCGCGTGCGCCGCGTCAGCCACCGTGGCCATGTGGTGCAATGGGTGCTCAATCCGCTGTGGGTGCAGCTCGACCAGAAAATCCATGCCGAATTCGGCATCGAAAAGCTTTATCTGGTCTCCAAGGGACGCCGCGTCTCCATCGCGAGCTTCCTCGGTCCGGATGAAAAGGCAAGCTTTGCCAAGGCGTTACTGGCAGCACTCCAGGCCGCCCGGCGTGGCCCGAGCTATAATCCGCTGTCGTGACGCAAGTCGGGAATCGGGTGGTTCGGACGCGGCGTCCGTCCTACATCAGAGCCATGATGAACCTCGCCATGAATGAGCACCGCCTCACAAAACCGGGCCCCCAGAACGCCGCGCTCCGCGACTATGATTCGGTGCGGCGCGCGATCGCCTTCATCTCGGAGCACTGGCGCGCACAGCCGACCATCGAGTCGATGGCGGATGCGGCGGGCGTGACGCCGGATGAGCTGCACCATTTGTTTCGCCGCTGGGCCGGGCTGACGCCAAAGGCCTTCATGCAGGCGCTGACGCTCGATCATGCCAAGGGGTTGCTGCGCGATTCCGCCAGCGTGCTCGACGCAGCGCTGGACTCCGGGCTTTCGGGTCCGGGGCGGCTGCATGACCTGTTCGTCACCCACGAGGCGATGTCGCCGGGCGAATGGAAAAACGGCGGCGCCGGCATGACGCTGCGCTACGGATTTCATGCTTCCCCGTTCGGCACCGCGATCGTGATCGCCAGCGGCCGCGGGCTGGCCGGCCTTGCGTTCGCCGATCCGGGCGACGAGCAGGCCGCGCTCGCCGACATGCAGCGGCGCTGGCCGCGGGCCACCTATGTCGAGGATCGCAACGGCACCACCGCACTGGCGCAGCGTATCTTCGACACCAGACTTTGGCGCGCGGATCAGCCGTTGCGCGTGGTCCTGATCGGCACCGACTTCGAGGTGCGGGTCTGGGAGACGCTGTTGAAAATCCCGATGGGCCGCGCGGTTTGCTATTCGGATATCGCGGCCAGGATCAACAGCCCCAAGGCCTCGCGCGCGGTCGGCGCGGCGGTCGGAAAAAACCCGATCTCGTTCGTGGTGCCCTGCCATCGCGCGCTCGGCAAAGGCGGCGCGCTCACCGGCTATCACTGGGGCATCACCCGCAAGCAGGCGATGCTCGGCTGGGAAGCGGGACAGGTAGGAATACATTAGTCTCAGTCATTCCGGGATGGTGCGTTAGCACCAGACCTCAGATGCGCAATTGCGCATCGGGGGAATCTCGAGATTCCGGGTTCGATGCGGAGCCTGTCATCGGGCCGGCCATGGGCCGGACCCGTTGGCATCGCCCCGGAATGACAACCAAAATCCTTTTGGGATCACCTATCCAGCCGCTTCCACATGATGGCCGTGTCGCAGAGCCGGCCATCCGGAAACAGCGCATAGTTCGGAACAAGGCCGGTCTCCGTCCAGCCCGCGCGCAGATAGAGGCGATGGCCGTTTTCACCCGGCACGGTATCGAGCACCAAAAGCCAGCGGCCGCGACGCTTGGCCTCTTCCTCCGCCTGCGCCATCAAGGCGGCGCCAACGCCGTGGCCGCGAAAAGAGCGATGCACCAGGAGCTTCTTGATATCGGCGCGATGCGGCTGGTTGGGCGGCGTATCCAGTCCGAGCTGCACCGTGCCGACAATCCTGCCGTCGAGCCGCGCCGCCAGCAGCACGGTGTCGCCCGAGACAACCGAGCCCGCGACTTTGCGAAAGAATGCCAGCGCTTGCTGATGCGAGAACGGCGACATGAAGCTGACGCTGGCGCCGCCCTCGACACAGTCGACCAGCACATCAGCCAGTTGCGCCAGCGCGCCATCGGCGACCGGGCCTTGGAGAGAAGTTATTTCGACTGCCGCGCTCACGCCAGATCGAGCTTCGAGGCAACGGTGGCGTCGGCATTCAAGCGGTAGATCACCGGCGCGCCGGTTGCGAGTTCGCGCGCGAGAATTTCCTTCGGCGAAAGTTTTTCCAAGACCATGATCAGCGCGCGCAGCGAATTGCCGTGCGCCACCACCAGCGTGCGCTCGCCGCGCAGCACGCACGGCAATATCTCCTGGACGTAATAGGGCAGCGTACGCGCCAGCGTATCCTTCAGGCTTTCGCCGCCGGGCGGCGCTACGTCGTAGGACCGCCGCCAGACATGCACCTGCTCTTCGCCCCATTTCTTTCGGGCATCGTCCTTGTTGAGGCCCGACAGATCGCCGTAATCGCGCTCGTTGAGCGCCATGTGCTCTTTGACGGGAAGATTTGTCTGGTCGATCTCGGCCAGTGTCAGGTCGAGCGTGTGCTGCGCGCGCTTGAGCACCGAGGTAAATGCGATGTCGAACGTCAGCCCCTGCGCCTTCAGCTTGCGGCCGGCCTCCCTGGCCTCGGTGATCCCCTGTTCGGTGAGATCGGGATCCTTCCAGCCGGTGAAGAGATTCTTCAAGTTCCATTCGCTCTGGCCATGGCGCACGAGCACGAGAAGGCGGTCGCTCATTTTCTTGATTTCCGTTCAGACCTCTAGAAGTCGCTGAGCCCGAGCACGTCGGCCATGGTATAGAACCCGGGCTTCTTGCCATGCGCCCACATCGCCGCCTTCAGTGCGCCGTGCGCGAAGATCATCCGATCCTCGGCGCGGTGCGACAGCTCGATGCGCTCATAGGGACCGGCGAAGATCACGCTGTGATCGCCGGTGACGGTGCCGCCGCGCAGCGACGCGAAACCGATGTCGCCGGTTTGGCGCGCACCAGTCTGGCCGTCGCGGCCCCGCGCCGAATGTTCCCCGAGCGGGATTCCGCGGCCCTCGGCGGCGGCTTCGCCGAGCAGGAGTGCCGTGCCCGAAGGCGCGTCGACCTTGGCCTTGTGATGCATCTCCAGGATTTCGATGTCAAAACCGTGGTCCAGCGATTGCGCGACGCGCTTCACCAGCGCCGCCAGCAGGTTGACGCCGAGGCTCATGTTGCCGGACTTCACAACGATGGCGCGCGAGGTCACGCTTTTGATCACGGCATCATCCGAGGCCGACAGACCCGTGGTACCGATGACGTGAACCAAGCCCCGCTGGGCCGCGATGGCGACGTTGGCGATGGTCGCCCCCGGCACGGTAAAATCCAAAATGCCGTCGGCGTTGGCCGACAGCGACCACAGATCCGCTGAGAGCAGGACGCCGTTGGCGGGCAAGCCCGCCAGCGTCCCGGCGTCCTTGCCCAGCAGTTCGGAACCCGGCGCTTCCAAGGCTCCCGTGAGGACCGCGCCTGAGGTTTCCGAGATGGCACGCGTCAGCGCGCGACCCATCCGGCCGCCGGCTCCCGCAACGATCAAGCGCATGTCGGACATCTCAACCTCGCCCTTGCCGTATAACCGGGGCAGCCTGTTCCGGCAACCAATCAGGCGCTAACCGCTCGTCATGCCCGGTTGTCCCGGGCATCCACGTCTTAACAGCAGAGGCACAGGAAAGACGTGGATGGCCGGGACGATGCCCGGCCATGACGGAAAAGGTGGATCCTTTCTCGATTGTCCCTCTAGGGCTGCGGCCCGTCGTAACCCTCGATGATCACGAGGTCGCTTTCGGCATAGGGGCTGCGCAGCGCGACCAGGCGCACATATTCCGGCGAATTGTAGCAGGCCAGCGCGGTTTCATAATCCTTGAATTCCAGCACCACGTTGCGCGAGCGCGAGGAGCCTTCCTTGGGCACATGCTTGCCGCCGCGCACCAGGAACCTGGCGCCGTATTTCGCAAATACCGCGCCGTTCTGCGCGACGTATTCCTTGTAGCCGTCCATGTTGTGAACATCGACACGCGCGATCCAGTAGCCTTTTGCCATTGGTTGTTTCCCTTTGTTTCAGGCCAGTGCCTGCACGATCTCGGCCTGGATGGCCTCCGCCACTGCTTTGGGATCGGCGGCTTCCATCACGGGCCGTCCGACTACCAGATAATCGGCCCCGGCTGAAATGGCGCGCGCCGGCGTCATGATGCGCTTCTGGTCGCCGGCGGCGCTACCCGCGGGCCGAATACCCGGCGTCACCAGTCTCATCTGATGACCCACGACCTTGTGCAAGGCCGCCGCCTCTTCCGGCGAACACACCAGACCATCGACGCCGAGCACCTGGGCCTGCTGGGCGCGGGCCTCGACCAGATCGGATACGCCGAGGCGATAACCGGCGGCGTGGAGATCGCCGTCGTCATACGAGGTCAGCACGGTGACGGCGAGGATCTTTAACTCCGATCCCGCGCGCGCCTCGACCGCGGCTTTCATGGTCTGCGGATAGGCGTGCACGGTCAGGAATGTCGCACCGAGCGCGGCGACGCTCTCGACGCCGCGCGCTACCGTATTGCCGATGTCATGGAGCTTGAGATCGACGAAAACCTTCTTGCCCGCGCCAGCGAGTTGCCGGACCAGCGGCAATCCTCCGGCAAACGCCAGCTGATAGCCGATCTTGTAAAACGTCACGCTGTCGCCGAGCCGGGCAATCATCGCTTCCGCCTTGGCGACGCCGGGCAGATCGAGCGCCACAATCAACCGGTCGCGGGGAGCGATATCCGATGGCTGCATATCACCTCACATCATGCGCTGGGAGACGTCGATCAGCTGTCGCACCAGCGCGTTGAGCGCCTCGATATCGGCGCGGTGTTTCAAGCGGTCCATATCATCATAGGCCTCGCCCGCGAATGACAGCGAGAGCTGATTCGGAATAACCGTGGCGTAGCAGGCGGTCAGGATCAGCCGCAGCGCCGCCAGAGACCGCGCGCCGCCGAAGCGGCTTTCCGAGGCGGCTGCAATCGCAAAGGCGCGTTCGCGAAACACCTGGCCGCGGGTTTCGTGTGCATCCTGGACGCGCGTCACCCAGTCGATGGTATTCTTGACCAAAGGCGGCACCGACGAATTGTATTCCGGCGTCACGATCAACACGCCATGATGCGTGCCGATCATGCGCTTGAGATTGATCGCGTTCTTCGGCACGCCCGATTTGCTGTGCAGATCGCCGTCATAGATCGGTAGCGGAAAATCGCCGAGCGAAATGCGGCTGACTTCAGCGCCGGCTTGGGCGAATTCATAGGCCGCCGCCGCCGCAAGCCTCACATTGAGCGAGCCGGTGCGAAGCGAGCCGGGGATCACGAGGATTTTCAGCGCGGACATGATTTAGATCGCATTCAGGCAAACCCGCCGCGCGGGCCGCGCAGCGCAGTTCAGCGCTTGCGATACACCCAGACGCGGGCCGGCGGAAGGTTCATCCAGATGCGCTCGGAGGCTTCTGTGGACACGCCCGGCAGCGATTTCGGAATTGGCGGCGCAACCGAATAGGTGAACTGCACGAACGGCGCACCCGGCGCCAGCGCCACGAAGGCATCGCGGATCAGTTTCAGGCGCGTCAGCATTGGCTTGGTGACGAGCGGCAGACCGGACACCACGGCGGATGCGGGAGCGCTCAACATATTCCACAGCGAATCGCGCAACGCATAGGCGTCGCCCTGGACGACCTTGGCGTGCGGATAGCGGTCGCGCAGCAACGCGCAGAAACCCGGATTATATTCGACCAGTACGAGACGCTTCTGATCGACGCCGTGCTCGATCAGCGCGCTGGTGATCGCACCGGTGCCGGGTCCAAGTTCTACGACCGGCTCCGAGGAATCGATATCGACATATTGCGCCATGGTGCGCGCCAACACGCGTCCCGACGGCATGACGGCGCCCATGTGAAGCGGCTTTTCGATCCATGAACGAAGAAAACGAACCTCATCGTCGAGACGAGGGGGCTTGGGCTTTTTCAACGCACGCACGGACGATTGCAAAGGCATTGTCGCTACCAGGCGGGACCGCAACGGGCGGCAGTGTCAGAAAATAGTCATAAAGAGGTATAGGCCGCAGGCGAAACGGTCAAGCCGGACGGTCACTGCATGTTGGCGCGATTGCCGAAGAAGTCCTTGACCTTGGTGAAGAATCCCGCCGCTTCGGGCTGGGTCGCGCCGGACGATAGTTTTTCGAACTCGGCCAGCAGCTCCTGCTGCTTCTTGGTCAGATTCTGCGGGGTTTCGACCACGACCTGGACATACATGTCTCCGGTCTGGCGCGAGCGGAGCACCGGCATGCCCTTTGACGCAATGCGGAAGCGCCGGCCGGACTGGGTCCCGGCGGGGATTTTCACCTTGGTCTTGCCCTTGTCGATGGTGGGCACCTCGAATTCGCCGCCCAGCGCCGCCGTCACCATCGAGATCGGCACGCGGCAATGCAGGTCGGCGCTATCGCGCTGGAAGAACTGGTGCGTCGCCAGCGACAGGAAAATGTAGAGATCGCCCGGCGGGCCGCCGCGGATCCCGGCCTCGCCCTCGCCGGCAAGGCGGATGCGCGTACCGTCCTCCACGCCCTGCGGGATATTGACCGACAGGCTCCGCTCGCGCGTCACCCGCCCCGAGCCCGAGCAGGAGGGACACGGGTCTTCGATCATCTGACCGCGGCCCTGACAGCCGTGGCAGGTTCGCTCGAGCGTGAAAAATCCCTGCGCCTGCCGCACGCGGCCAGCGCCGCCGCACATCGAGCAGGTCTTCGGCTTGGTGCCGGCCTTGGCGCCGGTGCCCGAACAGGATTCGCAGGTGACCGAAACCGGAATCTCGATCTTGGCGGTCTTGCCGAGGAAGGCTTCCTCCAGCGTGATTTCCATGTTGTAGCGCAGGTCGGCACCACGCTCGCGCCCGCCACCGCGGCCGCGCTGCCCGGCCATGCCGAACAGATCCTCGAAAATATCGGAGAATGATGAGGCGAAGCCCGCGCCGAAGCCGGGACCGCCGCCGCCACCCATGCCTTGCTCGAAGGCTGCGTGACCGAACCGGTCATAGGCTGCGCGCTTGTCGCCGTCTTTCAGGACTTCGTAGGCTTCGTTGATTTCCTTGAAGCGCATCTCGCTGGTGGCATCGCCCGGATTCTTGTCCGGATGCCATTTCATCGCGAGCTTGCGGAATGCCGCCTTGAGTCTGGATTCGTCCGCGTTCCGGTCGACTTCAAGGGTTTCGTAGTAGCACCGCTTCATCCTTCAAACCCGCCCGAAGTTTCTTCCTCATTCCGAAGGCATGCGTCCGTCAGGATGCAGCCTCCGGCTTAATGAAAAATGACCCCCATCCCTGGAGACGCGGCTCGCGCACTCTTCGGAATGAGGGTCATGGTCACCGCCGTTTAAGCAGACTTCTTGTTGTTCTTGTCGTCGTCGACCTCGGTAAACTCCGCGTCGACCACGTCGTCCTTCGCAGCATCCTTGGCCGCGTCGCCCTCGGCCTGCTGCTTGTACATCGCCTCGCCGAGCTTCATGGAAACCTGCGCCAGCGTGTTGGTCTTGGCCTTGATCGCCTCGGCATCGTCGCCCTTCAGCGCTTCCTTCAAATCGCTGACGGCGTCCTCGATGGCGCGGCGCTCGCTCTCGGCGATTTTCGAGCCGTGCTCGGCCAGCGCCTTCTCGGTGGAATGCACCAGACCGTCGGCATGGTTCTTGGCATCGACTGCTTCGCGGCGCTTCTTGTCCTCGGCCGCGTTGGCCTCGGCGTCCTTGACCATCTTCTGGATGTCGGCTTCCGACAGGCCGCCGGATGCCTGGATGCGAATCTGCTGCTCCTTGCCGGTCGCCTTGTCCTTGGCCGAGACGTTGACTATGCCGTTGGCGTCGATATCGAAGGTGACCTCGATTTGCGGCATGCCGCGCGGCGCCGGAGGAATCCCCATCAGATCGAACTGACCCAAAACCTTGTTGTCGGCGGCCATTTCGCGCTCGCCCTGGAACACGCGAATGGTGACGGCGTTCTGGTTGTCCTCGGCGGTCGAGAACACCTGGCTCTTCTTGGTCGGGATCGTGGTGTTGCGATCGATGATGCGGGTGAACACGCCACCCAGCGTCTCGATGCCGAGCGACAGCGGCGTGACGTCCAGCAGCAGCACGTCCTTGACGTCGCCCTGCAGCACGCCGGCCTGGATCGCAGCGCCGATGGCGACGACCTCGTCGGGATTGACACCCTTGTGCGGCTCCTTGCCGAAGAACTGTTTCACCACTTCCTGAATCTTCGGCATGCGGGTCATGCCGCCGACCAGCACCACTTCGCCGACTTCGCCGGCGGTGAGGCCGGCATCCTTCAGCGCCTTGCGGCAGGGCTCGATGGTCTTCTCGACGAGATCGTTGACCAGCGCCTCGAACTTGGCGCGCGTCAATTTCATCGTCAGATGCTTCGGCCCGGCCTGATCGGCCGTGATGAACGGCAGGTTGATTTCGGTCTGCGTGGTCGAGGACAATTCGATCTTGGCCTTTTCGGCTGCCTCTTTCAGGCGCTGCAGGGCAAGCTTGTCGTTGCGCAGGTTGATGCCCTGCTCCTTCTGGAATTCATCGGCCAGATAATTGACGAGCCGCATGTCGAAGTCTTCGCCACCGAGGAAGGTGTCGCCGTTGGTCGACTTGACCTCGAAAACGCCGTCGCCGATCTCGAGGATGGAAATGTCGAAGGTGCCGCCGCCGAGGTCGTACACCGCGATGGTGCCGGATTTCGACTTGTCGAGTCCGTAAGCAAGCGCTGCCGCAGTCGGCTCGTTGATGATGCGCAGCACTTCGAGGCCGGCGATCTTGCCGGCATCCTTGGTGGCCTGACGTTGCGCGTCGTTGAAATAGGCGGGAACGGTGATGACGGCCTGCTCGACCTTCTGGCCGAGATGGGCTT
>Ga0307296_10000881_pt1 | contig 14724 bp, 15 predicted proteins | sample ER_DNA_153_FD_194467 | JGI IMG/M metagenome (GOLD analysis project Ga0307296, IMG submission 194467) | Bulk soil microbial communities from the East River watershed near Crested Butte, Colorado, United States - ER_DNA_153 | ecosystem: Environmental > Terrestrial > Soil > Floodplain | place... | reverse complement strand
ACGCCAAGCCTGGCGACCCGCACCCAGCCTATGCCTTCGACGACACCATCCGGCAGAAAGCCATAGATCCGCAAGCCACATTGCCTTTCGACAAATTGAACTGGATGCAAAACGAGTTGGTGAGAGCCGGCAACATGAAGGCTCCGATCGATCTAAGCAAAATCACTGATACGGAAATCCGCATTGAGGCGATGAAGCGTGTCACCGAATAGCTAGATCTTCACCGATGCCATAATACCAGCCGGGAAGATTTCCTCAGGCTTCGCAAGTCGATGGGCAATACCTTGCTCGTATGCATAGTGCAGGAACAATTCCAGCGTCGGCCGATTTGCCTCGATGCCATAGGGAAAAAGTTCGCCGCCAAACATCTGCTGCATGCGCGTCGCGTACGCCGTCAGCCAAGGCACTGGATAGCGCGACACCGCGGGATCGAGGATCCGCTCGAGACTGTGACGCCTTGATTCCTCGAATGCATTGTAGAGGTTGCGTGCAACCCAGGGCTGGTTGTCGAGAATAGCCTTGCGCACTGCAATGACATGCATGATCGGGTAGACACGCGTCTGCTCGTAGTATCGCTGCTCAAGAGTCTCATACTCGGGAAACAGACGCACTACGTCCACGTGCTTTTCGCGGAACGAATTCGGCGGCCGGGCAATAATGACGCAGTCGAGTTCACCCGAGGCGATCATTCCACTCAGTGTTTTCTCCGGCATACTCGTCAGCCGTACGCCCTTAGGCAGCGACACTTCAACCTTTTCGATGCGCCCGGCCTCGTTTGTGCCGGCTTGCACCCAGTCGATATCGGACAGTGCGACGCCTCCCTCGTGCATCAGCCAGCCGCGCATGTAGACGGCCGCAGTATGCGCCCATTCAGGAACGCCGATGCGCTTTCCACGCAAATCTTTTGCGGTCATGATGCCCGCTTTGCGGTTTACATAGAACGAAGCGAAACGGAACAGCCGTGAAGCGTAAACTGGCAAGCCGATGATGTCAGAATCTTTCCGGGTTACCTGCGCCGTGAACTTGGCAAAGGAAAGCTCCGACACGTCCCATTCGCGATTGAATGTGAAGCGCGAAAAGATTTCGTGATGGCCAAGCGTCAGCCAGTTCGCGTCAATGCCTTCGGCGCGTACCAATCCCAATCGAAAATCACGGAAGTGGTCGTAATCGGTGGTCGCGATGGTGAGTGCGCCGCTTGGCTTCGATCTTGTCCCAGATCAACGCCGCCACGTCAGGTCCGCCGAGATTCTTGATGGCGCGAATTCCGGTGGGCGAGGTGACATTGATTTCGGTGAGATAGCCGTCGATTACGTCAATGCCGACAAACAATAAGCCGCGCTCGCGCAGAGGAGAGCCGATGCGCTTGCAGATCTCGGCTTCGCGGTTTGTCAATTCCGTGGCGGCGGGAGCACCACCGCGCACCATGTTGGATCGCAGGTCGTCGGGTGCCGGGATGCGGTTCACCGCGCCGGCGTATTCGCCATCGACCAATATGATGCGCTTGTCACCATGCTTGATGTTGGGCAGAAATTTCTGAACCACCCATTGCTCGCGGAAGGTGCTGGCGAAAAGATCGTAAAGGGATCCGAAATTGAGATCCTCGCGTTCGAGCCGAAACACCGCTTCGCCGCCTTTGCCATAGAGGGGCTTCATCACGATGTCGCCGTGCTCCGCCCGAAACGCTTTGATCTCGGCGAGGTCGCGCGAAATCAGTGTCGGTGGCATCAGATCGGCAAATTCCGTCACGAACACCTTCTCGGGTGCGTTGCGGACGTGTGCAGGGTCATTGACGACCAAGGTCTTCGGGTGGATGCGTTCAAGCAGGTGCGTGGTCGTCACATAGGCGAGATCAAAGGGAGGATCCTGGCGCAGCAGCACGACGTCAAATTCGGCAAGTGCGACCCGCCTTGCCTTGTCTAATGTGAAATGGTCGCCGGGTTTGTCGCGAACGCTGAGAGATTCGACGTGCGCAAACACCTGACCGTTGAGCAATGCCAGCCGGTCGGGCGTGTAGTACGTAAGCTGATGACCGCGCTTTTGCGCTTCCAGCAGCAGGGCGAAGGTCGAGTCGCCCTTGATGTTGATCCGCTGGATCGGATCCATTTGGACAGCGATTTTAAGGCTCATGGCGACCCTTAGACGAATAAAGCGTTAACAAATTACCCGCACTATAGCCGCTTCGGGAGCGCTGTTGCACGGCCGGGGGGCCGCCGGTGAAACTACCGACGCTTTCGATTGCCGCCAGACTATATGCGATCTTTGCATTGATGGCCGCGACCACCGTGGCGCTGTCGGTATATGCTGTGTCGAACGCGCGCTTTCATGCGGCTCTCACGGAAGAATTCGAATCCGCCAATGCCGGCAGCTGGAATGTCGAACGCGGTATATATATGTCGGCCGATGTGGCCGATGCCGCGTCTGCGCGCAATGATCGCAATCCCAGCCAGCGCCAGCGCGATGGCGCTGCAAGCGTAACCGGGCCGATCTCGGACATCACAAGCGTTACCGAAGCAGTTGCCGCCGGGGATGCCGCGATCACTATTCCGTTCACCGATCGTCGCGATGAAATCGGTGCGCTCGCTCGGTCGATCGGGATTTTTCAGACCGCGATGCGTAAAAACGTAGAGCTCAATCGGACAGTGCTCAACGATGCAGACCTGCGTCAGCAACATATGGCAAACGAAATCGCTCATTTCTCTTCGGAGGTAGAGGCAACGCTTGCCGAGCTTGGACGAATTTCCGACGAGATGCTCGCAGCGTCGACGCAACTCGGGAGCGCTGCCGACAATGCCTCAGCCAAGACCGCACGTGCCGAGGAGCCATCGTCCGAAGCGTCCGCCAACGTCCGCGACATTGCTTCGGCTAGATGAGTTGTCGGCATCCGTCAACGAAATCGACCGACAAGTCGCACAATCCAATGCAATCGCGAACAAAGCGGTGAACGAAGTCGAATCGACAAATCTTGCCGTCAAGGAGTTGGACGAGGCAGCCGGCCGCATCGGCGATGTGATTAAGCTCATCACCGACATTGCCGAGCAGACCAATCTGCTGGCGTTGAATGCGACGATTTAGGCGGCGCGTGCTGGCGAAGCCGGACGTGGATTCGCCGTTGTGGCCGGCCAAGTGAAAGCGCTGGCCGGTCAGACCAGTCGTGCAACAGAAGAAATCGGAGCGCAGATCGCTGGCATGCAGCGCGCGACCCAACGCTCGTTTACCGCGATTACTGGAATCGAGCACACGATCCGGGAAATCGGCAATATCAGCAGCGCAATTGCTGCAGCAGTGACCGAACAAGGCGCGGCGACGCAGGAAATTGCGCGCGGAGTTGAAGTTGCAGCAGAGCGCACGGTGGAGACAGCCAAGCAGGTCAACCTGATGGGTCTCGCAACGCATGACACGCGGTCAAGCGCCACCACCGTGAAGACCGTGGCCGATGATCTTGGCAGCGTCGCCAGCCGCATCCGGGCTCAGGTCGATCAATTCTTCGAGCGTCTAAGCGCCTGATCAGACCGTTTCAAAAGCGGCTGGGATGTGACGGGGAATTTTGCCTGGCGTCACCAGAATTGCATCGAATCGGCAATCTCTGATCGTTTCATCCGGATTTGCCGCCAACCAAACCTCCGCCGCAGCCGCAATCCGACGGCGTTGCCTCTCGTTGACCGATTCGGCGGGCTCCTCGAGGCTCGCGCGCGCCTTTACCTCTACGAAGACCAGCAGTTGACGCCGGCGCGCGACGATATCGATTTCACCGACCGGGCTGCGCCAGCGCCGCGCCAGAATTCGAAAGCCCTTGGCAATCAGGAAGGCCGCGGCGCGACTCTCGGCGGAAATTCCGACACGGAATGCAGCTTGCCGTTCCGGTCGCGGGAGGCGCTTCGACGGCGAGCGCGGTTCGTCACTTGCCGTCATCAGCCACATCCCTGGAGAGATTGAGCGCACGCTGATAGACCTCGCGGCGCGGACGTCCGGTGACAAGGGCAACTTCGCCCACTGCGTCCTTGACCGAAACGCGCCTCAGCGCCTGACGTAGCAACTCATCAACGTTGTCCGATATCTCTTCTTCCTCGGCGGGCGGCGCCACGACAATGACGAACTCGCCGCGCGTCTCGGCGCCGGCAGTGTATTCATGCGCTAGCGTCTCAAGATCCCCGCGTTTGACCTCTTCGTGTAATTTAGTCAGCTCGCGGCAGACCGCCGCCGTGCGTTTCCCGAATGCCGCGGCAAGGTCGGCGAGCATTGCCGCAACGCGTGGTCCACTCTCGAACATAACCAGCGTTGAGGGGATATTCGCGAGTACGGCGGCGCGTTTCTGGCGCGCTGCCTGTTTCGGCGGCAAGAAGCCTTCGAAGAAAAATCGGTCAGTCGGCAGGCCAGCGACCGAAAGCGCGGCCAGCACCGATGAGGGACCCGGCAGGGCGCTTACAGAGTGGCCGGCCTCGCAAGCTGCCCGCACCAGTTTGTAGCCGGGGTCGGAAATCAGCGGTGTGCCCGCGTCAGATACCAATGCGATTGCCTGGTCACCGGCGAGGCGAGCCAGCAGCTTCGGCCGTGCCTCGGCGGCGTTGTGTTCGTGGTAGGCCGTAAGCGGCGTCGTTATCCCGTAGCGCTCGATGAGTTTGCGGGTAACGCGGGTGTCCTCGCAGGCAATCACATCAGCGCCCGCGAGCACCTCGAGCGCGCGCAGAGTAATGTCACCGAGATTTCCGATCGGCGTGGCCACAAGATAAAGGCCCGGCTCGGCCTTGGCGGCGTCAATCGCAATGCCAAACGGGGCATAGCTGCGCGGTCGCGCATTCCTTTCGTTCGCCATGCTCGGAACTCTAATGGGTCACAGGAGCCGCGTCATGAGTACAATTCCTTTTGGTTTTTCATACTCCTAACTTTCGCGCGACAAAATCGGCGATACCAGTTACGACTGACATGGAACTGTCGCACGAGGAGCGACGATACTGGTTATGTCGCGCACGGTGGGAATTTTGACGCATGCGTGGACGCGCGTGCTCACTACGTTGTCCATTGCAGTAACGGCCGCGATTCTTGCCGCCTGCAGCACGCAATTGGGCGGTGGACCGCCGGTGGCGCAGCGCCCTGGCGAGGCGGCTACCGCCAACGCCGCAGTCGGCGAAGGCCAAGTGCGTGTCGCTCTAATCCTACCGTTTTCCGGGCAAGGTAATGCCAGCGTTGCCGGACAGTCGATGAAGAACGCAGCCGAAATGGCGCTTGCGGAATTCAAGAGTCCCAATATTCAGTTGCTGGTGAAGGATGACGGGGGCACGGTGCAAGGCGCGCAGGCGGCCGCCCAGCAGGCGATTTCGGAGGGCGCGGAGATCATCATCGGCCCGATTTTCGCGCAATCGGTCAGTGGGGTCGCACAGATCGCGCGCGCGAGCAACATTCCAGTCATTGCGTTCTCGACCGATGTCAGCGTGGCGGCGCGAGGTGTCTATTTGCTGAGTTTCCTGCCCGAGACCGATGTCCGTCGCATCGTCGATTTTTCTGTCTCGCGTGGCAAGCGGTCGTTCGCCGCGCTGTTGCCGGACAATGCCTACGGCACGGTGGTAGAAGGCGCTTTCCAACAAGAAGTTTCGCGGCGCGGCGGTCGTGTGCTCGTGCTCGAAAAATACACACCCGATGGAAACAGGATCAATGAAGCAGTGCGTCGTGTGAGCCAAGCCGCTAATCAGGTTGACACGATCTTCATCCCCGATAGCCCAGATGCCGTACCCCAAGTGGTGAACGCGCTGGTTGCCAACGGCGTCGATCTGAGACGCGTGCAACTGCTCGGCTCGGGTCTATGGGAGGATTCCCGAATCTCCTCGACTGGGGCGATTGAGGGCGCCTGGTATGCGGCGCCGGGAGCGACGGGCTTTAGCAATTTTTCCAGCCGCTACCGTGCCCGCTACGGGCAGGATCCGGTCCGGACCGCAACGCTCGCGTACGATGCGGTTGCCCTTGTCGCGGCTCTTGTGAAAACGCAGGGCCCGCAGCGTTTCAGCGAGACGGCGCTGACCAATCCCTCGGGTTTTGCCGGCATCGACGGCGTATTCCGCTTCCGTCCCGACGGCACCAATGAGCGAGGCCTGGCCGTGTTGCGTGTTACGCCCTCGGGCGGTCAGGTGCTGAGTCCGGCGCCGCAATCGTTCCAGCCGGGCACGTAAATCTAGGCCGCCAGATCCGCGACCACCGCGTCGAGCAGCGGGAAGCCGCTCTGCGTCACACGCAGACGACCGTCTTCCGTTGTCTCCACGGCGCCTTCCTCGCGCAGTATCGATATCCGCCTCGGATCGAGTGAGCGACCGGCGAGCGCGCTGTAGCGCGCGGGATCGATCCCTTCGACAAGACGCAAGCCCATCAGCAGATATTCGTCAGCGGCCTCGCCCGGAGTGAGCTTCTCCTCGACGGTGAAGGCGGTGCCGCTGTCTTCAACGCGCATGAGCCAGGTCTCAGGCCGTCTCTCGGTAGCGGTCGCGACGCGGCGGCCATCGATCGTCAACCGCCCATGCGCACCGGGGCCAACGCCCGCATAGTCGTGTCCGCGCCAATACACGAGATTGTGTCGGCACTCCGCGCCGGGCCGCGCGTGATTTGAGACTTCATAGGCCGGTAACCCCGCCTCGGCGCAGATCGCGCGCGTGAGATCATAGAGATCGCGCGCGCGATCCTCGTCAGGAATGATCAGTTTGCCTGCTGTGTGCAGGCCGAAGAACGGCGTATCGGGTTCGATCGTCAATTGGTAAAGGGAAAGATGTTCGGCCGCTTCGCTTATGGCGCGCCTAAGCTCTGCCCCCCACGCGTCGAGCGTTTGATGCGGTCGTGCATAGATGAGGTCGAAGGAATAGCGAGTGAAGATCGAACGAGCCACTGCGACAGCGTCCAACGCCTCTTGCGCGGTGTGCAACCGACCAAGTTCCTTCAGCGCCGCATCATCGAGCGCCTGTACGCCGAGCGAAACGCGATTGACGCCCGCAGTACGGAAGCCGCGGAAACGTGCGGCTTCCACGCTAGTCGGATTTGCTTCCAGGGTAATTTCCGCATCCGGAGCGATGGTCCAATGCTTGCCGATGCAATCGAGAATCGCCTGAACCGACGCTGGACGCATCAGCGATGGCGTTCCGCCGCCGAAAAAAATGCTCGAGACGGTGCGGTCCGGTGCTCGCGCGGCTACTGAAGCGATCTCAGTTTCGTAGGCGCGCACGAAACGCGCCTCGTCGATACCACCATGGCGGACGTGACTATTGAAGTCGCAATACGGACACTTCGACAGGCAAAAGGGCCAGTGCACGTACACGGCAAAAGGTGCTCTTAAGTTCATATTGGCATCATAGGCGGGACGGCGCGCGACAGCCAGCGTACTTGCGATCTGCCGGCGACAGTTGATTAAAATTGTAACGATCGGAGCCAAACTCAAGTCTTGGAAAGACACGCGTCGGCGAGTTTGATGAACGCCCGGGCACGATGCGAGAGCCCCTGGCCTTGCGGTGGCAGCCCGTGTTTTTCCTCGGCGCTCATTTCGCCGAATGTCCGATCGGAGCCGTCAGGACGGAAAAGCGGATCGTAACCGAAGCCTTTGTCGCCGCGTGGCGGCCAGACGGCGATGCCGTCGACGTGGCCTTCGAATTCCTCGACATGACCATCGGGCCAGGCGAGGCACAACGCGGCCACGAAATGCGCGCGACGCCGCTCGGGAATTTTCGCGCCGTGTTCGATCAACAGAGTCTGAATGCGGTTCATGGCGGACCGAAAATCCTTGTCTGGTCCGGCCCATCGCGCGGAATGAATACCGGGCTCGCCACCGAGCGCGTCGATCACCAAGCCGGAATCATCGGCGAATGCCACCACACCGCAGGCCTGCGCCGCCGCGGCAGCTTTGATGCGCGCATTCGCGGCGAAGGTCTTGCCGGTTTCTCCCGGTTCGGTAAGACCGAGTTCGCCCGCAGCTTGTGTGGCGATGCCGTAAGGCGCGAGCAACTCCCGCATTTCCTTCAACTTGCCCGGATTGTGGGTGGCGATCACCACTGGGCTTGTGAGTTTTCTGCTCACATCACGGCCATTTTCTGCAGGCTCACCAGTTTCTCGATGCCTTTGCGTGCGAGGGCGAGCAACGCAGCGAATTGATCTTCGCTGAATGGAATTTTTTCGGCCGTCGCCTGGATTTCAACGATGTTGCCGGCGCCTGTCATGACAAAATTGGCATCGGTATCGGCTTCCGAGTCTTCGGCATAATCGAGATCGAGAACTGCCGAGCCCTTGCACACGCCGCAAGAGACAGCGGCGATGTGATCGCGCAGCACGTCGGCTTTGACCATGTCGCGCGCCTTCATCCAGTTAAGGCAGTCAGCCAGCGCGACCCATGCGCCGGTGATGGACGCTGTGCGTGTGCCGCCGTCCGCCTGGATCACATCACAATCAAGCGTGATTTGCCGCTCGCCGAGCGTCGGCAGGTCGACTACCGAGCGCAAGCTGCGCCCGATCAGACGCTGGATTTCGACCGTGCGGCCGCCCTGTTTGCCCGCACTTGCCTCGCGACGGGTGCGCTCCGCGGTGGCGCGCGGGAGCATGCCGTATTCAGCGGTGATCCAGCCTCGCCCCTGGCCCTTGAGCCACGGGGGGAGCCGTTCTTCCAGGCTGGCGGTTACCAGGACGTGTGTATCGCCAAACTTCACGAAGCAGGAGCCCTCGGCGTATTTGACCACGCTGCGCTCCAGCGATACAGCACGGAGTTCATCGGCTTGTCGGCGGCTGGGACGCATTGGGCTTTACTCCCATACATTTCGGCCGCACACCTTAACCATACGCCCGACTTGAACAAGGCTGCCCCGATGGTCAATTCTTGCTTGGTTTCGAGGAGTTGAGCCTTGGCGTCCCACGACATCCCGATTGGTGCGACACAGGTCAGTCTGGCAGCGCTCAACGAGCGTTCGCGCGAGATTTTCCGCCAGATCGTCGAAAGCTATCTATCGACCGGTGAGCCGGTCGGTTCACGCAATTTGTCCAGACTTTTGCCCATTGCGCTGTCGCCGGCCTCCGTTCGCAATGTGATGTCGGATCTGGAGCAACTCGGCCTGATCTATGCTCCGCACACGTCGGCGGGCCGCCTTCCGACGGAACTGGGACTTCGCTTCTTTGTCGACGCGCTGATGCAAGTGGGTGACCTGTCGGAACAAGATCGGCGTTCGATCGAGGCACAGGTGGCGGGCGCTGGCACATCCAAGTCACTGGAAGCCGTTTTGACCGAGGCTTCGCAAATGCTGTCGGGCCTCACCCGGTCGGCCGGCGTCGTGCTCACCGCGAAAACCAATGTTCGGCTCAAGCACGTCGAGTTCGTGCGGCTCGAGCCTGAGCGGGCGCTGGCAGTTATGGTGGCCGAAGACGGGCAAGTCGAGAATCGTGTGCTCAATATTCCCGCCGGACTGCCGATGTCCTCGCTCACAGAGGCGGGCAATTTCCTCAACGCCCGCATCCGCGGCAAGACGCTGGCTGAGCTGCGGGGTGAAATCGAAAAAGCAGTCGCGGAAGGCCAGGCGGAACTCGATCAATTGACACAGAAGGTCATTGCAACCGGACTTGCGAGCTGGTCCGGGGGGGAAAGTGACGAACGTCAGCTGATCGTACGCGGTCACGCCAATCTTCTGGAGGATCTTCATGCCCTTGAAGATCTGGAGCGCGTTCGGTCTCTGTTCGATGCGCTGGAAGCAAAGCGGGGCGTGATTGACTTGCTCGGCCGGGCCGAACGGGCCGACGGTGTGCGCATTTTCATCGGTTCAGAAAACAAACTGTTCTCACTCTCGGGTTCCTCGACCATTATCGCTCCCTATCGCGACAGCCAGGGACGCATCGTCGGTGTGATCGGCGTGATTGGACCCACCCGCCTTAACTACGCCCGTGTTATTCCCATGGTGGATTATACGGCACGGGTGGTCAGCCGCCTGTTGACGCCTTAAACGCTTGATTTTTCACGCCGGAGCCCTGATATGCGAGGCATCGGGATATTCCGAGGATGGATTGACCACGATGACGGACCCCAACGCCCGCCAAGCCGAAGCGATGGCCGCCGAGGACGCGACCGCTGCCGAAACAGGTGATCTGGTCGTCGAGGCCAAGCGAGAAGCGGCGGAATTCAAGGATAAGTTGCTGCGCACGCTTGCCGAAATGGAAAATCTGCGCAAACGCACGGAACGGGAAGTTCTCGATGCGCGGGTCTATGGTATTGCAGGATTCGCGCGCGACGTACTGGCGGTCGCCGATAATATGCATCGCGCGCTGGAAGCGATCGGCGCAGATCTGCGCGAAGCTGCCGACCCCAAAGTTAAAGCGCTGATCGAAGGTGTCGAGCTCACCGAGCGCGAGCTCATGAAAATCCTGGAGAAGAACGGTGTGCAGAAATTCTCGCCACAGGGCGAGAAGTTCGATCCGAACTTCCATCAAGCAATGTACGAAGTGCCGACGCCCGATCAGCCTCCTGGACAGGTGGCCCAGGTCATTCAAGCCGGTTATATGATCGGCGACCGTGTCCTGCGTCCGGCTCTTGTGGCGGTCAGCAAAGCCGCTGCGAAGGCGCCGGCATCCGCCAATGACAACCCGCGGCCGGCCCAATAAGTCTCAGCGCAAAGCAACGCCGTCGCGGACCGTTCGGAAACGCGTGAATGCTTGATCCCATTTTTCGGCGGGGCTTACGCCGACGACGCGCAAAAAACCACCAGGACTGAAGCGTATCCATTGCACCAGGGACACCGCATCGCCGGCCGGACCTTTACCATTTGCGCGGATCTCATGACCCGGCGCACCACCGACCCGCATTGCCTCCGATGATTGTATCGAGAGTTCGCGCACCGGCGCGCTCGACAACAGATTGCGAGCAAACTGCGCGCGGTCGGCTCCCTCGGGTGGTCCGCCACGGTCGACCGATACGATCATGAAAGGTTGGCGTTCATTGCTGTCTGAAGGGCCTTCGGCCAGGATAACCGTGCCTGTCGGCATAACCTGCATGACTTGAAAGCCAGACAAATCGTCGATTTTAAAAGGTAGCATGCCGAGTTGTTCCTGAATCGGCGCTGGTCGGAGCGTGACGCTTGCCAGCGCCTTTCGGACGACCGCATCCGAGTAAACCGACAACGCGCTTTCCGGCACCTCCACATTGACCAGCATGGTCAGATTGGGCGCGGAGGGGCCGATCCCCATCGCCAGGAGGGACCAACGATGCACCTTGGCGCCGTTCTGTTGCGCGACGCCGGTGATTAGAAAGCCGATGCCGCTCTCAAACGGGAAGCTTTCCCGCTTCAATTGATCGAGGTTTTGCGGGGTCAAGCCGAAAGCCGAATTTTCGAGGTCGCGGTACGCGGAGGCCGGAAGATCGAGGATCGCGATGACGGCATTTCGCTCGGAGTCTTCGAATCCCGGGAAGCGTGTGCTCACTTTCATGTCCTGGGGCGGGTCGAGGCCAATCCGCAGGCCGGGCGGGAAAGCCGTCTCGGCTGGTACACTGAGAGTGGTGCTGGTCAAAACGGCCCAGGCCGCGAAGACGAATACAGAGTGGCGGCGGAACATGCCTTGCGGACTCCAAAAGATGCCGAACCGGAGGTCTGCCTAGCCGGGCCTGCCTGCGGCGGCAATGGCCCGATAACCATTGATGAACCCATGACCCCGCAAGCTCGCGATTTCGTGACCGACTGACTTGCGGCCCCCCCGCGCCCTCCTATATGAGCCATTGAGCCGCAGAAATGCGGCGAAACGAGTATCCAGGGGGCTGGATCGGGGGTCTGCGGATGAGCCGCCGACAATCCCATTCCCGCCAAGCGGCCTGGCCGGCCTGGCGCAATTTGAGAGGAAGAACCATGGGCAAGGTCATCGGCATCGACCTCGGCACCACCAATTCGTGCGTTGCCGTCATGGAAGGCAAAACGCCGAAAGTTATTGAGAACGCCGAAGGCATGCGGACGACGCCTTCGATTGTCGCCTTCACTGATGATGGCGAACGTCTCGTCGGCCAGCCGGCCAAGCGCCAGGCGGTCACCAATCCGGAAAAGACTATCTTCGCGGTCAAGCGCCTGATCGGACGGCGCTACGACGATCCGATGGTCGAGAAGGACAAGAAGCTCGTTCCTTACAAGATCACCAGGGCCTCGAACGGCGACGCATGGGTCGAAGCCGACGGCAAGGCATATTCGCCGTCGCAGATATCCGCCTTCATTCTCCAGAAGATGAAAGAGACGGCGGAAGCCAATCTCGGTCAGAAGGTCGACCAGGCCGTCATCACCGTTCCAGCCTATTTCAACGACGCGCAACGTCAGGCCACCAAGGATGCCGGTAAAATTGCCGGCCTTGAGGTGCTACGCATCATCAACGAGCCGACGGCTGCCGCGCTCGCTTACGGGCTCGACAAGCAGAAAACGGGAACCATTGCTGTCTACGATCTGGGCGGCGGCACATTCGATATTTCGATCCTAGAGATCGGCGACGGTGTTTTCGAAGTGAAGTCCACGAACGGCGATACGTTCCTGGGCGGCGAAGACTTCGATATGCGGCTCGTGAACTATCTCGCGGACGAGTTCCAGAAAGAGCAGGGCATTGATCTGCGCCGCGACAAGCTCGCACTGCAGCGTCTCAAGGAAGCTGCGGAGAAGGCGAAGATCGAGCTGTCGTCGACTACGCAAACGGAGATCAATCTGCCATTCATCACGGCAGATGCTTCGGGTCCGAAACATCTGACGATGAAACTCACCCGCGCCAAGTTCGAGGCGTTGGTCGATGATCTCGTTCAGAAAACGATTCAACCCTGCAAGCAGGCGATCAAGGATGCCGGCATCTCGGCCGCGCAAATCAACGAGGTCGTGCTGGTCGGCGGCATGACGCGCATGCCGAAAGTGCAGGAAGTCGTGAAGCAGCTGTTCGGCAAGGAGCCGCACAAGGGCGTCAACCCGGACGAAGTGGTTGCCGTCGGTGCGGCTATCCAGGCGGGCGTGCTGCAGGGTGACGTGAAGGACGTGCTATTGCTCGACGTGACTCCGCTGTCGCTCGGTATCGAGACGCTGGGCGGCGTGTTCACCCGGATCATCGATCGCAATACGACCATCCCGACCAAGAAGAGCCAGGTCTTCTCGACCGCCGAGGACAATCAGAACGCGGTTACCATCCGCGTATTCCAGGGCGAGCGTGAGATGGCGGCCGACAACAAATTGCTCGGCCAGTTCGACTTGGTCGGCATTCCGCCGGCGCCACGTGGCGTGCCGCAGATCGAGGTCACGTTCGACATAGACGCCAACGGTATCGTCAACGTCCAGGCAAAGGACAAGGCGACTGGCAAGGAGCAACAGATTCGCATCCAGGCCTCTGGCGGCCTGTCCGAGGCCGACATCGAAAAGATGGTCAAGGATGCGGAATCGCACGCCGAAGAGGACAAGAAGCGCAAGGCTGCGGTCGAAGCCAAGAATCATGCCGAGGCGCTGGTGCATTCCACTGAGAAGGCGCTCTCCGAGCACGGCTCGAAAGTTGGCGATTCAGAACGCAGGGCGATCGAGAACGCCATTGCTGATCTGAAAGAAGCTCTCAAGGGCGACGATGCATCCGCTATCCAGGCCAAGACCAACACGCTGGCCCAGGCTTCGATGAAGCTGGGCGAGGCGATGTACAAGCAACAGCAGGAAGCTCAGGCCGCTTCCGGCTCCGGCGGTGAGGGCGGCACGCCCGGAGAAAAGAAAGAAGATGTGGTCGACGCGGAGTTTACCGAGGTCGACGACGACAAAAAGAAATCCGCCTGATCGTAAGGCGTAAGCCATGCGCAGGCCGACCGCGAAAAATGCCACCCCCGGGCACGTGTCCGGGGGTGCATGTTTACGGGGGCCAAGTGAGCCCGAATCAAGTACGGCTCTTCCAGCGTGGTGAATCTGGGGCGGAACCCGAATGTCTAAGCGCGACTACTACGAAGTCCTCGGTGTTTCCCGCACCTCCACCGAGATTGAGCTGAAAGCGGCGTTCCGCAAGCTTGCGATGCAGCATCATCCGGACCGCAATCCGGGTGACAAGGAATGCGAGCATCGTTTCAAGGAGATCAACGAGGCCTATGACGTCCTAAGGGACGGCGACAAGCGCGCTGCCTATGACCGTTTCGGTCATGCGGCTTTCGAGCACGGTGGCGTGGGCGGCCACGGTTTCGGTGCCGACTTCGGTTCGGCGTTTGCCGACATTTTTGAAGGCATCTTTGGAATGGGATCCACGCGCGGCCGTGGGTCCGGTCGCGAGCGCGGTTCTGACCTGCGCTACAATATGGAAATCAGCCTCGACGAGGCCTTTACCGGTAAAACGGCGCAAATCCGCATTCCGACGTCGGTGACCTGCGAGGCCTGCTCAGGAAGCGGGGCCAAGGCCGGCACCAAGCCAAAACCGTGCTCAAGCTGTGGCGGCGCGGGCAGAATTCGACATGCGCAGGGCTTCTTCACGCTCGAACGCACCTGCCCGACCTGTCATGGCCGCGGCCAGGTTATCGACGATCCGTGCAAAGTGTGCAGTGGCGGAGGGCGGGTGACCCGCGAGCGCACTCTTTCGGTGAATATCCCGACAGGCGTGGAAGATGGGACCCGCATTCGGCTCGCCGGCGAAGGTGAGGCGGGCTTGCGGGGCGGACCGCCAGGCGATCTCTATATTTTCCTCGAAGTGGCAGCGCACGAGTTCTTCCAGCGCGATGGCGCGGACCTGCATTGCCGTGTGCCGATCTCCATGGCGAGCGCGGCA
>Ga0307296_10000880_pt1 | contig 14727 bp, 12 predicted proteins | sample ER_DNA_153_FD_194467 | JGI IMG/M metagenome (GOLD analysis project Ga0307296, IMG submission 194467) | Bulk soil microbial communities from the East River watershed near Crested Butte, Colorado, United States - ER_DNA_153 | ecosystem: Environmental > Terrestrial > Soil > Floodplain | place... | reverse complement strand
GATGGCGATGACCTTGCTGACCTTGCCGCTGGCCAGGGCCTGGGCCTTGACCGAGCAGATCATCTGCTCGCGCCAGCCGTTGCCGGCCAGGGTGTTGCTGACGCCGATGACGTACTGCTTGCCCGAGTCTCCCCCGCTCCCACCGGCGGACTCGTCGTTCCCGCCGCCGCAGGCCGTCACGGCCAGACTCACGGCGGCGACCAGGATGCCGATCCGCATCCATCTGGGGCCCCTCATGCGTGCTCCTCCCTCCCTGCGAGCACCCGGGCCAGGCGGCGGGCGTGCTCGTCGTAGGCTGCGTCGAACAGGCGTGCGGACTCCTCGTTGCCCACCACCGACCCGCTGGTCAGCACCGGCGGCATGCCGCCGCGGGCGACCAGCAGCTGGGCGGTGCGGACCTTGATCTCGTTGACCACGGCCACCCCGGCGACGCTGGAGCCGGGCCCGACCGGGGTGGCCAGGCCGTCGATGGTGACCAGGGCGTCGCCGATCGGGGTGCCGAGGTCGATGACGACGTCGGCGTGGTCGAGCAGCCGGGTGCCGGACGAGTGCCCGGCGTCGGCCGCCCGCGACTCGGCCACCGAGGTCACCGCGATCACCGGCAGGCCGCGGCGCCGCCCGCCCATGGCCATCTCGATCGGGTTGGCGGTGACGCCGCGGGCGCTGAACACGACCATCGCGTCCGGCGGGCCGAGGTGGAAGTTGCGCAGGATGACCTCGGCCAGCCCCTCGGTCCGCTCGATGAACATGGCCTGGCGCTGGCCGTTGGTGCCCACGACCTGGGTGTGGAAGGTGGTGGAGAGCTCGACCATGGGGTGGAACCCGGGGTAGGACCCGTAGCGGGGGAACATCTCCTCCACCGACATGCGGCTGTGCCCGGTGCCGAAGAGGTGGACCAGGCCGCCGCCGCCGATCGCGTCGGCGCAGATGGCGGCCGCGCGGTCGAGCGCCGCCCCCTGCGTCCGGTCGAGCTTCTCGAGCAGCTCGATGGCGGCGCGTGTCCAGCCCACTTGTCTAGACATGATGCAGACCATACAGTGGGGCCATGGCGTCGTCAACGAGATCCCACCAGGCGGGACAGACGCGCTACCGGGAGATCGAGCGCTTCCTGCGCAGCCAGGTCGAGGGGGCCCGCCCCGGCGCCCCCCTGCCCAGCGAGGCGGAGCTGTGCGAGCGGTTCTCGGTGAGCCGGATGACCGTGCGCCAGGCCCTCCAGGAGCTGACCAACGACGGGCTGGTGGAGCGGCGGCGGGGCCAGGGGACCTTCGTGGCCCACCGCCCGGTGCACCGGCGGCCGGGCGTGTTCCTGTCCTTCACCGAGGAGATGAACCGGCGGGGCATGCAGGCCAGCAGCCGGCTGCTGAACGCGGGCATGGACGACCCCCGGCGGTCCGAGGCCCTCGACCTCGGGCTCGCCCCCGGCAGCCAGCTGCTCCGGGTGGTCCGGGTGCGGCTGGCCGACGGGGTCCCGGTGGCCCTGGAGGACGCCGCCCTGGTACCCGAGCTGGGTGGCGTCCTGGAGGAGGACCTGGCCGTCGGGTCGCTGCACGGCGCCCTGGAGCGGCGCGGGGTGGTGGCCACCCGGGCCACCGGGACGATCACGGCCCGGCTGGCCAGGGCCAGCGAGACCGCCCTGCTCGACCTGGCGCCCCAGTCGGCGCTGCTGGTGGAGCTGCGGATCCTGTTCGACCAGGAGGGCCGGGTGTTCGAGCGCACCGAGACCCGGTATGCGGCCGACCGCTACGTCATCGACGTGGTCCATACCCACCCGTGACGGCGGCGGTCCGCTCCCGCGCCCACAGGGCGGCCCCGACGGCACCGGCGACCGGGCCCAGCGCCGCCGGCACGATCTCGTAGGCCGCCGGGTCGACCAGCGGCGCCGAGGCCGCCACCGCCCGCCGCAGGGGCGCGAACAGCCGCTCCCCGGCGGCCGCGACCCCGCCGCCCACCACCACCCGCTCGGGCCACAGGACGGTGACCAGGTTGGCGATCCCGACGGCCAGGCGGCCGACGACCGCCCGGACCGCGGCCTCGGCCCGGGGGTCGCCGGCGGCCGAGGCGGCGAACACCGCCTCGGGGCTGTCGTGGCCGCCCAGCCGGCAGAGGGCGGGGCCGGCCGCGAAGGCCTCGACACAGCCCCGGTTGCCGCAGCCACAGGGCGGGCCGTCGGGGTCGATGACCTGGTGGCCGACCTCGCCGGCCCGGCCGTGGGGGCCGAGGCGCAGGCGCCCGTCGACGACCACGCCCCCGCCGACCCCGGTGCCGATGGTCAGGCAGACCACGGTCGAGCAGCCGGCGGCCGCGCCCATGCGGCTCTCGGCCAGGGTGAAGGACCGGGCGTCGTTGATCAGGGCGGTGGGGACGCCGAGGCGGTCGGCCAGCGGGTCCCTGAGCCGGTAGCCGGTCCAGGCGGCCGGCAGGTTGGGCAGCAGCAGGGTCCGGCCCGACGCCTCGTCGAACAGCCCGGGCACCCCCACCCCGGCCGCCGCCACCGGCCCGTGGTCGGCCAGCAGCCCGGCGGCCGCGGCCGCGACCCGGTCCACGACCTCGCCGGGGCCGCCGGCGCCGGTCGGGACCGTGGTCGTGGCCAGCAACCGGGGCCGGCCGCCTGTCTCCAGCACGGCCAGCTTGCAGTTGGTCCCCCCGACGTCGATGCCGAGGTGGCGGGCGGTCACGAGCCCTTCCGCCGACGCAGGTCGTCGATGATGGCGGCCGTGGCCGTGGCCCCGCAGCGGTCCATGCCGGCGTTGAGGCCCTCGACGAGCAGGTCGAGGGTGCGGATGCCCCCGGCCGCCTTGACCTTGACCCGGTCGGAGACGCTGGCACGCATCAGGCGCAGGTCGTCCATGGTGGAGCCGGAGGGGGCGTACCCGGTCGAGGTCTTGACGTAGTCGGCCCCGGCCTTCTCCGACAGCCGGCAGCCCCGCACCTTCTGCTCGTCGCTCAGGTAGGCGTTCTCCAGGATGACCTTGACCACGGCGCCGCGGGGCCGGGCCACGGCGACCACGGCGGCGATGTCGTCGTGGACATAGGCGTCCTCCCCCGAGCGCAGCCAGCCGATGGGCAGGACCATGTCGAGCTCGACGGCCCCGTCGTCCAGGGCCCGCTCGGCCTCGAACGCCTTGACGGCCGAGGTGCTGGCGCCGTGGGGGAAGCCGACCACCGTCCCGACCAGGACGCCGCTGCCGGCCAGGGCGTCGCGGCAGCGGCCCACGTCCAGGGGCCGGCAGCAGACCGAGGCCACGTCGTAGGCCGCGGCCAGCGCGCAGCCGGCCAGGACCTCGTCGACGGTGAGCTCGGGCCTGAGCAGCGAGTGGTCGATCGTCTTGGCGACCTTCTCCTCGGTGATGGTGTCGACGGTCCAGCGGTCGGGCATCGCTCTGGCACTCCTTCGTCGTGCGGGTTCAGGTCACGGTCCAGCCGCCGTCCACCGCCAGCACCTGGCCGGTGACGGCCCGGCTCTCGTCGCTGCACAGGTAGACGGCGGCCTGGGTCACGTCGGCCGGGTCGAGGAAGCCACCGGTCAGCGGCTGGCGGCGCTCGGCAAAGGCGACGCTGGCCGCATCCGCGGCCGCCCGGGCGCTCATGGGCGTGCGCACCAGCGACGGGGCCAGGGCGTTGACCCGGATCGCATGCTCGCCGTAGTAGGCGGCCATCGCCCGGACCAGGCCGATGGTGGCCGCCTTGGCGGCCGCGTAGGCGTGGGTGGCGAACAGCGCCGGCGCCGGACGGAAGGCCAGGACGCTCGACATCAGGACCAGGGAGCCGCGGGAGGCGGCCGGCCCGGGCTCCTGGTCGAGCATGACCCGCAGCGCCTCCCGGGCGGCCAGGAAGGCCGGGGTCGCGTTGCCGGCCAGGGTGCCGTCCCAGGCCGCCAGGGAGAGTTGGTGCACCGGGCCGTCGCCCAGCGGCCGCCCGCTGGCCCCGGCCACGGCGTAGAGGGCGTCGACCCGGCGGTGGGCCCGGCGCACGGCGGCGAAGGCGGCCTCGGTGGCGGCCTCCTCGCGCAGGTCGGCCACGGCGTACGGCAGGCCGAGGGCCTGGCAGCGGTCGCGGTCGCGGTCGATCACCCAGACCGCCGCCCCCTCCTCGGCGAACCGCCGGGCCGCGTCGGCGGCCATCCCGGTCGCCCCGGTGATCACGCACACCTTCCCCTGCAACCGGGTCATGGCCGCAGCTCCAGGGCGGCGGCCGGGTTGGCGACCCAGATGCGGTCCATGACCGCCGGGCCCAGCTCGGCGGCCAGGCGCCGGCCGAGCCGGGTGGCCAGGGCGGCCAGGCCCGGCGACCCGCCCAGGACCGACCACAGCGACCGCCGCGCCCCGTCGGTGCCGAGCAGCAGCCGGTCCTGGTGGCCGTCCTCGACCATCTGGCCGACCAGGCGGGCGGTGGTCTCCGGGGAGCGCAGGCCCTGGTCGTAGACCAGGTAGGCGCCGGCGGCCAGCAGCTCGCGGTGGTAGCCGCGGTCGGCCACCTTGTCGGTGTGGGACAGGATCACCCGGCCCGGCGGCACGCCCAGCTTCTCCAGCAGCTCGAGCTGGGCCACGCCCCCGGTCCCGCCCTCGCAGTGGGTCAGCAGGGCCGTCCCGGTCCGGGCCACGGCCAGGGCGGCGGCCTCGAAGATGCGGCGGTCCCTGGCGCTGGGCCCGTCGGTGCTGCCGGCGACCTTGACCACGCCGGCCCGGTGGGGCGTGCGCCGGACCACCGGCCCGTTGCAGTCGTGGGCGTCGATGCCGTCCTCGACGTCGGCGAGGAACAGGGCGGCCAGCTCCTCAGGCTCGAGCAGCTCGCCCCAGTGGCGCTCGCCGTAGTAGCGGGCGTGGTGCAGCCCGGTGGCGGCGACGACGTGGACCCCGGAGCGGCGGCTGATCTCGGCCAGCTTGACCACGTTGCGGCCGGCGTCGACCGGCATGGCGTCGACCACCGCCCGCAGGCCGGCGGCCACGCACGGGGCCAGCTCGGCCACGGCGTCCTCGACCCGCTGCAGGGAGATCTCCGGGTTGACCAGCTTGGCCACGCCGCCGTCGATGACCAGGTGCTCGTGGGCCCAGCAGGTCCCGAGCCGGTCGCTGGGGACGTCGCCGAGGACCGTGCGCACGACGCTCACTGGCGCACCCTCCGATCCACCGACGTCTCGTGCGCGCCCGCCGTGCTCACGGCGCGGCCGCGGCCAGGTCGGGCGTGAGGACGGCCCCGGCCGCCGCGAGGGCCGCCCGGAGCCGGGAGAAGGGCAGCTCGCGCGGGTCGACGCGGCCGGCCGCGGCCAGGGCCGCCGCCGTGCCGGCGGCCTGCCCCATGGCCATGCACTGGGCCATCGACCGCACCGAGGCGTGGGCGTCGTGGGTGGCCGAGAAGCAGCGCCCGGCCACCAGCACGTTGGCGGCGTCGCGGGCCACCAGCGTGCCGAAGGGGATGCCGACCACCTGGCCGTCGGGCAGGTACCGCCAGGTGGTGCCGGTGCCGCGGTGGTGGTCCTCGATGGGGGCGCCGCACAGGCCGACCTGGTCGTCGAACTGGCGCGCCGACAGCACGTCGGCGGCGGTGAGCCGGGCGTCGCCGTGGACGCGGCGGGTCTCGCGGACGCCGACCTGGGTGCTGAGGGCGGCCAGGCGCGCCCGCTCGTAGCCCGGGACCCGGTCGACCAGGAACCGGACGTACTCGAGGGCCTGGCGGCGCCCGGCCATCTCGGCCTCGGTGAGCAGGACCGGGTCGGTGGCGTTGCGCACCCGCCGGCCGTCGCCGCGGGTCGACTCCAGCCTGGTCATGATGGTGGCCGTCATCCCCTCGACCGGAGTGATGTGGTCCGAGCCGTCGCGCCGGGGCAGGTCGTAGGCGCCGCTCTCGGCGGCCTGGCGCATCAGCGCGTGCAACCGGTCGGTGCCGACGGCCCGGCGACGCTCGTGGTCGACGTTGACCAGGCGGAAGGTGGTGGTGAGGGTCTGGGCCGGCTCCCGCTGGCCGGCCAGCTCGTAGCCCAGCCCGGCGAAGTGGCAGACGTCGGCGTCGCCGCTGGCGTCGACCACCACGCCGGCTCGGACCTGGGCCAGCCCGGCCTTGGTGGCCACGGTGAGCCGCCGCACCCGGCCCTCGCGCACCTCGGCGTCCTGGACGAAGGCGTGCAGCAGGACCGCGGCGCCGGCGCCGGTGACCAGCGACTCCCAGACCACCTTGAGGTGCTCGGCCAGGTAGGTGACGCCGGTGCCGGCCCCGTAGGTGTTGGGCCGCTCCACCACCGGGCCGAGCCGGCGCAGGCCGGCCACCACCTCGTCGGCCAAGCCGCCCACGACCTTCCGGGCCCGGGTCCCCGGGGTGTAGAAGCCGTAGAAGGTGTCCAGCACCGCCGTGGAGACCCCGCCCAGGAAGGGCAGCTTCTCCAGCAGCAGCGTCCGGGCCCCGTTGCGGGCGGCGGCGACGGCCGCGGTGGCACCGGCGCTGCCCGAGCCGACGACCACGACGTCGTAGGCGCCCAGGTCCGCCAATTGTCTAGACATGTGCGTTAGGTGTAGCACACGGTGGACCGGGAAGCGACCGTCGGCGCGGCCCGCCTCCCGTCGCGTTCGGCGTGGAACGAGTGATTCGTCCCCTTGATTTCCTTTCTCTGGATTGATGACACTGCTACCCGAGGGTCGTGGCGGCAACCGCGATTGGGGGGGATCCCATGCCGAGGAGCTTCGGGCGGGCGACGGTCGGTAGCGAGGACGACTACTCGTACACGGACAAGCTCAGCGGACGCCGGCGCGTCTTCACCCCGAAGCCGAACGAGGCCGTCGTCACCTTCCAGGAGCAGCCCAGCGAGGACGTGCTCAACGAGGTGACCCGGGCGACGCCGCTCACCATCAGCCAGGGCTTCGACCTGGAGCGAGGGTTCGCGGCCGTCCAGGTCACGCCCGACCGGGACATGACCTCGGCCACCCGGTCGCTGCTGGAGCGGCCGGAGATCGCCAACGCCCTGCCAGCCATGGTCGATCCGGACGGGCTGACCCGCTACTTCCTTCCCGACGAGCTGACCGTGCAGTTCAAGCCGGAGGTGAGCGCGGACCAGACGGAGCAGATCATCGCCGACCACGGCGGCCGGGTGCTCTACCGGCAGCGCACCCCCGGCTACTACACGATCTCGGTGGCCGAGGGACGGGGCCTGTTCGAGACCATCCGCGAGTACTCGGACCTCCCGGAGGTGGCCTTCGCCGAGCCGAGCGAGGTGAGCTTCAACAGCGCCCTCGACTACGTGCCCGACGACCCCGACTTCGGCAGGCTGTGGGGGCTGCACAACACCGGCCAGACGGTGAACGGCGTCGCCGGCACGGCGGACGCCGACATCGACACGCCGGCGGCCTGGGACCTGGAACGGGGCGACCCCGAGGTCGTCGTCGCCGTCATCGACACCGGCGCCGACCTGAACCACCCGGACCTCCAGGCGAACCTGCTGCCGCGTGGGACCGAGGACTGGGACTTCGCCGACACCGGCGACCCCTCACCCGACGACGAGGACGGGCATGGCACCCACGTGTCCGGCACCGCGGCCGCGGTCGACAACCAGGTCGGGGTGATCGGCGTCGCGCCCGGCTGCCGGGTCATGCCGCTGCGCGTGAACCTCACCACCGGCATGAACCAGAACCGCGCTGACGCCATCAACTACGTGGCCGCCCAGGCCATGGCCAACCCGAACCGCCGGTTCGTCATCAACTGCAGCTGGCGGATGAACGGCGACCATGCCGGCGTCCACAACGCGATCACGAACGCCGTCAACAGCAACGTGGTGGTCGTGTTCGCGGCCGGCAACGACAACAACAACATCGACGTCACCCCGCAGTTCCCCGCGGTCTACCCGGAGGTCATCGCAGTGGCGGCGACCGACCAGAACGACCACAAGGCCACCTTCTCCAACTTCGGCCACGCGGTCGACGTCTCGGCGCCCGGGGTGAACATCTACTCCAGCTTCCCGGACGACAACTACGCCTTCCTGGACGGGACGTCGATGGCCTCGCCGCACGTGGCCGGCCTGGCCGCCCTCGTCTGGTCCCAGAACCGGGCCCTCAGCAACCAGCAGGTCCGGGAGACGATCGAGGCCAGCTGCGACAACATCGACGCGGCCAACACGGGCTTCGTCGGCCTGCTCGGCCGCGGCAGGATCAACGCCCACCGCGCGCTTTCGTCGCTGGGGCGCCGCCGGGGGGTGGCGGTGTTCGGCCGCGACCCGGCCGACGACAAGAAGTCCATCTACGCCGTCACCACCCAGGGCCGGCTGGCCCAGCTGTTCGACACCACCAAATGGAACCTCGACTTCCCCGCCGAGGCCGCCAACCAGCCCACCCTCCGGTTCCAGAGCGCCGCGGCGGTGTTCGGCCGCGACCCGGCCGACAACAAGAAATCGTTGTACGCGATCACCACCGACGGCCGGCTGGCCCAGGTCTTCGACACCACCAAGTGGAACCTGGACTTCCCGGCCGAGGCCGCCAACCAACCGAAGCTCCGCTTCGCGGGCGGCCCGGCGGTGTTCGGCCGCGACGCCGCTGGCAACAAGAAGTCCATCTACGCGATCACCACCGACGGGCGGCTGGCGCAAATCTGGGACACGACCAAGTGGAACATCGCCTTCCCGGCGGAGGCGACCAACCAGCCCAACTTCCGGTTCCAGGGCAGCCCGGCGGTGTTCGGGCGCGACCCGGCCGACGACAAGAAGTCCATCTACGCGATCACCACCGACGGACGACTGGTCCAGATCTGGGACACCACCAAGTGGAACCTCAGCTTCCCGGCCGAGCTCGCCAACGCGGGGAGCCTCCGGTTCCAGGTGTAGGTCTGAGATCGTCGCCGACCACCTCGGCGAGCCGGTCCACCTGGTCCAGGTCGGCCACGGTGGGGTCGAAGACGAGCTCGTCCACGGCCAGCCGCTCGAAGGCCGCGGCCGTCTCCTGGACCGCCGCCGGGGTGCGGGCGGCGCCCGAGGCGACCCGGTCGGCCCACTCGCCCAGGAACCCGTAGTAGGTGCGCAGGTTGTGGACCGACTCCTCGGTGTGCTCCTCGCCCAGGGAGAAGTAGGACAGGGCGACGATCCGCGGCTGGCCGGTCCCCCCGGCCCGCCGCCAGGCGGCCCTGAACTCCTGGATCGGGCCGGCGGCCATCTCCGGGGGGGCGCCTCCGATGGTGAAGCCGGCCCCCCAGCGGGCCGCCCGCGGCGCGGCCAGCTCCGCCTGCCCGCCGATCAGCAGCGGGACCCGGCCCCGCCTGGTCGCCGGGCCGACCGGGAACCGGCTGCCGGCGACCGGCTCGCCCGCCCAGGCCTGGTGGAGCAGCTCCAGGTCGGCGTCGAAGCGCCGGCCGCGGTCGTCGAAGGACCGGCCGGTGAGCTGGTAGTCGTCCGGGCGGCCGCCGACCCCCAGGCCCAGGGTGAGGCGGCCCTCGGAGATCTGGTCCAGGCAGGCCGTGACCTTGGCCAGGTGGACCGGCTGGTAGAGCGGCTCCAGCAGCACGTTGGTGAGCAGGCCGATCCGGTCGGTCACGGCCGCGGCCGCGGTCAGGGCGGTGAGCGAGTCGTAGCTCGGGTAGGCGATCCGGTCGATGGTGGCCAGCGAGGAGAAACCCCGCTCCTCGGCCCGCCCGGCCCAGTCGACCAGCAGCCGCCCTGGGAGCTCCAGCACCGTGTTGGGAAGGCCGATGCCGATCTGCACGAAGGTGTCCTCCTCAGCTCCGCCACCGCTGGCCGGCGGCCGCCAGGTGGCTCGGGTTGGTGCCGCCGAGGCTACCGCCGTCGCCCGCCCGGCGGCGCCGGCTGGAGCGCAGGCCGGCCACGGCCAGGGCGCCCGCGGCGGCGGCGGCCAGGGCGGCGGCCAGGGTGAAGCCGAGCTCGAAGCCGGCGACCTGGGCGGCCGGGTCGCCGCCGAGGGCGCGGGTGTGGCCGGCGGCCAGGGGGACGAGGGCGGCCAGGCCGAGGGCGGTGCCCAGCTGGGCGCTGGTGGCCAGCAGGCCGGAGGCCAGGCCCTGGTCGGCGGCGTCCAGGGCGGCCGTGCCCCGGGCCGTCGAGGCGACCGAGGCCACGCCCAGGCCGGCGCCGAGCAGGACGAAGCCGCCCAGCAGCGACGGCAGGGCGGGGGCGCCGGGGGCGATGGCGCGCAGGGCCAGGGCGCCGGCGGCCACCGCCAGCAGCCCGCCGGCCATGGCCCGGCGCTCGCCGAGGGCGGCGACGACGTGGGGGCCGGCCAGCGAGCCGGCCACCACGGCCAGGTTGAAGGGCGGGAACAGCAGGCCGGCGGCGACCGGGGCCAGACCCAGGACATGCTGGGCGTGCAGGATGCAGAAGAGCATGGGTGGGGTGGTGGTGGCGGTGAGCACCGCGGCCACGGCGCTCGGCCCGGCGACGCCGGGCCGGCGCAGCTGCGCCCGGTCGAGCAGCGGGTCCGGAGCCCGGGCCTCGACCCAGGCCAGCCCGGCCAGCAGGACGGCCGCGGCCAGCAGGCAGCCGAGGGTCGGGCCGGTCGGGGCCCCGCTGGTCTCGGCCAGGGTGAGGGCCAGCACCAGCGCCCCCAGCCCGGTGGTGGCCAGCACGGCCCCGGCTACGTCGGGCCGGGCCGGCGCGGGGTCGCGCCACTCCGCCAGGAACCTGGGGGCCAGGACGGCCGCGGCCACGCACAGGGGCACGTTGACCAGGAAGATCCAACGCCAGTCGAGCAGCCCGCTGAGCAGGCCGCCCAGCACCCAGCCGCTGGCCCCGCCGCCGGCGGCCGCCGCCGTCCACCAGCCCAGGGCGCGGGCCCGGGCCCGCCCCTCCGGGCGGGCCGCGGTGACCAGGGCCAGGGCGGCCGGAGACACCAGCGCCGCCCCCAGGCCCTGGACGACCCGCCCGCCCAGCAGCGCGGCCCCGTTCGGGGCCAGCCCGCAGGCCAGGGAGGCGGCGGCGAACAGCAGAAGGCCGCCGGCGAAGGCTCGCCGGCGGCCGATCCGGTCGGCCAGCCGCCCGGCGGCGAGCAGGCAGCCGCCGAAGACGAGCGTGTAGGCGGTGATGACCCACCCCAGGGTGGTGGTGGAGAGCCCCAGGTCGGCCTGCATGGCCGGCAGGGCGATGGCCACGATGGTGACGTCGAGCACGATCACGAACTGGGCGACGCAGGGCAGGGCGATGATCATGTTCACGTCCTGCCCGCCAGGTGTTACCCTTAAACGTGCCAATGAAGGAAACAGGTGTGGTCCGGCCCCCCACCGCCGCCTCGATGCGCTTCGACGGCGGCCACCCAGCGCTGGAGCTGGTCAACACCATCTATGGGCAGCCCGGCGGGCCCGTGGAGTACGACGTCCTGGCCACGCCCGAGGACCTGGTGACCTTCGCCCGCCGCCTCGGGCTGGCCGGCGAGGCCACCCCGCCCAGCCCCCAGGCCCTGCGCTCGGCCCTGACCCTGCGCGAGGCGCTGGACGCCGTCCTGCGCGCCCGGCTGGCCGGCGACGACCCGCCCGCCGGGGCACGGGAGCGGGTGGAGGCGGCCGCGCGGGCCGCGTTGCGCGCCGGTCGGCTGGCCCCACACGGCCCGGCCCTGGCCTGGACCTGGCCGGCCGACGACCCCCAGGCGCCGGTGCACCGACTCGCCCAGGCGGCCGTCGAGCTGCTCACCAGCGAGGACGACCTGGCGGTGCTGCACCGCTGCGCGGGCTGCTGCTGGCTGTTCCTGGACCGCTCCCGGGGGGCGGGCCGGCGCTGGTGCTCGATGGCCGACTGCGGCACCGAGGCCAAGAAGCGCCGCTACGTCCAGCGCCGCCGGGAACGCCGCGCGCCGGCCCCGGCGCGGCCGTCACGCTGACCGTAACGATCCCGGGACGCTGGGCCTGGACTCTTGGCGTGTCGTTTACACTGCGCACCTGAGGCATGGGGGGTGCCGGATGCCAGAACGACCGTCGTCGACGCGCATCGCGAACGTCGCGTTCCTGGTCTTCTTCGTCTTCTACACGGCGGGCACGGTCATCTGGCTGCTGTCCGGGATCCCGCCGGTCCTGGCCGACCGCATCCCCGCGGTCCACGAGACCCTGCACCGGTGGGGTGCGAGCGACCGGGGGATCGTCGCCATCTCGAGCGACGGCAAGCTGGGACAGCGGGTGGTCGCCGGCTCACGGTGGGTCGCGGCCAAGGAGCTCGCCGTCTGGTCGAACACGCGGGTCGTCATCCGGTTCGAGAACGACGACCCCGGCCACCCCCACAACTTCGCCATCTACGACGGGAACCGCGCGATCTCCCACACCGGGCCCATCGTCCGCCCTGTGACCGAGATCACCTTCACCGCGCCGCCGCCTGGCCACTACGTGTTCAGGGATGAATTCAACCCCGACCAACCCCGCAAGCCCGCGGAGCTCGTGGCCGTGGAGCAGGGCAGGGAGATCCCCGCCTGGGCCAGCTGGGTCCCCGGCCTGCGCACGGCCGCCGCCGGGGCGGCGATCGACTCCCACGACGTCCAACCCATCCCCCGGGTCCTGCTCCTGTACCTGTTCAGCGCGCTCAACATCGGCCTGGGGATCCTGCTCATCCGGCTGCGTCCGAACGACCTGGCCGCCCGGCTGCTGGCCCTGGGGATGGTGGGGACGGCCGCGGTCTTCAACGCCCCGGCGCACAGCGGCCTCCAGGAGATGCCCTGGCTGGCGGCGCGGCTGCACAACAACTATCACTGGTTCGCCGGGCTGGCCTACGTCCTGGCCCTGCTGGTGTTCCCCGACGGCCGGCTGCCCGCCGCCTGGTCCAGGCGGCCGTGGCTCACCTGGCCGCTGCTGGCCCTGTGCCTGGTGGCCGCGACGGTGGTGTTCATTCACTTCCGGTCCTGGTTCCACGGCGACCCCACCGGACTGGTGCTCTTCTTCGGCGTGCTGATCCCGGTCGCCGGCGTCACCTCGCAGTCGTCCCGGCTGCGCCAGGGCGCCTCGGCGGCGCAGCGCCAGCAGTCCCGGGTGCTCGTCTGGGCCCTCTCGCTGGCCCTGGGGGTGGCCCTGTTCCTGTCCGGGCTCAGGCTGGTGCTGGGGTCCGCCCTGGAGCAGGAGCTGCAAGGTCTCGCGTTCGTGGTGTTCCCCGTGCTGTTCGCGGCCATCCCCCTGACCCTGACCGCCGTGCTGGTCCGCTACCGGCTGTGGGACATGGACCGGGTCATCAACCAGACCCTCGTGTACGGGACGCTGACCGGCCTCCTCGGCCTGGCCTATGTGGCCGGCGTGGCCGTGCTGGGCAACACCTTCCTCTCGCCGATCCTGGGCCGGCCCAACCTGTTCCTGGTGGCCGCCACCGTCGCCGTCGCGCTGCTGTTCCGGCCGGCCCGGGACCGCATCCAGGCCTTCATCGACCGGAGCTTCTACCGCAGCAGGTACGACGCCGCCAGGACCCTGGAGGCCTTCGGCGCCAGGCTCCGCGACGAGATCGACCTGGACATCGTGGCCGGCGAGCTGCTGGCCGCCGCCGACGAGACCATGCAGCCGGCCCGGATGGCGCTGTGGCTGCGCCCCGGCGACGGCGCCGCCGAGGAGGACCAGCGCCCGACGCCGAACTGGGCCCGGCACGCGGAGGTCGTGCCGGTCGAGGTGGCGCGCGACGACCCGGTCATCGGGCACCTGGAGGCCGTCGCCGGCCCGGTCGCCCTGGACGAGATCGGGCTCGTGTCGCCGGCCCGCGACGCCCTCCAGGCGGCCGGCATGCGGCTGGTCGTGCCGCTGGTCAGCCAGGCGCGACTGGTCGGCCTGCTCGCCCTCGGGCCGCGGCGCAGCGAACGCGACTACGCCGGCGACGACCGCAAGCTCCTGGAGGACCTGGCCCAGCGGGCGGCCCCGGCGGTGCGGGTGGCCCAGCTGGTGCGCCAGCTCGTCCGCCAGCAGGCGGCCGAGCTCAAGGCCCGGGAGCGCATCGAGCAGGAGCTGCAGGTGGCCCAGCTCATCCAGCGGCAGTTCCTGCCCCGGGAGCTGCCCGAGCTCTCCGGCTGGCAGGTGGCCACCTACTACCAGCCGGCCAAGGCGGTGGGCGGGGACTTCTACGACTTCATCGAGCTCCCGGGCGGCCTGATCGGCCTGGTCTGCGGCGACGTCACCGGCAAGGGGGTGCCGGCGGCCCTGGTCATGGCCACCACCCACAGCATCCTGCGCGGCGACGCGCCCCAGCTCGTCTCGCCGGCCAAGGTCCTGGAGCGCGCCAACCGGCTGCTCCTCCACGACATCCCTCCGCAGATGTTCGTCACCTGCCTGTACGGCGTCCTCGACCCGGCCACCGGGCGGCTGCGCTACGCCAACGCCGGCCACAATCCCCCGTACATGCACACCTCCGACGGCGTGGTCGAGCTCCGCGCCACCGGCATGCCGCTGGGCGCGATGCCGGACATGACCTACGAGGAGAAGGAGGCGACGCTGGGCCCTGGCGACACCGTCCTGCTGCACAGCGACGGCCTGGTCGAGGCGCACGACCCCGAGCGGAAGATGTTCGGCTTCCCGCGCCTGGCCGAGCTCGTGGGAGGATGCGGCGGCGGGCCGGAGCTCATCGACCTCCTCCTGGGCGAGCTCGACGGGTTCACCGGCCCCGACTGGGAACAGGAGGACGACATCACCCTGGTGGCCCTCCAGCGCGCGGCCGTGCCCGCCGTGGCCGAGCCGTCGAAGGCGCCGGCGCTGGTGCCCTGATGAGGAGGCGACATGGCGGATGAGCGAGGGGACCCCTGGGAGCACGACCCGGGGCCGACCACGGCCAGCGGCTGGGCGGCGTTGTTCGCCGAGACCCCGAACTAC
>Ga0307296_10000879_pt1 | contig 14729 bp, 14 predicted proteins | sample ER_DNA_153_FD_194467 | JGI IMG/M metagenome (GOLD analysis project Ga0307296, IMG submission 194467) | Bulk soil microbial communities from the East River watershed near Crested Butte, Colorado, United States - ER_DNA_153 | ecosystem: Environmental > Terrestrial > Soil > Floodplain | place... | reverse complement strand
AGGAGAAGATCGGTGCAGTTCGCGCCGGAACCAGGATCGATGACTACGGTCGGGAGCGACTCGCGTTCGAGATCACCGCTGCAAAGTTCAACCAGTCTACGACGCCCCGACCTACTTCGAGCATTACTACGTTTCGGCGGCGGCTGCTGCGGATCCACGGAACGATCCTGACGCTGGTTGCGTTGGGGAGCGCTGTCGCCACGACCATCGGCTGGAAGACCGGAACTGGCCCATTCGGTTTCATGCGGGGAAACCCAATGGTCTGGGTTGGGCTGATCCAGGCTTATCTGCTGATGACGATTATTGCCGTATTGCTCGTAGTCGGCTCGCGTCAGGCGAATGCGAGGAAATGGAATGTCGTTGGAGCACTCGCCCATTGTCCCCCTCTAATCGCGGCTCTCTCCTCATTGCGTGTGTTCGAGTCGATGGGAGCGCTCGGAATTGTCCGAGTGGCGATTGCGTTCCACTTTGTCTGGCTCTTTCTTGAAGCATTCGCAGCGCTTTATCCGGACGCGAGCGACTAACAATGCGCCTCGTACTCAATCGCTGGGGCCACGCATATGTGAATCCTCAACCAGGCTTCTTCTTCGGCGTCAACGGCAAGCCCGCGCCGAGGGACATCCTGCGCGGACGAGCGCACGGACGAATCGCCTTTGCGAATACCGATCTGGCCGGCGCTAGCGATCACCGCAATTCTATTCGCGAAGCGGATCGAGCGGTGAAACAATTAATTGGTTGAAGCTTGGCACAACCCTATTTAGAACTCCCACTATAATGGCTGACACTCACGTCCTGATCGCCGGCGCCGGCCCCACCGGGCTCGTGCTCGCGCTCTGGCTGACGCGACTCGGCGTCAAGGTGCGAATCATCGACAAGGCCTCCGAGCCGGGCACCACTTCCCGCGCGCTGGCCGTTCAGGCGCGGACGCTCGAGCTCTATCACCAGATTGGGCTGGACGACGCCGTGATCGCGGGAGGGGTCAAGATCCAGAATATCAACCTGTGGGTGAAGGGGCGCCGAGCGGCGACTGTGCCGCTTACCGGAGCTGGAGAGAATCTGACGCCGTACTCATTCGCGCTCGTATTCCCGCAGGACGCTCACGAGCGGCTGCTGATCGAGCGGCTAGCCGCGCTCGGCGTGCGGGTGGAGCGCAGTACGGAATTGCTGCGGTTCACGCAGCACGAGCACGGTGTGACGGCGACGTTGCGGCGACCCGACAACGCGGAGGAGACGTACGAAGCCGAGTATATCGCGGGATGCGATGGCGCGTCGTCAGTCGTTCGCGCGCAGCTTGGCGTCGGGTTTCCCGGTGGAACGTACACTGGACTGTTCTACGTCGCCGATGTCGTGGGAACGGGTGCGCCGAGGAACAAGGATCTGCACGCCGACATCGAGGATGCCGACTTCCTCCTCCTCTTCCCTCTCGAGGGCGATCGCCACTGGCGCCTGGTGGGAACCGTGCACGATTTGCCCGCGGGCGAGCACGGCACACTCACCTTCGACGACGTGAAAGGCAAAGCCATGGAGCACCTCCGTCTCAACGTTCAGAAGGTGAACTGGTTCTCGACCTATCGTGTTCACCATCGCGTTGCGCTCCGGTTCCGCGACCGGCGCGCCTTCCTACTCGGCGACGCCGCTCACATTCACAGTCCGGTCGGTGGTCAGGGGATGAACACCGGCATTGGCGACGCCGTCAACCTCGCCTGGAAGCTGGCGCTGGTGTTGAAGGGAGGTTCGTCGCAGAAGATCCTCGACACCTACGAGCCCGAGCGGATCGCCTTCGCCCGTCGACTCGTCGCCACCACCGATCGCGGATTCGTGCTGATCACCAGTCGTGGCGCTCTGGCGACGCTGATACGAACGCGAATCGTTCCGCTGGTGTTGCCACTGCTTTTCCGCCTGCGGGCGTTCCGCGAGCTGCTGTTCAAGACCGTGTCTCAGACACAGGTCAACTATCGCAACAGCGCGCTGAGCGAAGGCGCGGCGGGAAAAGTTCGCGGCGGAGACCGATTGCCGTGGGTGCGGCTCGACTCGGGTCAGGACAACTTCGGGCCGCTCACGGCGCTGGAGTGGCAGGTACATGTGTATGGGGAAGCGCAACGCGTGTTGAAGGACGCGTGCGCGGAGTTGCGGGTACCTCTTCACGCATTCGCCTGGGAAAAGCAGATGCCGCGCGCCGGGTTGCAGAAGGATGCCTTGTATCTCGTGCGACCGGATGGTTACGTCGGGCTCGCTGATGCGGATGCCAGCGCGGAAGGACTGCGTCGGTATTTTGCCGCTCATTGAGTTGCTCGGGGTAGATCACCCGAAGGTAAAGCAGAACGCTTCCACCCCTGGCTCAGGAAACTGTATCTCGAATTGGCGGTCGGTGATCGATTGCGGTTCCCGGACCAGCTGATACGTGCGCTGCCGATCGGCGGTCCCGTTGCCACCTTCATCGATGTCGGTTCCGTGAGCGGCGCCGGGCGATTTTCCATCCACCGTGACGCTGAATCGCGCCGGCTTTCCTCCGCGCGGCGGACCCATGATCAGGTTCACGTCGCGGGCGTGGAAGCGAAACACGATCCTGCCATTGGGCTCGTTGAGCTCGGCGCCTTTTCCCTTCACCGTCCAGTTGCCCGCGAGTGCCCACTGGTTGAGCGCCAGGCTCGGAGGAATCGTGTAAGCCCGGGGCGCGTCCTCCACCGCGTTGCCGGCGAAGGTTTCCGCACGCTCGTAACCGAGGTAGCTCTCCGGTGAGCGAAGGTGACCGGAATCGGCAGCCACCTCGAGCCCACGCGGTGTCACCTTGACGGGTTGATTGTCGACCTTGCGCCCGGTCTCGCCCAACAATCGCTGAATCACCCGCTCCTGCTCGGCGTAGGCTTCCTCCCCGAAATGGTGGTATCGAATTCGTCCGTTGGCATCGGCGATGTAGACTGCCGGCCAGTAGTTGTTGTCAAATGCTCGCCAGACACCATAGTCACTGTCGACGGCTATCGGATACCTCACGTCCATTTCCTTCAACGCCCAGCGGATGTTGTTGAGATCTTTCTCGAACGGAAACTCCGGCGTGTGCGCACCGATCACCACCAATCCGTCATCGCGATATTTGTCGGCCCAGGCGCGCATGTACGGAAGGGTGCGCAGCCAGTTGACGCAGGTGTAAGTACAGAAGTCGACGAGGACGACCTTCCCGCGCAGACCCTCCGGCGTCAGCGGCGGGGTATTCAGCCATTCCGTGGCTCCACTCAGCGATGGGAGCGTACCTTCATTCGTCAACGCGGCGCACGCCATTTGTTGAATCGCCGACGCGATCACGCCGAGTCTGGCCGCGCCGAGCGCAGCGGCCGCAGCCCCGATGAATCGGCGCCGCTCATGATTGATTGAGTCGGACATTTATCCAGCTCCTCTGGCAAATCGATCAGCATCTCCTAGTAACTGTCGACGTCGATTACGGCCTGCGCGAACGCCTTTGGCGCTTCCTGCGGCACGTTGTGCCCGATGTCGTTCAGAACGCGGTGTGAGTATTTCCCCGTGAACCTGTCGGCGTATGCCTTTCCGTCCGCCGCCGCGCCGTCAAAATCGCTGGCGATCGTGATTGACGGAACTGTGATCACCGGACGAGTGAAGATCCTTTGCTCGAGCGCGCTGTACTTCGCTTCGCCGTCGGCGAGGCTCAGTCGCCAACGGTAGTTGTGAATGACGATCCTGATGTGATCGGGATTGTTGAACGATTGCGCGGTACGATCGTACGTCGCGTCATCGAATTTCCATTTGGGTGAAGCGAGCTGCCAGATCAGTTTGTTGAAGTCGTACGTGTTCTTGGTGTAGCCGAGCACGCCGCGCTCGGTGGCGAAGTAGTACTGGTACCACCAGCCGAGCTCGGCCTTGGGCGGCAACGGCTGTTGATTGGCAACCAGGTTGACGGCGATATAACCGCTGACGGCGACGAGACCCTTCACGCGCTCCGGCCACAGCGCCGCCATGATCCCGGCCGTTCGTGAGCCCCAGTCAAAGCCGGCGACGATCGCCTTCTGGATCTTGAGCGCATCCATCAGTGCAATGATGTCGACCGCGATCGCTGCCTGCTCTCCGTTTCGCATCGTGCCGTCGGAGAGAAACCGCGTCGTGCCGGAGCCGCGCAGATATGGCATGATGACGCGATATCCCTTGGCGGCGAGAATCGGAGCCACATCGGCGAAGGCGTAGATGTCATACGGCCACCCATGGAGCAGAATGACCGGACGACCGTTCGCCGGACCGGCTTCCGCGTAGCCGACGTTGAGAACGCCGGCGTCGATCTGCTTTAGTGAGTCAAAGGATGAACGGCCCGATGGAGCAGTCATGATTCCATCTCCGCCTGACATTTCGTTGATTGGCATGTTCGCCAGACTGGCGAGCCCTAATCGACTCGCCACCACGCTCATCAGCGCGGTGCCGAGGAGGTGGCGGCGGTCGTTGTCGATTTTTTCGCGCATCTTGTCGCGAGCTTGTGAACGCTTACTGCGCTGACTTTGTTGTTGCAGTTGCTGCCTGCTCGATCAAACGGGCGACAACCTTCGGATGCGAGATGAACGCAACGTGGCTGGCGTTGATCTCGCTCGTGGTCGCGCCCATTCGCTTGGCGTAAAATCGCTCGAGATCCGGATTCAGCGCGTGATCCTGGCGAGAAACCAGATACCAGGATGGAATGGTTTTCCACGCCGGCGCATCGATCGTCGCGCCGAATACAGAATTGTGAACCGGCTTCTGCGTGGCGCACACGACTCTCGCCGCACTTTCCGGCAGATCGGCGGCGAACACATCGTGAACCTGATCGCAGGCGATGTAGAGGAAGCCAGCCGCGTCGGGCCTCAGCGCCTTGCCGAGCGCGGTCGGATACTTGTCGGTGAGCGGCCCTACCGGCTCGTTTGCTTCAGGCGCGAACGCGGCGAGGTAGACCAGTGCTTTGACGTTCGGATTACCTGCAGCGGCGCCGCTGATCACAACGCCACCGTACGAATGGCCAACCACTACCACCGGTCCCTTCTGCGCGTCGATGAGGCGTTTGGTGGTAGCGATGTCGTCACCGAGCGACGAGAGAGGGTTCTGCACTGCGACGACGTTATAGCCGTCGTTCTGCAGCAGAGGGATCAGGTACTGGAAACTGCTCGCATCCGCAAAGGCGCCGTGGACGAGCACGATCGTTGGCTTCGCGGCTGAACTGGCCGCCATTCGGGCCTGCTTTGACTTCGCCGCCGTTTGCGCTCCAGCGCCCGTCACGGCGAGGAGTAGCAGACCTAGTGAGAATGCACCTGCCGTCTTCAGAATCATTGTCGTCTCCTGTTAGGCAATTTGTTTCAGATTCGGGCAGCCTCTCCGTCGCGCGCTAATCAGCGCGACCACTTGCTGTCGCAGGGCTCCTGAGCGACCTGAAGCCGTCGCGCATCGCAGTCACGAAGTACTCTGGCTGCTCCCAGGCTGCGAAGTGCCCGCCTTTGGGGAACTTCTCATAGTAGATCATCTTTGGATACGCCTTTTCCGCCCAGGTCCGCGGCGCCGCGTAGATCTCGTCCGGGAAGACGGTTACGACAACCGGCAGCTGGACGTTGCGGACGGTGAAGAAGCCACCCGGCGGCAATGTATGAGCGTTGTCCCAATACAGCCGCGCCGATGAAATCGCCGTGTTCGTCAGCCAGTACATCGTGATGTTGTCCAGGATGTCGTCGCGCGACAGGCCTTCGCGCTGTCCAGCAAAGACGCGCGATATCATTTTCTGGCTGGCGTCGTCGTGATCGAGAATCCACCCGGCGAGCCCGATCGGTGAATCGGCAATCCCGTATAGCGTCTGCGGGCGAAGCGCCATCTCGTTGGCGTAGCCGAGACCGTTCTTGTAAAAGAAGGCGATCTGATCCCACGCTCTCGCTTCGTCGGCCGTAAGGTCAGCCGGCTTCTGCTTGCCGGCGGAGATTGCCCCGTCAATCGCAGGCGGAACTGTCGCCGCCATGTTGGTGGAAATGCCGAGCAATTCGGGGGGCGATTGCAGCGCCATTACCTCCGTGACTGCATTGCCCCAGTCTCCGCCCTGCGCGACGAATTTGGTGTAGCCGAGGTTCCGCATCAGCGTCGTCCACGCTTTTGCGATACGTACAGGGTTCCAGCCGGGAGCGGTCGGCTTGCCAGAGAAACCGTAGCCGGGAAGCGATGGGATAACTACGTCAAAAGCGTCAGCAGCGCTGGCGCCGTACTTGGTGGGGTTGGTGAGTGGATCGATGATCTTCAGTTGCTCGACGAACGAGCCGGGCCAGCCGTGCGTTACGACAATCGGCAGCGCATTCTTTTCTTTCGACTTGACGTGGATGAAGTGAATGTCCAGCCCATCGATATTCGTAATGAAATTCGGGTAGGAGTTGATTCGCGCTTCCGCTTTGCGCCAGTCGTAATTGGTTCCCCAATAGTTCGCTAACGCCTGCATCGTCGCCAGCTGCACACCCTGCGTATCGTCGCCAACCGTCTCTTTCTCGGGCCACTTCGTGGCTTTGACGCGACGACGTAAATCGGCCAGCTGCTCGTCGGAAAAGCTCACGTGAAACGGACGAATGTCGCTCCTCGCGCCCGTCGTTTGCGTTGAAACTTCAGTAATCGGTTGAGTCATAGCCTCTAACCTCCTGGAAAGGGCGAGAAGACCCAGCTGCCCAGCCGCAACTGTTGCGGCCGCAGAGCCAAGAAAGCGACGGCGGCTGGAATCAGGTGTGTTCGACATGCCAGTCATGAGGGGCGGGTCTCAGCAGGAGGGGCTGAAAACGCGAGACGTCCGCCAATGGGGTGAGCTCTGCCACAAAGGATTCCACGACGTTCCTCTTAGGGTAAAGACCTAGCGCTGACTCGAGGAAGCGTCAAGGAAAGTCGGGGAATCCTCTGTAACGATTCAGCTTCCGTCTGATTATCTGGCTACCACGATCGTGCGCTTCGTATCGGTAAAGACCGTGTACTGCGTTCCAGCCGGGATCGAGGCCGAGAGTCCCTTTTTTGTCGCGCCGACTCCGAGCGTGAGGATACCAAGGGCGGCCGCTTGACCCTGACGGTTCTTTCCCACGACTTTCTCGCTGCCGCGAAGTGGGACGTACGTGCCATCTACGGCTCGTACGGAGGTGACCTGGATCGTCAGAGCACCGGGTCTTCCACCTGATTTCCGGCGAGTGGCCTGCGTCACGGTGCCTCGGACTGGGGTTCCCTGAGAGATCAGGACGTGGCCGAATTCCGAGTAGTCAGACGTCAGATGAAAGGAGATCCGCTGCCCTGAGTTGACCGACGCGCTCGAAAGGTCCTGATCGATTGCTACGGTGAGAGGCGTGCCGGCGGGTATTACGACGGGCATTCGTGTGGCCGAGTTCGCGGCCCTGGCGGCACGCTCGTCAGCTCGCGTCGATTGAGCCATGAGCGGAACCGCCGGCAGAACCAACGCCAGCAGCGTAGTGAGGCGATAGTAATACTTCATACTGCTCCTTGAAAAGTTGGGGCCGCGGGATCGCGGTCTACCGACCGGATATCAAGGAGAATGCCCTCGGGGACAGCAGTCCCTTTCTGCCGATGACAGCCGGCTTACATCCGTCGCAGCGATCGCTACCAGCGATACGCGACCGACGTGCGAAGGACATACCCGTTACGGGTCTGCAAGTCGCGCAGCGCGCCACCAGTGACAGGTGATCTCGTCGAGGAAGTCAGCTGCGTGACGACACCGCCTCCCAGGAGGAGATTCCACCGCCGATCGCGGTAAAAACCCGCCGGGCCTCTCCAGCGTCCAACAAGCGCGGCGCTTAGTCCGGAAGCTACGCGCAGGACATTGCTCGGCGCACGATTTGCGACTCCGCACGCCGAAGACGTCGGACGAACGAGGCGACAATGCTTTCCTTGTGTTTGGAACTCATGCTGACCGCGCTGGTGGTTGTATCAGCGCCTGCGATCGCGCAAGACACATTGAATCCGCAAACATCGAGCGCCCCGGCGGGTTTCGCGGCGCCAGGTCAGATTGGCCGGTACAAGCTCGGCTCGAGCCACGACTATGGGAAGGCTTCGCTCGGCGTCGCCTACCAGTACGCTCTCAGCGACGGGAGTACGGATTCCAGTTTCGCGACGCTTTATCTCTACCAGCGGGAAGAAGCCGAGCGCGGATGGTCAGTCGACAGTGTCCTCGCGACTTCTGTGGCAGTGTTCAAGGAGGGACTGAACGTCATGCGAAACAGGGGCGACTACGAGAACTACCAGATCGCTTCCGAGGGACGCGACTCTGTGATGATGAGTGACGTTCTTAAGCTTCCCGGTTATCACGTTGCCTATGCCTTTCGTCGCGGAGGAAGGACAGCCGTCTCGTTCTTTTACTTGTTCGTTGCCGGGAACAATCTGGTGAAAGTTCGCGGCACGGTGCCGGAGAGCCACTGGCAGAATACCGACCTTCCTTCCTTTGCCCACGCGGTTGCTGTGGCGTCGGTGAAGCCAGTCCCGTAACCGGGGCGGGATTCTCGATTTCCGCTGTCTCACCGCGTCAACTCCTATCGACTTGCCCATGACTCGCCTCCTTCGCATCTGCGGATCCGTCCTCCTGCTCAGCGCGATTGCCGCCGCACCGCACGCGCTCCGCGCACAGAGCTCCACTGCGCCCGAAGTACTTCTCCGGCTGGACGATATCGGGATGAATCACTCCGTCAACCTGGCGGTGGAGAAGGTTGCGGCGACGGGGATGCCGTTCTCCGTCTCTCTGCTCTTCGTCTGTCCGTGGTATCAGGAGGCAGTGGAGATTCTCAAGAAGTACCCGAACGTGACTGTCGGCGTGCATCTCGCCCTCAACTCCGAGTGGCGCAACTACCGCTGGGGTCCGGTACTCGGCAAGGGAGGTGTTCCATCGCTCGTCGATAGCGTCGGCTACTTTCTTCCGTCGGTCGACGCATTCCTCGCCAGCAAGTACGACCTGGGAGAAGTCGAGCGCGAGCTGAGCGCGCAAGTTGAGCGTGCGCTGCGGTCGGGGCTCACGATCACGTACGTCGACGCGCACATGGGTATGGCCGAGGCGACGCCGCAGCTGCGCGAGGTTGCCGAGCGGGTGGCGAAAAAGTACGGCCTCGGCATCTCGACGTACTTCGGCGAGTCCTATTTCACCCTCTGGGGCGTGCCGGTCGCCTCCAAGAAATCTGCACTGCTCCAGCACCTGGCCAATGCAAGGCGCGACAGCGTGAACCTGATCGAGGTGCATGTGGCCGAGCGGACGCCGGAGATGGAGGTCATCTTCGACATGAATGCGCCGTCGCAGAACACGCCGGACGCCGGTGTCGTGGCGCACCGGAAGGGGGAGCTGGAGACGATGCTGTCGCCGGAGCTCGCGGAGATGGTGCGGTCGGGGAAGATCCGTCTCGTCACGTATCAACAGCTGGTGGCGCGCGTCGGCGTCGCGGGCATGCGGCGGCCTCAATAGGAAGCGGCACAGCACACACGTCCGCGGGCGCGTAGAATAAATGGCGCGCGCAAGGAGTCACATCTGGAAGTATCGGCCTACGTAAGCTTCAAGGGCGATTGCGAAGCTGCGTTCAAATGCTATGAAGAAGTACTCGGTGCCAAACTTGGTCTCCTCTTCCGTTACGCTGATTCGCCGATGGCGGACGTCGTCCCCGAGGGATGGGAGAGAAAGATCATGCATGGCAGCGTGAGGATTGGCGGAAAGCTGTTAGAGGGCGCCGATGTCCCTCCTGAGCGCTATGAGAAGCCGCAGGGGGTCTCGCTCTCGCTGAACGTCCCCAACGCGGATGAAGCCGAGAGTCTGTTTGAGAAGCTGGGGAACGGCGGTCAGGTGGTGTACCCGATCGCCAAGACATTCTGGTCTGAGCGATTCGGCATGGTCGTCGATCGCTTCGGTATTCCCTGGATGATCAACTGCGAGACGCCGGGAGGTTAGCTCGCTCCAGACCGCGACGACGATGCTCCCCCTGCAGCCCAAGCCAGTATGAACTGCACCGCCGCTGCAACCGATAGGGCGAAGAGTGCAACGAACACGACATAGAGGACGAGCTCTTTGATTGGCTGGCCGGCCCAGCTCGTCCCGGCGATATCCCGCACCGACCACCACAGGGCGACGATTACCGTCGCGAGCACCAGCGCCTCCATCATGTTCCTCGACAGCAGACGGGCCGCGTTTCCGCCCCTGATCGCCCAAACGCCAGTGACAAGCATCGTAGCGATCACCGCAGCGGCACCAAGGTCGAATGCTCGCCCGAAAATTCCGGTGGACATGAGGATGCTGAGCAGAAGAAGAACGATGAAAGCCACACCCCAGAAGGCGCCGAAAAGGTACAGCCCGATGGCCACCCACGTTCCCGCTTCGCGCTTCACGAACGATCCCACGTAAGCCGTCGCCAGCACGAATGGGTATCCCAGCAACGCCGCCGTCGCCAACGCAGTTGCTATCTCGAGCACGGTCAGACTGATCCAGGTTTTGCGCACACGCGTCAACAGCACGCAGTAGGCGATCACCACCGCGACCGCTGCCCAAACGATACGCGAACGCCCCCCAATCAGTCGGCGATCTGTCATACGCTCAAGACGACCGGCTACTGGTCCAGTTTCTGGAACAAAAGTGGCAGTTTTGGAATTCGTCGAAGAGCCCCACAGACGGAGGAGCGCTGAGCCGGTTTATAGAGTTGATGCCGCAGTGTCCGCATTGTCGCGTTGATCTCAAAGTCCTGACCCACTCGGGCATCAACTGGTCGGGTTGTCCGAAGTGCGAGGGCGTCTGGCTGGCGGCACCGGACCTGGTAAAAGCACTTCGCCTCTACGCTGCCGATCAGGGCGTTGCCCTGGAAACAATTGCCTTGCTGGAGGGAGCTGCCCGGCCAAGCGCCTTACACTGCCCGCAATGCCCGGCCTCCACTCTGCAAGTCATCACGCTTCGCGGGGTGGAAGTGGAGAAGTGTGTCTCTTGCCGCGGAGTATTCCTCAATCGGGGCGAGGGCGAGGTAATAGCGCAGCGCCTCGTGTTCGCGTCGGCAACGTGGGAGCCGGCTCACCAGGAGCTTTTGCAAACCTTGCGGAAGAGGTTGTCGTTTGAGCAGACGCTGAGGGCGGCACTCAATTCGGAGTATCGCCGCGGTGACGTGCCGTAAGGGGACACGAGGTGCTAGTGCCCCGCGAACCTTCCGTTCAACCATTCAAACCTTTGCCGGGCCTGGTTGATCCAATTGCAGGGGCCATCTGCTGCCCACCACCCTGCTCTGGAGCTCCAATGTCGCAACTGACTCGAATCCGTCCCGGACATCCCACCCGGCGATTTTCGCCCGTGCTGTTCCTGCTGCTGTTAGCAACTTTTTCGTTGTCTGCAGTCGCGCAGACGCCCGACCAGGGCACGTGGCGGATCTTTTACGAGCCGACGCGCGATCGCGTCCAGCTCGCTTTCGAGCATTATGAGAACGGAGCCCGCCGGCACGGATCGACGTCCTTCGGCGTGCGCCCCATAGAATTGCGCGGTCTTCCGCTGTCGCAGCTCTCGTCCTACAGCGGGCCCGCCAGATTTCAGCTGGTACGGGACGCCGGCACTTTCAACTTCGAGGGACAGCTGCGCGATGGCCACGGGACCGGCTTCTTCACCTTCTCGCCGGATTCGCGTTTCCCGCAGCAGCTGTCGTCACGCGGTTACGAGCGGCCCACCAGCGACCAACAATTCTGGCTTGGGCTGCACGACGTGGGCTACGCGATGCTCGACGAGCTACGCGCGCAGGGATACGAGCGTCCGTCCGTCGACCAGCTGGTCGTCATGGGGATGCACGGTGCCAATCTCGAGTACATGAAGTCACTCAGTAGCGCTGGATACCGCGTCGGCAACACGCATCGGCTCGTCACTCTTAGGGACCACGGGGTGTCCCACGAGTTCATCGGCGGTCTCAACGACGCGGGATACAAGAATCTCTCCCTCGACGATCTCCAGGCGCTGCGTGACCACGGCGTGAACCCTGATTTCATTGCGTCGTTGCGGCGATTCGGCTTCACTGATTTGACGACGGGTCAGCTGTTGGAAGCGCGCGACCACGGGGTCACGGAATCATTCGTCGAGGATTTCCGGGACCTGGGCTATAAAGATCTCAGTCTCCGTGATTTCGTCAGGATGCGCGACCACGGAGTAACGGCCGGGTTTGCGCGCAACCTGCGCTCATCCAATGGGCGACTCTTGAGCGTCGAGGATCTCATTCGTCGCCGAGACCGCGGCGATTACTAGGCAGCTACCGTTCCCAGGCTACTATCTGTACTATCCACAGCGTCGACATGCTTCTCGCGTTTTGCGCGCACTGATCGATCATATACGCCTCTGGCGACGCAGCACTCGTAAGGGGACACGGATCCGCTAGTGCGCATGCGGTCGACGCCGCATGTTAGTGCGATGCAGGAACATCCTTTGAGTACCAAATCGGTGCACGTCCTTGTCTTCCCCGGCTTTGCCGACTGGGAGCCGGCCTTCGCGCTCGCTGAGCTCAAACGCTCGGGGAACCGGTCCGTAGTAAGCGTCGGATTCGATCTGCAGTCGGTGACTTCGATGGGCGGACTCAAGATTGTTCCTGAGCGTGCGCTCGAAGATATCCGACCCTCTGAAAGCGACATCCTTATTCTGCCGGGCGGAGACATGTGGGAGGGGGACTACCCGCGATCAAGTGTGAATCAGGTTTTGTCTGATTTCAGCTCGGCCGGCGTCCCGATTGCGGCCGTTTGTGGCGGCACGCTGGCCGCAGCGCACGCGGGGTTGCTCAACGATCGTCGCCACACCAGCAACATGCCGGGGTACATCGCCGAGCACGTCTCCGATTACACTGGTGCATCACTCTATCAGTCGGTTCCGGCAGTGAACGACCGCTCGGTAATCACCGCCAGCGGTCTTGCCCCCGTCGAATTCGCGCGAGAGATCTTCAGACAGCTCAACATCTTCAATGCGGAGGACGACGAGCTCTGGTTCGAGATGTTCAGACACGGTCGGATGCCGCGATCCGCTGTCTGACCATGTCGCCGCGCACGAATCGCCGCACGAGACGGTGACGACCGCGCTTGCGGGTGGGCCGAATAGTTTGAGCACGTGTCGATTTTCGTCGCTCCCATTCGACGCGCTAATAGAACCCCTTGAGAGCCCCCAATGAGCAAAACGCTAATCAGGATCACTATGTCGCTGGACGGTTACGTCGCCGGGCCGAACCAGAGCGTGAAGGACCCACTCGGCGTGGGCGGTGAGGCGCTGCACGAATGGGTGATCGAGCTCGCCGCATGGAAAGAGCAGCATGGCCAAAAGGGCGGTGTCGTCAACGCGAGCTCGGCAATTATGGAGGAGATGTTCGAGAACGTTGGCGCGGTGATCATGGGCCGCAACATGTTCGGCGGAGGGCCGGGGCCGTGGAAGTCGGACTGGAAGGGCTGGTGGGGCGAGAACCCGCCCTACCACATGCCCGTTTTCGTGCTAACGCATCACGCGCGCGATCTACTTGCGATGCAGGGCGGCACGACGTTTCACTTCGTCACCGATGGAATCGAGTCAGCGCTGAACCAGGCGAAGCGGGCGGCGGCTGCCAAGGATGTGCTGATCATGGGCGGCGCCAATGCGATTCAACAATTTCTCGCTGCCGGCCTCGTCGATCAAGTCAACATCTCGATGGTGCCGCTGATGCTCGGCGGCGGAGAGCGCCTCCTGGATAACTTCGGCGACCCGCCACCGCGGTTCGAGCAGACGCGAATTGTCGAGGGGCCAGGTGTAGTTCACCTGAGGTACCGCGTCGCACGCTGAGGTCTGGGAAAGCTAGATTAGCGGTACGATGGAAGACCTCACTACCGGACCGCTCACCAGGCATCTGTTGAAGACCACGAGCTTCATGCTCGTGACGATGATCTTCCAGACGCTGTATTTCCTGATCGACCTCTACTGGGTCGGCAGGCTCGGCACGCACGCGGTCGCCGCCGTTGGAATAGCCGGCAACTTCACCTTCATCGTGCTCGCTCTCACACAGATGCTCGGCGTCGGCACGACGACCGTCGTGTCGCACGCGGTCGGAAGAAAAAACCGTGACGAAGCGGAGCTGATGTTCAATCAGGCGCAGGTGCTGGCGGTCGTTACCGGAATTGCTTTTCTGATTGTGGGAATGCTGGTGCGACTTCCGTACAGTCGTGCGTTGAGTCCCGACGCCGAGACGGCCGCCCTCGCGGCGCAATATCTTCTCTGGTTCATTCCGGCGATGGCACTGCAGTTCCTGATGGTCGCGGCGGGTGCCGCTCTGCGGGCGGTCGGAAACTTCAAGGCCGGTATGATTGTCTCCACCGGCTCCGTTCTCATCAACATGGTGCTGGCGCCGTTTCTTATTTTCGGTTGGATAACGGGCCGAGCGTTTGGCGTTGCCGGCGCGGCGATCTCGTCTCTCGTCGCAGTCGTGGTCGCCGTCGTATGGTTCGCCACGTACTTCCTGCCAAAGGATTCGTACCTTCGATTCGTGCGCGCCGACCTGAACCCACGACTCGCGCTATGGCGGAAGATGCTGGGCATCGGCCTGCCTTCCGGATTCGAGTTCGCGATGATGGGAGTGTACCTCGTGATGGTCTACGCGATCGCGCGACCGTTTGGCGCGACGGCGCAGGCGGGCTTCGGAATCGGACAGCGCGTGATTCAGGCCTTGTTCATGCCCGCTGTCGCGCTCGGTTTTTCCGTTGCGCCGGTCGCGGGACAGAATTTTGGCGCGCGCAGCCGCGAACGCGTCGTCGACACG
>Ga0307296_10000877_pt1 | contig 14736 bp, 14 predicted proteins | sample ER_DNA_153_FD_194467 | JGI IMG/M metagenome (GOLD analysis project Ga0307296, IMG submission 194467) | Bulk soil microbial communities from the East River watershed near Crested Butte, Colorado, United States - ER_DNA_153 | ecosystem: Environmental > Terrestrial > Soil > Floodplain | place... | reverse complement strand
TCTGCTGGACGAGGCGCGTGAGCGCGAGACGCAGGTTCCGCCGCTCTGGGACGGGCATGCGGCGGAGCGGATCGTCGACGTCCTGTCTCGGACGCTCGGCAGCGAGCCCGCCGAGCAGCTGGACGTCGCCGGGTGACGCTGCCCGGGCTCCGTCGTCAGTACGTCAAGCTCTGCGACCTCCGCGACTTCGACGACCCGGACGTTCAGGAGCGGATCGACGACATCGTTCCCGGGCTCGACCCGTCGGAGCGTGTGCACCGCAAGAACTGGGAGTACGCGCTGCTGGCGCTCTTCCTCGAAGACGCGGGCCTGCTGGGCGAGGACGCGCGGATCCTCTCCGTCGGAGCGGGGCACGAAACAGTGCTCTTCTGGCTCGCGAACCGCGTTGCCAAGGTCGTGGCGACGGACATCTACGGGGAGGGCATCTTCAGTGGGCTCGAAGCCGATCGCACGATGCTCAACGACCCCGCTTCGTTCTCGCCCTACGCCTACCGCGAGTCGCACCTCGAGGCGCTCCACATGGACGCGAAGCAGCTCGAATTCGAGGACGGCTCCTTCGACGCGGTCTTCTCGCTTTCGTCGATCGAGCACTTCGGATCGTGGGCGGACATCCGTCGTTCCGCCGAGGAGATCGGACGCGTCCTGCGGCCCGGGGGAGCGGCGTTCATCGTGACCGAGTGCTTCCTGTGGCGGAGCCTGCTCGGCCCGCGCGCGGTGCAGGAGGCAGGCAGCAAGGTGGCCTGGCCGATCAAGATCTTCACGCCCGAGACCCTGATGGCCGAGATCGTCGAGCCGAGCGGGCTCGAGCTCGTCCAGCCGCTCGACGCGAAGCCTCCCGAAACGGGCGGCAACGTGATCGAGCTCCACGGGGGCGGGCGGGTCACGTCGACCACCGGCGCCGACTATCCGCACATCGCGGTGCGCGTGCGACGATTCGGGTTACGCACGCAGGCCTGGACCTCGGTCGCGCTCGCGATGACCAAGCCGTCCGTCAGCGGCGCCTGAGCGCAAGCCCGAGCACGTTGTTCGGCGCCGGGTCGTCCGCGGTGCCGACGCGCATGGCGCGCCGTCCGAGCAGCGGGAGGACGGGCCCGAGGAGGTGGCCGACCGGCCAGCCGCTCGGGATGATCTTGTGGGCACGCGCCTGAGCCTGCGGGACGCCTTCCTTTCGCCACAGCACCTGCTCGACGACGTCGAATGCGCCATTCGCGAGCAAGCGTTCCTGCACGGCGTCACCGGAGTAGTGGCGGCAGAAGAAGATCGGCTCGGCCTCGAAGCGCGTCCCGTAGAGATCGTGTTCGACGAACTCGTCCTCGAACTGCTTGCGGTAGGGGAAGGTGAGGACGAGCAGCGCTCCGGGGCGCAGGACACGGGCGAGCTCGGACATCGCCTGCGCGTCCCCGTCACCAGGGATGTGCTCGATCACAGAGACGCTGTAGGCGGCGTCGAAGCTCTTGTCCGGGTAGGCGAGAGCCGTTCCGTCCGCGGTCTCCAGCGTGAGCCGCCGATAGCGGTTGCCCGATGGGTCGGCGGCTCTGATCAGCCGCTGCCAGCGTTCGACCTCGACCGGCCACAGGTCGGTTGCGACCACGGTCGAAGCGGTGTGCTCTGCCAGCCAGGCCGCGAGCAACTTCGGGCTGGCGAGGTCGAGCACGCGCGACGGCGACTCCGCGCTGACCTGCCCGCCGGCCCACGGAAGCTCGACCACCCGGTCGACGTCGAGCGGCATCCAGACCCGCCGTGCCGCCTCGCCGCCACCGCCCCGGAGGAGGCCTCGAGCGCCGAGGGCGGCGCTGTAGCGCACGAGCTCCCCGGCCGTGGGCGCGGCCCTCGCCCGATCGAGGACGGACATCGAGCGAACGATAGCCCGCTGGTAGGGTCACGCCCGTTTTCGGCGTGCCTCCGCCGCGACAGGCCGAGTGTTAGAGACCCGGTTTGTGTAGCCGGCCGCCAGGCGGGCGATCAAGCGCTTGATCGCCGGCCGGCGTCGCTCCGCTTCGAGCACGGCCGCGACGGCGTCGCGCAGCGACTCGTCCACGACGGTGTCCCGTGTGGATCCGAACACGTCGAGGTGTCCCGCGTCGTCGTAGGTGTTCGCCTGCCACTCGGCCTCGAGCTCGCCGCCCGCGATCATGTGCCCGAAATGCCGTGCGTGCCACCCGAGGTCGGCCGGCCAACGGGCCGCAGCCTGTCGGCGGCCCCGATCGGCCTTGGCCTCCAGCGCCGCAACTGAGCGAAGCGGTGCGTGGAGACAGCGCAGCGAATCCGTTGGCTGCGATGGCGCCGTCAGGCCCCCGACCACATGATTCCCGGGCCCAATCGTGAGCTCCCGGCCGGCGCGGCTGACGAACTTCGGCGGATAGAGCATCTCCACGAAGGCGATCTGCCGTGATTCGACGAGCCCGCGCGTCCGCTCGAACGGGCCGATCGGCCGCTCGACACGCCGCGTCATCGATAGGAGCCCGTCGGCAGCCGCCGCTCGCCCGGACCTCTGCTGGACGAAGTTCACGACAGGCGCCTCGAGTGCGCCCGCATCCGTGGTCGAGAGCAGCGCGCGGAGATTTGTGCCGGGCGCCACCCAGAATTCGTCTGCGTCGAAAGGAACGACCCAGTCCGCCCCCAGGCGAGCCGCTTCCCGGGCGAGCTCGGTGAACATCGCCTCCTGATGCCACTCCGACTCGTCCCGCCACGCGGTGACGCGGCTTCCGCGCCCGAGCTCTTCGACGATCTCCCGTGTCTCGTCGGAAGAACGGTTGTCCACGAGCAGCACATGATCGACGCCCGCGCGCAAATGGTGATAGACGCTCAGCCGAATGATGTCCGGCTCGTTCCGCACCATGCAGAAGCCGAAGATCCTCACATCGTCACTGCTAGGAGTCGGCAAACACGTCGGCGTTGAAGTTCCAGCGCGCAATCGCCGGTACCTTGTGCGTGCTCGAGGAGCGGACTTCGACTGTCTTGTCGAGCATCGCCGCGGCAATCATGACGTGTGCCCGATCCGTGCGGATGCGCTCGTGACGGGCGATCGTCCAGAGCCACGCGTCAAGACTCGGCGAGTGCGCGGAGATGTCGACGTTGTCGCTCGGAAGCCCGCGCTTCACTCTCCAGCGCACAATCGCCCCGGCGTTTCCAGGCGAGACTTCTAGCAGCGTGCCGTCTTCGGCCTCGCTACCCGAATCGGATCGATCGGCACCTACGGGGACTTCGGCAATGCAAGGCTCCCGCCGTGTTCCGCAATAGAGCCGGAACCGGCAACGAGCTTCAGGAGCCAGAGCAACTTGCGATCCTTCGACGCCGGCCGCGAACAGACGCTCCTCACCGCTGGAGTCGACGACGTAGACCTCACCCCACAGGGGTGACTCCCGGTCCGCACGATGTGCGGTGAGCTCTCCGTAACCGCCGCGCCGATACGACACGAAATCGAAGAAGAAGGCGCAGTCGCACGCGAGCTGTGCTCGGCAGACCTGAGAAATCAGACGATACGAGACAGGTTCACGAGCGAAGACCACCCCGCGGGTTCGAGCCAGGGCGCGTCGGACCGAGGGGACCTCCAGGTCGAAGGAGGATGGCAGGACGACCACGCGCTCGAACGACGCGTCCAGCGCGCCGAGGACTTCAGGGAGCAGCTCATGGTATGGCTGCGACCAGGCACCGCCGCCCGACAGGAGCACCGTATCCCCGGACACCCCGTCTAGCTCGCCGATCCCAACTTCGCGATAAGCCACGTCGGCCAGCAGCCGACGCGTTCCCGCCCAGATCAGCTCGTCGCCGACGTTCCCGATCGACCGTACGAACGTGATGTCGCGCGAGCCTGTCAGCGTCTCGAGCAGCCGACTTCGACTTGACTCGATCTGGCGTTGCTCGAGCCGCCGTGATCCGTGCACGAGCACCGGGCGAGCGCCTCGAGCGTCTCGGGCAACGGGCATCTGGAGACGATAGCCCGCTGGTAGGGTCGCGCCCGTGTCCGGCTCGATCGCGGTGACGGGAAGCAAGGGCTTCGTCGGAGGTCATCTGCTCGCCCGGCTCGGTGCGCGGGCGATCGCGCTGGACGCTGATGTCACCGATGCGGATGCACTGGCGGAAGCCGTCGCTGCCGCGAGCGTGGAGAGCGTCGTCCATCTCGCTGCGGCCTCGTCTGTAGCCGCCTCGTGGACGGATACAGGCGAGCCGTGGCGCGTGAACGCGCTCGGCACCGTGAACCTCCTCGACGCCGTCCGCTCGCATACACCCGGTGCGCGCGTGCTCGTGGTCTCGACGGGTGACGTCTACGGCCAGGCCGACGAGATCCCGACTCCGGAGACGGCTCCGTTCCGGCCGACTTCGCCCTACGCCGCGTCCAAGGCGGCCGCAGAGCTCGCCGCGGATCAGTTCGCGCGTGCCGGCTCCGACGTGGTCGTGGCACGCGCCTTCCAGCACGAAGGGCCTGGACGGGACGAACGGTTTGCCGTCGGCTCGTGGGCCGCCCAGATCGCCCGTGCGGAGGAAGTCGGGGGCGGAACGGTGCTCGTCGGCGACCTCAGCCCCAGACGCGACATCACGGACGTCCGTGACGTGGTCCGAGCGTACGAGGCCCTGCTCGACCCGTCCGTCCCGGCCGGGACCTACAACGTGGCGTCCGGGCACGCGGTTGCGATGCGAGAGGTGCTCGACGTGCTCGTGTCGCTCGCGAGTTGCCCGATCGAGGTCGAGGAGGATCCGTCGCGCTTTCGGGCGAGCGAGGTCACCGTCCTCTGCGGCGATGCGTCGAATGTGCGGGCGGTGACAGGCTGGGCGCCTACCATTCCGCTCGAGCAAACCCTGGCCGACGCGCTGGACGCGGCGCGGGCGGCCGTTGCTGAGAGGATGACGAGCGCGTAAATGGCAAAGCAGGCCCTCATCACCGGGATCACTGGGCAGGACGGGTCGTATCTGGCCGAGCTCCTCCTCGACAAGGGCTACGAGGTGTACGGCATGGTCCGGCGTTCGTCGACCGAGAACTTCGAGCGCATCGGACACCTGACGGACAGGGTTCGGCTCGTCCAGGCCGACCTGCTCGACCAGTCCTCCCTCGTCGAGGCGCTCGAGGAGGCGCAGCCGGAGGAGGTCTACAACCTCGGCGCGCAGAGCTTCGTCCCAACTTCGTGGCGCCAGCCCGTGCTGACTGCGGAGTTCACCGCCGTTGGCGTCACGCGGCTGCTCGAGGCGATCAGGCGGGTGAACCCGGATATCCGCTTCTACCAGGCCTCTTCGTCGGAGATGTTCGGGAAGGTGCGCGAGGTTCCGCAGACCGAGACGACGCCGTTCTACCCGCGCTCGCCGTACGGCGTGGCGAAGGCCTACGGGCACTTCATCACGGTCAACTACCGCGAGTCGTACGGCCTCTTCGCCGTGTCCGGGATCCTGTTCAACCACGAGAGCCCTCGCCGCGGCCTCGAGTTCGTGACGCGGAAGATCTCGGACGGCGTCGCGCGCATCAAGCTCGGGCTCGCCGACGAGCTGCGCCTGGGCAACCTGGACGCAAAACGCGACTGGGGCTTCGCCGGGGACTACGTCGAGGCGATGTGGCTGATGCTCCAGGCGGAGACGCCCGAGGACTACGTGATCGCGACCGGCGAGGAGCATTCTGTGGAGGAGTTCGCCGACCTCGCCTTCGCGCACGCGGGCCTCGACCGGAACCAGCACGTGAAGACGGATCCCGCGTTCCTCCGGCCGGCTGAGGTCGACCACCTCGTCGGGGACGCGAGCAAGGCGCGCGAGCAGCTCGGCTGGGAGCCGCGCGTCTCGTTCCGCGAGCTCGTGGAGATGATGGTCGACGCCGACCTCGAGCGGCTCTCGTCCACGGTCGCGACCTCCACGTCGTAACAGCCGGCCTCGAGGCCCGCGACACGGGAGCCTGATGCAGACGGACGCAGACGACATCCTGCGCTCGCCCGAGGCTGGGCAGCGTGTGATCCGCGGAGGGACGATCCGCGGCCTCGGGTACGGGCTCGGCGTCGGCCTGACGGCAATCGCCTCGGTCTTCCTGCTCCGGTACCTCGGCGTCGACGACTTCGGACGCTACGTCACCGTGCTCTCGCTGATGGCGATCGTGAGCGGAATCACCGACGCCGGCCTGACCGCCGTCGGAGCACGGGAGCTCGCCTTGAGACCCCGGGGCGAGCCTCGCCGGCAACTGCTCGAGAACCTGATCGGGCTACGCTTGGTGCTGACGCCGATCGGCGTCATCGCCGCCGTCATCTTCGCCATCGCCGCCGGCTACGACAGCACGCTTGTGATCGGGACGGCACTCGCCGGGGTCGGCCTCGTGATGATCAACGCGCAGGCGACCTTGATGCTGCCGCTGTCGGTCGAGTTGCGGATCTTCCAGATCACCATCGCCGAGGTGCTCAAGCAGGCGGTGGCGGTGGTCGTGATCGCGCTCCTCGTCGTGGCCGGCGCCTCGCTCGGGCCGTTCTTCACGGTGCAGATCGCGGTCGGAATCGTTCTCCTCGGGATCACCCCCTGGCTCGTGGGCAGGAGTTGGCTGGTCAAACCGGCGTACCGAGCGTCCGAGTGGAGCTTCCTCATCCGCGAGGCGCTCCCGGTCGCCGCGTTCCTCGTGATGAACGTCCTCTACTTCCGGATCCTGATCATCCTCATGTCGTTGCTCGCGACGGCACGGGCGACCGGCCTCTTCGCCACGTCGTTTCGCATCTACGAGACGCTGTTCGGGCTCCCGGCGCTCGTTCTCTCTGTGGCGCTGCCGGTGATGGCGACCGCCGAGGCAAACCGCGAGCGGCTCCGCTACCAACTGCAGCGCATGGTCGAAGTGGGGCTGATCGTCGCCGCGTACCTCGTGTTGATGGTCGTCTTCCTGGCCGAGCCGCTGATCAGGCTGCTCGGAGGGAGCCAGTACCTCGACGCCGTGCCGTTGGTTCGGATCCAGAGCGTCGCGCTGCTGGCCGTGTTCCTCGGCCTCGTCTGCCAGTTCGCGTTGATCGCCATCCGTAGGCAGGGCGCCCTGGCGATCGCGAACGGCATCGCCCTCGCGATCGTGATCGCGCTCGGCCTGATCCTGATCCCGCTCTACGAGGACGTAGGCGCGGCCGTGGCAGCGGTCGTCGGCGAGACGATCCTCACCCTCCTGCTCCTCCTCGCGCTTGCGCGGTCCGATCGCCTGCTCTTCCCAAACTTCACCTTTGCCTGGAAGGTCGCGCTGGCGGCCGGAGTGGCCTGTCTTGCGTTCTTCGTGCCGGTGCCCCCGGTCATCGCGTTCGTGCTCGCGACGCTGCTCTTCGCCGGTGTCGTCTGGCTCACGGGCGTCCTCCCGCCCGAGGTGAAGGAGGCGCTTCTCGGATCGAGAGGCCGCTGACGGTCAGAATGCATCCCATGTCCGAAGCACTTCCTCTCGGCGAGAAGCCGACCGGCTACTACGGACAGGAGCGCGAGAGCCTCGTCAGTGAGCTGCCGAGACCGCTCGGCCGCGTGCTCGACGTCGGCTGCGGCGAGGGCGGCGCGAATGGGCCTCTGCGCGCGGCAGGCGCAACGCGGATCACGGGTGTCGAGATCCAGCCCGAGGCCGCGGCGAGGGCGGCGGAGGTCTACGAGCGCGTCGAGGTCGGCGATGCCCACGAGGCGCTCATGGGCATCACCGACGAGTTCGACACGATCCTCTGCTACGACGTCCTCGAGCACCTCGTCGATCCCGGCGCCGTTCTGACGCGGCTCCGTGATCTCGTCGCGGCCGACGGTCATCTCAACGTCTCGGTGCCGAACGCGCGTCACTGGTCGCTCGCCGGTGACCTGATCGTGCACGGCACCTTCGGCTACACCGACATGGGCCACCGGGACGCGACGCACATTCGCTGGTTCACGAGGAAGGACATGCAGCGCCTGCTCGCGCAGGCAGGATGGGCGGTGGAGCGGTCGACGTCGTCGATGACACATCGGCTGCGCGAGCTTCGCGTCAACGTGCCGGCCGGGGTCTCGAACGGCGTCGCAGGCGAGTTCTTCGGCCGGGTCTGGTACCTGCTCGCCCGTCCGGTGTGACCGGAATCGACGTCGTCATCCCGACGTGGAACGGTCGCGAGCTCCTCGCGCGCTGCCTCGAGAGCCTTGCGCGGCAGACCGTCGCGCACCGGGTAATCGTGGCCGACAACGGCTCGGCGGACGGGACGGTCACGTTCGCCCGCGACCGCTTCCCGGCGGTCGACGTCGTCGAGCTCGATCGCAACTACGGATTCGCGGGCGGCGTGAATCGAGGCGTCGAGCGCGGGGAGGAGCCGGTCGTCGTGCTCGTCAACAACGACGTCGAATGCGATCCGGTCTTCCTCGAGCGGATCGTGGCGCCGCTGGCGGACGAGCGGGTGGGCATGGTGACCGGCCTGCTGCTGAGGCCCGGGCGCACCGAGATCGACAACTACGGGATCGAGTGCGACGCGACCCTCGCTGCGTATCCGCGCTTCGCGGGAGCGCCGTACCCCGAGACGCGGATCGACGACGAGAACCTGCTCGGGCCGAGCGGCGGCGCCGCTGCGTACCGGCGTGAGGCTCTGGCCGCCGCCGGCGGATTCGACGAGCGGATGTTCGCCTACATGGAGGACGTCGACCTCGCACTGCGCCTGCGCGCCGACGGCTGGCTCGCGGCCGGCGCGCCGGAGGCGACCGGCATCCATCTCGGTTCGGCCACGATCGGGCATCGCTCCCGCCGGCAGGTGGAGATCGCAGGTGCGTCGCGCGCGTACATGCTCCGGAAGTACGGCGTGCTCGGGCACGGCCTGACGACGGCTGGCTGGGCGCTCGCCGTCGAGGCGGGCGTGACGGTGATGGAGACGGTCACCGGGCGCGACCTCGCTGCTGCTCGCGGCCGCGTGCGCGGCTGGAAAGAGGCTGCAGGCGCGCGTCAACGCCTGCCCGAGGGGGCGATCAACTCGGAGCTCGGCTTTCGCGACGGCCTGCGCCGCCGCGCCGCGGTGCGCTAGGCGAGAGCGCGCGCGTAGCTCGCGATCGTCGCCTCCGCCGTCCGCGCCCAGCCGAATTGCCGCGCGCGCTCCCGGCCCGCCTCCGCGAGCCGTGCGCGCAAGTCTGCGTCGGACAGGAGCGAATCGATCGCGCGGGCCATGTCCTGGACATCCATCGGCTCGAAGTAGCGCGCCGCGTCTCCGGCGACCTCCTCGAGCGGGCCTATCCTCGAGCAGGCGACCGGCACCCCTCGCATCATCGCCTCGAGCACCGGCAGCCCGAATCCCTCCGCGAGCGAGGGGAAGACGAAGCACGTCGCGGCGCGGTACAGACCCTCGAGCTCGTCGTCGTCGACCCAGCCGAGGAAGCGGACGCGCTCGCCCGCGCGCTGCCTCAGCTCGGGCTCGAAGACCGTCTCGTACCCGGGCGCCACGAGCACCGGCTCGGGAACGGCCTGGACGAGCGCGATCGCTTCGAGCAGGCGCTCGAGGTTCTTGTGCGGCCGTTTCGCGGAGACGGTGAGGACGATCGGCGCGTCGCCGAGCTCATGACGCCGCCGGAGCTCCGCCTCGCCGACCGGGGAGACGTCGTCCGGGAGACCCGGACCGAGAGGCGTCACGTCGATCCGGTTCGGCTCGACGTGTAGGTAGTGGGCGATGTCGTCCTTCGCGGCCTCGGACAGCGTCAGGATCCTCCACGAGCGCCGCGCGGCGAGCGGGACGAGCAGCGCCACACCCGCCGCCAGCACTCCCGCATGCGTCTCGGGGTGGCGCTTGTAGATCACGTCGAGGATCGTCGTCACCTGGGGCACGCGTGGCATCGCCGGCGCCGTGTTCTGGACGTTGTGCAGGAGATCGATCCGAGCCTTGCGCGCGGCGCGCGGGAGAAGCGTCTGCTCGGCCAGCACGCGCCTCACCCGGCTGCGAGAGCGCACGGGCACGTGGACGAGCTCGATCTCGGATGCCCACGGCTCGGCCGCGAGCGACGGCGACGCCTCGTGCCCCGCAAACACGACCAGCTCGAGATCCCGCCTCGCCTCGAGCAGCGCGGGAACGAGCCGCCGCACGTACAGCTCGCCGCCGCCGGTCTCACGCGGAACCAGGTGCAGGACGTTGAGGCCGACGCGCACGCGCTAGCGCCGGCCGTAGACGGCGAGCACGCGCTCGACCGAGGTCTCGAGCGAGAGTCGCTTCCGGTTGCGGCGGAACCAGTCGGCGGTCGACACGCGCAGCGCGGGCCCGGCCTCGTGCACCCGGAGAATCGCGTCCCGGAGGTCCTCCGGGTCGGCGGACTTTGCGACGAACCCGTTCGTGCCGTCTTCGACGAGCTCCGCGGCCGCGTTGTCGGCCCCATCCACGACGACGGTCGGCGTTCCGACGGCGGCGGCTTCGACGACCACGAGGCCGTAACCCTCGCGGCGCGACGGAAAGAGGAGGCAGAGCGCACGCTTGACCGCATCCTCGACGAGCTCGCTCGCAACGAAGCCGGGTGCTCGAATCGCCCCGTCGAGCCCGCTCTCCTCGATCAGCCGCAGCAGCGCCGCCCGCTCGGGCCCGTCGCCGAAGATCGTCGCCTGCAGCTCCGGAATGCGCTCACGCGCGAGGGCCACCGCCGGCACGACCGCGGTCGCCTGCTTCTCGGGGATCAACCGTCCCGCGAAGACGACCATCGGCTCGGCGGGCTGCGGCTGGGCCGCCTCCATTCCCGCAGGCAGGAGCCCTTCGAGAATCGTGATCTCACCCGTGTAGCCGATCTGCTCGAGCCGCCGAGCATGCCGCCGCGAGAAGCAGAGCGCCCGATGCTTCGCCCGCGCGGAGATCCGCTGCCCCCACCAGCCGAGCCGCCCCGCGACTCCGCCCAGGTAGTCGAGCCAGTACTCGCGCGTCCAGACCTCGAACCAGTCGACGACGAGCGTGAACCCGCGAAACGGCCGAGCGGCCAGCACCGCGAGCAGCGAGACATGGAGCGCCGGGGTCTGCACGACGTCGTAGCGCCCGCCGTGGCGTACCAGGTGACCGAAGACGCCGAAAGCGAAACGAAGCTGCGCGCCGATGCTCCGCCGTCCGTGTGCGTAGAGCTCGGCCCGCCCTGCGACCGCGACCACGTCCACGTTCGGTACCCCGGCGCCCGTGTCCAGATCCCACTGGAGCAGTGTCAGGTACGTGACCGTGTGCCCCCGGCGCGCAACCTCCTCGGCGAGGTTCCGGTACCAGCGCTCGGCCCCGCCGACGGTATGCGGATAGAGGCAGTCGAAAGCGAGGCAGATGCGCATGAAATGCCCTCAGAAGGTTTACAGACCGCTAAGGAGGTCGAGTTCCGAGCCACGTAGAATCACTGATCTTGTGAGGGCCGTCGCCGAGACCCTGCCGGCAGCCCGTGACGATCGGCTCGTAGCCGTGCGTCGCGTGGCCATCGTCCCCGCTCTGAACGAGGCGCCGACGATCGCCCGCGTGATCGGGGAGATCCGGGCCGTCGATCCAGGCTTCGAGATCCTCGTCATCGACGACGGGTCGACCGACGGTACCCAGGCCGAGGCCGAGCGCGCGGGTGCTCTCGTCGCGCGCCTTCCGTACAACGTCGGCATCGGCGGGGCGGTCCAGACCGGCTACCAGTACGCGCGCGACCACGGCTTCCACGTCGCCGTCCAGATCGACGGAGATGGGCAGCACGACCCTCGCGAGCTCGCCCGTCTGCTCGAGCCGATCGCCGCCGATCGGGCCGACATGGTCGTCGGCAGTCGTTTCCTCGGGGCCGGTCGCTACCGGACTCCCTTCGGCCGTAGGCTCGGGATCCACCTGCTCGCCGGGGTCGTCAGCCTGATGGTTCGACGGCGCATAACGGATCCCACGTCCGGTTTTCGCGCTGTCAATCGGCGCGGGATCGTGCTCTTCGCGGCCGATTACCCGCACGACTATCCCGAGGCCGAAGCGAACGTGGTCGCATCCCGCCGCCACTTGCGAATCGTCGAGGTACCGGTGGCGATGCGCGAACGAGCCGCGGGCCACTCGTCGATCACCATCCTGCGCTCGCTCTACTACATGATCAAGGTCACTCTCGCCCTCTTCATAAGCCTCTTCCGCCGCTATCCGCCCGTCGTGGAGGAACGATGACCCCGCTTCGAGTTTCCATGTTTGCCGCTATCGCGGCGATTCTCCTGCTCGCGGTGATCTTCGAGCTGATCCGTAGCCGCCGCCTCCAGGAGCGCTATGCGCTGCTCTGGGTGATGACCGGGCTGGTGCTGCTCGTGCTAGCGCTCTGGCGAGACGGGCTCAACGTGCTCGCGAGGACGATTGGAATCGCGTATCCGCCGTCGGCGCTCTTCCTCGTCGCGGCGGTCTTCATTCTCGTCGTCCTCCTGCACTATTCGACGGTCATCTCCGAGCTTGCGGAGCGGAACCTCATGCTCGCCCAGCGTATTGCGCTCCTGGAGCAGAAGCTCAAGGAAGGCGAGCCTCGGAGCCCGGACTCGTCATAGCCGCGACTCCCGGCACTCCGAGAATCGCCTGATGGACGAGGCCGCCGAGCGGACCGACGTCCGAGCGCCCGCCGGGTCCTATGCCGACTGGGCTGCGCGGCCGCACGTGGTCACACTCGCCTTCGTCGTGATGCTCGGGATCGCCGTGCTCGTGCGGCTTTTGCTCACGCGGAGTTTTCCTGCGCCGTGGATCATGGGCGACGAACTGCACTACTCGGAGCTCGCGAAGTCGTTCGCCTCGAACGGCGCCATGCGTCTGCGCGAAGAGCCCTCGACGCTTCGGAGCGTCTACCCGGTACTCATCTCACCGGCCTGGCTGTTCAACTCGGTCGGGACCTCCTACGCGCTCGCGAAGGTCATCAACGTCCTGCTGATGACGTTGGCCGCGGTCCCGTTCTTCCTCTGGGCCCGGAGACTGGTGAGGCCGACCCTCGCGCTCGCCGGGACGTTGCTCTTCCTCTTGCTCCCGGCGGCCCTCTACGCGAACTTGATCATGACCGAGAGCGCGTTCCTGCCTGCGTTCCTCCTGTCGGTGCTGCTCGCCGCACTTGCGCTCGAGCACCCGACGCCCATGCGTCAGGTGCTTGCGATCGTCTCGATCGCGCTGCCGGTCGCGATTCGCGCACAAGGAGTCGTGCTGGTTCCGATCCTGCTGACGGCGCTCCTGCTCAAGGTGCTGCTCGATGCGCGGGCAAGCGGACGCATCTCGTTCGGCTCGCTCCTTGCAGGACTCAGGACATACCTGGTCACGCTCGCGGTCGTCGGGGGCGCGGCCCTCGCGTACATCGCTCTGAAGCTCGTTCAGGGGCACGGGCTATCCAGCGGCCTCAGTGCCTATTCGGGCGCCGCCCAGGCTCACTATTCACTCCGAGACGTCGCCCGCTGGTCGGTGCTGCACCTCGCGGAGCTCGTGTTCGCCGTCGGCGTGATCCCCGCGAGCGCTCTGATCGTCCTCGCCGGACTCGCGTGGGCCGTTCCGCGGGCGACCCAACCCCGAGAGCGGGTCTTCCTCGCCCTGACGGTCGCGACCACGTTCTGGATGATGCTCCTCGTGGGCGCGTTCGCATCGCGCTACTCGCTTCGGATCGAAGAGCGAAACATGTTCTACGCGGAGCCGCTGCTCCTGCTCGCATTCGTGATCTGGCTCGACAAGGGGCTGCCACGCCCGCCGCGACTGACTGCTGCCGCGGTCGTCGTGCCCGCGGCTCTGCTTCTCTCACTTCCGTTCGAAAGCCTCTTCAACCTCTCGCTGCTCGGCGACACGCCCGGGCTCATTCCTCTGATGAGGGTCGCGGCCCATCTGAAGGAGGGGATCGACGGGGTGAGGGTCCTGCTGGCGCTCGGCGTCCTGGCAGCCGGCGTGTTCTTCGCGCTCGTGTCGAGTCGGTGGGGGGTGTTGCTCGCTCCGATCGGGATCGCCCTCTTCCTCGTGTTCTCCTCGGTCACAGTGCTGAAGGCCTGGGCCGGACAGGCGCGGGCCACGCACGCCTCACAGGGGACGAACGACCTGAGCTGGATCGACAAGACGATCGGGTCCGACGCCGACGCCGCATTCCTGTTCACGCCCGACTTCCAGGCCGACCCGCACCCACTGTTGCAGTCGGAGTTCTGGAATCGCAGCGTGCGGCGCGTCTTCCTCCTCGACGCGTTCGACCCGAACGGCTACCCGGCGATTCCCACGACGCTGAACGGCGCCGGCCGTCTCGTCACGGCGCCCGGGACACGCCAGCCGAAGTACGTCGTCACCGCACCGGGAGTCGACGTCGAGGGGAAGCTCCTCGCGAGCACGCCTCGCCTGGCCCTGTACCGGGTCGCGTCTCCCCTGCGGCTCGCCGATCGTTCGTCGGGTCTCACCGCCGACGGTTGGACCGGGGCGGACGCGACGTACACGCGCTACGACCCGGGTGCGAAGCTCGTGCTCGTCGACCTCTCGCGTCCAGGATTGCCTGTCGTGCCCGGTCGCGTGCGGGTAGAGCTCGACTCCAGGGGCTCGACCGTCGCGCATCGCGCCTGGATCGCGCGCAGCGACTCGGAAAAGACCTTCCGCTTCCGGGCTCCCCCGGCTCCGTTCACGGTGCGAATCCACGTCACGCCGACCTTCTCGCCTTCGCAGTTCGGGCTCGCCGACACACGCCAGCTCGGCGTGCGCGCGCAGGTCAGGGCGCTGCCGCGGTGACGAGCAAGGCGCGAACGCTGCTCGGCAAGGGGCGCCGTCGGATCAGCCGGACCTTCTCGACGGACGAGGAGCGCGGCGTCACCGCCGAGCACTGGGGCGAGGATGCGCGTGAGAAGGCCGAGAGCGAGGACTGGCAGGGCCTCTACTGGCAGTCGTACGTTCTCAC
>Ga0307296_10000875_pt1 | contig 14766 bp, 9 predicted proteins | sample ER_DNA_153_FD_194467 | JGI IMG/M metagenome (GOLD analysis project Ga0307296, IMG submission 194467) | Bulk soil microbial communities from the East River watershed near Crested Butte, Colorado, United States - ER_DNA_153 | ecosystem: Environmental > Terrestrial > Soil > Floodplain | place: USA... | reverse complement strand
AGGCGGTCGCCGAACAGGTGGCCATACAGGTCGAGGGTCATGGTCGCCGACTTGTGCCCGAGCGTCTGCTGAACGACCTTCACGTCGGCGCCGGACGCGATGGCTAATGACGCAGCGGTGTGTCGTAGTGCGTGTGGGTGCAGGCCGGGGATGCCCACCGACTGGGCGGCCGGGTCCAACGCCACGCGACGGAAGTTACGGACACGCAGCACACCACCCTGCGGGGCGGTGAACACCAGCGCGTCGGCCGGACGCCCGGCGACGTGGCGGGCGAGGTCGTTCACCAGAAAGCGGGGGATGGGCACGTCGCGCCGTTCGTGACCCTTCGGCGTGCCCCACACCATGCCCCGGCCGCTCACCTCGGTCACGGACTCGGCGACCGTCGCCCGCCGGCGCATGAGGTCGAGCCGGCCGACCCGCAACGCCGCCAGCTCGCCGAACCGGACGCCGGTGTACGCGAGGAACAGGACGGCGAGTCGGTAATCGCCGGATGCATCGGCGAGGCCGGCCACCTGCTCATGCGTGAGGTAGGTGCGTTCGGCCGTGGCGACACGGGGTAGCGAGATGCCCTCGGACGGATTGCGGGCGAGGCGGCCGTCACGGACGGCGGACGCGAGGATGAGGGACAGGACGCCGTGGACCTTCCGCACCGTTGCTGCCGACCGCGTGGCGGTCAACTCCCCGACCCACGACTGCACCGCACTGTGCGTCAGGTCGGCCAACCGCACGCCGCCCCACCGTGGCTCGATCTGCACGCGGATGATGACCGCATACCGCTCCCACGTGGAAGGCTTCAGGTTGACCTTGCCCGCGAGCCACGTGCGGGCGAGGTCGCCGAGCGTGACCACCGACCGCGACGGGTCCACGTACGACCCGGTGAGTTTCACGGACTCAATCGACGTGAGGAACCGAACCGCATCGGCCTTACGGTCGAACGACTTGCTCCGCTGCTTCCCCTCCGGTGTGCGGTACATCGCCCGCCAGGTGACCTTGCCGCCAGCGGCGCGCTGGCGCTTCTCGATGCTGGCCATGAGTTGAACTCCTTTCGTGCCGTGTCGGCACAGTACGTCGCGGCGGTGACGGTTCGGGTCGACTGTCAGGATCTGTGGGCCGTGCCCGTGCTGCTGGCCTGCTCATGGAACCAGCGCGTGATTTCGCTTCGGAGGTAGCGGACACCGCGGCCGATCTTGAAGCTCGCAGGCCCGGTGCCGAGGTGGCGCCAGTAGCGCAGGGTGGCGGCGGTACTCGGAGGGATTCCTGCGACCTCGGTGATGGTGAGCAGTTCGTCGTCGGTGGTGGTTTGTTCGCTCATGTTGGTGATCCGTTCTTGCGAATGCTGCTACTTGTAGCGTGGCTGGTCGCCATTTCGATCGCCTCGGCGTGAGTCGTGTTCGGCCCCTCACTGATAGGGACGAAACATTGCGGTTCTTCGACACGGCGGCTCGTCCCCTCAGGTGTCATGGGATGCTTGAAATCGGCCACCGTGATGTGCTCGCGTTTGTCGTGTGCAGTAGGACAAGGCGTCTTTCCGCGCCCGGAGGGACACTCGCCTGGGAACTGTGACCGGATCGTGACTGTTATATCGAGATGCCGTGGCCCTGCTGCGGTAGTTGTAGCGGCGAGTGGCCGAGGGTCGGGTTGTGCCGGTGGACCTGGGTCGGTTCGCCGGCGAGCGCGGTGGCTTGTTGTTCGGCCGCAAGCTGCATGTCGTGGTCCTGTCGCCAGGTGTCGCGTTCGGCGCGCAGCCGCTCGGCGGGCAGGGAGCGCAGGGCGGGCTCACCCAGTAGGGTGCGGACCTGGTCGATCGCGGCATCGTGCTGCGTGGTCAGCTCGGTGACCCGCCAGTCGGCACGGGGCAGCCGGGCTTCGGGGTCGCAGATGATGGCGAGGATGCCGAAGCGGATCAGCCGCCGGTCGAGATCGCCGACGGTGCGGTGGTAGGCGGCGTCAGCTTGCCGGGCACGTTCGGCCGTGGTTTGCGCGGTCTCGACGGCGACCCGGTGCTCGGGGTGGGCGTGTTCGGCCGCGGTATGGGCGTAGGTGCCGATCGCGCTGTAGACGTGGCTGGTGTCGTAACCGGCAACGATGCGGGCGAGCTGCGCGGGGTCGGTGGGAAGGTCGGTGACGATCGGCCGCCAGACCTCGGCCCACTGCCCAAGCTCGGTCTGGGCCTGGTGGACGGCGCGGCGGTGCAGTCCGAGCCGGCCGGCACCGTCGAGCACCGTCCGGGCGGCGTCACGCGCGGCGGGCCGTAGTTGATTCCACTGCTGTTGGAGCTGGGCGGCGTAGCGGGTGGCGTCGGTGTCGACGATCTGCCCGACGTGCTCCGCGTGCTGCCGGGCACGGGCAGCGGCGTCCCGCGCCTGCCACCGCGCGGCATCCAGGGGCGCGATCGTGGCGTCGTGCTCGGCTTTAGCGGTGAGGAACTCGCGCAACTGGTCACGGTCGGACGTGGCGCGGACGAGATAGCGACGGGCGTCGGCTTCGGCGGTCCACGCCAAACGAAGGTCTGCCAGCGCGTCCGCGAGTGGTTGTTGCGGTGCGTAGCGGTCGGCCTCGACTGCGGCCCGGTGCGCGGCGACCGTGGGGCCGAGGTCGGCCCGGTCGCGGCTGAACGTCTCCACCCACAGCTCGCGGGCCTGCTCGATGTCCTCGGCGACGATGTGGACGGTATTGGCATCGCGTCCGCGGGTGAGGGCGACGTAGGCGTTGGCGGCGCCGGTGTGCTCCCCGAGAGCGAAGTGCGCGGTATCGGCGGTCTCCCCCTGGGTGGCGTGGACGGTCGAGGCGTAGGCGAGTTCGACCTGCGTGCGGACGTACTCGGGCGGCAGGGTGCGCCGACCCTGCTCGCCGGTCACGGTTAGATTCCCGTCTCGGTAGACGGCGGTGACGGTCCAGACCTCGCGGTTAGCGACGTCCAACGTGCTGTCGTTCTCGCGCGTCATCACCAGGTCGCCGGCACCGAGCAGTTGCCCTGCTCGGGTGGTCATGGCGCGGGAGTCGTCCACCTGGCCCGCACGGATGAGACGTTCGCGGATCGCGGTGTTGAGCTGTGCTACCTGATCGTTCGTATCCGCGAGCACCCGGACACGCTGTCCGCTGGTGAGCGCGGATACTGCATCGTCGGCGAGGGCGTCGACACGCTCAATCTCGCTGGCGTGCACTTGGACGAGTCCCTTCGTGGCCAGGGTGTCGAAGAGCTGTTCGGGGTTCTCGCCGGTCCGCATCGCCAAGCTCAACGGCGCGTAGTCGGGGTCAGTGAACCGGTGAACCGTCGCCAGCTCCAGGCACGCGCCGGGGGCAGCGAAGCGTGCCGCGAGATCGAGCACACCTCCCCTGCCGACAGCTGGAAGCTGGTGCCGGTCCCCCATCAGCACCAGCCGTGCCCCCGCGTCGTCGGTGACATGCAGCAGGGCGCGGGCGGTGTCCTGGTCGAGCATCCCGGCCTCGTCCACCAGCAAAACGTCACCGGCCCGCAGTACCGCTTCGTGTTGGGGTCCGACGTACTGCCGCCCTGGGTGTCGGCTGCCGGGGTCGATCTGGCCCGTGTCGAGGCGGGTCCAGGTGCCGTTCGCGTCCCAGCGCCAGCCGTGCTGATGCGCCAGCCACGCGGCAGAGAACGCCCACGTGCCGAGCTGCCTGCCCGCGACCTGAGCGGCTTTGCGGGTCGGAGTGACGACCACCAGCCGGTGCTCCTGGGCCTCGATGGCGGTGCGGGCAGCGGCCAGAGTGGTGGTCTTTCCGACACCGGCCGCACCCGCCACGACCAACAGCTCGGCGTCGCCGGCGAAGGCTTGGACGACCGCACGCTGCGCCACATCCAGCCCCGCCGCGACCTCAGCCGGGACCGTCCTGCGCGTCGGCGTGGCGTCGGCGCGGTCGATCAACCGGACTGTGAGATCGGCCTCCACGTCCAGCACACCGCGGGAGGTGAGCGCGCGCAGATGTTCGGGCAGTCCGGGTCGGTCGAGCAGCGGCACGCACTCGGCCAGCGTTCGGACGGTGAGATCCTCCGCGAGTTCACTGCGGATCGCGGCGTCGGTGACCACGCCCGAGCGGGCGATGAGCTGTTCGGCTTCGCCGCGCACGTCGGCGGCGTTCCATGCCGAGCGGCGCGCGCCGAGCCGCGCGAGGACCGTGCCGACGGCTCGGTCCCGGTCGATCTCCCCCGGCCGGATGCCCATGTCGAGGACGGGTCCGGCGGGGTCGCGGTAGCCAAGGGCGTGCAGTTCCGCGACCCAATGGGCGTTCACTTCCGCGCCGTCTTTCGGCACGACCTTGTCCGGCCGGGCCTCAGCCCACGCCCGGTGATCCCAGCTCAGGCGCAGTCGCGGGCCGGGTTCCTGACCGAGGTTGGCCTTGCGCCAGGCCGCCTCGTAGCGGTCCAGGTTGCGCTCGATCTGCTTCGTCCGGGCACTGAACGCACCCACGTACTCACGCATCTGAGTGATCTCCCCGGACCCATCGAGGGTGTAGCCGTGGGCGGCGAGCGCGGCGCGGAAGTCGGGGTCGGTCATCATCGCGGCGTGCCCGATGCCGTTGATCGCATCCAGCGAGTCGCGCACCCCGACCGTGTGCAGGCCATACCAGCGCCCTTCCGCGCGCACGCGGGCGTTGATCTGCAGGTGCAGATGCCGGTGCGGGTCACCCGCCCGCGACGTGTAGTGCCGCACCGTCACGGCCTCGATTTCGCTCACGGGAACCTGCACCTGTGCCCCGCGCGGCCCGATCCGGGTCGTCGAATGTGCGGCGAGCCAGCCGATAATCTGCTCCGCCGCACGTTCCTGCGCGGCGTCATACGCGGCGGAAATATCCGGGTGAATAGCGGCGGCAAGGGACCAGGACTTTGGTCCGTTGACGGTCACCTCGACGAACCGGACCGCGTTTTTGTCGGTGCGTAAATGCCCTTTCGCGACTCCGGTTTCGGGGTCGATACCGCTCGCCCACGCCTCGTATTCGTCCCCCGACAACGTCCCCGCCAGGCGCGCGCCGACGCCAGGGGACGCGACGTAACGCTCCGCGATTCCTGTGCCTTCGGCGAGGTAGTAGTCGTCCGCACGCGACCGGTCGGCCTCCAGGTAGCGGCGTGCAGCGGCCGCCGCGCCCCGGTAGACCGTCATCCCGCCGCGCATGATTTCCAATCCCTGCCAATAACAATCAATAACTGTCCGATGAATGCACGAAAGGCCGCCCCGAAGGGGCGACCTGACTACCGATAAGGTAGCATGCGTGCCGCAATTTAGTAAAGAGCTGACAATTAGCGAATAGCGCTGGTGGTTATTGAATAGCGAAGTAGAGAAATTCAATGACCATTTCGAGCCTGGCGAGCGCCCGGGTCGACACGTTAGCCCGACCGTCGTGTGAGGGATGAAACAGCAATGGTGTCATGAACGGCAGTCGAGATCCGCGGCGTGATGCGATGTATCCGTGGTTATCTCCGGCTGACCGCAGAGTCGCGCGGCGCTCAGATAGATCACCCTTGCACGCCCGACGAACGGCCTAATCCCGCGGACCCACGACCTCGGGTGAGTCTTACCGGACGTCTGGCCTTCGGCATTATGGCGCTCGCCATCGTGCCCGCTCAGTGCCCGATTGCAGTTCCGCTTACGAACCACCGGAACATGCCGGCTGCTCGGACATTGGCAAGCGCGGACATTCATGCATTCCGTGGCTCGCGCGACCGCCTTACGGGTCGACGTTCGCGCCAAGCGCCGATGCTGTACTCCTGGCCTGGTTCACGTGCCCTGCCAGCGGTGGCCGATATGCGCGGGCACAACCGGGTACGACTGCAGAGTCACGATGGGTTTGAGGGTATGTCGCGGCGTCGTTTGACGAACTTGCTTTACGGCGGCAGCTCGCCGGAGCCGCGGGCGATCAGCCGGGTCGGCACGACGAGTGTTCGCGCGGGTGACCGGTCGCCATCGATCCGGGCGAACAACCTGGTGACCGCGAGCCGCCCGATCTCGCGCGGGTCCTGGGCGACGACGGTGAGCCCTGGCTCGAGGAGATCGGCCAGCAGAACGTCGTCGAATCCGACGTGGGCGAGGCGGCCGCGTAGCCCGGCGGCGCGCAAAGCTCGAAGGGCGCCGATCGTGACGAGGTTCTGGCTGGTGAACAGGGCCGTGGGCGGCTGCGGCAGCTCGAGCACGGCCCGGGTCTCTTTCTCGGCCTGCTCGCTGGTAGTCAGGTCCTCGCGAATCAGCTGGCGGGAAACGCCGATGCTGGCGGCCCCCAGCGCCGCCAGATATCCGGCGTGCCGAGTCCGAGCCGTGCTGACGTCGGCGCGGTCTCCGAGGTACGCGATGCGCCGGTGACCGCGATTGATCAGGTGGGCGACCGCTCCGGCGGCGCCCTCGTGATGGTCTGATCGGACGGTGTCGGCGGCGACGAGGGTTGGGTTGCGGTCGAGGAACACGATCTGGGTTCCGGCGCGCTGTTCGCCAACGAGATAGCTGTGGTCGGTGCCCGCTGGTACGACGAGGAGGCCGTCCACCCCGCGGTCGATGAGGGCCCGCGCGAGATTCTTTTCCTGCGCCGGATCTTCGTCGAGACTTCCGGTCAGGACGAGGACGCCGCGGGCTCGGGCGACCTCCTCGACTGCCCGTTGGACCGCGCCTGAGAACGGGTTCGCGACGTTCTCCAGCAGCAGGCCGATCATTGACGTGCGGCGGTCGCTGCGCCGCAGTGAGCTGGCCGTGAGGTTCGGTCGGTACCCGAGCTTCGCTGCGGCCTTGTTGACTCGGGCCACGAGGTCCGGGGCGACGGTGGGCACGTCGTTGACGACTCGCGACACGGTCTTGATGCCGACCCCGGCCAGCGCGGCAACGTCACGCATCGTCGGCCGCCCGGCATTCTGACTTTCCTCAGGAACCTTGAGGGACATCGTTATCTAACCTCCTACATCGTTACGCAGTCGTGACAACCCTGTGTGCATAAGATGTCTTGACGCATGGAGCTAAGCGCACTATAACTCTTTAGACAACGTTGTCCAGTCTCGTCCCTGATTCTGGACATGGTCCCAACAGAGAGGACGCCACAGCATGGACGAGGTGCACAGCACCGACCGGGCTCGGCGACGCGCCCGACTGATCAAGCTGGGCGGCGTGACCGCGGGAGTCGCCGCGGCCGCGCTCGCCCTTTCGGCGTGTTCGTCGTCGTCGAATTCGAGTAGCAGCGGCGGTACCGGCGGCGCATCCGGTGGTAGCGGCAAGAAGGTCGGCGTCTCGCTGATTCTCAAGACCCTGTCCAATCCGTATTTCGTGTCGATGGAGAAGGACGCCAAGACCGCGGCGAGCCAGAACAATGTCGACCTGAGCGTGGCGGCGGGCAAGACGGACGGCGACACGCAGACCCAGATCGCCGCGATCGATAACGCGATCTCCAGGGGTGACAAGGGCATCCTGATCACGATCAACGGCGACGCGGTTAACACCGAGATCTCCAAGGCCCGTCAGGCGGGGCTGTACGTGATCGCGCTGGACACCGCGCCGACGCCGCCGTCCATCGTCGACATCACCTACGCGACCGACAATGAGCAGGCCGGGAAACTCATCGGGCAGTACGGCGCAGCCAAGCTGAACGGGCAGAAGGCAACCATCGCCATGCTCGACCTGTTCAACACGCAGGTTGTTTCTGTCGACATTCAGCGTGACCACGGCTTCCTCGAGGGAATGGGTATCGACCCGGGCAGCAAGACCGAGAACGGCAAGGAAGCGAAGACCGGGCACTACACCGCAGGTAAGGGCGGCGACTACGAGGTCGCCTGCCACCAGCCAACGCAGGGCGACATCCCGCATGGCAAGACCGCGATGGAAAACTGCCTGTCGGCCAACAGCAACATCAACGTCGTCTACACGATCAACGAGCCGGCTGCGGACGGCGCCTACCAGGCCTTGCAGGCTGCCGGCAAGGCGAAGGACGTCACGGTCCTGACCATCGACGGCAGCTGCAAGTACGTCAAGAACTACGTCGGCTCGAAGTTCGCCGCGGATTCAGCGCAGTATCCCGGCAAGATGGCCAGCCTGGGCGTCGAGTCGATCGCGAAACTGGCCAACGGTGGCGCCAAGCCCACCACCTCCAACGGGCTGAGCTTCTTCAACACCGGCACCAACCTGGTCGCGAAGGACGCGATGTCCGGCGTTACCAGCCAAACTCCCGACGAGGCAGCCAAGGACTGCTGGGGGAGCAGCTGACCCGGCCTAGCGTGCCGTCGCCGGTGCGGTCGAAATAGCCGCACCGGCGGCGCTCGGCCGGGGTCGGCTGATGACTACTCCGGGCGGGGCAAAGCGCCTAGCATCAGCGACTGATCGATAGCACGCTGGCAACGCTGCGGGGACCTTATTCGACGCGACCGATCGACGAAACCATCGACGAGAAGGACACGGTCATGACTCAGGTAGACGTACTCGAGGAACCGGGACCCGCGGAAGACCTATTCGAGCGTAAGCACACGGTAGGCCAGCAGATTCACGGAATTCTGCACCGGCTGCCGTGGCTGAGTCCGCTCATCGTGTTGATATTGGCGTGCATCGTTTTCGGGATCGTCAGTGATCGGTTCTTCAAGGCGGGGAACCTGTCGATCTTGTTGCAGCAGACCGCGGTTATCGGATCCCTCGCCGTCGGCCAGACGCTGATCATTCTTACGGCCGGGATCGACTTGTCGATCGGCGCCGTGATGGTGCTGGCGTCGCTGGTTATGGCGAAGCTCGTTTCCGATAACGGCTGGCCGGGACCGCTGGCCCTGATCGTCGGGGCCATCGTGGCGCTGGCGTGCGGGACGATCAACGGCCTGCTGGTCACGCGGATCAAGTTGCCGCCGTTCATCGTCACGTTAGGCACGTTGTCGATTTTCACGGCGATCACCCTGATCTATGCGAAGGGCCAGACGATCTCGCTGGAACCAGACACGTTCATGACGTTCACCGGCAAGACCTTCAGCATCGGCAGCTTCAACATCACCGTCGGCGTGATCATCATGCTGCTGCTGTACGTCGGGTTCGCCTACGCGTTGAAGCAGACGGCGTGGGGCAAACATCTGTACGCCACGGGCGACGATCAAGAAGCGGCTCGGCTGGCCGGTATCCGCACCAACCGGGTGTTGCTGAGCGCCTACATGGTCGCTGGCCTCGTCACCGCCGTGGCCGCCTGGGTCCTGGTGGGCCGGGTCAACGGCGGTGACCCGAACAGCGGCCTCAACGCGAACCTGGAGAGCATCACCGCTGTGGTCATCGGCGGCACCAGCCTGTTCGGTGGCCGCGGGGCCATCGTCGGCTCGCTGATCGGGGCACTGATCGTCAACGTGTTCAACAACGGCCTGGCGCTGGCCGGCGTGGATCCCAACTACCAAGTACTGGCCATCGGCGTCTTGGTCATCGCTGCCGTCACCGCCGACCAGTGGATCCGGAGCGTGAAATCATGACCAGCCCGAACCCGATCCTCGAAGCACGGGGCATGATCAAGACCTTCGGTCACGTGGTCGGCCTGGCCGGCGTCGACCTGAGGCTGTATGCGGGCGAGGTGCTCGCCGTCATCGGTGACAACGGCGCCGGGAAGTCGACGCTGATCAAGTGCCTGTCCGGTGCGATGATTCCCGACGCCGGTGAGATGCTGGTCGACGGGCGTGTGGTCAGCTTCAAGTCGACCCAAGAGGCCCGCGAGGCCGGCATCGAGACCGTCTATCAGACCCTGGCCGTCGCGCCGGCACTGGACATCGCTAGCAATCTGTTCCTCGCCCGCGAGGTCCGCAAGCCGGGTCCGCTCGGATCGATCTTCCGGATGCTCGACGGCGGGGCGATGCGACGGCACGCCAAAGACGAGATCGACAAGCTCGGCATCTCCACCCTGCAGAACATCAGCCAGGCCGTGGAGACGCTGTCCGGCGGCCAGCGGCAGGCGGTCGCGGTCGCACGCGCGGCCGCATTCGGCGGCAAGGTCGTGATCCTCGACGAGCCGACCGCCGCGCTCGGCGTGCGCGAGACCGGGCAGGTGCTCCGGCTGGTCAAGGAACTGCGCGAGCGCGGGCTGGGCATCATCCTGATCAGCCACAACATGCCCAACGTCTTCGAGGTCGCCGACCGCATCCACATCCAACGTCTCGGCCGCGGCGCCGGCGTCATCACCCCGAAATCCCACACCCCCGCGGAGGCGGTCGCCATCATGACCGGCGCCGTCAAACTCGAGCCCAAGGAAGGCGACGAAGTACCACAGCTCGCCTGAGCATTATCCGCTGATCATCTCGTCAGGTTTGCACCTACGCCAGCAGATCGATGATCTTGGATTAACCGATGGCCGAGAGCAATGAGTCCAAGATCACGACCGTGGAGCGACCGCGCCGAGGCGTAGCCTGACCCGCGCACCACACCGCATGTTGGCTGGGTCATGGCTCGAGCATCGGGCCGCGACAAGCGGACTTCAGTTGCGCGGTCACCGACCACGCCAGCAGCCGACTCTGTCAGGTGCCGCACTCAGCGGAGGATCTGTCAACCGGGAAAGACTCGTTCCAGGGTTCGGCGCATGACCGCCGGGTCAGCATCGATCCCGGTCCAGTGGCGAATGCTGATCACGCCCTGGTTGACCAGCGTCCCGAGCCCGTCGAGCGCGGTGCAACCGCGCGCCTCGGCGTCCCGGATCAGTGGGGTGCGCGGGGGTTAGGGATGACATCGGCGACGACCATGCCGGGGGCGAGCGAATCGAGGTCGACGTCCAGACGCGCATCACGGTCGGGCGCTACTAGCGCCGTGCCGGCCGGGCTCATGCCTGGGCGCTGCGACGAAACCTTGTCCATCGGTGTTCTCACCCTGGTATCCGCCATCACGGCGTACGACACAGTTAACGGCCCCGATCAGTGCGGCCGAGTCGGCCAGCCCTTCCAAGTAATCGAACCGCGACCTTGTGAGGCATCGAGCAGTTGAAACCGGGTGCGCAGCTCGTGCAGTTGTAGATCCAGGCGGCGCAGATCGTCGAGGATCTCCCCGGCCAGTTGGGCGCGGGCCACATCCGCAGCCGTACCCCCTCGCGCACTCGCGGCGATCAGCTGGAAGTTAACACCGTCCGGGAAATGCGTCCTCGCAGATCGTTGCCAGCCAAGCGTCGCATTTAGCCGCCTCTCAGCGCCTGGGTGAGAACGGTGTTCGCCCGGGATGCTTGGCAAGGTCCAAGCGTCTACCACGGAGCGGCCGTCAGCGTCGTCGTACGCATGACCGGTGGGATCGACCATCACTTTGGGTCATCGGGGTGAGCCATCCCCAGGCCCCTCGCTGCTGTCACTGGTGAGCTACCTCGGCTCCGGCGACTACCGGGACCGTTACCTCGGGATCAAGATACCGCCGACCAACCTCCAGGCGTCCCACCGGCAGGCGGCACGAGAATTCGCCGACGGAATGGCCAACCGCCTACTGAGCACCGGCGACGCTCACTAGCTGCTCTGCCAGCGGCTGCTCCTGCCAGCCCCGCTGCCGGGCCAATCGCGCGCCGCGTCCCGCGGCGCGCCAGCCCGGGCCGAAGCCGACGATGGCACCGATCTTGCTTCCCAACTCGGTTGCCTCATCCCTGGTCAGGTTGTTCTTGTGCGGCATGTTTCACGCTCGTAACGTTCGTACCGACGCACTCGTTCGTCGATCGCGCGCCGAGCGGTGTTGTCCAGCCTGTGGTGTGCGATGCGGGATGCGGTCGGCAAGTGAATATCGAAGATTGCCCGAGACGGAGGGTCGTCTATGTCAGGTCGAGGTCTACGCTGGGTCGTCTTTGCCGCCTTTAGTGCGTTACTGGCAGTGCTCGGACTAGTTGTCGCGCCGGCGGCATCGTCGGACCCGACGCTCTACCACGAGCCGTACCGGCCGCAGTTCCACTACACGCCCCAGCAGAACTGGATGAACGACCCCAACGGGCCGATCTATTACAAGGGCAAGTACCACCTCTTCTTCCAGTACAACCCGTCCGGCTCGACGTGGGGAAATATCTCCTGGGGTCATGCAGTGAGCCCGGACTTGGTGCACTGGACGGAACTCCCGTTGGCCATTCCGCAGGACGACAGCGAGTACATCTTCAGCGGCGGCGTGGTGTACGACAAGAACGACACAAGCGGCTTGGGCACGTCGTCGGACGGTCCGCTCGTCGCGATCTACACCAGTGCGCAGAAGGCGTCCGGTATCCAGGAACAGGCGCTGGCATACAGCAACGACGGAGGCCTGACCTGGACCAAGTACGCCGGCAACCCCGTCCTCAACCTGAACTCCACCAGCTTCCGCGACCCGAAGGTGTTCTGGTACGCGCCTGGCAACGACTGGGTGATGGTCGTCGCTTTGTCCGACCAGCACAAGGTGTCGATCTACACGTCGACCGACCTGAAGAGCTGGACACATCAGAGCGACTTCGGGCCCGCCGGCGCGACCGGCGGCCAGTGGGAATGCCCCAATCTCGTACCACTGACGGTCAAGGGCACGAACCAGACCAAGTGGGTACTTGTTGTCGGCATCAACCCGGGCGGGTATGCCAGCGGTTCCGCTGACCAGTACTTTGTCGGCGACTTCGACGGTTCGACCTTCACGTCCGACGACCCGACCACCTACACGCCACCTGCTGGGACGTTGATCGGCGACGGCGGCTTCGAAGGCGACACATACGGCGACTGGACGGCAGCGGGTACGGCGTTCGGCAGTGGGCCGGCGCACTCGGACAACCCGACCAACGGCGCGGTGGGTCACGGCTGGGTGGACAGCTATGGCACCGGTGACCCGGACACCGGCACGCTGACCTCACCCGCCTTCACCATCGCCCAGAACTACATCAACTTCCTGATGGCCGGCGGCAACCACCCCTACGTTGTCGGCGGGCTGACGAGCCCCCCGGCAGGCACCACGATCGAGGACTTCGAGGGTGACTCGCTGCCCGGCTGGACGGGCACCGGCGACTTCGTCGGTATCACTCCGAGCAAGGAGAACCTGCCGGGCCAGCTCGGTAGCGGCGTGCTGGACACCTGCCAGGCCGGCTGCGATGCGGCCGAAGGGACGGTCACCTCGCCGGCATTCACGGTCAACGCGAAATATCTCGACGTCCTGATCGCCGGCGGCAACCACCCGCTCGGCGGGGCGATGCCGACTGCCGTCGCAGTCCTGGTGAACGGCCAGGTGGTCGCGAGCGTCACCGGCAACAACAGCGTATCGCTGAACTGGCAGGCCATCGACGTGTCCGCGTACGCGGGCCAGCAGGCGCAGCTGGAGGTCATCGACCAGTCCGACGGCAGCAACGGCTGGGGCCACGTCATCTTCGACAACCCGATGCTGTCCGACGTCAAGGCCGTCGGCTGGGCGAACCAGACCGGGCCGAACCTGATCGTCAACGGCCAAGTGGTCCGCTCGGCCACCGGCAACAGCAGCCCAGACCTCGACTGGCAGAGCTGGAACGTTAGTGACCTGAAGGGCCAACAGGCGCAGGTGCAGATTGTCGACCAGAACCGTGGTGGCGACTGGGGGCACACCATCGCCGACAACTTCGCACAGTCCGACGCGCCCGCCCTGTCGAGCATCCAGCGCGCTCACTGGGTCGACTACGGCGCTGACTTCTACGCCGCTACGTCCGTCAACGACGTGCCGAAGGGCAAGCAGGTGCTCATCGGCTGGATGAACAACTGGAATTATGCCAACGACATCCCTACCTCTCCGTGGCGCAGCGCCGACGCGATTCCACGCGAACTCGGACTGCAGAAGATCAACGGCCACATACAGCTGACGCAACAGCCGGTATCCAGGCTCACGAAACTGCACACCGGCTCGGCTGTCACCAGTTCGGGCAAACCCATCACCGGCATGATCTCGGCGGGCATCAGCGGAGCCACGCTGGACCTCGACGAGACCTTCGCGCCAGGCACGGCCAGCCAGTTCGGGCTCAATGTGCATGTTGGAAACGGCCAGCAGACCCAGATCGGCTACGACACGACGACGTCGACGGTGTACATCGACCGCTCGGGTTCGGGCAACGTCAGCTTCAATCCGAGCTTCAGTGGCGTGCAGCGGGCCCCGCTGCCGCTTGACGCCCAGGGCCACGTCCGGCTGCATGTCCTCGTCGACACCTCCTCGGTCGAGGTCTTCGCCGATCAAGGCCAAGTGGTGCTCACCGACCAGATCTTCCCGGATCCGACCAGCAACGGCGTCAGCCTGTACGCCAACGGTACGGCGACCCTCGTTACCGGCACCGGCTGGCACCTTAAGTCGATCTGGCCCTGACGAGACGCGATATCCCAAAGCGAAGAGGTCAACGACCCCTACCATCGCAGCACATTGAACCGTAATCCGGCGACGGCGGCTTCGGGTCGTTGGCCGGCTCGCCAGTTCAGGCGAACATACCGGGCGGTCAGGTCAAGCCTCGTGACGACGAGCACTGTCGCCCGAGCGACACGCAAAGCGCCTCCCCCAGTTCCGGCCGTCCCGGCTGATTCTGGACGAGCGGGCAACCCCACGCGCGATCCAACTCGCCGCACAGCTCAGCGAGTTCCTTGCCTGGGAACCGGTCATCGACCGCGCTGGGCTCAGTGGGCAGACAGGACTGCCCCAACCCGATGTGGTCGCGGGCCTGACCCACCTCGCGGTATCCGGCCGGGTTGGATTCGACCTGGTCGATCAGGCGTGGTTCCACCCTGAGCTGCCCCTCGACCCTGGCCGCGCCGAGGGGGACAACCCTCGCCTGGTCGCCGCCCGAGGGCTAGTCGAGGCCTGCGCGATACTCCGGGACGGCGACGGATGGCGCGTCAGGTCCGACGACGGATGGCGCGTC
>Ga0307296_10000872_pt1 | contig 14801 bp, 15 predicted proteins | sample ER_DNA_153_FD_194467 | JGI IMG/M metagenome (GOLD analysis project Ga0307296, IMG submission 194467) | Bulk soil microbial communities from the East River watershed near Crested Butte, Colorado, United States - ER_DNA_153 | ecosystem: Environmental > Terrestrial > Soil > Floodplain | place... | reverse complement strand
GGCATCTGACCCCGTTTGCGCATGCCGCGAATGACCCGTTTAGGGCATCGCGCGGGCGACTGCGATGGGGCACCCTGCAGGCATGGCGCCGAGAACCCTGCTGCGTCGCCGCGTCGTTTCGGCGTGGCGCCGCCTTCTTCGCGAAGAAGAGGGCGTCGCGCTGGTCCTGGCGATCATCTCGATGCTCGTCCTGACGATCGCGTTGACGACGGTGCTGTTCATGACGGCCGCCGGCGCACGCGATGCGCACCGCTCCAATGCCGGTCAGAAGGCCTCCGCACTCGCCGAATCGGGCATCAACAACGCGCTCGCCGTGCTCAATGCCAACTACCCGGGCGTCACGATCTACCCGGGTGACTCAACTCTGCTTCCCACACGGACGACGACCTACGCCACCGGAAGCGTCACGTGGTCGGGAACGCTCGTCAACGTGCCGACCAACCCCGCCGGCTGGAAATGGCAGTGGGAGCTCACCGCACTCGGTAGCGTCAAGAATCCGACCGGGCCCACTGCGGGGGACGTCGTCAGGCGAGCGACCGCCGTCGTACCGGTGGTCATCCCTGACAGCACCTCCGTGCCTCCGGGCACGACGTCCACCGACTGGATCTACGGGCTCAACGACGTCACCTTCGGCCAGTCCGTCGTCGTCGCCGCGCCGGTCTACGCCGGTCACGACCTCATCCTCGCGAACACTTCGACGATCTCCGAGACGATCCCGGCGTCGCTCACCCGTCCCGCGCGTCCGAACAGGATCGCCGTCGGGCACAACCTCTCGCTCGTGAACCCCCAGAACCAGGTCGGCCACGTCAACGGCACAGCCGATCCGGCCAACGACCTGGCCGAGATCCACGTCGTGAACCAGTGCCTATCGAAGAACAACCCGAGCCCCCACGCGTGCGCCTGGGGGGCCACCGACAAGATCTGGGGCGTCATTCACGACAACATCATCCCGCCCGGCTACCTCACGACTCCGACGCTCACCTGCTGCAGCCCCATCGCCTGGGCGGCGCCTGCAGACGGCGCCTCGCACCCGGCGAGCCCGCCGAGCCCGAGCTACATGGGCTTCTGGTACCTCAACGCAGGTCTCGGCCCGAAGACGCCGTGCGCCACCTCGAGCGGTACGCCGCCGAGGTTCGACACCGTGAGCGGGACCCCCGACAACACGATCAACCAGAGCGCCTATCTGGCAGGCAGCCCGTTCGATCTCACCGGCGCCTCCTACAGCTGCACGTCGGCGGACGGTCAGACCAAGCTGGCCTGGGACTCAACGAGCCGCACGCTCACGATCAAAGGCACCGTCTTCATCGACGGAAGCGCGAGGAGCACGTCTGGAAACGCCAAGTACGTCGGCAAGGGCACGATCATCCTGAGCGGGCGCTACTCGATGGACAACAACACCGCGCTGTGCGTGAACCTCTCGGGCAGCACCTGCGACACGAGCGCGCCCTGGGATGCCGACACCACCGCCCTCGCGATCGTCGCCGACGGGATCGACCCCTCGACCGGCAACAGTGTCGACATCAAGAAGGGGAACTACCAGGGGCTGCTCCTCGGCAACGGGAACATCGACGGAAGCGTCTCGGGGACCCTCATCTTCGGCCCGATGGTCAGCGTCTATGGGAGCGTCAACGCCGGACAGAGCGGCACGCTCCAGTTCCCTCCGATCACCTTCGCGGGGTCGGGCACGGACGGACTGACCGGCCCGCTCCCACTCCCTCGACTTCTCCCACCCATCCAGTTCGGAGGTGGATAGCCACATGGCGGAACCACGCATCGACCTCGACAAGATCCTCAGCGCTGCAGTCGACCGCGGCGCGAGCGACGTCCACCTGAAGTCCGGCCGCCCGCCGATCGTCCGCTTCGACGGCGAGCTCGAGCCGCTGCCCGGATTCTCCCCGCTAGGCGCGCTCGAATTGGGCGAGGTCGTGAATCACATCGGCGCCTCCGCCCCCTCGCGGCTCGAGGTGTTCGAGCGCACGGGCGAGCTCGACACCGCCTACCAGCCGCACGGCCTGCCGCGCTTCCGAGTCAATGCGTTCCGCCAGCGCGGCGAGATCTCGCTCGCGTTCCGCGTCATCCCGCGCACGGTGCCCGGCTTCAAGAGCCTGCGCCTGCCGCCCGGCGTCGAGACATTGTCCGATGAGCACCGCGGGCTGATCCTCGTCACCGGTGCCACGGGCGTCGGCAAGACGACCACGCTCGCCGCGATGGTCGGCCACATCAACCGCACACGCCGGCAGCACGTCGTCACGATCGAGGATCCGATCGAGTTCCTCCACGACGACGAGCAGAGCATCGTCAACCAGCGCGAGGTGGGGATCGACACCGAGTCGTTCGACGAGGCCCTCAGGCGCGTGCTGCGCCAGGACCCGGACGTGATCCTGATCGGCGAGCTGCGCGACCGCGAGTCCGCCGAGACGGCGCTCCAGGCTGCCGAGTCCGGACATCTCGTGCTCTCGACGATGCACACGGTCGACGCGGCCGAGACACTCGGCCGGCTGGTCGAGTTCTTCCCGGCAGAGAAGCAGCCGCAGGTTCGCTCGATCCTCGCCGGCGTGCTCAAGGGCGTCATCTCGCAGCGGCTGCTGCCGCGCGCCGACGGGGGCCGTATCGCCGCCGTCGAGGTCATGGTCGCGAACGCCCGTATCCAGGAACTGATCCGCGAGAACAAGCCGGAGCTCGTCCCCGAGGCGATCGCAGAGGGCGCGTTCTTCCAGATGCAGACGCTGACGAAGGCGTTGATCGACCTCGTCGTGAGCGGCGACGTCGACAAGGAGACCGCCGCGGCGGCCGCTCCCAACCGGCACGACTTCATGATCGCGCTCGACCGCGCGCTCAAGGAGCATGCGGTCCAGAGCGAGGAGCCGGTAAGGGACGCCGAGCCCGAAGAGCCGGCCGTTCACCAGGAGCACACGCTGCGCCTGGACAACGACCTCCGCATCGCCTGATGCACGTCCGGCTCCAGGTCCGGCGGCTCGCAAAAGAGCAGGGCGGCTTCACGCTTGTGGAGTTGCTCGTCGTGCTCGCGATCGTCGGAGTCATCCTGGCCGGGATCACGCAGCTCCTCACGTCCGCACTGAAGTCCCAGAACGACCAGACGAACCGCACGCAGGCGCAGCAGGACGCGAGGCTCGGCCTCGACAAGCTTCGCCGGGAGATCCGCTGCGCGAACGGCCTCACGACGCCGAGCGGCTACCCCGCCTCGGCGATCACGATCACGCTCGGGAGCTATTGCCCGACGGCTGGCGGAGCCGCCGCGACGGTGACCTGGTGCACCAAGGACAAGAACGGCGCCACACCGCCGGTCCCCGGGGCGCAGCCCTACACACTCTGGCGATACACGGGGCCGGCCTGCTCGGGCACTGGGACGAAATGGGCGTCCAATCTCGTGGACAAGATCGACGCACCGAGCATCTCAGCCGGCAAGATCTTCGGCGCCGCCTCCGTTCCGGTCGCGTCGCTCACTTCGGCGTCGACGGGCGGGACCCTGGCCTCGGGGACATACTCCTACGACGTCACGGCAGTGCTTGCCAGTGGCGCAGAGGTTCCGGGAACGGTCGCGTCAGTCACGATCGTCTCCGGGCTGACCAACAAGATCACGGTCACCTGGTCGGCGTACACGGGCGCGACGTCGTACAACGTGTACGGCCGGGACGGCAGCGGCCTGCGCCTGCTGAAGAACGTCACGGCGGGCACTTCGTATGTGGATACCGGGCCGACCAAGCTCACCGGGAACCCGCTGACGCTCCCCAGCGCGACGATCGGAGTCGCCGACACCTCGAACTTCAACTCGGGTGCGAACACGATCGCCTTCGGGGCATCCGGCACCGTCACGTGCACCGGGACGACCGCCACCAGCTTCACCGGCTGCACCGGCGGCCAGGCGGGGCAGTATCCGAATGCAATGCCGGTCTACAACGCGTCGAGCGCGCGCCCGCCCCGCGCGACGCTGTCGGTATCGCTCGCGCTCGACCTGACACCCGGGAACACGATCCAGCGCTTCGTGCTGATCGACAACATCGTCCTTCGAAACAGTCAGCCCTTCTGAGATGGGCATGGCACTCGCATCCATCGCGCTCCTGCCGGGCCTTGCGTTCGGCAGCTTCCTGAACGTCGTCGCCGCGCGCATCCCGCTGCGGCGCTCGCTCGTCAGCCCAGGCTCGGCGTGCATGGCGTGCGGGACTCCACTCGCGTGGTACGACAACGTCCCGCTGCTCTCGTTCGCGCTGCTCCGCGGACGCTGCCGCCACTGCAAGACGGCCATCTCGTGGAGGTACCCGCTCGTCGAGGCGACGACCGCGGTCCTCGTCGCCGCGTGCGTGCTCCGCTTCGGGCTCACCTGGGACGCCGCAGTGGCCGCGTTCTTCTGCGCCGCGCTCGTCGCGATCTCGGCCACCGACGCAGAGCGGCACATCATCCCGAACAAGGTCGTCCTCCCGGCCGCGGCCGTCGTGCTCGCGGCCAACACGATGCTCCACCCGTCGCTCGAGTGGACGGTGGCGGGCCTCGGCGCCACGCTCTTCCTCCTCGTCGCCGCGCTTGCCTATCCCGCGGGCATGGGCATGGGCGACGTTAAGCTCGCCCTGCTGCTCGGCGTGATGCTCGGACGCACCGTTCCGATCGCGATGTTTGTCGGCATGATCGCGGCGCTCTTGCCGTCGATCGTCCTGTACGCGCGTCACGGAAGCGCCGCGCGCAAGATGAAGATCCCGTTCGGGCCGTTCCTCGCTCTGGGAGGCGTCGTCGGGCTCTTTGCCGGGCAGGCGCTCCTCGACGCGTACCTGCGCCTGCTGTAATGGAAGCGGCGATGGATCACGAGAAGAAGCCGGAGCTGCGTCTCGCCGGCGATTCGTTCTCACAGGAACTGGTCGACGAGGGTCACGCGGGCGCGCTAGGCGTCGCGCAGACGCTCGCCGAGAAGCACCACCTGCCGCTCGTCGACCTCGGGGCTGTCGGCGTCGACGCCGAGGCGGTGAAGATGATCGCGCTGCCGGTGCTCAACCGCGTGGTCGCGATCCCCTTCGCCTCGGATGGCAGCACGCTCAAGGTGGCGATCACCGACCCGCAGGACGTGCGTGGGCTTGACGAGGTGCGGCTCGCAACGCGCCTGTCGGTGGAGTTCTACGTCGCGGCGAGGAGCGACGTCCTCACCGAGCTGCGCCGCCTGTCGCGCGCGGCCGAGGCGATGAACGCGACCTTCGCCCAGGAGATGGCCGGCGCGGAGGAGGAAGAGGAGGACGTCGACGACCTCGAGGCCGACGACGGCATCTCCGACGCGCCGCTCGTCCGCCTCGTCAACTCGATGATCTTCGAAGCCGCCGAGGACGGGGCGAGCGACATCCACGTCGAGCCGCAGGAGGACGATCTCGTCGTCCGCTACCGGATCGACGGCGTCCTCCACGTTGCCCATCACATTTCGAAGCGGCTGGCCTCGGGTCTGACGACCCGCCTCAAGGTGCTCGCGAAGCTCGACATCGCCGAGCGCCGGAGGCCGCAGGACGGGCGGATCACCCTCAACGCCGCGGCTGCGGGACGGATGCTCGACATCCGCGTGGCGACGCTCCCCACGGTCGACGGCGAGGCGGTCACCATGCGCCTCCTCGACAAGTCGCGCGAGGTGCCGACGCTCGGGTCCCTCGGTCTGTCCGACCGGATGAGCGAGCAGATGGATGCGATCCTCGCCCGGCCGACGGGGGCGCTCCTCGTCACCGGGCCGACCGGATCGGGCAAGTCGACGACGCTCTACGCGGCGCTGAACGCGATCAGCCGGCCGGAGATCAACATCATCACTGTCGAGGACCCTGTCGAGTATCGGCTCGGCGGGGTCAACCAGGTGCAGATCAACCCCCGCGCAGGGCTGAGCTTCGCCACGGCGCTGCGCTCGATCATTCGCTCCGACCCCGACGTGATCATGGTCGGCGAGATCCGCGACGGCGAAACCGCACGGATCTCGATCGAGGCCGCGCTGACGGGTCACTTCGTGCTTTCGACGTTGCACACGAACGATGCGCCGTCCGCGATCACGCGGCTGACCGAGATGGGCGTCGAGCCGTTCCTGACCGGTGCGGCCGTCTCCGCGGTCCTGGCGCAGCGCCTGGCGAGAAGGCTGTGCCCGCACTGCGCCGAGCCATACACGCCGACGTTCGACGAGTTACACGGCCTCCACCTGAGCGAGGACAGGGCGGCCGCGCTCGAGGGCGTGGCCTTCCGCCGCCGCCGCGGGTGCGCCCGCTGCGGGCAGACCGGCTACCGCGGGCGCGTCGGTGTCTTCCAGCTACTCTCGATGAGCGAGCGCCTCGAACAGCTCGCGGCCGAGAAAGCGCCGCGCGAAGAGATCGAGCGCGCCGCCGTCGAGGAGGGCATGCGGACGATGTGGGAGGACGGCGTCGGCAAGGTCGCTGCCGGCATCACGTCCGTCGAAGAGCTCGCCCGCGTCTGCACCGTCTGACGTCGATCAGGCCGAGCGCAGCCCGTGGAGCCCGAGGCTGTACGCGGTCCGCGCCGCCTCGGTGCGGTTCGCCACCCCAAGCTTCCGGTAGACCTTACGCAGGTGGCGCTTCACCGTCTGGTCGGAGAGGAACAGCTCCTCGGCGACAGCGCGGTTCGGGAGGCCGCGGGCCACCATCTCGAGGACCTCGAGCTCGCGGGCGGTCAGCCCGGTCTCGCCGCAGGCCTCGGCGCGGACCTCGTCAAACCGGCTCTGACGCGTGGCCTGCGTCACTACGGCCCGGGCGATCCGCGGAGTCGCGAATTTCACGCTGCCCTGCAGCACCTGACGGAGGAGGACGGGGAGGTCGGCCGGGGAGATCGACTTCCTCACCACGGCGGCCGCGCCCCCCGACAGCGCTCTCTCGACGATCTCTTCGTCCTCGGTGCCGGACAGCACGACGACGGTCGTCTCGGGGTGTCGCTCGCGCAGCAGCGCGAGGCAGCTGAGGCCGTCGAGCCCGGGCAGCATCAGGTCGAGCAACACGAGGTCCGGCTGGGTTCGCGAAACGAGCGGCTCGGCCTGGAGACCCGAGGTGGCGGTTCCCACGACGGTGAAGCCGTCGGCGCCTTTCAGGGTCGCTTCGAGCGCACTCTGCATCAGAGGATGGTCCTCGACGATCACGACTCGTCGCATCTCAGGCCTCCGGCTCGCCAACCGGAGGACGATCAGCAGCGTGGAGCAGGATCGTCCACGTTACGCCAACGCGGATCAACATAGGTTTTTATCCACCCCTCACCTCGGGCGGCGAATTGCCGCAGGGCCGCAGTAACTAATGACAATTCTCCGCGTTGACCGTGCGGACGTCAATAGGTCGGTCGGCCTGACTCGCGCGCGTAAGAGGCCTAGCTAGAAAGGGGTAGGCGAGGAGCTAAATGACCCAAATGGGTCGTCCGAAATGACCCATCTAGGTCGCGCTGATGAGGGGGTGGACCCGGCATAAAGGGGCTGTGCAGATTCATCGACCAAAGGAGAATTTCATGCACAAGCTCTGGCAGCGGCTCCAGCGTGAAGAAGGTTTCACGCTGATCGAGCTCCTCGTTGTCATCGTGATCATCGGCATCCTGCTGGCGATTGCGGTCCCGTCCTACCTCGGCTTCCGTGATCGCGCGAATGACGCGGCTGCCAAGGCGAACATCCGTTCCGCCGTCCCGTCGGCTGAGGCTTACTACTCCGACAACGGCAACTACACCGGTATGACCATCGTTGGGCTGAAGACCACCTACGACAGCGGCCTCAAGAGCGCTGGCTCGCACGCGGTCACGCTCCCAGCGGGCGCATGGCAGGACGCAAGCCACTACTGCTTCCAGGCAACCGGCGCGGCCGGGAACGACTTCCACTTCTCCGGTCCCGGCGGCGAAGTCGCCGCGGGAGCCTGCTCGTAAGCAACGCGTAGCTGATGCGAAAGGGAGGGCGCGGGCAACCGCGCCCCCCCGGCCGCTCTCTTGGCCAACGCTCTCCGAGCCTCACACTCTTGCAAACTGAACTTCACTCAATCGACGACCTGCTCACCGTGATGGTCGAGCGCAACGCGTCGGACCTCCACCTGACCGCCGGCTCGCCGCCGGTGATCCGTGTCAAGGGCCGCCTCGAGCGTCTATCGGATCAGGACGACCTGGCGCCGGAGCAGATCCGGACGCTCGTCTACCGGATCCTCTCGACCGAGCAGCAGAAGGTCCTCGAGACGCGCCGGCAGATCGACTTCTCTCACTCGATCCCGGGCCTCGCGCGCTTCCGGGTCAACGCCTACTTTCAGCGCGCGGCCGTCGGCGCCGCCTTCCGGCTCATCCCGGACAAGATCAAGACTCTCGAGGAGCTCGGCCTCCCGACTCGCCTGTACGACCTCGCGGACAAGCCGCGGGGCCTCGTGCTCGTTACCGGGCCGACCGGCTCCGGCAAGTCGACGACTCTCGCCTCGCTCCTCGACCACGTCAACCGGTCCCGGCACGAGCACATCCTCACGATCGAGGACCCGATCGAGTTCCTGCACCACCACGGGACCTGCATCGTCAACCAGCGCGAGATCGGCCAGGACGCGACGACGTTCGCAGACGGTCTTCGCGCGGCACTGCGCCAGGACCCCGACGTGATCCTCGTCGGCGAGATGCGCGACCTCGAGACGGTCGCGACAGCGCTCACCGCAGCCGAGACAGGGCACCTCGTGTTCGCGACGCTGCACACCCAGAGCGCGCCGACCACGATCGACCGCGTCATCGATGTCTTTCCCGCCGAGCAGCAGGGCCAGGTGCGCGTGCAGCTCGCGTCGACGCTCCAGGGCGTCGTCACGCAGACCCTCGTGCCTACCGCCGATGGGCTCGGCCGCACGGCCGCGCTCGAGGTCTTGATGCCCGACGACGCAGTTCGCAATCTGATCCGGCAGGCGAAGGTTGAGCAGATCTACTCGGTCATGCAGACGAGCACCTCGCGCGGAATGCAGACGATGGAGCAGTCGCTCGCCGACCTGGTGCTGCGCGGCGTCATCACGCCCGAGCTTGCCTTCGCGCGCTCCTCCCGGCCCGATCAGCTTCAGGGCCTGCTCGAGCGCTCGGGGATGACGAACTTCACCGCACCAGCCGCCGGCAACGGCAGCACCGCCGGCGACAGGACCCCAGCAGAGAACGAGCTTCGGCTCGCCAAGGAGGCATAGAGACCCGTGGATCTGAACAAGGAGATCAAGCTGTCGGACCTGGTCCGGCGGCCGAAGAAGAAGAAAAAGCCCGGCGTCGTGAAGCCGAGCAGCGCCAAGCGCAAGCGGCGCCGCAAGCAGGAGATCGTCGGCCTCAAGATAGGCGCCTCCCAGATCGCGGCCTCGAGGGTCGTCAACAACGGATCCGCGAAGCTCTTGCAGCTCGCGCGCGTTCCGCTCGAGCCCGGCGTCGTCGTCGGCGGCGAGGTGCGCGACGTTGCGGCGCTCGCGACGGCGCTCGAGCGCTTCTTCAGCGACAACAAGCTTCCGCGCCGGGGCATCCGGCTCGGCATCGGCACCAACCGCATCGGCGTGCGGACGGTCGACATCGAAGGTGTCGACGATGAGCGCCAACTCGGCAACGTCGTTCGGTTCAGAGCGCACGAGGCTCTATCGATCCCGCTCGACCAGGCCGTCCTCGACTACCACGTCGTCAGCGAGACGGTGGACGAGTCCGGGGCAGTCTCACGGCGCGTCCTGCTCGCGGCCGCCTACAAGGAGCCGATCGACCACTACGTCGAGGCGTGCCGGGCAGCTGGCCTGGAGCTCTCGAGCATCGACGTCGAGGCGTTCGCGCTGCTGCGCGCCGTCGCGCCGCGCAACGGCAACACGGAAGACGCTCCGACGGTTGCGTCGGTCGTTGTCTCGATCGGTCACGACCGCTCGACGCTGGCGATCTCCGACGGCGCCGTCTGCGACTTCATGCGCGTCCTCGACTGGGGCGGGTCGAAGCTCGAGGCCGCGATCGCGCGGGAGCTCGGGCTCACCATGGCCGAGGCCGCCGAGCTCAAGCTCGAGCTCGATCTCGGAGGCGATGCGTCTGACGGGGACGATCCCCGCACGCCGTTCGCCCGCGCCGCGGTCGAACGTGAGCTGCACACGCTTGCACGAGAGCTGGTCGCCTCGCTCCACTTTTACCAGGGCCAGCCCGGCTCGCTCACGATCTCCCAGGTGTTCGTCACCGGCGGCACGACGAGGATTCCGGGGTTGGCCGAAGAGCTCGAGCGGCTGACTCGCGTCCCCGTTCGGATCGCAGACCCCCTCGCCGGGGTCCAGGTTTCACACGGCCTCGCGGAGCGGGACGACCTCGCGTCGCTCGCCGCGGCGATCGGACTGGGGGTGGAGGGCTGATGGAAGCCGTCAATCTTCTTCCGGCATACGCGCGCCCGGGTCATCCCTGGGCCGCCGTCGGCAAAGACCTCTCCGCGCGCCGTGTCGTCAGGGCCGGCTCCGTCGCCGCGTGCGTCGTGGCAGTCGGGCTCGGCGCCGGTTATTACCTCGAGCGCTCGGTCGTCAATGACAGGCGTGCCACGCTCGCCGATGTCCAGGCACAGCTCGCGGTCGTCGACGCCAAGGCCGCTCCGCTCCGCGCTGCCCAGACCGCAGCGGCTGCGCGGATGGCCGCGGCCGGCAGCGCCTCGGAGAAGCGCGTTGCCTGGGAGGCGCTGCTCTCGGATGTCTCGCGTGTGCTGCCGAAGCAGGTCTACTTGCAGAGCCTGTCCGCGCAGTCGCCGACGCCGCTGGCACCTGGTGCGGTGGCTCCTGTTCCAACAGCGCCGGCCGGAACGCCGACGCCGGCAACGACGGGCGTATCGGGCTTTACGGCGACCGGTGTCGCGTCCTCGCACGTGAGGGTCGCCATCGTCCTCGACCGGCTCGCGAGCCTGCCCTGGCTCACGAACGTGACGCTCGTGTCGACCGCGAACGGCAGCACGACCGGCACGGCACTGTCCCGCGGCGACACGTTCACGGTCACCGCCGGCTTCAACCCGATCGGAGGTGCGGAATGATCGACCGGATCAGCGGGCGTCTCGCCCTCCTGCTCGCGATCGTTGGGCTGCTCATCCTGGGCCTTGCGGGCTGGTTCGTCCTGGTGTCGCCCGAGAGCTCGAAAGCCGCGGCACTCGACACGCAGATCGGCGACGCAAATCTCGAGCTCGCGACGACGCAGTCGTTCCTGCAGAGCCCGGAGTCGAAGCAGAGCGTCACGGACCTCCGTCGTCTTCGTCGCGCGATCCCGGACGACGTGGAGATGTCCGAGATCCTCCGGCAGCTTTCGTGGGCTTCCCGCGCGAGCGGCGTCAGGATCGACAGCATCACGCCCTCTCAGCCGGTGGCTTCGACCGGGGCTCAGGCAGTGCCGATCTCCCTCTCGGTCAAGGGTCGCTACTTCCGGCTCGCGAAGTTCATGCACCTCCTCCGGCTCGAGGCCGGGGTCAAGGACGGAAAGGCGCACGCGTCGGGGCGGCTCTACGGCATCGACAACATCTCACTCTCGACCGGCGACCAGGGCGGTGGCGTGATCACGGCAACGCTCGCGCTCAACGCGTTCGTGGCCGGACCCGCGCCCGCGCCGGCAGCCGGCTCGACGACGACGGAGCCCTAGATGGCCTCGGCGGCAGCAGTCAGACGCCGGGGATCGGCGAACAACGCGCGGATCGCTGCGAAGCGGCGCCGCCAGACGATCCTCGTCGTGGTGCTCGCTGCCGTGCTCGCCGCGCTGCTCGCGTGGGAAGTTCCGCACCTGCTCAATCGCTCCAGCGGCAGCAACCTGGCGGCGGCACCCGCCGCCCGGGCCGCTTCGACTCCGAGACACGTGCCGAGGCACGTGGGTGGGAGCGGCGCCGATCCGTTCGCACCCAAGGCGCTGTCGAACGGTGACGCCCACGCCGTTTCCGGCGGCGGGCCTGATCCATTCACGGGGTCCCCGGGCTCTTCTTCGTCGTCCGCGGCGAGCTCGACGGCCGCACTCCCTAGCCGGATCGTGATCGGCCGACCGGGCGGGCACAGGGTCGCGAAGCGCGGCTGGATCGTCATCCTCGCCTCGATCCCGACCAGGAACGGGCGCGGGGTGGCTCTGAGCTTCGCGCACGGAGCGCGCCGGAGCGTCGGCGCCGTCTCGGTCCTCAACTCGTCGAACCGGCGACCGCTTCGAGGCGGTTACTGGGTCGTCTACACAGGGCCTTATTCGACGCTGGCAGCGGTCTCGCAACGCGCGGGCAACATCCACGCGGCGGGCTACCGCACGGCCTACATCCGCGAGCTGATCTCGTACCGATGAGCAGGCTGAAGGCACGTTTGCGCGCGGAAGAGGGCATGACGCTGATCGAGCTGCTGATCGCCATGGCTGTGATGTCGATCGGCATCGCGGCGCTCGTCGCCGGCTTCAGCTCGGGCATCGTCTCCATCAACCATTCACGGCTGACGTCGACCGCCGGTTCGCTCGCGGACCAGCAGATGGAGATCTACCGCCAGGCGTCCTTCGACTCGCTGCCCACCACGCCGCAGGGTGCGACCACCCCGACCGGGCCGGACGGTCACACCTACTGGATGAAGGTCGACGGTTCGTGGACCTGCGCCGTCGGCACGTATTCGGCGGGACCGCCTCCCAGCTGCTCCGGCACGCCCGCAAGCCGTCCTGTGAAGGCCGTGACGATCAACGTGCGCGACGGCTCGGCGACGGCTCGGCTCCTCTTTAGCGAGACAACGACTTTCGACTCCTCGACCAGCTGACAACCCACTCCACTTAAGGAACTCACATGGCCGCATTCGCATACGACGCAATCAACGCCCAGGGGCTCGAGATCTCGGGCGTCATTCACGCGCCGGACGTCAGCGCTGCCCGCGAGCAGCTGCAGACACGCGGCCTACTGCCGCATTCGTTGGCCGAGCGCAACGCCGCCGGCGAGCGCGGGCCTCGCAGTGCGTTCAAGAAGGTGAAGCCGAAGTCACTCCAGGTCTTCGCGCGCCAGTTCGCGACGATGATCGGGGCCGGCGTCAGCGTCGTTCAGGCGCTCGTGACGCTCGAGGAGCAGACCGACGACAAGTACCTCGCCGATGTGATCGCCGACGTTCGCTCCGACGTCGAAGGCGGCGTCATCCTCTCGAAGGCGCTGGCGCGGCATCCGAAGGTCTTCAACCGTCTGTTCGTCGCGATGGTCGAGGCCGGCGAGTCGTCGGGAACGCTCGACACCGTGCTCGACCGCGTGGCCATGCAGATCGAGAAGGAGACGCAGATCAAGCGGCGGGTCAAGGGAGCGATGGTCTATCCGTCTGTCGTCATCTCGTTCGCATTCCTCGTTCTCACCTTCATGCTCCTCTTCATCATCCCGGTCTTCGTGAACGTCTTCGACTCGCTGAACGGGAGCCTGCCGAAGCTCACGCAGTTCGTGATGCACGCCTCGTACGCGCTGCGGCACTACTGGTTCATCATCTTCCCGGCGATCGGCGCGATGATCTTCGGCTTCCACCGCCTCAAGCGCACCGAGCGCGGGCGGCAGGTCTGGGATCGCTTCAAGCTCAGGATCCCCATGCGCGTCGGGGACGTCGTGCACAAGATCGCGCTGGCACGGTTCTCGCGCACGCTCTCGACGCTCGTCTCGTCGGGTGTCGACATCATCAAGGCGCTCGAGATCACGGGCGCGACGGCCGGCAACTGGGTCGTCGAGCAGTCGCTCGTGACCATCAGGACGCGCGTCCACGAGGGCGTGCCGATCAGCCAGCCGCTGCAGGAGGACCCCGTCTTTCCGCCGATGGTCGGTCAGATGGTGAAGATCGGCGAGGAGACGGGCGAGCTCGACGGAATGCTCGGCAAGGTCGCCGACTTCTACGAGGACGAGGTCGACTCGAGCATCCAGTCGCTCACGTCGATCATCGAGCCGATCCTGATGATCGGCGTCGGGATCATGGTCGGCACCATCGTGATTGCTATGTACCTGCCGATGTTCAAGATGCTCACGCTCATCAAGTAGCGGGCGAGTTGGTTGATACTGAGAGTTGTAGCCGCCTAGGGCAAGCGCTCCTTGTCGTGCTTCTCCCTGTCCTCCTCGAGCCACTTCGCCTCGTAGGCCTCCGCCTCGGCGAACTCTTGTTCCGTCAGCGCGGTTGTTCGCGCGTCTTCGTTCGCGGGATGCTCGCCGGCGGCCGTTCTACGACGTGAGGCCACGAAGGCGACGACAACCAAGGGGACGACGACCAGGGCAAAGATGATCCACGGGATCACGCGGTCAGCGTACCTTTGTCGATTAGTTCAGGCCTGCTGCGCGGTAACCATCAAATCCGCGTCCGCTTAGCCGACGAGCCAGAGCTCGCGCTGAGGTGTGCTCAGCCATTCGAGGCCGCCGGCCTTGACGAGCACGTCTTCCTCGAGCCCGATATAGCCCCGGCCGGGGACTTGACCGCCGTACTCGAGCGTGTACACGTGGCCCTCCTCGACCAGGCCGCGAGGGGCGTCACCGTACCGGTCCCAGAGTGGGGCGAGCAACGCGCCTCCGTCGTGCGCGGCGCGGCCAAGCTGGTGGCCGAGCGCGTGCATCGGCTCGTCGTAGCCGGCCGCGACGAGGCTCGCGCGGGCCGCGGCGTCGACCTCGTGGCCTTGAACACCCGGCCGGAGCACGGCAGCTCCCGCGTCCATCGACGCCCAGACCGCGTCCCAGGCCGCGACGACGTCCTGGGGCGGCTCGCTCTCGCCCTCGTCGAGCAAGTACCACATGCGTTGCAGGTCGCTGCAGTACCCGTCCTTCAGAACTCCGAAGTCGGTGTGAAGGAGCACGCCGCGCCGTGTCTGCAATTCGGTCGGCCCGGTGTGGCCGACCTCCTTCTCCGGCCCCGCGTCCACGGCGGGACATT
>Ga0307296_10000867_pt1 | contig 14827 bp, 15 predicted proteins | sample ER_DNA_153_FD_194467 | JGI IMG/M metagenome (GOLD analysis project Ga0307296, IMG submission 194467) | Bulk soil microbial communities from the East River watershed near Crested Butte, Colorado, United States - ER_DNA_153 | ecosystem: Environmental > Terrestrial > Soil > Floodplain | place... | reverse complement strand
CCAACGGCTCGCGGGCCGCGATCGAGCGGGCGCGTACCCTTCTCGAACTTGTCTACCCGCAGACTGACGCGCCGATCACCGTGACCGAGCAGCTGACCCTGAACGGCAAGCAGACCGCCGCCTACCAGCAGCTCGCCACCGTCGTCATTATCGCCAGCTTGCCCATCGCCGGCGTCACACTCGCGGTCAGCGTGGTGGCCGGGCTAAATGAACGCAAGCGGCCATTCAGCCTGCTGCGGCTGACCGGTGCGCCGCTGCGCGTGCTGCAACGGGTCGTCTTGATCGAAAGCGCGGTGCCGCTACTCGCCGCCGCGGCGGTCTCCATCGGGACGGGCTTCCTGGCGGCATACCTGTTCCTGCGCTCGCAGCTCTCCGAGACCCTGCAACCGCCGGGCCCCGCGTACTACGCCGTCGTAGCAGCCGGCCTTCTGACGTCGCTAGCGATCATCGCCTCGACCCTGCCTGTGCTACCCCGGGTCACCGGCCCCGAGACCGCGCGCAACGAATAGCAGCACCCGCAGCCGAGAAATCCGGTTGCCGACCCTGTCGAACGCGAAAGTCACACACGCAACGACGAAACCCGAACACGGCCGAGGCCATTCATGCGCACGCGTCCAACCCGCATCCCGGAACTGCCGCGGTGTCACCAAATGGTCGACCCCGCGCCGCACCCATTTTCCGGACAATGGCAAAGATCAGACCACACCTGACGGATTCATCCGTGCGCCGCGCGACCCGCTCCGGCGCCGGCCCGATCGACGGCTCGGGTTCGCGGTCCCTTGCTAGATCGACTCCTTAGCGCTGGCGTAAGGCGCCGCGCTGCCACAAGTCTGTCGTGTCGTCGGGGGCTGTCTGCCATCGACGACATCGGGACCAGGTCGAGCTGGGTGCTACCACGGTCAACGGCACCGTCTGGATGCTCAGGAGCTGTGTACCGCGAGCACGGAGATGCGGCGACCATCGGGTCCAGCCGTGATCAGATACGTCACGGCGAGCTGCCTGATCTCGCTGCCATCTCTGCGCCGACGCGAGAACCGTCCCTGGTACAGCGCACACGCCGAATTCAACAACGTGATGTGAAGCCAAGTACCTCGCGACGGTCGTAGTGGTCGGCGAGCATTCCGTCAACCCGTCGCTGCACGGCCGCACTGACTTGTTCATCGCTGGTGAGGGCGAAGTGTCCGTCGTTGCCGCTGAACAACAGCGGGACGCCGTAGTAGGCAAGCAGCGAGTCCCCCTGCCTCTCGCCTCGCCCACATGCCGCGAAGACGTCGAGGTACTCGTCGAACCATTCGCTGACCTCGGCTTCATCCACAGCGGACCATACTGGCGTGACCCAGCGGCAGAAAGTGCGGTGGCCGCGGGCGGAGCGGTCCCGCCAGGTTACGTCGCGGCGGCTCCGAGGACTTGCCGCCGATCACGTGGTGCCAGGCGAGTGTCACGTACGCATCTGTATGCGCGGCCCGTTTCGGTCGCCCAGCAGCTCGGCCGCCACCGGGAACGACGGTGATGCGCGTCGGGACCGTTACGCCGATTTTCACGGTCCGAGTGACCCGGCCCGGTTGCCCGCTGGACGCCCGCCGCGATGGGGACACAGGTGGCCGAACCGGCCCGCCGCCCGCCAGCGCTAGGGTCACACAGCGGAGGTTGGTGTGATGTCTGACGCGATCGCCGCCCATCTGGTCGTGGACGACCCCGAACGGGCGGCGCAGTGGTACGCGAGTGTGTTCGGGGCCCGCGAAACCGACCGGATTCCGCTGCCGGACGGAACAGTGTTCGCGATCGATCTCACCCTCGGGGCGACAACCATCGCGCTCGCCGGCGAATACCCGGACCAGGGGATCATCTCCCCGAAGACGCTCGGTGGCACGTACCTGGCCCTGGTCGTGGCGACCGACAACGCGGATGAGGTGTGGACCCGCGCGATCAACGCCGGCGCCACCGTGTTCCACCCGATCGCTGACACCTTCTACGGCGAACGCGCCGGACAGTTCATCGACCCGTTCGGACACCGCTGGGGCGTCACCCAGCACCTGCGCGACGTGCCCAAACCGGAACGAGACGCGGCCGTGGCCGCCATCTTCGCTCCGGGCTAAACCCGCGCACGAGCGTCGCCACCGCGAGTTCCGGACGGCAGCAACGCGGGAAGGCCCGTCACCCGAGCGAATGAGCTCCGAGTGCGGAATCGGCTGCCTCGCTTCCTTCCGAGCCGCACGAATCCGCGGGCGATGCGCGCGGCTCAGCCCGTAACGCTGCGTGCTCGACGTCCGCGGGGTGATCGCCGAATAACGCGTGCAGCCGGGTGCGGCGACTGCCAGTTCCCGGCGGTGATATGCGCGCTCGCAGGGTGGTTCGACCCTGGCAGACGTGCGCCGAAGAGAGCCGACACGCGAGGGAGATTCTTCGATGCGGGTGAGAGGCGAGATACGTGACCCTGCTCGACGACTGCACCGGCTGGACGGATGGCTGTACCGCGGCGGCCGCCCCAATCGCCTCGCGCGTGTCATCAACCGGATCAGCGCCAGCCAGTATTCGTCCGGGCTGTCGCCCAGCCACTGCGTGACGCTGGAGGTGCCCGGACGGCGCACGGGCCGGCTGATCTCGTTTCCGGTTGTCGTTGCCGACTACGAGGGCGAGCGTTACCTAGTGGCCATGCTGGGCCAGAACACGAACTGGGTGCGCAATGTCCGTGCCGCACAAGGACGGGCGGTGCTGCGGCATCGCCGCCGCACCGCCGTGCGTCTGGCAGAGGTCGATCCCCGGGCCCGCGCGCCCATCCTGCGCCGCTACCTCGCCCTCGCGCCAGGAGCCCGCGCCCACATACCGGTGGGACCGGCGGGCGCCGCTGGAGGACTTCGACCGGATCGCGGCCCAGTTCCCCGTCTTCCATATCACCGCCGACGAACCGGAGCCACGCGACACCCCCAGTAGATGGCCAAACCTCAGATACCGATCGACAACAGGACCCATTCCGCGGCGACGCCACCGCCGGTTGTGCCACCGCCACGCCCGACGCCGCCCGCTGGTGGGGCATCCATGCGCTGTGAACCGTTCCTTCCTGGCCGCGGCTCGTGAGCGCCCGTGGACCGGCTGGTCGCCGCGCTGCGCACTGAGGAGGATCGGGCGACGGTACTCGTGATGCTTCTCGGCGCGTTGCGCCGCTGCGAGGTGTCGATGCTGCGGTCGTGACCGTTCACGCTGAAGGGGCTCAGTGGGCCAGCCACTCCTTCACCAATAGGTCTCAAAGGAGATGGCCCCGAAGCAACGGGTCGTTAGCCACCAGCGGCTCTGCCTCTGCGCCGGAGTCGCCCTCGGAGGTGATCATCCCGAGACCCGTCCACGAAGGGCCACCGAGGGAGGCATGCAACCAGAGTTCCGGCCAGTAGCTGCCGTGCTCCGGCGCGATTCGCCTGCACGCGGTCCGGCGCATCTTCATAAAGGAGAAGTACACGAAGCGCATCGATCTCCCCGGGGCGAGTCCGCCGCCTGTCCCTCGGGTGGTGGTCCAGATGAGCGCATGGCCGGTGCCGTCGACTACTACGAGTCGGGCGCCCGGGATGCCGTCATGCAGCATCCGGGCGTGGTTCATCGCCACGGCGCTGTCGATCGAGCCGGCGAGCACCAGCGTCGAGCAGCCGATTCGGGCCAGCCGCGGCCGGCTGTCGAACGCCATCGTTTCCCGCCACGCGGCCAGCATCAGTGCGCGGTGCTGGCTCGCCATGAGCCCTGCTAACGAGCCGGCGCGGTCGGGGCCGAGCTCGTCGGCCGCCTGTGAGACGACCGGCTTCGCCAGCCGCGTATACCCAGGCGGCGGATGAGCAGCGGCGCGAGGTGGCCGTCGAGCTGTTCCCGCTGGCTGACCATGTTGAACGCGAAGGCGCACGCGAGCACGAGTCCCGAGCATCGGTTGCGATCGTCGAGCGCCAGCTGCTGCGCGACGGCGCCGCCGTTCGAGTACCCAAGCATCGCAGTTGATTCGACACCCGGTTGGTCGAGCAGGCGCGACAGGTTGGTGGCCAGCTGCGCAACGGTGCTGGGCGATGGGAGTTGGATCTCTCGCCTGACCTGCAGGCCTGCGTGGGCGGCCCGGCGCCGTTCGTCGAGTTGATCCGGCAGCAACTGCTGGCCATCCGGCACGAACTTTTCGGTCCCGAGCTCGTGGCCTGACACGACGACCGCCCAACGCGGCATCTGTACGGGTGCGGCGGCGGTTCGGTTCGCGCGGGTGGCTGTGAGCTTTCCCGCACGGTCCGGATGGGCGCCGGCCGGCTTGGTCGACGTATTACGGGTGCGAGCCGCGCACAAGACGTCGGCTGCGGATCCGGAAGGACCATCATGAGTAGCACCACGAAACGCCGCCTGGCGTTCGGCATCGGCGCCGCCCTCGCCGCCGGGGTCGCGTTAGGCACGCTGGCCATCAGCGCGGCGTCGGCGAACAGTGACGTGACAGGGCAGGCGGGGATCACTGTGCCGGGCGACTCGACCGCCGCGCCCGCCACCCTGGTTGCCAGCCTGGAGGGCCGCAACGAGGTGACCCCCGGCGCTCCGCAAGGGCAGGCCCTGGAACTGATCGGCATTCGGGGCGACACGATCAGCTACTCGGTTTCGTGGCGCGGTCTCGGCACGCCGTTCGAGGCGGACATCCACGCCGGAGCCCGCGGTGTGGACGGCCCCGTCGTGGTGCCGCTGTTCACCACGCCGCCCCACGCGGATGGCTTCGCGTCCGGCACCGTCACGGTCACCGACCCGAGCGTGCTCGACGCGCTGCGCAGCAACCCGGGTGGCTTCTACGCCGATCTGCACACCACCAAGTTCCCTGACGGCGCGGCACGCGCCCAGTTCCACCAGCTCAACCACACGGTCGCCACCAGCGGCGTGGGCGCCCTGCAGGAGTCGGTGGTCCGTGGCAGCCAGATCTATGCCTGCACCCCGCAACTCGACGGCTCGTTCGCGTTCACCCAACACGACGTCGACGCGCACCTGACCGGCGACATCCACCACACCTTCGTGCGACCGCTCGCGGGCGTGCCGCAGTGGCAGGCGCCCGACGGCAGCGCGGTCACCGGCAAGCTGGTCACAAAGAACGCCAACGGCGACGGCAACATCGCCGAGCTGAACCTTGACGCCACCCAGATTGGCACGTCCACCGGACTGCTCGCCCACGCCGTCGAGGTGCTTCGCCTCAACACCGTCGGCGGCGTCGCCCCGGCCGGCACCTGCGACCCGCAGGCCACGCCGATCGTCAACGTCCCCTACCGAGCCGACTACGTGTTCATCAACGGCTAACAACCTCCACCCGAACGTCATCGCACGGCAATCCGTGGGTGCTGGTTATTGATGAAAACGATGGCCTCGACCCCTTGAGCGAGGAGGGGGTCGAGGCCATCGTCGTTCGCACCCGCAGCTGATGCTCGCGCCCCCGAGGCCCGAACGACACCGCAACGCGAAGCGACCGGTGAGATGATTCCTGACTGGTGCGCACCCGAGGAGGTCCACAAGCCGAGAAACTGTCCAAGATCGTTAACACGGCCCACCGCCTCCTGTGGTTGTGGTGGCTTGAGGTCGGGTGTCTCGCAGCTCGGTGACTACGGTTGCGATGACAGTCCGGTGTTGGCGAGCAGGTTCTGCGGACCTCGCTGGCTCAGCTAACGGCTGCGTCCCCCGAACCGCGTTTGTTGCCGGCACATTGGGCCAAGCTGGCGAGTCCCCGTACTAGAGACGGTCGATTGGCGAGAATCTGTCGCCGGTTTAGACCAGGTCGTTTCTCCGCGCTCAGGGCATTCACGACGGGTTCTCGGCGTTTCGTCAGTGAGTTGCACCGCCATGGTCTGACCGAGGCCGAGGGCATGCTTGGACCCGACCCGGTACCGCGAGAACCGCGTCGGCTTCACGGCGTGATGTGGACAGCCACCGAGTGCTGCGGCTGCGATGCCGTAGTGGTGAGGAGATCGCTTCTTACCGGGGTACCGCCGGGGCGATGACCGTGTCGACCATGCCGATCACGTTGGCAGGGTAGACACCGTGGGCGCTGAGGTCTGTTAGGTCGTAGTAGGTGGAGATGACGACCACCAGGTGTCGGCTGGGTACGACCTCGATGAGTTGCCCGCCGAATCCCCAGGCCAGGTAGGCGGGGTCGCCGGCGGCGGTGCCGACCCACCATTGGTAGCCGTAGCTGGGGGTGGCGCCGTCGGCGGCGGCCACGTGGGCGGTGGTGGCGTCTCGGATCCAGGCGGCGGGCACGAGCTGTCTGCCCTGCCACTGGCCGCCGTTGAGGTAGAGGGTGCCGATCTTGGCCATGTCCTGGGGGCGGAGTTTGAGCAATCCGAAACCTAGCTGCAGGCCTTGCGGGTCGACCGGCCAGGCGAAGCCGGCGGTGTTGTAGGCGTCGAGGTTTCGTGCGTCGAACAGTGGCAGCAGCGCGGGCCGGGTGGGGATGCCGAGCGGGTCGAACAGCTTGGCCCGGGCGTAGTCGAGCACCGACATTCCGGTCGCGGTGACCAGGATCGCGGACAGCAGGTGCGACCCGCCGCTGGAGTAGCCGAACGATTTGCCGGGTGGGCGGGCCGGGTGGGTGAGGATGGCGCGGACCCAGTCCGGCGAGGTCGCGAAACCAACATCCTCAGCACTGAACTGACCGGCGAACCCGGCCGTCATGGTCAACACCTGCCGCAGGGTCGCGTGTCCGACCCCCGGGGTCATGATGGCTGCGTAGGAGGGGAGTAGTTGCGCCAGCGGCTGGTTGAGGCGCAGCCTGCCTTCACCCACGGCGATGCCGACCAGGGTGGACATGACGCTCTTGGTCGCCGAGGCGATGTTGTGGTACTCGGTGGGCGTGCTGCGGTAATACCGCTCGAACACCGTGCGCCCGTTGGCCTGCACGAGGATCGCCCGGATCCGGTCGAACAGCGTGTACTGCGCCATTTCGTGATCGATCCCGGCCGCCACCTGGGCATCGATCGACGAGGTCGCAGTGCGGCCGGATGAGGCGGGCGCGGAGGGGTGCCCCGAAGAACAGCCGGCGATGAGTATCGATGCGGCGATGACCGCTGCCCACCCGGCCCGGGCCCTGCGGGTACGTGGGCAAGGCGAGGAGCCATTCGCTGACATCAATGTCCTTCGTGCCGACTCGGGACTGCTCAGGTGGGAAGAGCGTGATCCGCGTGTCCTGATACAGCGCTCGGGCGTCGACATGGTTGATCAACCTGTGACGCCAGGCCGACTGTGGCAGATGCTGAGCTCTCGCGTGGGTTGGGTGGGAGGGGTCATGCTCTGCTCATGCGGCGGGTGTGGCCGGATTGGGTTGTGGTCGCGGTCTGCACCGTGGTGCAGCTGTTGTCGTTGCAGCCGGGCACCGCAGGCGGTGGTTCGTCGTGGGCTGGGTTGGCGTTCGGTGCGGGTTTGTTGGGTGGTTTGGTTCTGGTTTGGCGGCGGGAGGCTCCGCTGTGGGTGCTGGGTGGGGCGACGGTCGCCTACGTTGCGCAGGCTGCGGCGGTTGGCCCGATCGTGCCGGCGGCGGTTGCCGCGGCGTGTTACGCGGCCGCACGGTACGCACCGATGGTCCGCGGCGTGGTGGCTGCCCTGCTGGCGGCGGCGGTGGTGGTCGGGACGGTGTTGGTGAAGGGTCCGGCGGATCTGGCCGGCAGCTACGCGGTGCTGCTTGTGCTGGCGGTGTTGGGTGGGGTGTTGGTCGCCGCCCGGCAGATCCGGGTTGAGGCGATGAGGCGCTCCGCAATGTTGGAGGAGCGGCTGCGGATCGCCCGCGACCTGCACGATGTGGTGGGTCACGGTCTGGGCGCGATTACCGTCCAGGCCGGTACTGGGCGGATGGCGCTCGCGGCCGGAGCGGATGACGAGGCGCGGCGGGCTTTGTTGAGCATCGAGCAGGCCGGCCGCGGCGTGCTGCGCGAGGTGCGGTGGCTGGTCGGGGTGCTGCGGGACCGGCCGGATGAGGTCAACCTCGGTGATTTGGCGGCTTTGGCTGACGCGGCCCGCAGCGCGGGATTCGACGTTCGGATGACGGTTGACGGTGACCTCGGGTCGGTGCCGCAGCCGACCGGCGAGGCTTCGTACCGGATCGTGCAGGAGGCGTTGACCAATGCGTTTCGGCATTCGGGGTCCGAATCGGTGTGGGTGCGCGTCGATGTTGGTGACGTGTTGACCGTGATGGTGCTTGACGAGGGCACGGCCGGGCCGGCGGCGGAGGGGCACGGTATCCGCGGCATGCGGGAACGAGCGGCGGCGGTGGGCGGCGAGCTGTGCGTTGGTCCGCCGGCCGACGGGCCGGGCTGGGAGGTTCGGGCGACGCTGCCGATGCGAGGGAGTCGGCGATGACGATTCGGGTCGCGGTGGCCGATGATCAGGCGATCATTCGCAGTGGGTTGCGGGTGCAGATTTCGTTGGCACCCGACCTGGAATTTGTGGGCGAGGCGTCCAACGGCGAGCAGGCGGTCGCGGTGGCTCGGCAGCAACGGCCGGATGTGTTGCTGATGGACGTGCGGATGCCGGTTCTCGACGGGATCGACGCGACCCGGCGTATTGCCGGTGAGGAGGCAACCCACGCGGTTCGGGTGATCGTGCTGACCACCTTCGATCTAGATGACTACGTCTACCGCGCGCTCCGCGCTGGGGCGTCTGGATTCCTGCTCAAAGACACCAGCCCGGAGCAGCTGCTCGCCGCGATCCGGGTCGTCGCGGACGGCGGCGCCCTGCTCGATCCGCAGGTGACCCGGCGGCTGATCGCCGAGTTCGCCGCCCGCCCGACCCCTAGGACGCCAACTCGCCGGATCGCCGAGCTGCTCACCGCTCGGGAGATCGAAGTGCTCGGGCTGGTGGGACACGGCTTGACGAACACCGAGATCGCCGAGCGGCTCGTGATCAGCATCTTCACCGCGAAGACGCACGTGAGCAGAATCTTGACCAAGCTGGGGATGCGTGATCGCAGCCAGCTGGTCATCGCGGCCTACGAGTACGGCTTGGTCGTGCCCGGATCCAACCCGTCCTGAGCAGTACAACTACTCCCCGGGGAGTAGCCGCAGGTGCCTGCTGCAGGACGACGCGCTGCATGGGCGCCCGACCCGACCATCGACCGTGACAACCTCACGGACCGCGACAGGGAGCGCCAGCGATGGCCCGGATTTGCTTCGACCACCTCACCAAACGCTACGGACCGATCACCGCGGTTCACGACCTCACCGTCAGCCTCGAACCCGGGAAGATCACCGGCTTCTTGGGACCAAACGGTGCCGGGAAGTCCACCACGCTGCGGATGCTGGTCGGCCTGACCACGCCGTCGGCAGGAACCGCGACGATCGACGGCCTGCCCTATACGGAACTGGATCATCCGTCCCGGCTGATCGGCGCGATGACCGACTCCGCCGTGTTTCACCCGCGTCGCAGCGGGCGGGATGCGCTGCGGGTGCTGTGCCTACTCGGCGATGTTCCCCTCGGGCGGGCCGACGAACTCATCGACGTGGTCGGCTTGACCGGTGCCGCTGCACGGAAGGTCGGCGGCTACTCGATGGGCATGCGGCAGCGGTTAGGCCTGGCCGCGGCCCTCCTCGGTGACCCGGACACGCTAGTGCTCGACGAGCCCGCCACCGGCCTCGACCCCGCCGGAGTGCTGTGGCTGCGGACGTTGCTGCGCGGCCTGGCCAACCAGGGACGCACCGTTCTGGTGTCCAGCCACCTGCTCGCCGAAATGGCGCAGACCGTCGACGACGTGATCGTCATCGACAACGGACGGCTCATCGCTCACGGCCCCATATCTCAACTGATCGGCAGCACCCGATCAACCTCACTGGAAGACCTGTTCTTTGCGCTCGTCCCGAAAGGAACCTCGCCATGACCGTCCCGTTGCGCGCCGAAAGCCTCAAACTCCGCAGCGTGCCGTTACCACGGCTGATGCTCATCCTCGCAGCGCTCGGCGCCGGATTCATCGCGTTCGTCGTCGTGCACACCGCCAACGCCGAGCACACCACGGTGTCGCCGACCAACCTGGTCACCGCTGTCGCCGCCCCGCTGTGGTTCCTCGCCGTCGTTGTTGCCGTGGTGGCCAGCGCCGGCGAATTCCAACACCGCACCATCCAGCCGACCCTGCTGCAGATACCCGATCGGGGCCGGCTCTTGCTGGCCAAGACACTGGCGGCCGCCGCCTACGGCGCGATCATCACGCTGCTCGGCACCCTGTCCGCGATTGTCGTCGGGCTGATCAGCATGCACATCACCGGAACGCCGACCGGACCTCTCCACCCCCAGCTCGTCGGCACCATCGCCGCCTCGGCAGCCATCGGCGCCCTATGGGCGATCCTCGCCGTCGGGCTCGGCCTGCTCACCCGCAGCACCGCCATCGCGCTGGTCGCGCTGCTGCTGTGGCGGTTCGTGCTCGAAGGAATCCTGCCCGCCATCACCCAGCAACCCCACCTCGCCCAATGGATGCCCAGCCGCGCCGCCGACGCACTACTCGCCGCCCACACCGACCTCCTACAGCCCTGGGCCGCAGGCCTCCTCCTCGCCACCTACACCGCCACGGTCATCGCGGCCGCGGCCTGGCTATTCAACCGCTGGCAAGCCTGACGACCCGCTCGGAGTGACCACCAACGTCACTGATCAATCCAGTGGGAAGTCGAGAAAGCCGATCCCGGCTACCGAGCAGATCAACGCGGCGGAGACCGGCGCTGCGTCCGCACCGGACACCGATCGCCGATTCCGGACGCGCGGTCGCACGTCTCGCCGTGGTGGCGGGCCGGCGATATGCGCGCCCGTCTCATTGACCGAGGTGGACCACGACCGGTAGCGCAAGCTGGGTGGATCGGGTGCCGCGCCCGGTTGCGGCGATCTCCTCCGGCATGCTGGCGCTCGTCACGGGGGTCTGGAGCTAGCAACCCGGAACCGGCACTGGCGTCTTCGCCGACGTGTGCTCGCGATCGGGTCGGTGTGCGTCGTCTTCGCAAGGCGCGACCGGTGTCGTCACGAACGCGGCGAGCGCGTGTGCTGCTGATCAACCCGCGGAGCGCTGCGCCCGGCCGGCCGCTGCGCGAAGCGGCGCGTGGATACGCACCTTGCCGCTGTCCAGCAACTCCGCCTTCCAGCGGAGCTGCTCGAGAACCGGCGCTGCCGGTTCGCCGAAGACGTCGATCGACTGTTGCTCGAGCAGCTGGGCAAACGGCGGCAGCAGCGGGCCGGCCACCTTCCTGTGGTACGCCAACGAGTACGAGTCGGGATGCAGGTAGATAACTGTCATCTCGGTCTCGTCCGCGTTGAAGTACGCGTCGTAACCGATGACGCGCGGCTCGTTGGCGGCGACGAACTCGGCCAACTCGCGGATGGCGGTCTTGAGCTCGGCGAGCTTGCCCTCGCGAACGATCAAGCGGTCGACGTATATCAAGGGAAGCTGCACGGCGCCCTCCGGGATCGACCCTGTCGGTTCATCATCCTCGACCCGGTCCGCGGCGCCGACAGCTCGGTTGGGCTTCCTGGCCTGGCGGTTACCATCTGTCGGCGACCGCGGCGACGTTTCACATCGATAATCGTCGCGAGCGCCGATTGTGTTGCACGCTGGTGCGCCGGTGATGTTCTGGTGCACGGTTGTTATGAGCCCACTGGAGCGGTCGGAATCGGATCCGACATTCCGGCGAGGTCGGCCAGCCGGGCCAAGCCCGGCCCGACATAGTTCCGAAGGCGTTGCACGCCGGCAGTCAGGTTGGCGTCACCTTCCTGTCCCGGGGCGATCCGCGCCGGGTTCAGGGGAACCCCGTCCGTCCATGCCTTGATGTCTGGCTCTGAACCGAAGGACATCGACGCCCGAGTGCCCAGCACCTGCATCCGCGCCCAGTCGGCGGGCGTGTTGGACAGCGGCGAGGGCGGGCACAATCGGTTCTTCTCCTCGTCGTCGTCGCGGGTGGCTTCCACGTACCCCGCCAGCGCCGCTGCAAAGCACGGGAACCCGGCCCGGATCGGCTGCAGGGTGATCGCGTCGGCGCCCCAGATCGGCACCAGAGGTGGGTACTGCAACCCGGATGCGGCGCAGTGCACGATCACGGCGTGCCTCGCAATCGCAACCTCGCCCTTGCTGAGCACCAACCGGGACGGTTCCGCGTGCTGGAGGTGCCCGAGCCGGACGACGGTTTCGATGGTGCGCAGCCGGTCGAGTTCCCACTGGGCCAGCGTCGGGGTCTTCGCCATCGTGGGCGTCACGGACCGGTCGATGCGCAGCATGATCCCGACCGCCTCCAAGCGCAGGAACAGGTCATCCGCGGAGAGCGCCCGTGCCGCCGCCTCCATAGTGTCTGCCGCCATCCCGAGGAAGACAGCAGGGTTCGGTTGGACAACCGCGCGGTTGAGCATCCACGGCTCGCGAGGCCGCACCCAGCAGATCGCGCCGGGATCAACCCCGTTGTCCAGCAACCAGATACACGTGTCGGTCGCGGTCTTGCCCGAACCGACGACGACATACTGCGCGGGCGCCCCGGCCACGTTGACCAGCTCGTTGACGGGCACCACGCGCACTCCGTCCGCCACGTCGAACGGCGTCGGTGTGGTTGCCGGTATCTCGGGCGAGAGGTAGCGGGCGTCGACCACACGCGCCCCGCCGCGCACCTCGTAACGCTTCCCAGAGATCCGCGACACGAATCGGCCCTCGCCGAGGTAGTCACAGTTCGGGTAGAACGACACCTTCCCGGAGGCGAGCAGCCGCTCGCGCAGCACCCGGTCGTAGTACGCGCGGACCTCCGGCGATGTCGCCCGCTCATGCAGGCCCGCTTCCGGACCGTCCTGCTGAATCCGCCCATCACCGAGCAGCGTCGATGCCACCCCGTAGAACGCCGATGCCTGGTGGAGGCGGACGAACGGGTACGCGTCCAGCCAATGCCCACCCGCACCCTGCCGACGGTCGACCATGACCGCGCTGACGTCGGCGTGGTCGATCAGCGCATCCGTGAACGCCATCCCCATGGCGCCAGCACCGACGACCACGTAGTCAGCGTCCAGCACACCCGTCACGCGCTCATGCTGACTGCGCCGCAGAAGCGGGGTCAAGAGCAGCGCACCTGGGCGGGCGCGCCATCCAGCTGTCACGTTGACCTCGACCGGGACGCCATTGGTCACCACGTCGGAGACCGCGGGCCGGCTCACGGCCGGCCACCGTGCACAGGAACGGTCGCGGCAACGTCACCCTTCTGCATGGGGTTGTGGCGGCCCCGGCCTTGAGCGCAGAGGAGCGCCATGTCGATCATTTCGTACGCGTGACGCCCCCGAACGTCACCTCCTGATGCGCATCGTGGGAACTAGGCACCCGTGACCGCAGAGGTCTGCTGGCTGCTGCTGCACGGCACGCCGCTCACACCTGTCGTCTGGGACCAAGTCGCTGCGCAACTGCGACCCCACGCGCCGACGCAGATCCCGGCCGTCATCCCGGCCGGCGAAGTCGCCGATGTGCAGCGGGCGCTCGCGCAACAGGTGCTCGGCCAGCTCGTCGAGCGGCCGTACGACATACACGTCGTCGGGCACTCGTTTGGTGGTCAGGTCGCCCTCGACATCGCACTGGCCGCGCCCGAGCGGGTCCGCAGCCTGATGATGATCTGCAGTCGCGACACGCCCTACCCGCCGTTCGCCGCCGCCGCGGCCGCGCTGCGCCGCGGCGACGCGGTGGACATCAACGCGGCGATGAGCCGCTGGTTCCGTCCCGAGGAGCTGCAAGCCGAGGGTCCCGTCGTAGGTACGCCCGCCATTGCCTGCGCCATGCCGACCGGAGCAGCTGGGCCGACGCCTTGGAGGGGATCGCTAACTACGACAGGTCGCTGCTTGTCTCCCGCCTTGACGTACCTGTCACCCTGATCGCCGCCGAGTTCGACCAGGTGTCCAAGCCCGCAGACATGGCCGCGCTCGCCGACCGGGTCGCCGGCAGTCGGCTGCAGGTCCTCCGCGGCGCCGCCCATATGACGCCGTTCACCGATTCCACGTCCCTCGCTGAGCTTATTCTCGACGCGAGCCGACGCTGATCATCACCAGGAAGGCTCGGAACTTCGCCTGAGCGGGCAGGTTCGTGGCATCGGCGTTTTAGGCCAGCACCTCGAACGAGGGCGACGTCTCGCCGGACAGGTAGTCGAACACCCAGTATCGTCGGTGATCGGCGGGATTTCCCCACCCGATCCGGAGGGGGGACTCAGCCGAGCGGGCCGCGCAGCGCGAGGACGCGCTGCAGCGCGTGCATGGCCGCGCCCCGATCGAGCTGCCCGTCGGCGACCGCCGCCTGGAGCGCGTCGACCGCGTCCTGGCCCTGGCTCAGGTCACGTGCGGAGCAGAGCACGATGTCCATGCCGGCCGCCGCGGCCCCCACCGCCCGCTGACCGGTGTCGCCGAAGTTCTGCAGCGCGCCGGCCTCAATCGCGTCGGTGATCGTCACCCCGCGGAACTTGAGTCGCCCGCGGAGCTCGCCGTGCACGATTCTCGGTGACAGCCCGGACGGCAGGTTCGGGTCGAGCGCCGGGTACGTCGCCCACGACGTCATGATCATGTCCACGTTGGCATTGATGGCGTAGGTGAAGGGCAACTCGTCGATGCTGCGCAGATCGGACAATGACACGTCGAGCGTCACGGACCCGAGGTGTGGAACCAGCGGATCCGGCATAGTGCTGTCATGGCGTACCGGATGAACGATCACCAGGCCCGTGAGGTGCTGGCAGCAGGCACTCACACCGGTAAGCTGGCCACCGTGCGGGCCGACGGGAGCCCACATGTGGCGCCGGTCTGGTTTGTGCTTGACGGCGACGATCTGGTGTTCACGACCGGCGCGGGTACCTCGAAGGGCAAGGCCCTACGGCGGGATCCCCGG
>Ga0307296_10000864_pt1 | contig 14838 bp, 12 predicted proteins | sample ER_DNA_153_FD_194467 | JGI IMG/M metagenome (GOLD analysis project Ga0307296, IMG submission 194467) | Bulk soil microbial communities from the East River watershed near Crested Butte, Colorado, United States - ER_DNA_153 | ecosystem: Environmental > Terrestrial > Soil > Floodplain | place... | reverse complement strand
CGCCGCGCTCTCCCTCGGGTGGATCGAGGCCGATGAGCTCCGCTGCGCCTACCACGGGTGGACCTACGGCCCCGACGGCGTGTGCACCAAGATCCCGGCGAGGTTCGGGTCCAACATCCCCTCCCGGGCCAAGCTCACCCGCTTCCTGGCGCAGGAGCGCGACGGGTTGGTGTGGGTGTGTCTCGCCGACGACCCTCGGTTCCCGATCCCAGAGTTCCCCGAGTACTCCGCCCCCGATTACCGGAGCGTGCCGATCCCTGCCTACGATTGGACCTGTGCGGCACCGCGCCGGCTGGAGAACTTCGTCGACTTCGCGCATTTCGCCTGGGTGCATGACGGGCTGCTGGGAAGCCGGGAGCATCCGGAGGTCCCCGAACACGAGATCTGGCGGGACGGCACGGAGTTGCATTTCTTCCAGAAGGTCGCAGAACCTCTCGAGGGGGCCACCAAGGAAGACCTGCAAACCGACGCAGACATGGTCGACGTCGAGAACACCTACCGACTCACGATGCCCTTGTCGATCTATCTCAACCGGAAGTTCCCTGGCGACCAGCACTACATCCTCACGATGAACGCGTCACCGGTCTCGGCGACCCGCACCAGGAGCTTCAGCTTCATCGGCCGGAACTTCGCGCTCGACAAGGACGACCAGAAGTTCGTCGACTTCGAGCAGGTGATCCTGGATCAGGACCGTCCCGTCGTGCAGTCGCAACGACCCGAGGAGTTGCCCGTCGACCTCTCGGCCGAGCTCCACATCCGGGGGGTCGACAAGGTGTCCCTCGAGTACCGCAAGTGGCTTGTCGAGCTGGCCGGGCTGACGGGCCGAGGAGAGATGTCCTAGCCGCGTCCGTCGACGACGGTCTCCTCGATCGCGGGTGCGATCAGCTTCAGTTGTGCGGCGGTCGCGCCCGGATCCCCTTCGCCGAGCTTCAGGATCACGTGGTCCACGCCAAGTCCGCGGAGCTGCTCGAGGCCCTTGGCGATCGTGGACACCGACCCTCCGAGTGCGAACGTCCGCGCCATCGGCTCCGTCACCAGCGAACCGGCGTCCGGGTCGCCGCTCGAGACCGCCGCGCGGAGCACCCCGACGTCGTCTGGGTCGAGCCCGTAGACGGGGATCAGCTCGTCCGTGTAGGACCCGCCCGCCATCATCTTGCAGCGAGGCTTCAGGCGCTCGATCGCGGCGTCCTCGTCGTCGTCGATCTCCACGTCGAGCATGATCGAAATCCCGCAGTCGGCGGGGCGTCGCCCGGCGCGGCCTGCGCCCCGCTCGACGTGTTCACGGACGTACTCGATGAACTCCGGGTTGAGCCCGTGCACGATCACGCCATCCGCGAGTTCGCCCGCGAGTTCGATCATGCGTGGTCCCCGTCCCGACGTGTAGATGGGGATCGCTCGGGTGTCCCAGCCGAGCTTCGCTCCGGCGGCGCTGAGCGTTCGACCGCGATGATCGGCTCGTCCCGACAGCAGTCCTCGGATGATCCCGATCGAGTCCCGCATCAGCGACAGAGGGCTCTGCGGGCGCATCCCGAACTGCACCGGGAACTCGAAACCTCCGGGGCCGATGCCGATCAGTGCGCGCCCCCCCGACAGCTCGTCGATCGTCGAGGCGGAGCTCGCGATCAGAGCCGGGTGCCGGAGCTGGACAGCCGCGACGCCCGTCCCCAATCCGATCCGCGTCGTTCGTTCCGCCATCAAGGCCTGCGTCACGTAGACGTCCCGCAGGAAGTAGTGGTCGGGGAGCCAGACATCTGAGAAGCCGGCATCCTCCGCCTGGGTCGCGAGGTCGGCGAGTTGCGCGGACGGGCGGTCGAGCCAGACCACGATCCCCGCTCTCATCGCGCTCCCGTCCGATCGAGGGATGTCAGACAAGTTGTCCAGTCCGGCGTCGGATGTCAAGTGCCGGTCGCGGGGCCGGCCCCGCGCGGCGGGGCGGCCGCGCACGCCGCCTCCCTCCCGAGATCGCATGCGCGATCGTCGGGTTCGCCGAGGAGCGGTCCCTGAGTCACGGCGATACCCTCCCGAGCGAGCCGGACCTCGCCAAGCTCTTCGACGTCGGGAGGACGACGGTGCGCGAGGCGCTCGTCATCCTCGAGAGCGACGGCTGGGTCGAGCGCTCGCAGGGACGCGCACGACCCTCCCCTCGCTCTTCCATCGGCCTGTCATGGGCCTTGAGGTTCTCGAGCCGCTCGAGGAGCTCGCGGCTCGACAGGGGTGGGCGTGCGGGACCGAGGAGATCACGTTCGGCGTGGGGATGCGTCGGAGGAGGAGGCGGTTCGCCTGCGGCTCGATAGCGGCGCGACCGTGACGAGGCTGTCTCGGTCGGGGAGTTGACAAGGGACCACCCGCGAGAGTACTTGTCTGACAACCTGGCCGAGAGGAGTGCACGTGGACGCGGTCACCTCGTTCCGGCGCGCGGTGCATCGGGGCCCGGACCATCCCTTCGCCTTCGATGCGACGAGCTCCGTCACCTACGCGGAGGCCGACGCCCGCTCCGACGCGATCGCGGCGGCCCTCGCGGACGCCGGGTTGGGTCCGGGCGACATCGTGGGGCTCTCCTCGCCTGATTGCGTCGCGCAGTTGCTGGCGATCCTCGGATCGTGGAAGGCGGGGGTGTTGCCGGGGCTGCTCGACGCGAGGACCGGCGATGATGACCTGCCGTACTTCGTCGGGGACGTCGGCGCGAAGCTCGTGCTGGCCGCGCCCGACCTCCACGAACGGCTGGGCGCCGCCGGCGCGCCGGCGGTCGCCGACATCGGGAGCTTCGGTGCCGACGGAGGCGTTGGGGACGCCTCGCGGCATGGGCCCGACTCACCTCTCTACCTCTCGTACACGTCGGGCACCACAGGAGCGCCGAAGGGCGCGATCCTCCGATCGGGCCCCGTCACGCTGGGCACGTCGTGTATCGCCGATCGGCTCGGGATCACTCGCGACGATGTGCTCCTCGCGACGACACCCACGGCGAGCAGCTTCCAGCTCGTCGCGGCGTTCCTCCCGGCCGTGCACGCGTGTGCAACGATCGGCCTCACGGCCGGCCGCTCGACCGATGAGATCTGGGCGATCGCACGGGAGCGCGGAGCGACCGTGCTCGTCGCGTATCCACTCACCCTTTCCGACGTCGTCCAGGCTCCGCAGGCGATCGAGACGGGAGGGTCGTTCCGTGTCGCCCTCTCCGGGGGATCTCCGCTCGCGCCGAGGATCAAGCGTGATTATCGGGAGCGGCTCGGCATCCCACTCCTCGAGAGCTACGGGCAGAGCGAGCTCGGTGGATTCATGGCGCTTGGCGGGCGAGAGGATGGCGAGCGATCGTTCGCCGGCTACGTCGGCCGTGCCTTGCCCGACCGCCCTGCCTATGTGGCCGATCCCGACGGTGACGAGCTCCCGCCCGGCACCGTGGGTGAGGTCGTCGTCCCATGGGGCTTCTTCGATTCGTACGCGAACAAGCCGAGCGAGACCGCGACCGTGCTCGCGGGGGGAGTCCTCCGCTGCGGGGATCTCGGCATCGCGGACGCCGACGGGTACCTGAAGGTGCTCGGGCGTACGCGGGAGGCCGACGCCGCCGACCGTCGTGGAGGGTTCCTGCGAGAGCTGGAGGACGCGCTGTACGAGCATGAGAACGTTCAACACGCGGCGGTCGTGGAACGCGCCACCGATCGCGAGATCGTGGCGTTCGTGGAGCTTCGCGCCGGCATGACCGTCGGCGACGACGAGCTCGCATCGTTCGCAGCGGCTCGGGTCCCGGCGGGCCTGCGACCGGCCGCGACGAGCATCCTCGCGCGGATGCCGCGCACGTTCAGCGGCAAGGCGAACAGACAGCAGCTGTCCGCCGACATCTGATCACGCACCCGGCAGGGAAGGGGAGGGATCCATCCATGAAGGTGGCCGTTCTCGGTTCCGGAGGCGGCGCGCTCGCGGTCGCGGCCGACATGTCGCGGAGCGGACGCGACGTGATGCTCGCCGATCTTCCGGCATTCGCGGGGAACCTCGACGCCGTCCGCGAGCAGGGTGGGGTGGGTGTCGCGACCGGTTGGTCCGGTGTGCAGCAGGAAGCCGTCGGCGTCGCGGACTCCGTGACCGAGGCGACGAAGGACGCGGCCCTCGTGATCGTCGTCGTCCCCTGCTTCGGACACGAGCCTTTCATGCGCGAGCTCGCCCCGATGCTTCGACCGGGGCAGTCGCTGCTCTTCCTGGGTGAGGGCAGCGGATCGATCGTCGCTCGCCGCGCGCTGTCGGCGGTCGGAGCGAACGGGGTCGTGGTGGGCGAGACGAACACCCTGCCCTACCTCGCACGCCCGGTGCGGGCGGGCGTCGTGACGGCCGACCGGAAGAGCGGCGGAGTGCTGCTCGCCGCCACCCCCGCCTCCGACACCGAGGCCCTTCGGAGGCTCGTCGAAGACGTCTGGCCGTACGTGTCCGCGGCCGAGTCGGTGTGGGATGCCGTGCTGATCAATTTCAACGCGATCGACCACGTCCCGACGATGCTCGCGAACGCGGGCACCCTGGAGAACCGAACGGGCGGGATGCTGCTGTGGGGGGAGGGCGCCACTCCGTCCGTCGTGCGTGTCATCGAGCGAGTGGACGCCGAGCTGCTCGAGATCCGCGGAGCCCTCGGCCTCACCGACACGCGACGGTACCGCGACTTCCTCATCGACCAGGGATTCGCCCGTGACGCCGGGCCCGGCCTCTACGAGGTCGTCCGCGCGAGCAAACTCGTGCAGGGATACTGCGCAACGGGTCCGGACGCGCTGCAGAGCCGCTACCTGACGGAGGACATCCCCTATGCACTCGTCCTGGCCTCGTCGATCGGAACCGAGGTGGGTGTCCGCACGCCGGTCATCGACGGATCGATCGCGATCGGTGGAGCGATGCTGGGCCGCGACTTCGTGGCGGAGGGCCGGACCCTGGCGTCCCTCGGGCTCGGCGGCGTCGGGGTGGAGGGGCTTCGCCGCTACGCCGAGACCGGGCGTTTCCCCGCGTAGATGGCCATGCCCGAGGCGCTCACGGTCCAGCGGATCGTCAACGTGACGGCGTTCTTGGGTGCGTCGCTCGAGCCTCGCCGGGCGGACCTGGTCATCGCGGACGGGGTCCTCTCCGAGATCGGCGAGCCTACCGTCCCCGCCGAAGGCGCGGGGGTGATCGACGGCAGTCGCCTGTTCGCTTTCCCCGGGATGATCGACTGCCACGACCACCTGCGGAACCTCACGCCGGGCCTCGCGATCTCCGAGGGCACGACCCTGGACGAGTTCCTCCGGGTGATGTGGTCGACCGGATCTCAGATGGGACCGACCGAGTACCGGATCGGGGCCCTGCTCGGCTCGCTCCAGCGGCTCAAGACGGGGATCACGACCGTGACCGATCACTGTTACACGTTCCATGCTCCCGGTCTGGACGAGGCGAGCGTCGAAGGCTACGAAGCATCGGGGGTTCGCTGGATCTACGCGCGGGGGATCATGACGCGGCCCTACGAGCCCGTGTGCGAGACGTGGGACGCCGCGGCGACGAAGATCCGTGAGCTGGTTGGATCCGGGCGAGTGCCGACCGATCGATTGTTCGTGGCCCCCGTCAGCATCCGGCAGGTGGTCCCGGACGAGTTCCGGAAGTCCCGAGAGCTGGCGGATGATCTGGGGGTTGGCACGTACACGCACGTGGCCGAGACCGCTTCGGAGATCGAGACGTGGAAGAAGGAAACGGGCGCGTCGCCGATCCGCGCGCTCGACGCGCTCGGGTTCCTCACGGACCGGACCGTCCTGGTGCACTGCGTGATCCTCGACGACGACGAGATCGAGCTCCTCGCAGCGCGAGGAGCGCACGTGATCCACTGCCCGACCAACCACATGAAGCTCGCGAAGGGATTCACCCGTGTGCCGGATCTCCTCCGGGCCGGCGTGAACGTCGCGTTGGGCGTCGACATGATGGCCGACATGCTGATCGAGATGCGCACGGAGCTCGGTATGCACGCGGCGCATCGCTTGGATCCGAACGCGGTGGCCAAGCTCGACGCGCTCCTGATGGCGACGCGCAACGGCGCCCGGGCGATCGGCTTGCACGATCGCACGGGGCTCCTGGAAGTGGGGCGTGCCGCCGACGTGGTCCTCCTGGACGCTCGATCGCTCCAGCAGGCGCCGCTGATCGACCCGGCCTATGCGCTCCTGTACGCCACGGACCCGAGCATGGTGCGACACGTGCTCGTGGATGGACGGTGGGTCGTCCGCGACGGTCGCTCGACCGTCGTCGACGAGGATGCGCTTCTCGCCGAGGCCGAGGACGTGACGCTCCACTACATGGAACGGATCGGCTTCCCTCGAGGCCCTTGGTTCTCGCGATGAAGACCGCGGTCTGCGGTTCAGGTCCGGGCGCGATGGCGATCGCCGCTCACCTCGCCGAGGCCGGTCGATCGACGACGATCGTCGATCGACCGGAGTTCGCGAGCAACGTCGCCGCGATCTCCGCCCGAGGAGGCGTGGAAGCGCGATCCGGGTGGTGGGGTGCCCGCGTATTGCCCGTCGAGGCAACGCACGACGTCATCGGGACGGTGGCGGACGCGGACCTGGTCGTCATCTCGGTGCCGGCATCGGCCCACGAGACGTGGGTCTCGGAGGTCGCGCGGTTGCTCCGCGCCGGCGCGACCCTGCTCTTCATGGGCGAGGGGAGCGGGTCCTTGGTGGCACGCCGTGTCCTCCTCGACGCCGACCGGCCCGACCTCCTCGTCGGCGAGACCAACTGCTTGCCGATGATCGCTCGAGCCGCCGGCCCCGGCGTCGTGGTCGGCGAGAAGAAGACGGGCGGGGTCTTGATCGCGGCGATCCCGTCACCGCGCACAGCAGAGTTGCTCGGTCTGGTGTCGGACGTGTGGCCCCTCCTCGAGACGGCCGGCTCGGTCTTCGAGACGGCGCTCGTGAACTACGACGCGATCGACATCGTGCCGGTCGCGATCGCGAACGCCGCCACGATCGAGGGTCGCCGCGGGGGGATGCTGCTCTGGGGCGAAGGGGCGACGCCGTCCGTCGTGCGCCTGGTCGAAGCGCTCGACGCGGAGCTCTTCGCGCTCCGCGGCGCGCTCGGGGGGACCGACCCACGCCGATACCGGGACTTCCTGATCGCGCAAGGTCTCGCGCCCGACGTCGGCGACCTGTACGCCGTGATGCGGGCCGGCGGGATCACCCGAAGCGTTCGCCCGAGCGGCGGGCCCGAGGACCTGGTCGCGCGGCTCGATCTCGAGGTGCCCTGGTCCTTGGTGTTGGCGTCGTCGATCGGGGAGGCGGTGGGACTCGCGACGCCGGTGATCGACGGTCTGATCGACGTGGCCGGGACGATGCTGGCACGGGATGTTCGCGCCGAGGGCCGGACGCTCACCACGCTCGGGCTTGGCGGCCTCGACGCCGACCGACTGCGCGCATACGCGGCCGGCGATCCGTTCTCCAGCTGATCAGGCCTCCACCGGGTCCTTCAGTTCGACGAGCCACTTCCGGTACTCGAGTGAGATCTTGTCGACGCCTCGGATGTGCAGCTCAGCCGAGAGGTCCATCGGCAGCTCCTCCGGGCGCTGGGACTCGGCGACCGGCTGATCCTGGCTGACGATCACCTGCTGGAACTCGATGTACTCCCGGTCTTCGCCCTCCAGATCGTAGTTCCGCGCGTTGAACGTGAAGCTCCGGACCCGCTTGCGGCTGATCGGGGAGGCGGCCATGAACAAGGAGAACTCTCGGTCGTCGTCGTAGACCTGATGGAGCCAGATCGTGAACGGCATGAACAGGCGGTACTCGGTGCGACTCTGGATCGGCTCACCGCCTCCCATCGCTGGCTTGTTCGTGGAGGCAGGCTCCATCCGGACCCCTTCGAATCGCAGCTCCGGCCCCTCCCGCCACACGGGATGATCCGGTACCTCCGGGTGTTCGCGGCTGGCGAGGAGCCCGTCGTGGAGCCACGGGAAGTGTGCGAAGTCGACGTAGTTCTCGACGCGTCGGGTCGCGGAGCAGTTCCAGTCGTACGCGGGGATCGTTGCGACTCGGAAGCCCTCCTGACGGGCTTCCGGGAACTCTGGGATCGGGAATCGAGGGTCGTCGGCGAGACACACCCACACCAACCCGTCGCGCTCCTGCGCCAGGAAGCGGGTGAGCTTGGCCCGGGAGGGGATGTTGGACCCGAACCTCGCCGGGATCTTGGTACACACACCGTCGGGGCCGTAGGTCCACCCGTGGTAGGCGCAGCGGAGCTCATCGGACTCGATCCACCCGAGGGAGAGCGCGGTGCCCCGGTGCACGCAGAGGTCCCGGAAGCACCGGACCTCGCCCCCGAGGCGCACCAGCACGAGCTGCTCGTCCAGCAGCGTGGCCGGCACCGGCCGGTCACCCACCTCCGCGGCGTAGGCGACCGGATGCCAGAAGTGGCGGAGGGCCCGATAGAGGCGCTCCTCGCCACTCTCGTCGAGCTGGTTCGTCAGCGACCACTCGTCGACCGCGATCGGCGGATCGTTCATCGCTTCGCCGCTCATCTCCGTCTCATCGTGCCACGAACCGTCAGTATCGCGGGCGATCGATCAAGTTCCGACCGCTCGATCGCTCGCTCAGACGAAGCAGGAACCTCCGTTCACGAGGAGGCTCTGACCGGTGATGAAGTCCGAGCCGGGGCCCGCGAGGAAGAGGATCGAACCCACCATGTCCTCGGGAAGCTGCGTTCGTTTGAAGATACGCTGTTGCACCACGATCTCGTCCTGGTTCGGGGGATTCACCTTCTCGAGCTCGGGGCTCGACGGGATGTACTCGGGGGCCACGGCGTTCACGGCTATCCCGAACTCGCCCACCTCCTTCGCGAGCGATCGAGTGAGGCCGATCAGCGCGGACTTCGACGCCGAATAGTGCAGGAAGTTGGGCACACCGCGGTAGATCACGTTGGAGGTGATATTGATGATCTTCCCGTAGCCGTGTTCCTTCATGGAGGGGAAGACCGCGAGGCAGCAGAGCCACACGCCGCGAACATTGATGTCGAACGCCTTGTCCCATTCGTCGACGGGGATGTCGGTCCACGGGCCGCGCTTGAGGGTCACGAAATAGCCGGCATTGTTGACGAGGATGTCGATCCGACCGAACCGCTCCATCGTGAATCGTGCCATCTCCTCCGTCGAGCCCTTATCCGAGACATCGGTGATGACGAGATCGGCCTCGCCACCGGCTTGGTTCACGAGCGCGACGGTCTCGCTCGAGTCGGCGAGGTCGGCCGAGATGACCTTGGCCCCTTCCTGCGCCAGCCCGACGCAGTACGCGCGCCCGATCCCCCGGGCGCCGCCCGTCACGATCGCGACGCGGCCGTCCAAAGACCCCATGTCGCCCTCCTTTCCTCGATCGTCAGTGGGAGAGGAACGTCGTCAACGCGCCGGCGAGCGCCGACGGGTTCTCGAGTGGGACGACGTGACCCGATCGCTCGATCTCGACGAGGGTCGCGTGGGGCGTCTCCTTCGCCACCCGCGCGGCGACCTCCTCCGGGATGAAGCTGTCGGCCGCGTGAACGACCAGGACGGGGATGTCCAGGCTGCCCAGTTCTGCCCAGCGATCGTCCGCCCGGAACGGCCACCGCCGGAGGAAGAGAGGGTCCCGTTTCCGGTAGAGGCGGCCGCCCTCGCCGGGCCGCGTCCCGTGGAGGGCGGCGATCTCGATCATGTCGTCCGGTGCGTTCGGATTCGCGGCACGCTCGGCCGCCACGACCTCTCCGTGATCCGCGAAGTCGTAGGCCATCGGTGGGACCTCGTCCTCGGGCTGTTGCGAGGAGGGCGCGACATCGACCAGCGCAAGGCGCCTGACCAAGCCGTGCCTCGAGGCGGCGAGCGCGATCGAGACGAGTCCGCCCCAGGAAGAGCCCACGAGGTCGACCTCGTCGGCGCCGAGCGACGAGACGATCGCGTCCAAGTCCGCGACGTGGTCTTCCGTCGAGTAGGACTCGTTCGCCGACCACTGGCTGTCGCCGAATCCGCGAAGGTCGGTCGCGATCACGCGCCCCGAGTGAGAGAGGGCATCGGCGACCCCCGCCCAGACCCAGGCGTGGCCCGTGACGCCGTGCGAACAGATGATCGGCCGTCCGGATCCGCTGTAGTCCAGGTAGTGGAGTCGGAGTCCGTTCGCGTGCACGAACCCATGCGAGACCTTCATGCCACCTCCCCGTGTTGGTCAGCCGAAACCCTGTCCGAAGGTCGACAGGCGGGCGGAAGTTGACAGATTGTAGAGTGAGCGCTGCACGCGCCGCAATCGTCGTCCGGGGGCGTCTCGAGGCGCCCCAGAGTGCCCCTCATCACGGTCGGTATCCTCACCACGTGATCGTCGACGAGCCGATCCGGGGATCATTCGCCTACCTCGAACAGCCCGGGTTGTTCGGGATGTCGGGCGTGGACCAGCTCCGGCTCTTCATCGACCGGAGGCTGCCCGCTCCGCCCCTGACACACCTGAGCGGTTTGGTCGTGGAGGAGGCCGCCGCAGGCACCTCTACGTGGTCTATCCCCGCGAGCCCCTGGTGGCAGACGGCGGCCGGCGTGTTCGCGGGCGGGACGCTCGGCTTCGTCGCGGACGCCGCTCTCGCCGGGGCGGTGTTCACGACGCTGCCGAGGTCGATGGCCCTGCTGTCCTCAGACCTGTCGATCAACTTCCTCGAACCGGCGTCGCCCTCGAGCGAGCGATTGACCGCGACCGGGACGGTGATCCACGTCGGGCGACGCCAGGGGTTGTCGGAGGCTCGGGTGGAGGACGCCCGTGGCGCCCTCCTCGCGCACGCGACCTCACGTTGTGTGCTGCAGCCACTCCCGTTCGAGCCGCCGGAGCCACCTGAGGCGTTCCCGCTCGTGAGGCCACCCCGTTTCGACACTCCGGACCCGTATCTCCGACCGGTCGAAGGCGAGGTCGTGCCCCAGGCCGTCTGGGACGAGACGAGCGGGCTGGATCTCGTCCAGCTCTGGCACAAGGGGGAGCGCCCTCTCTCCCCGAACTGCTCGTTGCTCGGCCTGCGGTTCATCGATGTGTCCGAGGGAGGCGTGACGCTCGCGATGCCTGCCTCGCTCTGGTTCTGCACGGGGTTCGGCACCTTCTACGGGGGCGCCCTGGTCGCCCTCGCCGATACGGCGATCAACTCAGCCGTGACCACTACCCTGCCGCCAGGGACGTCGTTCGGCACGCTCGATCTGAAGGTCAACTTCCTGCGACCCGTCACGCCGGACGGGCGCGAGCTCGTCGCGCGAGCGACGGTCGAGCAGCGAGGACGCACGATCGCGGTCACGACGTGTCGCCTCGACGACGCCGACGGGAAGCGGGTGGCCATGGCGACAGGGACCGCGATGATCTCCCCCGATCGACCCTGGCCCGCCATCGGTTCCGAGACGGAAGCTGGGCGCAGCTCCTGACGCTTCCATCGCAGCCCCTTTCCGGCAGGGGGTAAGACCGTCCGGGTCTGCGATGCATCTTTCCGAGTACGGTCGGGTACGGAAGCAACGAGTCCCCCGAGCAGAGGAGGTTGTCATGCCGTCATCCGACGAGCGCACGACGAACGATCAGCCGCAGGATCGAGCGCGCTGGGACGACGCTGAGGAACCGGCGTCCGAGAGCACGGAGCAGGCGAAAGAGGTCGAGGAGACGAGCACCCTCGATGCGCCCAGCACCCCCGAACCCTCGTGGCGGCCCGAGACGCCCGCCTGGGATCGACCCACGCCACGATCCGAGACCATGCCGACCGGGATGGCCGGACCCATGGACGAGGCGATGACTCGCCCGGCGACCACGCGGAGGTCGACCGCAGCCCGGAAGGCCGCGACCGCCGCGACTGCGAAGGCCGCGACGCGAAAGCGCAAAGTGGCCTCGAGGAAGTCCACCACGCGCAAGGCTGCGACTCCTCGGAAGCGCACCACGGCGAAGAAAGCCACCACCCGGAAGTCCCCGAAGCGTGTCGCCGCCGGGAAGAAGGCGTCGACCACTCGCAAGCGCAAGACGGCGTCGCGGAAGACCGCAGGTCGCAAGGCTGCGACCACTCGGAAGCGCACGACGGCGCGGAAAGCCATCACCCGCAGGCGCACCACGGCTCGTAAGCCCACCACCCGGAAGTCGCCGAAGCGTGTCGCCGCCGGGAAGAAGGCCGCGACCGCGCGGAAGCGCAAGACGGCCGCCCGGAAGACCGCAGGGCGCAAGGCCGCGACCACTCGCAAGCGAGCCACGGCGAGGAAAGCCACCACACGGAAGTCGCCGAGGCGTGTCGCCGCCGGGAAGAAGGCCGCGACCGCGCGGAAGCGCAAGACGGCCGTGGCACGGAAGGCCTCGACCACCCGGAAGCGCAAGACGACGTCGCGGAAGGCCGCCTCCCGCCGAGCTCGCTAGCTGAGACCGGCTACGGCCGGCGGACCGAGATCACCATGTTGGCGACCCGAGTGGCCAGGATCCGTTCACCCTTCTGGAGGTCGTGGGGGACGCTCTCGGCGCCGAGGCGCGCGTGCTGGACGGAGCGATCGGGGAACCCCACGGCGAGGTCGTGATACATCACTCCGTGGACATCGAGTGACTTCACTTCGAGGACGACCGCCTCTTCCTCGCCCAGCATCGACCCAGCCTACTGCCCTCACCGTCGCAGCCGGCCGTTAGGGTTGTCCCATGGGGACAACGGGGGTGGGTCGACGCCGTGCGTCGGCCGGTGGGCATCGTGCGCGCACCGCGGCTGTCTGCGCCGCCACGCTGATCACAGCCATCCTCACCGTCGTCCCGGCGTCACGAGCCGTGGCCGCGGCGACGAAGGTGCCGGGGATCGACGTCTCGATGTGGCAGGGCGACGTCGACTGGACCACGGTCGCGTCGACGCCGACGCGCTTCGTGATCATGCGAGCGACTCGCGGGAACACCTACGACGACCCCAGGTACGCGGCGTATCTGGCCGAGGCGTCCGCGAACGGGCTGGTCGTGGGCGCATATCACCGGGCGAAGGTCGGTGTCGGCGCGGGGGACGCGAGGGCGGAGGCCAACCATTTCGTCGACGTCGCGCAGAACGCCGCCGGAGACGTGCTGCCGGCGTTGGATATCGAGGAGCACAACGGCCTCACGCCCTCCCAGCTGACGGACTGGGTGCGCACGTGGCTTGCTCGGGTGTACAGCCGGACCGGCGTGCGCGCGATGATCTACTCGAGTCCTCACTTCTGGCGTACGTACCTTGGCGACACGACGTGGTTCGCCGACCACGGGTACCCGCTGTGGATCGCGCACTGGGGCGTCCCGTCGCCGATGGTTCCCGCCGGCGACTGGGGCGGACACGGCTGGACGTTCTGGCAATGGACCTCAACCGGGCGCGTCTCGGGGATCGGTCCGAACGTCGATCGCGATCGCTTCAACGGGATCCGCCTGCTGCGAGGCAAGATCGCGTCGCTCACCGTGACGCCTGCGGCCGGGGGGACCATCTCGGGTGCCCGGATCGCGTGTGGCGGCGCTGCGATCAGGTGCAGGAGGTTGGCGAACCCGGACACGGTGATCACGCTCGCCGCCACCCCCGATCCGGGCGCCTCGCTCCTTCGGTGGACGGGCGAGTGCAGCGACGCGGGCTCTTCCCCGACGTGCGACGTGACCGCGCTTGGCGACAAGTCGGTTTCGGCAGTGTTCGGCTACCCCGTGACCGTCCAGCTGCAGGGAAGCGGCGGGGGAACCGTCTCTTCCTCGCCGGCGAGGATCGACTGCGGGGCGACGTGCACGGCCTCATTCGCCGTGGGGTCCACGGTAGACCTGTCGGCCGTCCCAGATTCCGCATCGGCCTTCACCGGGTGGGGCGGCGGATGTGCGGGGCTCAGTACCGTGTGCTCGGTGACCGTCTCGGCGCCGACCGACGTCGTCGCGAGGTTCGACTCCGTGGTGAGCATCGAGCAGGACGGCGCCGGCACGGCGTTCGGCTGGGGTCGCGCGACGTATCGAGGCGCGATCGGGGGGTCGTACCGCTGGGAGCGGCGGGCGGGGGCCTCCGCGACGTACGCGTTCACGGGCGGCGCGGTGACCCTGTTCACGATCTCGGGACGCGGGATGGGGAAGGCCCGTCTCTCGATCGACGGGACGACCGTGGAGATGTTCGACGGCTATGCCCGCACGCTCGTCACAGGTGTGAGGCATCGCTTCTCGCGGCTGGGGCCGGGTTCGCACACCCTCACGGTGCAGGTACTCGGCACGAAACGGAAGGCCGCGACCGGCACTCGCGTCACGGTCGACGCGCTCCGGTGGGGCGGTCAAACCCACGCCACTCCCTCGCCTGAGGCCGTTGCGTGGGCGGCGGTGACGAACCCCTCCGCGAGCGGCGGCAGCTATTCGATCAGCGACGCGGCCGGCGCGTTCACGAGCCTGCGGTTCCGGGGGACGGGGGCGTCATTCCGTGCCCTCCGCGGGCCGGCGATGGGTCGGGCAAAGATCTGGGTGGACGGAGCCCTCATGCGCGTCGTGGATCTCTACTCGCCGGCAGCCGCGTTCGCGACCGTGCGGTTGGCGGCGGGGCTGGTCGACGGATCACACACCGCGCGGATCGTGGTGGAAGGCACGCATCGATCCGCGAGCTCGGGGAACAGGGTCGCGATCGATCGTTGGCTCGTGGTGTAGCGCTCACTCAGTGGCGCGTTCGATCTCGAGCGCGCGCCACACGGGCGGCGCGTGTTCGTGCGAGGCGTGGCACGTGAGCCGCATCGGGGCTCCGAGCGTCCGCTCGAGGCGGACCCCGTGACGTCCATACGCGGTCGCGAAGGTGACCTCCGCGCGGTCTCCACGGCGGTTGGAGCGTTCCCGGATCACGGCATCGATGCGCTCGAGACCCAGACGGTCGCGGAGCGCGCGTTCGGCCGCCTGGACGTGGGACGGATCG